>Ga0335076_10000679_pt1 | contig 31712 bp, 28 predicted proteins | sample Lox_Sample_25_FD_206717 | JGI IMG/M metagenome (GOLD analysis project Ga0335076, IMG submission 206717) | Soil microbial communities from Loxahatchee National Wildlife Refuge, Florida, United States - Lox_Sample_2.5 | ecosystem: Environmental > Terrestrial > Soil > Wetlands | place: USA...
GGGTGGCTCCGCCTCGGGGCGGACGGGAGGACTGACACGGACCGGCACGGCTACTCCTCCAGGAAAGTTGCCACGCGCTCGACGAGATCGCTCCGGTCGAGCCACGGCCAGTGTCCGGCGTCGGACAGTCGCTCTACGGTGGCGCCGGGCAAGTGCTTCGCGTAGGCCTCGGCGAGCGCCGGCGGATACCAGGGGTCGCGGCCACCCCAGAGGATGAGGGTTGGTCGGGCCGGTTTCAGCGATTCCGGGATCGGCAGTCTGCCCGTCAACCGGAAAAGACGAAGGATCGCCCGCTGGGTCCCCTGGTCGAACTGATCCCACACCGTTCCGATCCGCTCGTCGGTCCACGCATCGGGGTTTACGGATCCGTGTCGGAGCGTCCGCGCCAGCATCCCGCGCGTCGTCGAACCCATGAGGCCCTCCCCGATCCATCGGGTGCGCCACCACCGCGCGAGCTGCGGCCAGGCGAACCCGTCGAGCAGCGGTGGCGCGTTCATCAGCACCAGCCGCTCGATCCGCTCGGGGTGACGGATCGCGAGCGTGAGCCCGACCGCGGTGCCCCAGTCGTGGGCGACGAGATTGATCCTGTCGACGTGCACCTCGGCCAGAAAGCGCTCGAGGAATCCCGTGAGTCCCGGGACCGAGTAGTCGAGATGGCCGCCCTTGCCGGAACGCCCGAACCCGATCAGATCCGGTGCGATGCCGCCGGTCCGAGCCAGGAAGTCGACCCAGTCGTCCGAGCTCGTCGGAATCCCGTGGAGGTACAGAACCGGCACGCCAGGCGCTTCTGCGTTGCGGTAGAAGACGGGCGACTCGTCGAGGTTGATCGTGTGCTCGTCGACGCGCACCCGGTGGCGAGGATAACGTCCGCGCGCGTGAGCAATACGAGCCCTAAGACGAGCCTCACGGGCTCCGATCGGCCGCCGCCCGGGGCGCCGACCCTGTGTCTCGGCGATCCGGTCGTGGCGTTCGTGGGCGAAACCCCGGTCGGCTCGGTCTCCGATGTCGACGCGTTCGTGCCGCATTTCGGCGGCTCGGCCGCGACCGTGGCTATTACCGCGTGTCGGCATGGCGCGCATGTGTCTCTGGTCGGTGGCGCCGGGGACGATGCCTGGGGCCGGTGGCTGCGAGATCGGCTCGAGCGCGAAGGGGTTCTGACGGATTGGTTCGAGCTCGTGGCGGGGGCGCGGACGCCGGTGGCGATCGTGGCAGTGGACCGGGCAGGCGACCCGAGCGGTGCGCTCTACGGCGAGCGGGGAATCGGCAGCGCTCTGGCCGAACGGCTGGAGGACGCGATCCGTGCCTCGGCGGCGCTGTCCATTTGCATCGGCGGCCCGGAGGGGAGCGATGTGACAATTTCCGCGCGCGATCTAGCGGTGTCGCTGGGGAGGCCGTTCATGTTCGCCCCGAGGCTTTGCCTCGAGGGGTGGCGCTCTCGGGCCGAGGCGGCCGCGGTCGCGAACGCGTGCGTGCCGGGGGCGCTGCTCGTCTGCGCCAGCCTCGGCGACGCTGCGGTGATGACGGGCGAGGAGGCTCCCGAGCGCGCGGCGCTGGCCCTGCTGAAGGCGGGCGCGCGCATGGTCGTGATCACGCTCGGGGTGCGTGAGGGAGCGATCCTGCGGGGCGAGCTGCGCCTCGACGTGGACGATGTGCCGGCTTCGGGGATCAGTTCGATCGGCGCCGCCGACGCGTTGGCCGGCGTCCTGCTCGCACGGCTCGCGATGTCGGCGTTCTACCCGGCGGCGGTGGCGGCGTCGCTTCCCGAGGCGGTGGCGGAAGCGGCGCGGGCGTGCGAACGGTGGGGCGCCCTTGACTGATTGGAAGCGCCCGGCTCGCCGGCGGGTGGTCGCGATCCGCGACCGCCTGCGGCTCGTCTACGGGATCCCGCTGGCCAAGCCTCACGGGCACCCGATCGCCGAACTGATCCTGACCGTGTTGTCGCAGTCGACCAACGACCGCAATCGCGATGTGGCGTATCTGGCTTTGCGCGAGCGATTTCCGTCGTGGGTCGGCGTGCGCGATGCCCCAGTCGATGAGATCGAGCAGGCGATCCGGCCCGGCGGGATCTCGAAGGTGAAGTCGGCGCGGATCAAGTCGATTCTGATGGCGATCACCGAGACCGCGCCCGGAAGGGAGCTGTCATTGGATTGGCTCGTTGAGCTGAGCGTTCCGCAGGCGCAGCAGTACCTGACGTCGTTGCCCGGGGTTGGGCGCAAGACCGCCGCCTGTGTGCTGCTGTTCGCGCTCGGAATGCGCGACGTGCCGGTCGACACCCACGTCTCGCGCGTGGGGACGCGGCTCGGCCTGTTCCGCCCGGGGGCGCCGTTCGAGGAGATGCACGACACGCTGCTCGCGGAGACCCCGGTGGGCGAGGAGCTCGAATTCCATCTGAACCTCCTGCGCCACGGCCGGCGGACATGTCACGCGCGCCGGCCGGATTGCGCGGGGTGCGCGTTGCAGAAGATGTGCCGGAGCGCGTTCAAGGTCGGCTGACGGCGTGTGGCCAACCGCGCACCTCGCCCCCGTTCGCGTCGCGAGAGTGAACTTGGCCACGCTATAGGTGGATGAACCCACGTTCACGCCGGAGTCCCGGCGCGAGTGTGGGGTTGGCAACGTTGCGGGACCGCGGGCGAGCTCGCTGTCCCGGCACGGAGAGTCCTTGCCGACCACCCCAAATCTGCTACTCTGAGACTCAGATTTTGACGACCAAACAGGAGTAGAACTCGATGGGAAAGACGATCGGAATCGACCTCGGAACGACTAACTCGTGCATGGCAGTGCTCGAGGGTGGCGAGCCGACGGTCGTCGAGAACGCCGAGGGCGGCCGGACCACGCCGTCCGTCGTGGCGTTCACGGGGTCCGGTGAGCGTCTGGTCGGCACCGTAGCCAAGCGCCAGGCCGTCACGAACCCCCAAAACACGGTCTTCTCGATCAAGCGCTTCATGGGCCGCAAGGAGGCCGAGGTGAAGACCGAGGAGTCGATCGTGCCTTACAAGGTGGTCTCCGGACCGAACGGCGACGCGCGCGTTGAGGCCGGCGGCAAGCAGTACAGCCCGCCGGAGATCAGCGCGATGATCCTCGGCAAGCTGAAGGCCGACGCCGAGGCGTATCTGGGCGAGACCGTCGACAGCGCGGTGATCACCGTGCCGGCGTACTTCAACGACGACCAGCGCCAGGCAACCAAGGACGCCGGCCGCGTCGCCGGGCTCGACGTCAAGCGGATCATCAACGAGCCGACGGCGGCGTCGCTGGCCTACGGCCTGGACAAAGAGAACGACCAGACGATCCTGATCTTCGACCTCGGCGGCGGCACGTTCGACGTGTCGGTGCTCGAGATCGGCGACGGCGTGTTCGAGGTCAAGGCGACCGCGGGTGACAACCACCTCGGTGGCGACAACTTCGACAAGGCGCTCGTCGACTGGCTCGTGAGCGAGTTCAAGAAGTCTCAGGGCATCGACCTGAGCGCCGATCCGATGGCGCTCCAGCGGCTCTACGAGGCGGCCGAGAAGGCCAAGATCGAGCTCTCGACCACGCAGGAGACGCAGATCAACCTGCCGTTCATCACGGCCGACAGCAGCGGACCCAAGCATCTCGACACGCGCCTCACGCGCGCCAAGCTCAATGAGCTGACCGCCGACCTGCTCGACCGCACGGTGGCGCCTGTCCGTCAGGCGCTCGACGACGCCAAGGACAAGGGCGTCGACAAGGTCGACCACGTCGTGCTCGTCGGCGGCATGACCCGCATGCCCGCCGTGCAGGAGAAGGTCAAGGAGCTGACCGGCAAGGAGCCGCACCGGGGCGTCAACCCCGATGAGGTCGTCGCCGTCGGCGCGGCGATTCAGGCCGGCGTGCTCGCCGGTGACGTCAAGGACGTGCTGCTGCTCGACGTGACCCCGCTGACGCTGGGCATCGAGACCAAGGGCGGCGTGATGACCAAGCTGATCGAGCGCAACACGACGATCCCGACCCGCAAGGGCGAGGTGTTCAGCACCGCGGAGGACAACCAGCCGAGCGTGGAGATCCACGTTCTGCAGGGCGAGCGCGAGATGGCGATGTACAACAAGTCGCTGGGCAAGTTCCAGCTGACCGGCATCCCGCCGGCGCCGCGGGGCATCCCGCAGATCGAGGTCGCGTTCGACATCGACGCCAACGGGATCCTGAACGTTTCCGCCAAGGACCTCGGCACCGGCAAGGAGCAGAAGATCGAGATCCGGTCCGGGTCCGGCCTGTCCGATGACGAGATCAAGCGGATGGTGCAGGACGCCGAGTCGCACGCCGAGGACGACCGGCGCCAGCGCGAGCTCGCCGAGGCTCGGAACAACGGCGAGAATGCCGCCTACCAGGCCGAGCGCCAGCTCAAGGACCTCGGTGACGCGGTCGACTCGAGCTCCAAGGATGAGATCGAGGCGGCGATCAAGGCGGTCCGTGACTCTCTTACGAGTGAGGATGCGGCCGAGATCAACGCCAAGACCGAGACGCTGCACACGGCGTTCCACAAGGTGTCCGAGGCGATGTACCAGCGCGCTCAGGAGCAGGCTGCGGCCGGCTCGCCGGACGGTGGCGCGAACGGTGCCGGCGCGGAGACCAACGGCGCCGGAGCCGAGGAGGATGTCGTCGACGCCGAAGTCGTGGATGAGAAGTAATGACGACGCGCAGACCTGACATCGCGGAGGCCCTCCACGGGGTTCGCGTGGCAGCTGAGGAGGGGGCGCCGCAGGGCGCCCCCCAGCCGTCCGATGGGCCTCAGACGCCCGCCGGCGGCCCCAAGGCGCCCGTGACCCACAAGCCCCACAAGCCCGCCAAGCCCGCCGCTACCGCCGGGGCCGACCAGGCCGAGACCGATCACGAGCGCCAGCATCACGAGCGCCAGCTCGAGCGCGACCTGGAGGAGCTCGCCGCCAAGGCCGAGAAGGCTGACGAGTACCTCGAGCTTGCCCAGCGGACCAAGGCCGATTTCGAGAACTACCGTAGGCGCGCCTCGCGCGAGCAGTCGGTTGCGCAGGAGCGCGGCATCGCGAAGCTCGCGAAGGAGCTCCTGCCGGCGGTCGACAACCTCGACCGGGCGCTGGAAGCGGCAAAGACCACGGACGGCGCACCACAGGACAACGGCACCGCCACGCTCGTGTCCGGCATCAAGCTCGTTCACGACGACGTGATCGCCGCACTCGCGCGTGCGGGCATCGAGGGGTTCTCGCCCGAGGGCGAGCGGTTCGACCCGCAGCTGCACGAGGCGATCGCGCAGATGCCGGTCGAGGGCGCAGAGTCCGGAACCGTCGTGGAGGTGTACCAGCGTGGGTACCGTCTCGGCGACGTGGTCATCCGGCCGGCTCGCGTCGTCGTCGCGGCCTAACCTGGGCTAACAGCCATGGCTGGCCGAACCGACTATTACAAGACGCTCGGCGTGGGCAAGGGTGCCTCCGACGAGGAGATCAAGAAGGCGTACCGCAAGCTGGCACGCCAGTACCACCCTGACCGGAACCCCGGAGATAAGAAGGCCGAGGAGAAGTTCAAGGAGATCTCCCAGGCCCACGACGTCTTGTCCGACCCGGAGAAGCGGAAGGCCTACGACCGGGGTCAGGGTCCGCTTGGCGGTTTCACGAGCGGAAACTTCGACCCGAGCGCGTTCGGCGGCGGATTCAGCGACATCCTCTCGAACCTGTTCGGTGGCGGCGGAACCGGGACTGCCGGACGGACCACCGGCGGTGCCAGGGGACGGACCGGAGCCGGACGAGCCGGACGGACCGCGCAGACTCAGGGGCGCGACCTGGAGACCGAAGTGTCGCTGACGTTCGACCAGGCCGTCCACGGCGCCCAGGTGCCGCTGTCGGTGCCCACCTCCCAGCCATGCCCGACCTGTCGCGGCACCGGCGCGAAGCCCGGTACCACGCCGAAGGTATGCCCGGTCTGCGAAGGACGCGGAATCGAGTCCCAGAGCCAGGGGATCTTCTCGATCTCCCAGCCGTGCTCGAATTGCGGCGGTGCCGGCACCGTGATCGAGGATCCATGCCCGACCTGCAGCGGCACAGGCGCCCAGCGCAACATCCGCAAGCTGCGGGTGAACGTCCCCGCCGGCGTCCACGACGGGAGCCGGATCCGGCTCGCCGGCAAGGGCGAGGTGGGGCTGCGCGGCGGCGATCCGGGAGACCTGTACGTGATCACCCGGGTGCAGGAGTCGCCGGTGTTCAAGACCGTCGGCGACAACCTCGAGGTCGAGGTGCCGCTGACGATTCCCGAGGCCGTGCGCGGCGCGATCGTCGAGGTCCCGACCCTGAACGGGACAAAGCGACTCCGAGTCCCGCCCGGGACCAAGCACGGCACGGTCCAGCGACTCCGCGGCGAGGGTCCACCAAAGCCCGGTGGCAAGGTTCGCGGCGACATCCGCTACCGGTTCGTGATCGACGTTCCCGAATCGCTCTCGCCCGAGCAGGACGAGGCGATCGACCGGCTCTCGCAGGTGATGAACGGCGACCCGCGGGCCGACCTGTTCAAGCAGGCGAACGCCGGCGGAGCGGCAGGAGGGAAGAGCTGAATGGCCGCCCGGCGCGTACGCACCTCCGCCCGGGTCGAGGTCTCCTCGGAAAAGGGCGTGTTCATGATCTCGGTCGCGGCGGAGCTCGCCGAGATGCACCCCCAGACGCTCCGGATGTACGAGGCCCGCGGCCTGATCGAACCCAAGCGCTCGCCGAAGGGGACGCGGCTGTACTCCCACAAGGACGTCGAGCGGCTGCGCCGCATCCAGGAGATGACGGCCGAGCTCGGCATGAACCTCGCCGGCGTCGAGCGCGTGCTCGAACTCGAGCAGCAGCTCGAGGGCATGGAGCGCAGGGTCAAGGCGCTCGAGAAGCGGGCCGGCGAGCTGAAGGCCGAGGTCGAGCGCCTCGAGCAGCTGCGCCGCGAGCTGCGGGCCGAGATCGTGCCCTACACCAAGGGTGGCGCGATCGTCCGCAACGCGGACCTCAAGCGTTTTTCAGTCCAGGTGCAGCGACCGGACGCGTGACTTCCGGCGGCGAACCGCGCATCCTGGCGGAGCGCTACCGGCTCGACGAGGTGATCGGGCGCGGGGGCATGAGCACCGTCTACCGCGGCACCGACCTGGCGCTCGATCGCGTCGTCGCGGTCAAGGTCGCGCTCGACCCGCTGGTCGAGCAGAGCCCTGTCTATCTCGCGCGCTTTACCCGTGAGGCGCAGGCCGCGGCGGCGATCGGCCATCCGGGCGTCGTGACGGTCTACGACGCCGGCGCGGACGGGCCGACGCGCTTCATCGTGATGGAGTTCGTGCCCGGGCGGAGCCTCGCGGACATACTGACCGAACGCGAGCACAAGCCGCTCGCGCCAGAGCGCGCTGCGAACATCGCCGCGCAGGTCGCCGACGCGCTGAACGCAGCGCACGCGGCCGGGATCATCCACCGCGACATCAAGCCCGGCAACATCATGGTCGAGCCTGATGGAGCGGTGAAGGTGCTCGACTTCGGGATCGCCCGGGCGCTCGACGGCCACACGCTCACCCAGACCGCGACGGTGCTCGGCACCTCGGCGTACATGTCTCCCGAGCAGGCGCTGGGACAGCCGGTCGACGCGCGCTCGGACATCTACTCGCTCGGGTGCGTGCTGTACGAGATGTTGACCGGCGAGCCGCCGTTCATCGCCGATGTCTCGGCCGCGGTGCTGCACCTGCACGTGCGGGTCGAGCCCAAGCCGGCGCGCGATCGCAACCCGGCGATCCCGCCGGCGCTAAACGACCTTGTCATGGCCATGCTGGCCAAGAAGCCCAAGGACCGGCCCCAGACCGCCGCCGAGGTCCGCGACCGGCTCCGCCAGGCGCTGGTCGATCCCGATCCGCACGGCGATGACGACGCCCTGACGACAATCGCGATGGCGGCAGTGATAGCCCCGACCCCCGCCACCGTCCCGATCGAGGCGACCGAGACCACCCCAGAGGAGACGCCCGACCCGCCCGACCCGACCGGCGCGACCGTGCCGCTCGCAGCGCGCCCGCCGGACCGTCCGCCGCCGGACAGCCGGCCGCGGGCGACCGGGCCTTCGCCCTCGCCGAATAAGCGCCGTGCCGGCACCGGCTTCTGGATCGCGGTGTTCGTGGTCGCCGCGGCACTCCTGGGGGGAGCGGCGGCGGTGGCGCTGTCCGCGGGCGGCTCCAGCGGAACCACGAGCTCGGGGCATTCAGCCGCCTCGGACACCGGCGCGCACACGAGCTCCGAGACGACGACCAGCCCGCCTCAGAACCAGACGAGCACGAGCACGTCATCGACGACCGCGCCGCCCCAGTCGACCTCGACTTCCACCCCTACCTCGACGAGCAAGTCGACGACCTCCACGACCGCCCCGAAGACCACGACGAGCTCCCCGACGATCACCACCACGAGCGCTCCCACGACCAGCACCGGCGCGGCCACGACGGGCACAACGAGCACGACAAGCCCTTGAGAAGCGGGTCGGATCCTGTCATAATCTAAGTCACATAGACTTAGATTTTCGCTCAAACCGAACCGAGACAGAGACACGCCTATGCAACAAGACCGCTTTACGATCAAGTCCCAGGAGGCGCTGCAGGCCGCCCAGCGGCTTGCCGACGAGCGCCGTAACCCGCAGACGATGCCCGAGCATCTGCTCGCCGTCATGCTCGAGCAGGACGGCGGCATCGTCGTTCCGGTGCTTCAGAAGCTGGGCGTCGCTCCGGCGAGCGTCCGCCAGGACGTCGGCCAGGGGCTCGACGCGCTGCCGAAGATCCAGGGCTCCGCGTCGCCCGAGCCCGCCGGCGGCTCGAGCGAGCTCGTCCAGATCCTGCGCGCCGCCGAGACCGAGATGCGCGAGTTGAACGACGAGTACGTCTCGACCGAGCACCTGCTGCTCGCGATCGCGCAGCATCCCGGCAAGGCCGGCAACGCGCTCCGCAGCAATGGCGCGACCCACGAGCAGCTGCTCAAGGCGCTGAGCGAGGTCCGTGGCAGTCACCGGGTTACCGACGAGAACCCCGAGGAGAAGTACCGGGCGCTCGAGCGCTACGGCCGCGACCTGACTGAGGCCGCCGCCCAGGGCAAGCTCGACCCGGTCATCGGCCGTGACGACGAGATCCGCCGCGTCGTCCAGGTCCTCTCGAGGCGGACGAAGAACAATCCCGTTCTGATCGGCGAGCCGGGCGTCGGCAAGACCGCGATCGTCGAGGGACTCGCACAAAGAATTGTCTCGGGCGACGTCCCGGAGTCGTTGAAGGACCGGCGCCTCGTCGCCCTCGACCTGAGCGCGATGGTCGCCGGATCCAAGTACCGCGGCGAGTTCGAGGACCGGCTGAAGGCCGTGCTCAAGGAGATCGCCGACGCCAAGGGCCAGATCATCGTGTTCATCGACGAGCTCCACACGATCGTCGGCGCCGGGGCCGCCGAGGGCGCCATGGACGCCGGCAACATGCTCAAGCCGATGCTCGCCCGTGGCGAGCTCCGGGCGGTCGGCGCGACCACCCTCGACGAGTACCGCAAGCACATCGAGAAGGACCCCGCGCTCGAGCGCCGGTTCCAGCCCGTCTATGTCGGCGAGCCGAGCGTCGAGGACACGATCGCGATTCTCCGCGGGCTCAAGGAGCGCTATCAGGTCCACCACAAGATCCGCATCCAGGACTCCGCGCTGGTCGCGGCGGCGACGCTGAGCCAGCGCTACATCGCCGACCGGTTCCTGCCCGACAAGGCGATTGACCTGGTCGACGAGGCCGCATCGCGGATCCGGATGGAGATCGACTCCAAGCCGACCGAGATCGACGAGGTCGACCGGCACATCATGCAGCTCGAGATCGAGCTCCAGTCGCTCGGCGACGACGACGATCCGGGCACCGTGGCTCGCCGCGAGCAGCTCGAGCGCGCACTGGCCGAGGAGCGCGAGCGCTCGGACGCTATGCATGCCGAATGGCAGCGCGAGAAGGACTCGGTGGGCGCCGTGGCTGATATCCAGGAGCAACTCGAGCAGGCCAGGATCGAGCTGGAAAAGGCCCAGCGCCAGGCCGATCTGGGTCGCGCCGCTGAGCTCCAGTACGGGACCATCCCCGAGCTTGAGAAGCGACTCGCCGCCGCCGAGACGGCCGAGCACGAGATCGCCGGCGAGACGCCGAGGTTCCTGAAGGACGTGGTCGACGCCGACGACGTCGCCGAGGTCGTGGCCAAGTGGACGGGCATCCCGGTCAGCCGCCTGATGGAGGGCGAGATCGAGAAGCTCGTGCACATGGAGGAGCGCCTGCACCAGCGGGTGATCGGTCAGGACGAGCCGGTCGAGGCGGTGTCGAACGCGCTACGGCGCTCTCGCGCCGGACTCCAGGACCCCGATCGGCCGATCGGCACGTTCCTGTTCATCGGGCCGACCGGCGTCGGCAAGACCGAGCTGGCGCGTGCGCTGGCCGAGTTCATGTTCGACAGCCAGGACGCGATGGTCCGGATCGACATGTCCGAGTACATGGAGAAGCACTCCGTGTCGAGGCTCGTCGGTGCGCCTCCGGGATACGTCGGCTACGACGAGGGCGGCCAGTTGACCGAGGCGGTCCGCCGGCGTCCGTACAGCGTCGTGTTGCTCGACGAGATCGAGAAGGCCCACCCCGACGTGTTCAACGCGCTGCTCCAGGTGATGGACGACGGGCGTCTGACCGACGGCCAGGGCCGGACCGTGTCGTTCAAGAACACGGTGCTGATCATGACGTCGAATATCCCGGGCGGCCGGGCCGGCGTCGAGGCGCACTTCAGGCCCGAGTTCGTCAACCGCCTTGATGACATTGTCGAGTTCCACTCGCTGAGCCGCGACCAGATCGGCGAGATCGTCGACCTCCAGGTCGCGAGGCTGATCAGCCGGGTGCGCGAGCGCGGGATCGAGGTCGAGCTGACCGACGACGCCCGCACGCTGCTAGGCAACCTCGGATACGACCCGACGTATGGCGCGCGGCCGTTGAAGCGCGTAATCCAGAAGCGCCTGGTGGATCCGCTGGCGCTGGCGATCCTCGAGGGACGCTTCACGTCCGGCGACACCGTCAGAGTCGATGCCGCGGCGGGTGATCTGGTGCTCGAGCGGGCCGAGGAGCCGGCTCACGTGTAAGCGTGGAATGCTTCGGCACCCCCGACAGGACGTCGGGCAATCGCCCCCTAACGACGAAGGAGGGAGCAGTGCCGACGTACATCATGCTTTCGACGCTCAGCCCTGAAGGCGTTCAGACGATCAAGAACAACCCGTCTCGGATCAAAGAGGTCAATCGCGAAGTCGAGCAGCTCGGAGCCACCGTGAAGGCACAGTGGGCAACGCTCGGGCAGTTCGACTTCGTGAACGTCGTCGAGGCCCCCGACGAGAAGACCATGGCGCGGATCTCGCTCGAGCTCGGCTCACGCGGGACCGCGAAATACGAGACGCTGGCCGCGATCCCGATCGACGACTTCATTGGCGCCATCTGAGTCCTACCGAGTTCTCGTCGTAGGCTCGGGCGGCCGCGAGCATGCGCTCGTCCACGCCCTGCTGAGATCGCCGCGTTCGCCGGAGGTGCTCTGCGCCCCCGGGAACGCGGGGATCGGCGGCGACGCGCGCCTGATCGAGATCGGGGCCGAGGACGTCGACGGGATCGTCTCTGTGGCCAAGCGCGAGAACGTCGACTTGGTCGTGATCGGCCCGGAGGCTCCGCTCGTGGCGGGCCTGGCGGACGCGCTGCGCGATGCCCGGGTCCGGTGCTTCGGCCCGAGCAAGGCCGCCGCGCAACTCGAGGGCTCCAAGGCGTTCTGCAAGGAGATCATGGGAGCCGCCGGCGTTCCGACTGCTGCTTATCAGGTTGTTCAGGATCCGCAGGCAGGCCTGGCCGCCATCGAGCGATATCCGGCCGTGATCAAGGCGGACGGCCTCGCCGCGGGCAAGGGCGTGATCATCGCTGCGGACGAGTCGCAGGCGCGTGAGGCCCTGGATGACTTGCTGGTGCGACGACGGTTCGATACGGAGCAGGTCGTGGTCGAGGAATTTTTGGACGGCGAGGAGCTTTCGCTGCTGGCCCTGTGTGACGCGCGGACCGCGGTGCCGCTGGCTTCCGCGCAGGACTACAAGCGCATCTACGATGGGGACGAGGGACCGAACACCGGCGGCATGGGGTCGTACTCGCCCGTCCCGGCGGTGGACGACGCGCGAGCGCGCGAGATCTGCGCCGCGGTCCATCAGCCGGTCCTCGACGAGCTCGCGCGACGGGGGATCCCGTTCCAGGGGATGCTCTACGCCGGGCTGATGATGACCGCCGGCGGGCCACGGGTGCTCGAGTTCAACGTGCGCTTTGGCGACCCCGAGACCCAGGCGATCCTGCCCCGGCTCGACTCGGATCTGCTCGAGCTGCTCGAGGCGGCGACGGTCGTCGGCGGGTTGTCGGGGGTCTCGTTGGAGTGGGCTCCCGAGATGGCCGTGAGCGTCGTGCTCGCCAGCGCCGGCTATCCGGCGACCTCGCACCACGGTGACGTGATCTCCGGTCTCGAGGCGGCCGGCATCGATGCTCAGATCACCCACGCCGGCACCGCCCGCAACGCGACTGGTCAGGTGGTGACCGCCGGAGGCCGGGTGCTGAACGTGACCGCGCTCGGCGCCGACGCGGCGTCCGCCCGTGAGGCCGCATATGCTGCCGCGGACATGATCCACTTCGACGGGAGGCAGATGCGCCGCGACATCGCGCTAAAGGTTGCCCAGGCCGCGCGCGCATGAGCGAGTACCCCCGCCCCGTCGAAGAGACCGTCGTCGAGCTCGAGGAGCTCGAGGTCGACGCGCCACGTGTTGGGATCGTGATGGGCTCGAAGAGCGATCTCGAGCGGATGGAGGCCGCCGAGAAGGAGCTGATCGAGCGCGGGATCCGCTGCGAGGTCCGGGTCATGTCGGCTCACCGCGAGCCCGACAAGGTCGCCGACTACGCCCGCAATGCCCGCATGCGCGGAATACGCGTGATCATCGCGGGTGCTGGTCTATCGGCAGCGCTCCCGGGCGTGGTCGCGGCGCACTCGGACCTCCCGATCATCGGCGTGCCGCTGACGAGCCGGACGTCGGTGGCCGGCGGACTCGATGCGCTGCTGTCGATCGCGCAGATGCCGCCCGGGGTGCCGGTGGCGTGCGTCGGTGTCGACAACGCCCGCAACGCGGCCGTGCTCGCGGCGCGGATTCTCGACTGCTGACCACTGGTCACGCGGTACGCTTGGCGTCGGGATCGATGGCCGACATCGTTCACGTGTCTTCGCTCGCCGGGAGTCCGCTGCTCGACTCCGCCGGTCAGCGGCTTGGCAAGGTCGACGACGTGGTGGCGCGCATCGATGAGGGCGGTGGCGAGGCTTGGGTCGTCGGCCTGACCGCGAGTCTGGGTGGCGCGGACGTGTTCGTGCCGATCGACCGGATCGAGCAGCTAGGCCCATATTCGGTGGTAATCGCGACGACTAAGCTCGACGTCGCCCCGTTCGAGCGGCGCCCGGGCGAGGTGCTCCTGCGCAAAGACGTGCTCGATCGCAGCGTGATCAACGTCAAGACCGCCCGCCTGGTCGTCGCTCGCGAGGTCGAGATCGTCCGCGAGGGCGGCCGCTGGCGAGTCGCCGGGATCGATCCGAGCTTCCGCCCCCGGCTGTGGCGCATCCTTCCGCGCCGGTTCCGAGGCCACGACACCGAGCACCGCCAATTCGTCGATGGGCGGGACATCGAGCTATTCGTCGGCCACGTGCCCACCTCTCGGCTCAAGCTTGCGGCCCGCCGCATCCTGCGGCTGCATCCGGCCCAGATTGCCGACCTGGTCGAGGCCGCCTCGCACGAGGAAGGAGAGGAGATCCTTGAGGCGGTAGGGCAGGACAAGGAACTCGAGGCCGACGTGTTCGAGGAACTTGACGACGAACATCAGGTCGAGTTCCTGCATGAACGATCCGACGAGGAGGCGGCCGCGGTGCTCGGGCGGATGGAGAGTGACGACGCCGCCGACCTGCTGATGCAACTCGACCAGGAGCGTCGACTTCCGATCCTGAACCGGATGCCCGCCGCCCAGCAGGCCAAGCTCAGGGCGTTACTCGGCCACAATCCGCAGACCGCTGGCGGGATGATGAACCCGGACTTCATCTCGCTGCCACCGGATGCCACCGTGGGTGATGCGCTCGCTCGGATCCGGACCAGCGGCCTTGGTCTGCAGCAGATCGCGATCGTGTACGTCGTCGACGACGCCGGCAGACTGATCGACACCCTGTCACTGGCGGAGCTCGTCCGGGCCGATGCGAGCCAGAAGCTCTCCGAGCTGGTCGACGACTTCAACCCGAGCGTCGATGTCGACGCCGACGTTCCCGAGGTGGCGCGGTTGATGAGCGACTACAACCTCGTCGCGATGCCGGTGCTCGACGCCGAGCGTCGGCCGGTGGGACTGATCGCCGTGGACGACGTGCTCGAGCTCCTCGTCCCCGAGGAGTGGCGGCGCCGGGCCGGCGCCGCGCGTGATTAGCAATTAGCTTCCGCGCGTCCGGAGGAACTGCTCACACACGCCGATCGCGCCCTCGATCGTGCCCCAGTGCAACGCATCCGGTACGTCGTTGTGCCAGTGGTAGTTCATCGGGAGCTTGGTCTCGTCGATCGAGGCCAGCGTTGCGACCGGATAGCCTGCGCGGAGCGCGATGATCGCGTCGGTGGCGGCGGTCGTCCGCAGTCCGCGAACAATCGGTATGCCGACGGCGCCGGCCGCGTCGTCGAGTGCCTCGCGCATCTCGGTCGGGTAGTCGCGCATGCGGAGCATCCCCTCGCCCTCGATGACGATCAGCGTCGGTCCGCCCAGGCACTCGAGGCAGACCATCTCGGTGCGGGCGGGGTCGAGCTCGCCGAAATGACGCCGGCCGAACCCCTGCATGCCCTCGCTGAACGATTCCTCGGAGCCGGTTGAGATCAATAGCACCCGTACGCCCTCGACCGGACGCTCGCGCAGGCGGGCAGCCAGGGCGATAACGGCGCCGACGGCGCTCAGATTGTCGTTCGCGCCCGGCACCGACGCGCGCGCCCCGATGTCCGCCATCGCCGCGGTTGCCCCGGTCGCGAGCGCCGCGCCGGCGGCCAGCGCGCGCCGCGATCCCAAGATCGACCCCCCGCATACCAGCACCGGGCCGAGCCAGACGGTGTACATCAGCGGGAAGCTGCGACCCGCGCGTGCATGCAGACGCGGCGCGAGCTTGAGTGGGATCCGCGGCAGGACGGGATGGAAGACGAGTCCGGAGTGCGCGGCGTCGTGGTGGGCGATGAACACGACTGTGCGCTCGGCATCGGCATCGCCCATCTCGGCCACCACATTCCACGTGGCACGGTGGGGGAGGAGCGCACGCCTGAACCAGCGATGGCCGTGACCAAGGTCGTCCCACAGAGCGGCGGCGCCGGCGCCGGCGAGGGCCGCGGTGATCGCCCTTCGCCACGGGCTGCCTCGCCGCAGGGTGAGCGCACCGCTCGCTGCGACGAACGCATTTACCAGTCCAATCGGCCACCAGTACCCGCCGTGCGCGCGCTCCTCCTCGACGGTGGCGTCGCAGCCGAGCGCCTGCAGACGCTCGGCGATGAGCTCCGCTGCGCGACGCTCGCCGTCCGAGGCCGACGGGCGCTTCATCGCGGCCAGCTCGCGGATCGCGGCCTTCCAGTCGTGGGCGTGGTGGTTGTGCTCGATCGTCACCGGCGGGACGCATTGTGGCGTGAACGCGGTGGTACGCTCAGCCTGCTGCCTGCCGGCGGTAACGATGAACGCTGCGATGACTCACGACGACGAGTTCCTGGAGAACGACGACAGACCGCGAAGTAGCAATCTCGCGGCCGGCGTCGTGGGCATCGCTTACGTCTGTGGGGACTGAGTCCCGGACCTGAGCGGCCTCCCTCCGCCCGCCGCGATCCGGCGACCGGCGAAGAAAGGAGGTCGAGCAGATGGCCGACGACCCAACCACGCCGCCCGCTGCGGGCGGGCCGGCTGCGCGCGCCGCCGTGCCCGCGCCCCCGCCCTCGCCACCTGTTCCGCCCCCGGCGCGCCCCTCGCCACCGGTCCAGCCGCCGAGCCCGCCGCCGAGCCCGCCGCGCGAGCGGTTCGTCCTCGATTCCGCTCACGTCGGCGACATCCAGGGCGCGTTCGGCACGATCCGCGAGCACGACGAGCGCCACCGCAGCTGGCGTTCCCGCGCGCTTGCGTTGCTCGCGATCATCGGTCCGGGGCTGATCGTGATGGTCGGCGACAACGACGCGGGCGGCGTCGCGACCTACTCTCAGGCGGGCCAGAACTACGGCACCAGCCTGCTGTGGGTGCTGCTCCTGCTCGTGCCGGTGCTGCTCGTCAACCAGGAGATGGTGGTACGCCTCGGGGCGGTCACCGGCGTCGGCCATGCCCGCCTGATCGTCGAGCGGTTCGGCCGCTTCTGGGGCTGGTTCTCGGTGATCGACCTGTTCGTGCTCAACTTCCTCACGGTCGTCACCGAGTTCATCGGCGTGAGCCTGGCGCTCGGCTACTTCGGCGTGTCCGACCGTATCGCGGTGCCGATCGCGGCCGTCGCGCTGGTGGCGATTACAGCCACCGGCAGCTTCCGCGCGTGGGAGCGATCGATGTTCGTGTTCGTGTTCGGCAACCTGCTCGTCGTGCCGCTGTTCTTCCTCGCCCACCCGGGCGGCGGTCAGGTGATACACGATTTCTTCATCCCCGGGATCGAGGGGGGCGCGACCTCGACCTCGGTGCTGCTGATCATCGCGATCGTCGGCACCACGGTGGCGCCGTGGCAGCTGTTCTTCCAGCAGTCGAACATCATCGACAAGCGGATCACGCCGCGGTGGATCAACTACGAACGGCTCGACACGTGGTTCGGCGCGGTCGTGGTCGTGGTCGGGGCCGCGGCGCTCATGTGCGTGTCCGCGTTCGCGTTCGCGGGCACCCCGTATTTCGGGAACTTCACGAACGCCGGCGCCACCGCCACTGGTCTCGAGCATGTGCTCGGGCCCCCGGCCGGCGCGTTCTTCGCGCTGGTCCTGCTGAACGCATCCCTGATCGGGGCCGGTGCGCTCACGCTCGCGACGAGCTACGCCTTCGGCGACATCTTCGGGACCAAGAGCTCGCTGCACCGGAAGTTCTCCGACGCCAAGGGCTTTTACGCGCTGTTCGCGCTCGTGATCGCCGGCGCCGCCGGAATCGTTCTGATCCCCGGTGCCCCGCTCGGGATCATCACGGAGGCCGTGCAGGCGCTGGCCGGGATCCTCTTGCCGAGTGCCAGTATGTTCCTGCTGCTGCTCTGCAACGACCGCGCTGTGCTCGGCCCGTGGTGCAACCGTCCGTGGCTCAATGTGCTCGCGGTCGTGATCGAAGCGGTTCTGCTCCTGCTATCCCTGATCTTGATGGCGACCACCGTATTCCCCAACATCGACGTGACCACGTTCGCGCTCGTCGGCGGCGCAGTGATGCTGGTCGCGCTGATCGTGTTCGGAGTCGTCGTCCTGTGGATGCGGGGCCGAGGCGCGGGTGCGCCGGCCGCCCAGGAATGGGACGTTCCGAAGGAGCAGTGGACGATGCCGCCGATCGCGCTGCTGTCGCGGCCCCCCGAGTCGGCCGGCCGTCGGGCCGCGATGCTCGCGATGGAGGCCTACCTGTTGCTCGCGATCGTGCTCCTGATCGTCAAGGCCGTCCAGCTGGCCGGTGGCTGAGCCTCGATGATCCCTAGGTACACACGACGCGAGCTCGCCGATGCCTGGTCAGACCATGCGCGCTTCGAGGCGATGCGCGAGGTCGAGGTGGCCGCGTGCGAAGAGCTTTCCGGCCCAACCGGGGCGGAGCTCGAGGGGATCCGGGCGGCGACGTTCACGGTCGAGGAGATCAACGAGCGCGAGAAGGTCACCGACCACGACACCGCGGCGTTCGTCGATGTCCTGTCCGCCTCGGCGGGACCAGCGGGCCGGTGGATCCACCATGGGCTGACCTCGAGCGACGTGCTCGACACCGGTCTGGCACTCCAGCTCCGCCGGGTGGCCGAGATCGTGCTCCCGGACTCGCGGCGGCTGGTCGAGGCCTTCGCCGCGGCCGCGCGCGAGCACGTGCACACACTGTGCGCCGGGCGCACGCACGGGATCCACGCCGAGCCGACCACGTTTGGGATCAAGCTGGCCGGGTTCGCGTTCGAGGCGCATCGCAATGCGGACCGACTCGACCGCGCCTTCGCCCAGGCCGCGGTCGGCGCGCTTTCGGGCGCCGTCGGGACTTACTCAGCGACCTCGCCCGAGTTCGAGGAGCGCGTGCTGGCGCGCCTCGGGCTGGCGCGCGAGCCGGTCTCCACGCAGGTCGTCCCGCGAGACCGTCACGCGGAGCTGCTCGAGGCGATCGCGCTCGCCGGCGCCGGTCTGGAGCGGTTCGCGACCGAGGTCCGCCACCTCGCCCGCACCGAGGTCGGCGAGGTCCGCGAGCCGTTCGGCCGCGGCCAGAAGGGCTCGAGCTCGATGCCCCACAAGCGCAACCCGATCAAGTCCGAACAGGTCGTGGGTCTCGCACGGGTGCTACGGGGGAATGCGGTGGCGGCTCTCGAGGACGTGTCGCTCTGGCACGAGCGCGACATCTCCCACTCGTCGGTCGAGCGGGTGATCCTCCCCGACTCGACGATCCTGCTCGACCACATGCAGCGGCGCGTGCTCGCGCTCGTCGAGGGGATGGTGGTCGACGCCGGGCGCATGCGCGAGAACCTCGATCTCACGCACGGGGCCCTGTTCTCCCAGCGCGTGCTGCTGGCGCTGGTCGAGTCGGGGATGCTCCGCGACGACGCCTATCGCGTCGTCCAGCGGTTGGCCCAGCAGGCGATCGACTCGAGGGTTCCGATGCGCGAGCTGCTCGCGGCCGATCCGGCGGGGGCGGGACTCGATCTCGACGCGATCTTCGACTACGCGCCGTTCGTTCGCTACGCGGACGAGATCGTCGGACGGCTTGATGCGATCGCGCCGCCGGTGCCCGCGTTGCGCTAGATCTGGAGGCCCGGGAGGGCTTCTCGGGCTGCGGCCGGCATGCATAGCGCGACAATCGCGACGCTTCGTCGGGACGGTGCCGTGTCTCGCATGCCCCACATGCGTCGTACGTCACGGTCAACGAGGATCGCGCGAATTGTCGCGATATGCAGGTTCTTTTGGCGGAGGCTAGCGTGGGTAGATCCCGCCGTCGAGCGAGACGACCTGGTTGGTCATGTAGGGGTTTCGGAGGATCGCCACCGCGAGGTCGGCGACCTCCTCGGGCCGCCCGAGCCTGCCGACGGGCACGCGGTCGCCCAGTTCCTCCGGCTCGCCGGGCAGCATCACCGTGTCGGTTAGCAGCGGCGGCGCCAGCGCGTTGACCGTGACGCCCGACGACGCGAGCCGCGAGGCCAGGAAGTGCGTGAGCCCATGGAGTCCCGACTGCGACGCCGCGTAATGAGGTCCCACGATCCCGCCGGTGAAAGCGGCGACCGACGAGATGAACACCACCCGACCGAAGCCGCGCTCGCGCATGCCGGGCACCGTGCGCTGCGCAAGGCGAAACGGAGCGCGCAGGTTGACCGCGAGCATCTCGTCGAAGTCGTCGATCGAGACCTCCTCGAGTGCTTGCGTGCGCCCGAGTCCCGCCGCTCGCGCCCGTGACCAGCGCTACACGCCTGTTGAGGGTCCTCATCGTCTGGGGAGATACCCGCTTCGCCTACGATTGAGCACAGAGTGGCGCCTCACAAACATCAGCTGCTGCTGACGGAGGCGATCGAGCGCGAGGGGGAGGCACAGCGGCAGCTGCTCGAGGGTCGCGCGGACGTGGCCCACGCCGAGTTCGCCGCCGCGTCGGAGCTATACAGGCAGTCGTGGGAGGCCGCCCATGCGCGCGCCTTCGGACGACTCGTCGGAATGTTGAAGGCGTCGGTGCTCGCGGGTGGCGGCACCGACGCGGCCGGATACGCGCGCACGGCGCTGGCGGACGCGGACCCCGACTCGGCGACCGCCAACTATGCGCGGGCGCTCGCGGCGCTGATCGCCGGCGACGACGAGGACGCCCGGGCGTTGGCGGCCCGCCTGCAGGAGGCGCCCGAGGCATTCGCCCGGACCGGGCGGGCGATCGCCGCGCTCGCGTCCCGTGACGCCGCGGCGTACGCCACCGCGCTTGAGGCGATCGTCCGCGACTTCGAGCAGCGCAGCGAGCACCTCACCGGCGTGGCCATCGCCGACACCGCGCTGATGCTCCAGGCGCTCGCGGGCCGGCGCCGGATGGCGGCGGCGATCGACGGCCCGGTGCTGCCGGCACGCGGAACGGTTAGCTGAGCGGTCGAGCCGCGCGAAGGTACTGCGCCTGCGTGACACGGGTCGCGGCGCGGTTGGCACTCTTGACAACCTTGTGATGATTGTCGCTAGGCTTCCGACCGAACTCGGACGCCCGCCATCGGGGAGTCGCAGGCCTGGGGGCCCGACCGAACGGGGCCCTCCAACTGTCGGAGGGCCCCAGCTTCTTAACCCGCTGCTCTTCTGGCGTCGGGTACCGTGCGCCCGCACTCGGACCGCATCGGGTGGTCCACGACTTGGAGGAGAGACGGATGGCACATCTCCGGCGCCGCAAGCCGTCGGCGGCCATGGTCGTCGCGGTGATCGCACTCGTCGTCGCTGCGACCGGGACCGCGGTGGCGGCGAGCAACCAGGTCGACGGCGACAACCTGATCAAGAAGTCATCGCTGTCGGGAGACCGTCTCCGTGACCACACTCTCACCGGGCTTCAGATCAAGCTGAGCCGGCTGGGGACGGTCCCGAAAGCCAAGGATGCCGAGGAGCTGGGGGGCAAGCCGGCGAGCTTCTACAGCGGAGGTGGAGGCGGGGGCGGCGGAGGTGGGGGCGGAGGCTCGATCGGCACGAACGGGGTGGTGAAGACCGGCGGCTCGGCGAACGGCACCACGGTCACGCTGTTCACCTCCGGCCCGTTCACGGTGACGATGACCTGCACCGACGACGGCTCGAACACCTCGAGTGAGATCGACGCGAGCTCGAGCGAGGATCAGTCCGATCTCAACGGTCAGTTCGCCTCCGCCAACACTCCGACCGACACGGGCGCGGACGTCGAGCCGACGCCAGACGGCACGGCGGGTTCACTGTTCTCGCCGGCCACTATCGCGCTCGTCGCCCCGAGCGGCGCGACGGCGATCGTCACCGGCATGGCGGGCGTGGGGAGCTTCGGCACCGGCTGCTGGGCGGACTTCACCGGCGCGCAGTAGCCCAGTCCGCGGTAAGCCGCTAGTTGCGAGATCGCGGCCCGGAGGGCGTCTCCGGGCCGCCGTGGCCGTTGCTAGGATCGACTTAGTGACCGCCCTTGCTGACCTGCCCCTGATCGCTTCGGGCAAGGTCCGGGAGATCTACGAAGGGCGCGATCAGACGTTGCTGATCGTCGCCTCGGATCGAATCTCGACCTACGACGTGGTGCATCCAACGCCGATCCCGGACAAGGGCGCGGTGCTCACGGGACTCTCCACATTCTGGTTCGAGCGGACCTCAGGGATCGTGCCCAACCACATGCTGTCGGTGAGCGATGGCGTCCCGGCCGAGGTGCGCGGGCGCGGCATGCTCGTCCGCAAGCTCGAGATGCTTCCGGTCGAGTGCGTCGTGCGCGGCTACATCACCGGATCCGGTTGGAAGGACTACCAGCGAACCGGCACGGTCTCCGGCATCGAGCTGCCGACGGGCCTGCGCGAATCGGATCAGCTCCCCGAGCCGATCTACACCCCGTCGACCAAGGCCGAGGTCGGCCACGACGAGGCGATCGACTTCGACGCGACCGTGTCGCTGATCGGCGACCGCCTGCTCGCCGAGCGTCTGCGTGACGTGTCGATCGCCGTCTACCAGCATGCCGCCGACCACGCTCGCCAGCGGGGGATCATCCTCGCCGACACCAAGTTCGAGTTCGGGCTGGACGAGGACGGACAGCTGACCCTCGGCGACGAGGTGTGCACTCCGGACTCCTCGCGCTTCTGGCCGGCGGACGAGTACGAGCCGGGCCGTGGGCAGCCGAGCTTCGACAAGCAGTTCGTGCGCGACTGGGCGTCCTCGACCGGCTGGGATCGGAACCCGCCGGCGCCGGCGATTCCCGACGACGTCGTGGCGCGCACTCGCGAGAAGTACGTGGAGGCGTACGAACGGGTCACCGGCGAGCCGTTCGACGCCTGGCTCAGCCGGACCCGATGAGAGCGCGGGTCCTGGTCAGGCCCAAGGCGGGGATCCTCGACCCGCAGGGCCAGGCCGTAGAGCGCGCGCTGCCGGCGCTCGGATTTGATGGTGTGCGCAACGTCCACGTCGGCCGGTTGATCGAGCTCGACGTCGAGGACCCCAGCCGTTTGCCGGAGATGTGCGAACGGCTGTTGACGAACCCGCTGATCGAGGACTACGAGATCGAGCAATGAAGTTCGGCGTCGTCCGGTTCCCCGGCTCGTGCGATGACGTCGATGCTTTGCAGGCGGCGGCGCGGGTAGCGGATGCCGTATTGCTTTGGCATGCCGACCATCACCTCCAGGGCGTCGACGCGGTGGTTGTGCCGGGGGGCTTTTCATACGGCGACTACCTGCGCGCCGGCGCGATCGCGCGGTTTGCGCCGGTGATGACCGAGGTCGAGGAGTTCGCGCGCGAGGGCGGCCTCGTGCTCGGGATCTGCAACGGCTTCCAGGTGCTGTGCGAGGCCGGTCTGCTGCCCGGCGCGTTGTTGCCGAACGTGTCGCTGAAATTCATCTTTCGGCAGGTTGACCTCGAGGTCGTCCGCTCCTCGGGCGCGTTCACGGGTTCCTGCGAGGTCGGCGAACGGCTGTCGATTCCGGTCAAGCACACGACCGGCCGCTACTACGCCCCCGACGATCAGCTCGACCGGCTCGAGGCGGCCGGCCAGGTGCTGCTCCGCTACGCGGCCGGGCACAACCCGAATGGGTCGCTGCGTGACATCGCCGGCGTCTGCAACGAGCGGGGCAACGTGTTCGGGCTGATGCCGCACCCCGAGCACGCTGTCGATCCCCTCGGCGGGTCGACCGACGGACTGAGGATCTTCGAATCGATGCGAGCGCATGTCGAGCAGCACGTCCTCGCTTGAGGAGCGGCACCGGCAGCTCGGGCTGACCGACGGCGAGTACGCGCGGATCCTCGAGCGGCTCGGGCGCGCGCCCAACGACGTCGAGCTCGCGATGCTGTCGCTGATGTGGTCCGAGCACTGTGGCTATAAGCACTCGCGCCGGCTGTTGCGCCGCCTGCCCAAGGAGGGCCGGCACGTGCTGATGGGGCCGGGCGAGAACGCCGGCGCCGTCGACGTCGGCGGCGGCTTGGCCGTCGCGTTCAAGGTCGAGTCCCACAACCACCCGAGCGCGGTCGAGCCGTTCCAGGGCGCCGCCACCGGGGTCGGCGGGATCCTCCGCGACGTGTTCGCGGTCGGCGCACGGCCGATCGCGGTGCTCGACTCGCTGCGGTTCGGCGAGCCCTCGGCCTCCGAACGCTCCCGCTACTTGCTTGACAGGGCGGTCGCGGGGATCGGGCATTACGGGAACTCGATCGGCGTGCCGACCGTCGGCGGCGAGATCTACTTCGAGGGGAGCTACGAGCAGAACTGCCTGATCAACGCGATGTGCCTCGGGCTGGCCCCGCACCACCGCTTGATCCGGAGCGCAGCCGCGGGTCCCGGCAACGTCGTGATCCTGCTAGGCGCGCTTACCGGCCGGGACGGGATCGGCGGGGCTTCGGTACTCGCGAGCGCTGAGCTCGGCGAGGGCGACGAGGCCAAGCGCCCTTCGGTCCAGATCGGCGACCCGTTCACCGAGAAGAAGCTGCTCGAGTGCTGCCTCGAGCTGCTCGATCGTGAGCTGCTGGTCGCGTTGCAGGACCTGGGCGCGGCGGGGCTCACCTCGGCCGCGTCGGAGATGGCGAGCAAGGGCGGCGTCGGCCTGATGCTCGACCTTTGCCAGATCCCGTTGCGTGAGCAGGGCATGGAGCCGTTCGAGATCATGGTCTCGGAATCCCAGGAGCGGATGCTGTGCGTGGCCACGCCCGAGCGCGTCAGCGACGTGCTCGGCGTGTGCGAGCGCTGGGAGGTGGCCGCCACCACGATTGGGTGCGTCACCGAGGGCGACAGCTTCCAGGTGCTCCACCGCGGCGTCGTGGTCGCTGACGTGCCGGTGGGTGTTCTCGTCGACGACTGCCCGCTGTATGACCTTGAGCCCTCGCCGCCTGCGGCGAGGCTGTACCCCGCTCCGGATGCGGTCCTGAGCGGCGGCGAGTCGCCCGAAGAGACGCTGCTCGCGCTGCTGCGCTCGCCCAACATTGCCTCACGACGGCCGGTGTTCGAGCAGTACGACCCGATCGTGCAGTCGCGGACCGTCCGCCGCCCGGACGAGGCCGACGCCGCTGTGCTCGTGCTCCCGGACGGATCCGGGATCGCGGTCGCGATCGACGGGAACGGCCGCCGGGTGGGGTGCGAGCCCCGACGCGGTGCCGCCGAGGCCGTGTACGAATGTTCGGCGAACCTGGCCTGCGTCGGCGCCGAGCCGCTCGGGCTCACCAACTGCCTGAACTTCGGCAACCCCGAGAAGCCGCACGTGGCCTGGCAGCTGGTCGAGGCGGTGGAGGGCCTGAGCGAAGCGTGCGAGGCGCTCGGCGTGCCCGTCGTCGGCGGGAACGTGTCGCTGTACAACGAGGCGCCCAGCGGTCCGATCTTCCCGACGCCTGTGGTTGGGATGGTCGGCAAGCTTCCGGATGCGAGCCGGGCCGGGCGGCTCGGGTTCGCCCGAGACGGAGACGCGATCGGGCTGCTCGGTCCGTTCGAGCCCTCGCAAGTCGGGTCAGAGCTGTCGAAGCTGCGCGGTCTTGCTCCTGTCGGCGAGCTTCCGATGGCGGACGCGGCCCGGATCAGGATCCTCCATCAGGGGATTCGTGCGCGCGTCCGGTCCGGAGCGTTTCGGAGCGCCCACGACATCGCCGAGGGAGGCGTCGCGGTTGCGCTGGCCGAGTGCTGTATCGCCGGCGGTCTCGGGGCGTCGGTGCGGTTGCCACGGGGTCTGGACCCGTTCGGCGAGGCCCCCGGACGCGGGTTCATCGTCTCGGGTCCCGCTGAGGCTCTGGCCGGGTTCGTCATGATCGGAACAGTCGGGGGCGAGCGGCTCGTGATCGACGGCCTGGTCGACGTCGCAGTTTCCGACTTGCGCGACGCGCACGAGGGTGGGCTGAGCGAATGGGTCTAGGGCCGCTGCTAGCCTAGGCGGCAGGTTGGGCATGTCCCCTCCCGTGAACGACCATCGCGACGGACCTCGCGACGAGTGTGGTGTCTTCGGCATCTTTGCGCCGGGACATGACGTCGCGAATCTCGCGTACTTTGCCCTGTACGCGCTCCAGCACCGCGGGCAGGAGTCGGCCGGGATCGCCACCGCCCCGCGCGGCGGCGGGATCATGGCAATCCGCGACCAGGGCCTTGTCGCCCAGGTGTTCGACGAGCACAAGCTCCGCTCGCTCGTCGGTGACCTGGCGATCGGCCATGTCCGCTACTCGACCACGGGCAAGTCGGCGTGGGAGAACACCCAGCCGATCGTCCGTGATGACCGTCGCACGCTCGCGCTCGCGCACAACGGCAACCTGATCAACGCGGTCGACCTGCACGGGGAGCTGCGCGACCGGGGATTCTCGTTCAGCTCGACGTCGGACTCCGAGATCATCGCCGCGCTGCTCGCCACCCATCCCGCCGACCGGATCGAGGAGGCGATCGCGGACGTGCTCCCGCGGCTGAAGGGAGCGTTCTCGACCGTCGTCCTGACCGAGGATTCGGTGGTCGCGTTCCGCGACCCGTACGGGCTCCGTCCGCTGGTGCTCGGGATGATCGAGCACGAGGAGTCCGGGATGACGGCGTACTGCGTCGCCAGCGAATCGTGTGCGTTCGACCTGATCGGCGCCCGGTACCTGCGCGAGGTGCTGCCCGGCGAGGTGATCACGCTCACCGACGGCGGCGTCCAGACGCGCCTCGTCGCCGGTGCAGAGCGTCGCGCGTTCTGCGTGTTCGAGTACATCTACTTCGCCCGCCCGGACTCGAAGATGGCCGGCACGCTGCTGCAGGTGGCGCGCTCGCGGATGGGCGAGATCCTCTGGAGCGAGGCCCCCGTCGAGGCTGACCTCGTGATCCCGGTGCCCGACTCGGGCAACCCGGCGGCCCGCGGCCTCGCGCGCGCGGCGGGGCTCCCGCAGGACGACGGCTTCATCAAGAACCGGTACGTCGCCAGGACGTTCATCCAGCCCGGCCAGGAGCTGCGCAAGCACGGCCTGCGGCTCAAGTTCAACCCGATGCCCGAGGTGGTCGCCGGCAAGCGCCTGATCGTCGTCGACGACTCGATCGTGCGCGGCAACACCACCCGCCAGATCGTCCAGATGCTCCGCGAGGCGGGCGCCGCCGAAATCCACCTGCGCATCTCCGCACCGCCGATCAAGCATCCCTGCCACTACGGGATTGACATGTCGAGCCGCGAGGAGATGATCGCCCACGGGCGGACCGTCGACGAGATCGCCGACGAGCTAGGCGCGGACTCGCTGCACTACCTCTCGCTCGAGGGCGTGTACGAGGCGGTCGGGGTCTCGAGCGAGTCTCACTGCGACGCGTGCTTCAGCGGCTCTTACCCCCTCGAGGGCACCGAGGACGCGCTCGGCAAGTACGCCCTAGAGCTGCCGCTCGTCCGGGCCTAGCGGCACTTCCGGAGACCTCCGGGGGCGCCGCTACAGTCGGGCGCCCGATGGATCCTGCTGACGCGCTTCGGAGGCTGTTCGGCTTCGAGCATTTCCGCCCCGGCCAGGCCGAGGTGGTCGCGGCCGCGCTCGCCGATCGCGATGCTCTGGTCGTGATGCCAACGGGCTCGGGGAAGTCGGTCTGCTACCAGCTTCCGGCGTTGATGCGCGACGACCTGACGCTGGTGGTCTCGCCGCTCGTGTCGCTGATGCAGGACCAGGTCTCGGCCGTTCGTGCCGTGGCTCCCGGGAAGGTTGAGCTCGTCAACGCCCAGCGGGGCGGGGCCGCTAACGCCGAGGCTCTGTCGCGAGTGGCCGCCGAGGAGACAAGGCTGCTGTACGTCGCGCCTGAGCGGTTCGCCTCGCCCCGGTTCGCCGAGGCGCTCGCGCGGACGCGCGTGGGACTGTTCGTCGTAGACGAGGCGCACTGCATCTCGCAGTGGGGCCACGACTTCCGGCCCGACTACTTCTTCCTCGCGGACGCCGCCCGGCGGGTCGGCGCCCGCGCGACGATCGGGCTCACCGCGACCGCAACGCCCGCGGTGGCCGACGACATCGCTCGCCGGCTCGCCCTGCGGGATCCGGTGCGGGTGACGACCGGATTCGATCGGCCGAACCTGAGCTTCGCCGTCGTCCGGTGCGGGACCGCGGTCGACAAGCGCCGGCGGCTCACCGCGGCGTTGAAGGAGCCCGACGCGCTCCCCGCGATCGTCTACGCCGGGACGCGCCGCGCCAGCGAGGAGCTCGCCGGCTTCCTTCGGCGCGCGCTGGATGAGGAGGTACTCGCGTACCACGCCGGCCTGCGGCGCGAGGTGCGCGCCGAGACCCAGGAGCGGTTCATGTCCGGCGAGGCGCGGGTTATTGTCGCCACCAACGCGTTCGGCATGGGGATCGACAAGGCCGACGTGAGAACGGTCTGCCACGCCTCCGTGCCAGGCTCGCTCGAGGCCTACTACCAGGAGGCCGGCCGGGCCGGACGGGACGGTGCCCCGGCACGGTGCCTGCTGTTCGCCGAACAGCGCGACAAGGGCCTTCACGTGTTCTTCATCCAGCGTTCGCGGCTCGACGCCGGCGTGTTTCAGCGCGTCGCCGAACGCCTGCGCTGGGCCGGGCTCGATGGTCGCTATGACGTCTCCGTCGACGAGTTGGCGGCCGATGTTGGCTCGGGCGGTGACGACGAGACGGTCAGGGCGGTCATCGGCCATCTGGTGCGCGCGGGACTGGTGGCGCCGCAGCCAGCCCCGCCGGACCGGGCCGCCGGCCTCGTCGTGGGAGAGTGGAACGGCCGCGCGCTATCCGCCTGCCTCGGCTCCGCGCGCGACGCCGAGCGTGCCCGCTGGAGCCAATACCGCTCGGTCTGGGCCTACGTGGAGGGATCCGGGTGCCGGCGCGCGGCGCTGCTGGCGCACTTCGGCGACCGGTCGAGCGCGATGCCGTCCGTCGCGTGCTGCGACGTGTGCTCGCCGGCGGCGTCGCCGGCGTCCCCGCCGACCGAGGCATCGCCGGCGCGGGTGGGCGACGCGGTCGGGCGCGTGCCCGGCGACCTCGACGCCGCGATCCTCGATGTGGTCGCCTCAGCCGCTCCACCGGTGGGCCGGACGCGGGCGGTCGAGATCCTTCGTGGCGGCCGGTCGAAGGTCATCGCCCAGCACGCCTACGACCGCCTCGCGGCCTACGGCGCGTTCGCCCATCTGCGTTCAAGCGAGGTGCTCGGGCGAGTCGATCAGCTACTCGAGGCTGGGACGCTCCGCTCCACCGGAGGCAGGTTTCCGAAGCTCCGCGCGGCATGAACATCGCCGTTCTGGCCTCGGGCGAAGGCACCAATCTCCAGGCGCTGCTCGACGGGGTTCATGGCCGAGACGGCGTCGAGATCGTTGCCGCGGCCTCCGACAAGCCCGGCGCCCGGGCCCTCGAGCGGGCGCGCCAGGCTGGGGTCTTGGCTCGTGCGTTTCCGTCGGCCGAGTACGCGGGGCGGACGGAGCGCGACCTCGCCATGGCCGAGTGGCTGGTCGCGCGCCGGGCGGAGCTGGTGGTGCTCGCCGGCTACATGCAGTTGCTCGCCGACGAGTTCCTTTCCCGCTTCCCGCTGCGGGTGATCAACGTGCACCCGGCGCTGCTGCCGGCGTTCCCCGGCCTCGAGGCCGTCGAGCAGGCGATCGCGTACGGGGTCAAGGTGTTCGGGGTGACGGTGCACTTCGTCGACGGCGGGGTAGATACCGGACCGGTGATCCTCCAGCGTGCGATCGAGCTGCGCGACGCGGTCGACGCCGACGCGGTGCTCGAGCGGCTGCATCCGATCGAGCACGAGCTGCTCCCCGAGGCGGTCCGGCTGATCGCGCGTGGGGCCGTCAGGATCGACCCCGCGAATCCGCGCCGTGTCGTGATCGAGCGATAGAGTCGAGGCGTCATGGAGCAGGGAACATCGCGCCTGAATCAGTTCGCTCCTGTCGCTTCCGAGGACGTGCAGGTCGCTCGCGCCCTGCTGTCGGTGTCCGACAAGACGGGCCTGGTCGAGTTCGCGCGGGGCCTGGTGGAGCTGGGGATCGAAATCGTCTCGACCGGAGGAACTGCTCGCGAGCTCACCGAGGCCGGACTCGAGGTGCGCCAGATCTCCGACCTGACCGGCTTTCCCGAGATCATGGATGGCCGCGTCAAGACCCTCCATCCGAAGTTGTACAGCGGTCTGCTCGCGGTCCGTGACAACCCGGAGCACATGCAGGCGGCCGAGGACCACGATGTCGAGTTCGTCGACCTCGTGTGCGTGAACCTGTACCCGTTCGAGCGGACCGCGGCGCGCCGCGGCGTGGCCGACCACGAGGTGATCGAGAACATCGACATCGGGGGTCCCTCGATGATCCGGGCCGCGGCGAAGAACTTCCAGTTCGTCGCGTCCGTGGTCAGCCCTGAGAGCTATGACGCGATCCTGGCCGAGCTGCGCGAGTTCGACCGCCGGCTGTCGCCGACCACCCGCGAATCGCTTGCCGCGGAGGCCTTCGCGTATACCGCGAGGTATGACACCGCGATCGCGCGCTGGTTCCAGGAGAAGGGCGCGGACTTCCCGGCGCTGATGGTGCGGGCGTTCGAGAAGGTGCTCGAGCTCCCCTACGGCGAGAACCCGCACCAGCGCGCCGCCTACTACTCGCAGGTGGGGACGCGCACGCACGTGCTCTCGATGATCTCCCAGCTCGGCGGCAAGGAGCTGTCGTTCAACAACCTCCTGGATTTGGACGCAGGGCGCTTGATGATCTCGGAGTTTCAGATCCCGGCCTGCGCGATCATCAAGCACAACAACCCCTGCGGCGTGGCCGTCGGGAAGACCGGGCTCGAGGGCTACCAGAAGGCCTTTGAGTGCGATCCCCTATCGGCCTACGGCGGCGTGGTATGCCTGAACCGTCGTGTCGACCGGGCGCTGGCTGAGGCGATCACCAGTCAGTTCGTCGAGGTCCTGTTCGCCCGCGGCTACGACGAGGACGCGCTCGAGGTGCTCGAGTCCAAGCGGAACATGCGGATCCTCGACGACCGCGAGCGCCGTAACCCCGACATGATCGACCCCCACCTCCATCAGGTCGTCGGCGGGATGCTCGTTCAGGACCGCGACTACGACCTCGAGGAGCGCTCGGAGATGCAGGTCGTCTCGAAGCGCCAGCCGACCGAGGCCGAATGGGGCGAGCTGTCGTTCGCGTGGAAGGTGTGCAAGCACGTCCGCTCCAACGCGATCGTGATCTCCCGCGATCTCGCGACCCTCGGCATCGGCGCCGGCCAGATGAGCCGTGTCGACTCGGTCCGACTCGCGATCGAGAAATCCCGATCGAGCCTCGAAGGCTCGGTGCTCGCCTCCGACGCCTACTTCCCGTTCGCCGACGGTCCCCAGCTCGCCCTGAGTGCCGGGTCGATTGCGATCATCCAGCCCGGCGGCTCGGTTCGCGACCACGAGGTGGTCGAGGCCGTCGACGCCGCCGGCGCCGCGATGGTCTTCACCTCCCGCCGACATTTCCGCCACTGAGGTCCGCTTTCCGCGTGGGCCGGGACCGGCCGATGGCGATCTACTCTCGTATATGTCATGTCCAGCGCCATCGGTTCGCCGGCCGTGCCCTCCGAGCCGCGGTACGCGATCATGGCTGACGCGCCGCCGTAGCTCAGCTGGCAGAGCAGCGGACTTTTAATCCGAAGGTCGTGGGTTCGATCCCCACCGGCGGCATTGTGATGGCCCCGTAATTCAGGGGTTCGTGTTTTGAGACGCTCCTCTCGGTGAGCGCACGGTGTTTGCTGTCCCTCGCTCTTAGGCTGCTACGAGGAATGGCTTGCCTGTCTCGACGATGTAGGTGGCCAGCTCCGCGGCGTTGCCCGTACCGATGTTGGTCGCCGTATGGAACGTGTCGGCTGGGACGGTGAGGCCCTCGCCGGCGCTGGCTCGTATCGGTGGCTGGCCGTCGATGTCGTACTGCAGCGATCCCTCCAGAACGTAGATGACCTCTTCACCGGGATGCTTGTGCCGGAAGGCGGGTGCACCCGGGCTGATGTCGACCCGGTTCTGGATGACCTGCCGTCCGGGAACGCTGAGGTCGTGCTCCTGAATGACCGTGCGAGTGAGTCCCGTTGCCTGTGGCGCGGTGGTGCTCATGTGTACCTCCTTTAGTGGTGTAACCGTCGAGCACATTCCTTTGGTGGGGCTTAGCGAAGGGATCGAAATGCAGCGCGCAGCTCGCTAGCGAACAGCTGGGGCTCCTCCCAGGCCGCGAAGTGGCCGCCCCTGTCGACCGCGCCCCAATAGATCAGGTTCGGATAAACCTGTTCGGCCCAGCTGCGGGGGGCCTTGAAGATCTCATCCGGAAAGACCGTGAAAGCGACCGGGAGCGAAACCTTCGGGGAGGGCCGTCCCGCCGCAAGCGCCGCTGCACGAGCGCCCTCCCAGTAGATCCGCGCGGCCGGCGTTCCGGTGCGCGTCAGCCAGTAGAGCGTGATGTTGTCGAGCATTCTGTCGCGGGTTAGGCCGCCGC
>Ga0335076_10000680_pt1 | contig 31710 bp, 28 predicted proteins | sample Lox_Sample_25_FD_206717 | JGI IMG/M metagenome (GOLD analysis project Ga0335076, IMG submission 206717) | Soil microbial communities from Loxahatchee National Wildlife Refuge, Florida, United States - Lox_Sample_2.5 | ecosystem: Environmental > Terrestrial > Soil > Wetlands | place: USA...
GCAGACCGTCGTCGCGGCGATGGCGGATCTCGACAAGTCGACGGCCGACGCGCGTACCAGCGAGGTCGCGTTGAAACGTGCGCGCGATCTCTACCGCGCCGACAAGACCGTGTCCGCCGAAACGCTCGAGGCCGCGGAGCGGCAGGCGGCCGCGGACGAGGCGCAGCTCGCCATCGCGCGCGCGCGCGCGAGCCTCGAGTTCGGCGCCGCGCCGTGGCTCGCCGCGGAGCGCCGCGAGCCGCTGCTCGCGTCGCTTGCCCGCGGCGAGATGCTGCTCGTGAGCGCGAGCTTTCCGTCCGGGCTGCCGTCGGTGCGGCCCGGCAATCTCGCGCTGCGCCGCATCGGCACGCAAATCGGCGAGTTCTGGATCACGACCGAGATATGGAACGGCCCGTCGGACCCGAGCGTGCCGGGGCCGACGATGCTCGGCCTCTTGTCGACGCCGCAGGGATTGAGCTACGGCGAGCGGCTCATCGCGAGCGTCGCGACCGGGCCCGAGGTCTCGGGCAGCGTGGTGCCTGCCTCGGCCGTGGTGCTCGCCGGCGGCGAAGCGTGGTGCTACGTAGGGGAGTCGGACGACGTGCTCGCACGGCGGCGCGTCGATCTCGGCCGGCCGGTGCCGCAGGGCTACTTCCAGGCGTCGGGCTTCATGCCCGGCGAGCGCGTCGTCGTGGCGGGCGCCGGCCTGCTACTCGCGCGCGAGATCGGCGGCGGCGCCGAGTCGGACTAGATCACGATGCGCTGGGTCGTCGCGTGGTGCGTGCGCCGCCGCGTCGTCGTCACGATTCTCGCCGCCGCGTTCTTCGTCGCCGGTCTCTGGCAAGCCAGCAAGACGCCGGTCGACGTGTTTCCCGAGTTCGTGCCCGCGCAAGTCTCGATCCAGGCAGAGGCGCCGGGCTTCACGCCGGACCAAGTCGAGACGCTCGTCACGCGGCCGATCGAGGCCGCCGTGAATGGCGCGCAAGCGCTCGCGGCCCTGCGGTCGGAGTCGATCGCGGGGCTGTCGGCGATCACGCTGGACTTCAAGCCCGGCACCGATCCGCAGCGCGCGCACCAGGACATCGCCGAGCGGCTCGCGCGCGTCGCGGGGGCACTGCCCGAAGGCATCGGGGCCCCGAAGCTCTCGCCGCTCACGTCGAGCACGATGGACGTGCTGAAGCTCGGCCTCGTCTCCGACAAGCTCGACCGCTTCGCGCTGCGCGACCTCGCCGACTGGAGCCTGAAGCCGCAGCTGCTCGCGGTGCCGGGCGTCGCGCGCGTGAACGTGTTCGGCGGCGACGTTCGGCAGCTCACGATCAGCCCGGACCTCGCGAAGCTCGAGGCTTACGGCATCACGCTCGCCGAGCTCGCGGACGCCGCGCGCGCGGCGCTCGCGCTGCGCGGTGCGGGCTTCGTCGATCTCGAGGCGCAGCGCGTGCTGATCGAGTCGCCGGTGCCCTCACCCGATCCGGCGACGCTGGCCGCGGCGGTCGTGACGGTCAGGAGCGGCGTGCCGCTGAAAGTGGGCGATCTCGCGACCGTCCAGGTCTCCCCGGCCCTGCGCGCGGGCGACGCGCTCGTGCAGGGCCGCGACGGCGTGCTGCTCACGATCTCGAGCCAGTTCGGCGCGAACACGCTCGACGTCACGCGCGCGCTCGAGACCGCGCTCGCGGACATCGTGCCGCGGCTCACGGCCGAGGGCATCACGGTCTATCCCGCGCTGCACCGGCCCGCGAACTTCATCGAGCGCGCGCTCGGGAACCTGCGCGACGGGCTCGGGCTCGCAGCCGCGATCGTGCTCGTCGTGCTGTTCGCGTTCTTGCGCGACGTGCGCGCCGCGCTGATCTCGTTCGTCACGATTCCGCTGTCGCTCGTCGCCGCGACGCTCGTGCTCGCGCGCTTCGGCTCGACGCTCAACGCGATGACGCTCGGCGGCTTCGCGGTTGCGATCGGTGTGCTCGTCGACGACGCGATCATCGACGTCGAGAACATCATGCGCCGGCTGCGCGAGAACGCGGAGCTGCCGAGCCCAAAGCCGCGCGCCGAGGTCGTTCGCGACGCGTCTCTCGAGATCCGCTCGCCGGTGATCTTCGCGACGCTCGCGGTGGTTGCGCTGTTCGTGCCGGTGTACTTCATCTCGGGCGTGCAGGGCGAGTTCATCGGGCCGCTCGCGCTCGCGTTCATCGCAGCGGTGCTCGCGTCGCTCGTGACGGCCCTGACCGTGACGCCGGCGCTCGGCGCGCTGCTGTTACCGTCGCGCCGCGCCGAGGCCGCGTGGATCGAAGGATTGCGGCGCGTGCAGGGGCGAGCGGCGGTTTGGGTGAGCGAGCGCTTTACGGTCGTCGCCGCCGTGTTGATCGCAGCGTTCATCGGCGCGCTGCTCTGGCTGCCGGCGCTCGGCGGCGAGTTCATGCCCGAGTTCGAGGAGGGGCACTTCGTCGTACAGGCGAGCAGCGCGCTGCCCGGCACGTCGTTCGACGAGATGTTGAGCGTCGGTCGGCGCGTGAGTGCCGAGATCCTCGCGCTGCCGTATGTCGCGACGATCGAGCAGCAGGTCGGCCGCGCGGAGCTCGGCGAGGATACCTGGGGTCCGAATCGCAGCGAGTTCCACGTCGAGCTCAAGCCCGAGCCCGGCATCGACCAGGCCGCAGCCGAGAACGCGATCCGCGAGATCGTCGAGAGCTATCCGGGCCTACGCACCGAGGTCGTGACGTTCCTCGGCGACCGCTTCAGCGAGAGCCTGACCGGCGAGACGGCCGCCGTCGTCGTCAACGTGTTCGGCGACGACCTCGACACGCTCGACGCGACGGGCGCGAGGCTGGCGGCCGCGCTCGGCGGCGTGCCGGGCATCGTCGATCTGCAATACGAGCGTCAGAGCGCGACCCCCGAGGTGCTCGTGCGGCCGCGCGCCGACGCGCTCGCCGCCCACGGCGTCACGCGTCGCGACCTGCTCGACGCGCTGCAGGCAGGGTTCGCGGGGCTCAAGGTAGGCGAGACGTTCGTCGGAGCGCGCACCGTCGACGCGGTCGTGCGGCTGCCGGGCTCCGAGCGCAGCCGGATCGACTCCGTCGGCCGTCTCACCGTGCAGAGCCCGTTCGGGCCCGTGCGCGTGGATCAGCTCGCGGCCGTCACGCCCGCGGTCGGCCGCTCGCAGGTGCGGCATCTCGACGGGCAGCGGCGCGTCGCGATCACGTTCAACGTCGCGGGGCGCGATCTGCAGGGCACGGTCGCGGCCGCGCGCGAGCGGATCGCGGCGCTCGGGCCGTTGCCGCGCGGCGTGTTCGTGCGCTTCGCGGGCGAGGCCGAGGCCGAGCGTCAGGCGCGCGTCGAGATCGTGCTGTTCGCCGCCGTCGCGCTGGTCGTGGTCGTGCTGATCCTGCACCTCGCGTTCCGGCGGCGCGCGTATCCGTGGCTCGTCGTCTTGAATCTGCCGTTCAGCCTGCTCGGCAGCATCGCGGCCGTCGGCGTCACGGGAATCGGCCTCTCGCTCGGCACGCTCGTCGGGCTCGTGACCGTGTTCGGAGTGAGCTCGCGCAATTCGATCCTGCTGCTCGCGCACTACGAGCATCTGCTCGACGTCGACGGATTGCAGTGGAATCGCGCGACCGCGCTGCGCGGCGCCGCCGAGCGGCTCGTGCCGATATTGATGACCGCGCTCGTGACCGCGCTCGGCCTCGCGCCGCTCGCATTCGGGCTCGGTCGCGCGGGCTACGAGATCGAGGCGCCGATGGCGATCACGGTGCTCGGCGGTCTCGCGACGTCGACGATCTTGAACTTGCTCGTGCTGCTCGCGGTCGCGGAACGTGTCGGTGGCGGCGCGCCGGCTACGGCCTGAGCTCCGCCGACAGGTCGAATCGCTCGAAGCGCCGGCCGACCAATGCGACCGCGAGGCCGATCTCGACACAGAGCACCGCGAGCGCGGCGATCGCGGCGAGCGCCGCGGCGATCGGCGCGCCCACGATCCACAGCGTGGCGAAGAACATCGCGGCCCCGCCGATGGCGGCCGGCAACAGCGCGCCCGCCGTCGCGAGAAACAGGCCGGCGAGGAAGAAGATGCGCTGGCCGAGCACGTCGACGCCCGAGCCGCGGCCCGCGCCTTGCGGCAGCCACGCGGGGAACAACACGACGGCCGCGTTCATCACGAGCACCTGAATCGAGCAGACGAACGGCACGAGCAGGCCGACGCCGAGCGCGGCCGCCGCCCTCAAGCCGGGCGTCAACGCCGCGTTCGGCGGCGGCTGCAACGTGAACGCCGCGGCGAGCAGCAAGAGCCACAGGATCACCGTGACGATCGCGACGGGCGCGAGCACCTCGCCGAGCACGACCTGCCAGCCGCGCAGCGGGTACGTTTTCAGAATGTCGGTGTTGGGCAGGTCGAGGCGCAAGTCCTGACGCGCGAGCAGCGGCCCGAACACCAGCGTGTAGCCCGCGCCGACGAGCGCGATCGTGCCGATCGTAGTGCGCAACACGTCGAGGTCGAGCCGCGTCAGCAAGTTGCTGCCGACGGCGATCAACGCCGCGACGATCAGCGCGGTGCGCGGAGTGAGATACGAGGCCGACGCGAGCAGGTTCTTCCACAGGAACGCGACTTCGGGCCGCCCGCCGGCCGACAGCTTGAACGGCGCGCGTCGCGCTTTGCGCTGCGTCCGTCCGAGACGTACGGTTCCGTCGCGCTGCATCGCGCTGCGCCGGGCGGCGCGCTTCTCGGCCTTCGCGATGGAGGCTTCCTCGAACGACACCTCCGCGCTCAGTACCCACGCGTAGTGCAGAGCGTAGACGAGCAGAGCCGGCCCGAGCGCCGCGAAGAACTCGCGCGCGTCCGTCGCGAGCAGCGGCCGGATGACCCACGTCGCGGGTAGCAACAACCACGACAGCGCGCCGCTCGTCAGCAGCGAATCGAGGTAGTGCGCGACGGCGGCCGGGTCCGCCAAGTCCTCCGGCCGCGGCGCGCGCAATCCGCGCCAGGCGGCGGCAAGTGAGAGGCCCACCGCGAGGGCCGCGATCGCGACCGTGAGCAGTTGACGGCGCAGCGACGTGATGCCGCGATCGAGCAGACGCGTAATGGCGAACGACGAGCCGACCGCGTGCAGATCGAACGTTGCCAGTATCAACCACCAGCCGAAGATCCGAATGCCCGCGCCGCCGGGCACGAAATTCCAACGGCTGGAGAACAGCGCGAGGATCAGAGACGTGAATAGGATTCGGAGCTGCGCGTTGATGTTGCGGAAATTGATCAGCGTCTTGCGCCCGATCGGCGCCGGAAACAGGAACGCGATCTCGGGCTCGCTGAACGCCAGCGCGGCGCGCGCCCTCGGCCAGACCCAGTAGAGCGCGGCCAGGACCGTCAACACGACCGCGCCCGCCGCGACGACGTTCGGCAGCTGCTCGGCGGGAAGTGGCTGCGCGAGCGGGCCTCTGCTCGGCGGCGGTGCCGTGAAGCGGCGAAAGACCACGAGATAAAAGTAGGCGACGCCGACGACCGCGCCGACGAGATACCTCGGTTGCTTGAGCCGCTTGAACCGCGACTCGACGGCGTTGCGCAGCGACGTGACGCGCAGATAGAGCAAACCGCCGATGACGCCGCGCATGCTACTGCTCCGTGCCGCCCGTCGCGCGAATGAAGACCTCCTCGAGGCTCACGCCGGTCTCGCCGTTGCTGAACTGCGCCGCGACGTCGCTCAGCGTGCCGTCCGCGATCTTCACGCCGCGCTTGAGTATCAGCACGTGGGAGCAGACCTCCTCGAGCAGATGCAGCAAGTGCGAGCTCAGCACGATCGCGGCGCCTCCCCGGGCGCGCTGCACGATCGAGTTCTTCATTCGGCGGATGCCGAGCGGGTCGAGGCCCGTGAGCGGCTCGTCGAAGAACAGCACTTTCGGCGAGTGCAGCAGTCCGCACGCGATCGCGAGCTTCTGTTTCATGCCGCGCGACAGCTGGCCCGGAAGCTCGTCGGCCTTGTCGGCGATCTCGAACTCCTCGAGCAACGGCCGCGCGATCGATTCGTGATCGTCGACGCCGTAGATCCGCGCTACGAAAGCGAGGTGTTGCCTCACCGTGAGGTATTCGAACAGGCGCGGCTCGTCGGGGAAGAACGCGAGCGCGCGTTTCGCGCCGATCGGATCGGTGCGCAAGTCGACTCCCGCGATCCGCACGTTGCCCTCGCTCGGCGGAATGATGCCCGTGATGCAGCGCAGCGTCGTCGTCTTGCCGGCGCCGTTTGGGCCGACGAGGCCGAGCACGTCGCCCGGACGCACGCTGAAGGAAAGACCGGTCACGGCGGCGAAGTCGCCGTACATCTTCGAGAGGCCGGCGACTTCGATCACGAGCGACTCCGTGGAAAGGACGGGCTCCGACGAAGCGCGGATAGTAGATTCAAAAGAGGCGCCGCGCGAGCGGCACGGCCGCGGCTTCGGGCCGGCACGAAAAAGGCGCAGCGGCCGAGTGGCCGCTGCGCCAACCGCTTCCGCTTATCGAGGGCTCAGAACTTCGGCCCGCCGTCGTACTCGAGCCCGACCGGCGCCGCTTGCTCGCGCACCGCGTCGTAAATCTTCTGGTCGAGCGAGCCGGCCGCGCCGCCGTGCGCGTCGATCTCCTTGCGGATGAACGCGTCGCGATCCTTCGCGAGCTCGGCGATCTGGCGCTGCAAGTCTTGGCGCTTCTTCGCGGTCTCGGCGACCGCGGCCTCCTGCTTGTCGCGCGGGAGACCGGCGATCGACTTCGGCAGCTCGGTCTCTGGAACGGCCGCGAACGCGACCGCGCCGCTCGCGACGTCCTCGGCGAGATCCTTGCCGCCGAGCAGGTTCGACGCGCCGGCCTCGCTCGCGTTGAAAACCCCACGCCGTGCCTGTGCCGCGGGCGAAGACTCTGCGCGCAGCACGGCGCTGGCCGCGGCCTTGGGCGCCATCCTCGCCTTCTCCTCGTCGGTGCCGTAGTAGAGCCGCGTCGAGTCGAGCTCGGCCGCGAGCGTCGCGATCTTCTCGTCGAACGGCGTCGCGACCGCGACCGCGCTGCCGGCCTGATCCACGGTGAAGTAGCGGCCGTGGCCGAGCGCCGCGATCTCCTGCCAGGGCTTCACGGTCTCGCGCATGTTGCCGCACTGGATCGTGTTCACGACGATGCCTTTCGCGGCCGCGGCCGCGACGGTCGTCGAGTATTTCACGTCGTCTTGGTAGTCCATGTGCGGCGGCGCATCGCCGACCAGGAACACGACTCGATAGGTGCTCGCGTCCTGGCTCCAAGAGATCTTGTTGATCGCGTCGTCGAGCGCCTGGTTCACGGACTCCGGCGCGTCGCCGCCGCCGTCCGCGCGAAACTGCATGAGCTTCGCGTACATCGAGTCGAGGTCCTTGTCGAGATCGACGACCTGAGTCACGTACGCGTCGCCGCGGTCGCGGTACGCGACGAGACCCATCGAGATCTCGGGCGCCTGCTTCGCTTGCGCGAGCGTGCTCGCGATCGACCAGATCTTCTCCTTCGCGGCCGCGATCAGGCCGCCCATGCTGCCGGTCGTGTCGAGCACGAACACGACCTCGACGCGCTTCGTCGCGGTGGGCGCCGCGACATGCGTCTCGGTGTTTGCGACCTGAGTCGCGTGGCCGCGCAGCGTGGGGTACACGAGCACGGCGCCGACCGTGGTGAATACGATGCCCGCTAGCAAGATGTTCGCTTTCATGTGGAGTCTCCGTTGTCTTCGAGTGGATCCGTATCGATGCGCTCAGCGCGTGGTCGAGAGCCTGCGGATCGCCTCCTCGGCCATGCGGTGCGCGCGGTTGAATGAGTCGTCGGCGCCGTGTGCCCGCGCGTCTCGCGTGGACGGCGATTGCGGAATCAGCACGTGGAACGACTGGGCCAGGAAGAAGCACCAGAACGCGAGCCACGCGCTGCCGGTGCGCTGTGCGGCCCAGACGGCGAGCACGACGCCGAGCAAGCCGAGCCCGAAGTCGGCGAGCGCCGGCAGCACGCCCGAGTAGTAATAGAGCGAGCGCACGAGCCAGATCAGTCCGACGTGCACGAGCACGTAGGGGCCGAGCGGCAGTCCGGCGACCGCCGCGCCGAGCACGACGGCGAGCCAGCAGACGACCGTCGTGACTCGGCCCACGCGCTCGCCGCTCTTGCCGATGAGATACAGCACGTACGTGAACGCGACGATCGCGATCACCGCGCGGAGCGCGTAGCCCGGAAACAGCACGGGGCCGAGCACGGACAGCGCCGCCGCGCCGCAGAAGCTCAGCGCGAGGCCGACACCGAGCGACGCCGGCAACGACGGCCGCGGCGAAGAGTCGTTGCGCGCGCTCATGACGGCTTCCTCGCCTGGCGCTCGCGCAGCAGCGCGACCTCGACATCGTCCTCTGCGACGGTGAAGCCCGCGCGGCCCCATTCGTCGCCGCCGCCGCTCGGCGCGGCCGCGAGGAGCTCCGCCTTCTGGCGCAGGACGTCGAGCCGCTCGCGCTGCTCGTCGACGAGCGCTCGCCGTTCCGCGAGCTCCTTCGCGATCGACGCGCTGCGCTCCGCGACGTGCTGGCCGAGCTTCTCCGTCTCGAGCTTGCGCTTCACGACCTTGCGCGCGAGCTCGTCGTTGCCGTTCGCGAAGCAGACGTCGAGCTGCGAAGCGAGCTCCGCGAGCGCCGTTTGGATCTTGCCGTGCCGTTCGGCGAGCGCCTCGCGCTCGTGCTCGAGCTGGCGCACTCGTTGCTCGCAGTGCGCGAGCTCGTCTTCCATTTCACGAATCGCGTGCTTCAGCAGCACGTCCGGTTCTTCGATGCGATCGAGCACCGCGTGGAAGTCCGCGGTGAACAATCTCGACATTCGATTGATCAGGGCCATGTGTGCCGTCTCCTCGGTGCGCGTCGATTGCGACGCGTGAGGAGCTTAGAAATGCGCGCTCTGCCGCTCCAGACAGAGAAATGAAAAATCTTCGCGCGTCGGTTTACACGGCGTTTACATTCCTGTCGCGCGTGCAAGATTTCGCGCGCGACGCAGCGCGGAAGCGTGACGCGCGTCTCGCTCGATTTGGGTCAATGCGGTGCACGCGCGCGATCGTTTGCACTGCAAAGGGGTTTGGCCCCGAACAATTGTCACAAAGATCCGCTGAAATGCTCGCCGTCGCCGGTGGCACACCACGTGCAAGCTCCGGCGGCGTACCCGGATCGGAGAATCCGGTTAGTGGGACGTTTCGAAGCAGGGAGAGCAGACCATGAAAGCGTTTCGTTTTTCTCTTGCGGGCTATGCGGCCCGAGTCTCCGTCGGCATCGCCGCGCTCGTGACCTTGGACTCCGCGATGGCCATGGACGAGTACGTCGTCTACGGCAAGCGCGCGCCCGTGATCCATGAGCTCGACCGTGCGGCACTGCGCGTGGACCTCGAGCAGCGGCCGGCGGCGGTCGCCGGCGATGCGATCGCGGCCAGCGTGCACGCGGCGCTGGCGGATGCGCTGCGCTCGGAACGAGGGCCGCGCGAGCAGCGGTTCGCGAGCAACGACGAACGCCCGCACGGCTGAGCGCGGCGGGCGGCCAAGGCGCCCTCGCTCGGCGGATGCCGACGATCGCGGCGCGCAAACCGAGAACTCGGCCGCGAATTTACAAACCATTTACACGGCGGCTCGCCGCGACCTGCTAGCCTAGCGCGCGTCGCAGGTCCCGCACTCGAGCGGGCTGCGCCGCGTGTATGGAGCAGCGCAAGCCGCGAATACTCGTCGTCGAGGACGAAGCCGCGATCCGCACTGGGCTCGCGGACGTGCTCGTTTTCCATGGCTTCGAGGTCGACGCGGTCGCGGACGGCAAGGAAGGGCTCGCGAAGGCGCTCAGCGGCCGCTACGACTTGCTGTTGCTCGACGTGATGCTGCCCGGCCTCGACGGCTTCTCGATTTGCGACGAAGTGCGTAAGGTCGACCGCGCGCAGCCGATCATCATGCTGACTGCGAAGACGAGCGACGAGGACATCGTGAACGGCCTCACGCTCGGGGCGGACGACTACGTCGCCAAACCGTTCGCGATCGCGCAGCTCGTGCTGCGCGTGAAGGCGGTGTTGCGCCGCTCGCGCGCCGGTCTCGAGAGCGCGGCGCGGATCGCACTCGACGGAGTCGACATCGACACGCAGAACCTTTCCGGCCGCCGCGGCGCCGAGACGCTCGCGTTCACGCGCCGCGAGGTCGAAATACTGCAATACCTCGGCGCGAACGCCGAGCGCCCGGTGTCGCGCGCCGAGCTGCTCACGCGCGTCTGGGGTTACGACCGCTCGGCCGACATCGAGACGCGCACCGTCGACATCCACATCGCGAAGCTGCGCCGCAAGATCGAGGCCGATCCGAAGGAGCCGCGCAATCTCGTGACCGTGCGCGGCGCGGGCTACAGGCTCATCACGGTAGGCTGACGTGCTCGGCACGAAGTGGCTCCGCAAGCTCGACGAGCGCCGGCTCAAGGTGGTGCTCGGCGCGTTCTTCCTCGCGCTCGCCGTTCCGGCAGCGGTGCTGATCGCGCAGGCCTACGGGCAGCTCAAGTGGGAGGCGTTCCGGCGCAATCAGCTGCTCGCCGAGGATCTCGCGACGCAAATCGATTCCGGTCTGCGCGCGGCCGTCGCGACCGAAGAGGCGCGGTCGTTCGGCGACTATTCGTTCCTCGTCGTCGCGGGCAAGGACGCCGCCGCGAACTTCGTGCAGCGCTCGCCGCTGTCGGCGTTCCCGGTCGCGGGCGCCGTGCCCGGCACGCTCGGCTACTTCCAGGTCGACGCGCTCGGCAATCTCACCACGCCGCTGCTGCCCCCACCGGGCGTCGACGCCGCGACGTATGGGATCTCCGCGGACGAGCAGGCCGCGCGGCGCACGTTGTTCGCGTCGCTGAGCGAGGTGCTCGCCGCGAATCGGCTCGTGCTGCGCTCGCCCGAGGCGCCGCCGGCGAGCGGGGAATTGTCGCCGGCGCCCGTGCCGGCGGTGCCGGCGCCGCGCGCACCGGCCCCTGCGTCGGCGGCCCCGACACCGCGCGCACTGGCAAGACGTGCGTCGGTGGCGCCGTCTGCGTCCGCCTCTGCACCGGCCGCGGCGCCCGAATCCGCCGTTGCGCAGCCGCCGAGCTCCGCCGCGTTGAGCTCGGCGGGCGCGGCGTTCGCGCCGTCGCTCGATCTCACGCGCGGCGCCGCGCAGAAGCTCAAGGCGCAGATGGAGAAGGCCGAGGAGACTCAGGCTGCGTTCGACCGGCTCGCGCCGAATGCGCCGCCGGCGCAGAACGCGGCCGACGAGGCGAAGGTCACCGAGGACGTTCGTGTCGGCGCGCCGCAGCGTGCCGCGCCGCAGGCCGCTGCCAAGCAGCTGGCGAAGTCCGACTCGCGTAAAGACGCCGAGGGTGCGGTAGCCGCCAACGCGGCGATTGCAAAAGACGCGGCCTCGCCGAGCGAGCCGCGCGCCCAGGTCGCCGAGCGCCGCAAGCGTTCCGAGCAGAGCCTCGTGCCCGAGGCCAAGCCCGCCGAGCGCGAGAGCGACGCCGGCAAGGCCGCCGCGGACACCAAGACCGCGCCCACGGAGTTCCGAGTCCAGACGTTCGAGAGCGAGCTCGATCCGCTCGAGGTCGGCTTGCTCGACACCGGCGAGATCGTGATGTTCCGCAACGTCTGGCGCGGCGGGCAACGGTACATCCAGGGCGCGCTGATCGACCGCGCGCGGTTCGTCGAGCAGGCGGTCGGCGGCGCGTATCGCTCGAGCAGCCTCGCCGCGATGAGCGACGTCGCGCTGACGTATCGCGGGCGTCCGTTTGCGACGCTGCGCGCCGCGACCGGCGGGGTGTCGTACGCGTCCGGTCCTGCCGAGGGCCTTGCCGGCACGCCGCTGCACCGCGCGCGCCTATCGCCGCCGTTCGGCGATCTCGAGCTCGCGTTCAGCGTGAATCAGCTGCCGAGCGCGCCGGGCGCACTGCTGCTGCTCTGGATCTCGGTGACGCTCGCGGCCGTGCTCTGCGGCGGCTTCTATTTCATGTATCGGTTCGCGGTCGGCCAACTGCGGCTCGCTCGCCAGCAGCAGGACTTCGTCTCGGCCGTGAGCCACGAGCTCAAAACTCCGCTCACGTCGATACGAATGTACGGCGAGATGCTGAAGGCCGGCTGGGCCGACGACGCGAAGAAGCAGACTTACTACGACTACATCCACAGCGAGAGCGAGCGGCTCTCGCGGCTCATCGAGAACGTGCTGCAGCTCGCTCGGCTCACGCGCAGCAGCCAGCAGCTCGACATGAAACGCGTCGCGAGTGCCGAGCTGCTGGACATGGTGCGCTCGAAGTGCGCGACGCAGGCGGAGCGCTCGGGCTTCGCGCTCACGGTTCGCGACGGTGTGCCGCTCGGAACGGAGGTCACGCTCGACGCCGACGCGTTCGCGCAAGTGTTGATCAACCTCGTCGACAACGCGCTCAAGTTCTCGGCGGGCGCCGATCGCAAGGAGATCGAGATCGCGAGCCGCCTCGAGACCGACGGCAGGGTACTGTTCACGGTCCGGGACTTCGGTCCCGGCATCCCGAAAGGGCAGATGAAAAAGATCTTCGAGCTCTTCTACCGGCCGCCCGGCGAGCTCACGCGCGCGACGGCCGGCACCGGCATCGGGCTCGCGCTCGTGCGGGGGCTCACGGCCGCGATGGGCGGCCGTGTCGAGGTCCGCAACTGCGAGCCGGGCGCCGAGTTCCGCGTGTCGTTCCCGACGGAGGCCCCGGCATCGTAGACTCCGCGTTCGTCGCCACAATCAACTCCGGGGTGGATTCGATGGACAGGGTCATCAACGATCTCGTCACGAGCTTCGAGTCGGGCACGTTGACGCGCCGCCAGCTCGTGCAGGGCCTCACGGTGCTCGCGGCCGCGGGCGCGGCCGGCACCGCGAGCGCGCAGACGGCGCCGTTCAAGTCGACGCGAATCGATCACATCAGCATCCAGACGAGCAACCTGCAGCGCTCGATCGATTTCTACGGTCAGATCTTCGGTCTCAAGGTGATCAACGAGGACAAGCCGAACGAGATCTCGCGGATGGGGCCCGACACGAAGATCATCGTGTCGCTGCACCACAAGGAACCGTTCGCGAAGGTGGATCATTTTGCGATCGCGATCGAAGGCTTCAATAAGGAGGCCACGACCGCGGCGCTCGCGGCGCACGGGCTCAAGGCCGAGCAGAACCTCGACTACGGGTTCTTCGTTCGCGATCCCGAGGGCATGCCGGTCCAGATCGTAGCGGCGTGATCATGCGCGCAATGCGAGGCTGGACTCTGTGCGCGACGCTCGCGGCGGCATCACTGTGTGCGGCCGCGCCCGCATGCACGAAGACGGCGGCGCGGGCGAAGAGCGCTGCAGCGAGCGAAGCGGCCTTCGACGCGGAGACACTCGAGCACTTCCAGGCGCTCGTGCGCATGGACACGAGCGATCCGCCCGGCAACGAGCAGCCCGCCGTCGATTACTTGAAGCGCGTGCTCGAGAAAGAAGGCATTCCGGTGCAGATCTTCGTGAAACAGCCGGGCCGGCCGAATCTCCGCGCGCCTCAAGGGCAACGGCCGCAAGCGGCCACTGCTGATCATGGGGCACACGGACGTGGTGAATGTGGATCCCGCGAAGTGGACGCACCCGCCGTTCAGCGCGGACCGCGACGGCGGCTACATCTACGGCCGCGGCACGCTCGACGACAGGCCGCACGTCGTCGGTGCGCTGATGGCGCTGCTGAAGCTCAAGCGCGACCCCGTGCCGCTCGACCGCGACGTGATCTTTCTCGCCGAGGCGGGCGAAGAGGGCAATCCGATGCTCGGCGCGGAATACATGGTGACCGAGCACTTCGACGCGATCGACGCGGAGTACTGCCTCGCCGAGGGCGCCGGCGTGGTGCGCAAGGGCGGCAAGGTGCGCTACGCGAGCGTGGAGACGGCCGAGAAGGTCCCGAACGGCATCGACATGATCGCGCGCGGCCCGTCGGGGCACGGCTCGAGACCGTTGCAGACGAACGCCGTCGTTCACCTCGCGCGCGCCGTCGCGGCCGTCGCGGCGTGGCAGCCGCCCGTCGTCCTGAACGACACGACCCGAACGTTCTTCCAGCGCCTCGCCGAGGTGTCGGAGCCGGATGTGGCGAAGCACTACCGCGACGTAGTGAGTCAGGATCCCGCGGCCGTCGCCGGCGCCGACGCGTGGTTGCGCGCGAACGAGCCGAACTATGCGTCGATGCTCCGCACATCGGTGTCGCCGAACATCATCCAGGGCGGCTACCGCCCGAACGTGATTCCGTCCGAGGCCAAGGCGACGCTCGACGTCCGGTTTCGGCCGGGCGACAACTACGATCAATTCCTTGCCGACCTCACGCGCGTCGTCGCCGATCCCGCCGTAGAGCTGCGATTCAACGGCTGGCCGCCTTCGATCACGGGCAAGCCACGAGTCGCGAGCATTTCGCGCATCGACAACGAGGCGTTCGCGGTGATCGAAGGCACCCTGAAGAAGCACTACGGAGTGACCGTTCTGCCGGTGATGGGCACCGGCGCGACCGACATGGCTTTCGTGCGCACGAAGGGTGTGCAGTGCTACGGCTTCGGGCCGGCAGCGGACGAGGAGGACGGGCCGAAGGGCTTCGGCGCGCACAGCGATCAGGAGCGGATCCTCGAGGCCGAGCTCTACCGTTTCGTGCACCTCACCGTCGACCTTACGACGGCACTCGCGAGCGCGCCGCACTGACCGGAGCGCGGGCTATACTCGAGCGCACCGCGATAGCTGGCCGGCCTCAACGCCGCAAAGGACAACCGTGATCTCTGCGAGCGACGCGCTCGAGCGCCTGCGCGAAGGCAACCGCCGCTTCGTCGCGGGCGAGCACACGATCGACGAGCTCGCGAGCGGCATTCGGCGCATGGCCGTCGTGTCCGGCCAACGGCCGATCGCGGCGATCCTCGGCTGCTCGGACTCGCGCGTGCCGGTCGAGGTCGTGTTCGATCAGGGCTTCGGCGATCTGTTCGTGATCCGCGTCGCCGGCAACATCGTCGCGCCGTCGCAGGTCGGCAGCGTCGAGTTCGCGGCCGAGCGACTCGGCACGCGGCTCGTCGTCGTGCTCGGGCACACGCGGTGCGGCGCCGTGACCGCGACGCTGGAGGACCTGCAGCGCCCCGCGTCGAACCAATCCTGGAACATGAGCTCGATCGTGAGCCGCATCCGGCCGTCGGTCGAGGGCCTGCTCGAGACCGAGCTCAGGCACGACCACGAGCTGCTCATCGACAGAGCCGTACGAGCGAACGTGCGCGCGTCGGTCAATCAGCTGCGGCACGGGTCGGATGTGCTCGAGCTCTTGATCCGGCGCGACGGGCTCCGCGTGGTCGGCGCCGAGTACTCGCTGGAGACCGGCGTCGTCGACTTCTTCGACTGACGCTCGAGATGGCTCGCGCAATCTCGAAAACCGCGCTGCTCGAGCTCGTGAAGGGCCTGCGCGCGGCCGACGTCCGCGCGGCGATCGCGGCGAGGCCCGCGCTGCTGGAAGTGCGCGACGAGCGCGGGCGCAACTGGCTGCACCTCGCGTGCGGCGTGAACGTCGCGCAGCGCAAGCTCGCCGCGCGCGACTCCGTCCGGACCGCCGACGCGCTGCTCGACGCGGGGCTCGCGCTCGAATCGGTCGCGTTTCGCGAGGACGACGGGTTCGAGGCGACGCCGCTCTGGTACTCGGTCGCGTGGGGCCGCAATCTAGAGCTCGCGAAGCACCTGCTCGCGCTCGGCGCTAATCCGCGCCATTGCGCTTTTGCCGCGGCCTACAACGACGACCCCGCGATGGTCCGGCTGCTCGTCCGGCACGGGGCGCCGGTGGACGGGACGGCAGAAGACGCGACGCCGCTCCTGTTCGCGCTCCAGTGGAGCCGCTTCGCGTCCGCGGCCGAGCTGCTGAAGCTCGGCGCGAACCCCGACTATCGCAATTCCAAGGGCGTCACGCCGCTGCACTGCCTGCTGAAGAAGGGCGCCGACCCTAAGCACGTGCGGATGCTGATCGAAAACGGCGCGCGCCTCGATGCTCCGAACTCGGCCGGCAAGACGGCCGGAGAGATCATTGCGCGCAAGCGCGATCCCGCCTACCGTCGCCTCGCGGCGCGGCTCGCGACGCGCGCCTGAAGAGGTCCCCGAGATGTATCGCCTGCACTGCTTCGCTCAATCCGGCAACTGCTTCAAAGTCGCGTTCATGCTGCGTGCACTCCGCGAACCGTACGAGTCGGTTTACGTCGACTATATGAGCGGCAAGACGCGCGAGCCCGGGTGGCGCGAGAGCATGAACGAGATGGGCGAGGCGCCGGTGCTCGAGGACGGCGAGCGGACGCTGACGCAGTCCGGCGCAATCCTCACCTATCTTGCGGCGAAGCACGGCCGGTTCGGGGGCGCGAGCGACGACGAGCGGCTCGAGGTGTTGCGCTGGCTGCTCTACGACAACCACAAGTTCACGAGCTACTTTGCGAGCTACCGGTTCTCGAAGTCCTTCTCGCCGACGCCGCCCGTGCCTGAAGTGATGGCGTGGCTCAAGACGCGGATCGACGTGAGCTACGGCGTGGTGAACAAACACCTCGAGGAGCGCCGCTTCCTGGTCGGCTCGGAGCCGACGATCGCCGATTTCTCGCTGAGCGCGTACCTGTTCTATCCGCTCGAGGAGAGTGGCCACGACTACGTCGTGCGCTACCCGAGCATCGCCGCGTGGATCGAGCGGCTGAAGGGCGTGCAAGGATGGGCGCCGCCGTACGACGTCTTGCCGGGCGCGCGCATCGCGCCGAAGTGGTAACCGCGGGAGGATCGATGATGCGGTGGAGTGGGCTTTGGGTGGCCGCAGTCGCGTGCGTCGCGCTCGGAGCGGCTGCGCAGGAGCTGCAGCCCGGAAAGGATTACGCCGTCGTCACGCCGCCGCAGAAGACCGACGACCCGAGCAAGGTCGTCGTGATCGAGTTCTTCTCCTACGGCTGCCCGCACTGCAACGCGTTCAATCCGTCGCTGACGCTTTGGCAGAACCGGCTGCCGAAGGACGTGCGCCTGGAGCGCGAGGCGGTCATCTTCGGGCGGCAGCCGTGGGCGAAGCTCGCGCAGATCTACTATGCGCTGCAAGAGATCGGCAAGGCGGAGCAATTGACACCGGCCGTGTACGGAGCGCTGCATGTCGAGCGCGTGAACTGGCAGACGGACAACGACATCATCGACTGGATGGCGGCGCACGGCGTCAATCGCGAGCAGTTCGCCTCGGCGTTGAACTCCTTCAGCATGCGCACGTACGTCACCCGCGGCGAGCAGCTCGCCATGGCGTACAAGGTGCAGTCCGTCCCGACGCTGATCGTCGACGGGAAGTACGCGCTGCCGATCGCCGACAACGGCAACTTCCCGGCGCAACTGGCGATCGTCGATCGACTGATCGACAAGGCCCGCGCCGAACGCAAGCAGTAGCGAGGCCGCGTAGCGACGCCGCGATGAGCCAAATGCAACCGGACACGCCGCGACGGCGAGTTATGATGCCGCTCGATCAACCTTTGTCGTTTCGGGGGAAGTCATGAGCCGTGGGGTCTTCAACGCCATCCGTCGCCGCGGTGTGCTCGCGGCAACGGTTCTCGCGTTCGGTGCCTGGGTCGCGGGGCCGGCCGTCGCGCAAGCGCCTGCACCGCTGAAGATCGGCATCATCGGCACGGGCAGGATCGGCGGCGCGCTCGCGCGCCATTGGGTCAAGGCGGGCCACGAGGTGTTCGTGTCGTCGCGCCATCCCGAGGAGCTTCAGGGCCTCGTCAAGGAGCTCGGGCCGCGCGCGCACGTCGGCACGCCGAAGGAGGCTGCGGCGTTCGGCAGCGTGGTGCTCGTCTCCGTCCCTTACGGCGCGATGCCGCAGCTCGGTGAGGATCTGCGCGCCGAGCTCGCGGGCAAGGTGATCATCGACACGAGCAACCCGGTCTCGCCGCGCGACGGCGACCGCGTGCCCGAGTGGCAGAAGAAGGGCGCCGGCGTCTCGACCGCCGAGCTCCTGCACAACGACCGCGTCGTGCGCGCGTTCAATTGCATCCCCGCGGACTCGCTCGCGAACAAAGGCAATCGCCAACCCGAGCGCATCGCGATTCCGATCGGGGGCGACGACAAGGCCGCGCTCGAGACCGCCGAGCGGCTCATCCGCGACGCGGGCTTCGATCCGGTCGTCGTCGGCTCGCTCGCGGACACGCGCAAGTTCGATCTGGGTCAGCCGCTCGCGCAGGGCTCGCTCTCGGCCGCGCAGCTAAAGGCGAAGATCAAGGAGCAGTAGGCGCGTCGAGCGCTGAAGTCGCGGCCGCGCTTTCCGCGCGGGCACTCAGCGGTTTCAGTCGCTGTGGCACTCGTAGATCACGGGCACGTTGTGCTCGATCGCGTAATTGCGCGCGATGAACATCGCGTCTTCTTTCGACATCGCCTCGCCGTCGACAATCGTGGCGCAGCTCCAGCCCGATTTCTGCCCGTCGCCCTTCGGCCGGTAGGACAGGTGCTCGATCGTCGCGAGCCGCTCCGTGCTCGGCTCGGCCTGGGCCATCGTATGGACGCGGAGAAAGTTCGGCTCCGTGTACGTCTCGCTCGGGCGGATGCTCGGCTTCAGCTTCGGCATCGGCGTTAGGCTCCAAGTTACCGATCTGTTACAGCGGCCGCTGATCGGCCCATCTCGCGGACGGGTGCAAGCCGTATGCCACGCGGCGGAGCGGCGTCCGCGCGTTGGGGCACCGTCGTTATGTCAACGCGAGGTGACGCCCGCGGTCAGAAGTGGCCGTTGCCCGCGACGCTATCTCGCTTCGTAAACCAGATCTGGTGCGCCATCTGAGCGGAGCGCCGCGTGACTCCGCTCACAGCTGTCAAATTCTGATTCTGTTGAAATGTTTTTACCTACAGGAGGATAGGGCGGAGGATGCGTGGGGTCATCGCGCGGAGAGACGGGGCCGGCTAAGCGCCGCAGCTCGAGTATCCGGTTCGTCGAGAAATTCCTGAAGCAGGGTCAGCAGGGGCGGCTCGCCGGTCTGCTGCTCGGCCAACTCGACGCGTTCAATCGGATCGCGAGCACCTTCGGCGAGGAGCGCTGCGAGGTCTTTTGCAGCGAGTACTCGGACAAGCTGCGCGAGATCCTGCCGCCGCGCACTCCGATCATCCGGCTCGCCGGCCGTCGCTTCGCGGTGCTGATCGGCGTCGACTCGATGTCGGCCGTCATGGACGCCGCGATCAAGCTCACCGAGGATCATCCGCCGCAACTCGAGATGAGCGGCGACACGTTCCTCGTCGACGTGACGCTCGGCATCGCGGTGTATCCCTCCCACGCCGACGACGCCGCGACGCTGTTCCGGCGCGCCGAGCTCGCGCTCAAGGCCGCGCGCGAGAACGAGCTGTCGTTCGACATCTACAGGCCGGACGCGACTTCGCAGCAGGCCGCGCTCTGGAAATTCGAGAGCGAGCTCAGGAACGCGGTGCAGCAGAGCGAGCTCGAGGTCTACTTCCAGCCGAAGGTCGAGATCAAGCCGCGCTGCGTTTGCGGCGTCGAGGCGCTCGTGCGTTGGCGGATGCACTCGGGCCGCTTCGTGCCAGCGTGCGACTTCATTCCGCTCGCGGAGCGCTCGGGCTGCATCGTCGCGATCACCTGGCTCGTGTTCGACCGCATCGCGGAGCGCGTGAAGGAATGGACCGCGCTGCCGAAGCCGTTCTCGATCGCGGTCAACGTGTCGCCGCAAGTGCTGTCCGAGCACGACTTCGTGCCGAGGTTGAAGACGCTCAAGTCGGCGCTCGACGAGCTCGGCTTCGGGCTCACGATCGAGATCACGGAGGACCGTTTGGTGCAGGGCGACGACTCGTCGCTCGCGAGCATCGAGCGCGTCCGCAAGCTCGGCGTCGACTTCTCGATCGACGACTTCGGCAAAGGCTACTCGTCGCTGTCGTACCTGAAGCAAATCCCGGCGACCGAGATCAAGATCGACAAGCGCTTCATCGGCACGATCGCGATCGACGAGAAGGACAAGCAGATCGTGAAGACGGTCATCGCGCTCGCGCACGCGCTCGGCATGCGCGTCGTCGCGGAGGGCGTCGACAACGCCGAAGCGCTGTTCGTGGTGCGCGGCCTCGGCTGCGAGATGGCGCAGGGCTTCTTCATCGGCCGTCCGATGCGCGGCGATCTGGTGCCGGAGTGGCTCGACCATTACCTCGGGAGCGCGACAAGCCCCAAGACATCGGTGGCCCAGTTCCGGCTCGCCCGCGCCGAAGGCTGACCACACGCTAGAATGCGCGCCTGCGGCACCGTTGCGTGCCGTCGGGAATGGTCGATGGGCCTTCTGCTCGACTGCGCGTACTTGCTCGCGTGCGTCCTCGCCTCGCCGTGGATCCTCTATCGGCTGCTCCTCGCGCCGGGGCGACGCGACTTCGCGATGCGCTTCGCCCTCGGGCTGCCCGCGCCGCGCGAGCGGAGCATCTGGCTGCACGCGTCGTCGGTCGGCGAGGTTGCGCTGCTGAAGCCGCTGGTCGCGCTGCTCGAGCGCGGCGAGCCCGGCACGCCGCTCGTGATCTCGGCATTCACGAGCACGGGCCTCGCGACGGCACGCAAGCTCTATACGCGGCACACGGTTGTGCCGCTGCCGTTCGATCTGTCGTTCGTCGTGCGCCGCGCGCTCGAGCGCTTCGATCCCAAGCTCGTGATCATCGCCGAGTCCGAGCTCTGGCCGAACTTCATCCGGCTCTCGCACGAGCGCGGCGCCGGCGTCGCGCTCGTGAACGGCAAGATGTCGGCGAAGTCGCAGCGCGCACACGCGCGCCGCGGCGTGATCCCGCGCGTGCTCGCCGACGTCGATCTCTTCGCGGTGCAGACCGAGGAGCACGCCGCGCGGTTTCGCTCGCTCGGCGTGCCGACGGAGCGCGTTCGAATCACCGGCAACATGAAGTACGACCTCACGCGCGCGCCCGAAGCGGCTGCGCAGCGCGCCGACCTGCGCCGGGCGCTCGGCTATGCCGACGCCGACGTCGTGATCATCGGCGGCAGCCTGCACGAGCGCGAGGACGAAGCGCTGCTCGACGCGTTCGCGGCGGCGCGCGCGGCGAACGAGCGCGCTGCGCTGATCATCGTGCCGCGTTATCCGGCCGACGCGGCCGCCGTCGTCCAGCATACGGCCGCGCGCGGCCAGCGCGCGGTTCTAAAGTCGGCGCTCGACGCGGGCCGCGCGACGGCGCCCGGACGCGAGGGCGTGCTCATCGTCGACACGCTCGGCGAGCTCGGGCGGCTCTACGCCGCGAGCGACGTCGCGTTCGTCGGCGGAAGCCTCTTCTATCGCGCTGCGAACAAGGGCGGGCACAACCTCATGGAGCCCGCGATCCTCGCGGTGCCCGTTCTGTTCGGCCCGTACAACTTCAGCTTCAAGGAGACGGTCGAGGATCTGCTCGCCGCGAACGCCGGCGTCATGATCCGCGACGCGCACGAGCTCGGCCGATCGCTCGCGGCGCTCGCCGCCGACGGCGCGGCGCGCCGCGACCTCGGCGCGCGCGCGCAGCGCGTCGTTCGCGCGGGACAAGGCGCGAGTGCGCGCAACTACGAGCTGCTGTGCGCGCTCGAGCGCGGAGACGCGCTTGCAGGCTCCAGCCTTTGACAGCACAATGCCGCGACAGTTAAGGACGACCGGCATCCCTGCCGCAACGAGGGGTTACGCGAGCACGCCATGACCAAGAAACACGTTCTCGTCGGCGACATCGATTGCGGCTCCGATCAGCTGTTCTTGATCGCGGGCCCGTGCGTGATCGAGGCCGAGCCGCTGATGATGCGTACGGCCGAGCGGCTCAAGAAAATCGCCGCCAATCTCGGCATCTCGGTGATCTACAAGTCGTCGTTCTCGAAGGACAACCGCAGCTCGCTCGAGTTCTACCAGGGCCCGGGCCTCGAGGAAGGGCTGAAGCTCCTCGCCAAGGTGAAGAAGGAGTTCGAGCTCCCGATCCTCACCGACATCCACTACCCGTATCAGGCGGCGCCCGCGGCCGAGGTCGTCGACGTGATTCAGATCCCGGCGTACCTCTGCATGCAATCGGAGCTCGTCGTCGCGGCTGCGAAGACGGGGGCCGTCGTGAACATCAAGCACGGCCAGTTCATCGCGCCCGACAACATGGCGAAGCCGGTGAAGAAGATCGAGGACTCGGGCAACGACAAGATCATCCTCACCGAGCGCGGCTACACGTTCGGTTACAACGACCTCGTCGTCGACCCGCGCAGCTTCTATCTGATGAATCAGATCGGCTATCCGGTCGTCTTCGACGTCGGCCACTCGATTCGCAAGTACGGAATCCCGAGCAAGGATCCGCGCGGCGGCGCGCGGCAGTTCCTCGACACGCTCGCGCGCTCCGCGGTCGCGGCCGGCGTCGACGGCTTGTTCATCGAGGCGCACCCGAATCCGCCCGAAGCGCTCTGCGATGCGGCGAGCCAGTACTATCTCGATGACCTCGAGAAGTTCATGCGCCCGCTGATCGAGATCCACGACTTGGTTCGCAAGCAAGCGGTGCACTGAGGCATGGACCTCTATCTCGACTCCGTCGACTTCAAAGAGATCGAGGCCGCTCTCGATTTCGGCTTCGTGAAGGGCCTCACGACCACGCCCACGTTCATGCATCGGCACGGCATCACCGACATCGACGCAGCGATCGTGAAGCTGTCCGGCATGGTGCCGGAGCTGCAAGTGGAGGCGCTCGGCAACGATCCGAAAGAGATTCTTGCCGAAGCAGAGCGTCTGCTCGGGTTGCCCATGAAGCGCGAGCCCGTGTTCAAGGTGCCCATCAGCAACGACGGCGTGAAGGCGTGCAAGCGGCTCGTCGACAAGGGGCATCGCGTCAACGTGCACCTCATCTACACGCTGAACCAGGCCTACATGGCGATGGAGGCGGGCGCGTCATTCATTTGTCCGCTCGCGGGCCGAATGCAGGACCAGGGGCACGACGCGATCCAGTTGTTCGAGCAGATCGTCGACGTGATCGACCGCTACGGATACGAGAGCAAGGTGATGTTCTCCTCCGTGCGTCACGCGGAGCACGTGCGCCAGGCGATGCTCACGGGCGTGCACGTCTGCACGATGCCGTACGGCGTGATGAAGAACCTCTGCGAGAACACGCTCACGGCCGCGGGCACGGCACAGTTCCGCGAGCACACGGCGCTCATGACGATGCGCGTGAAAGACGTCATCCGCGACTCGAACCCGGTCTGCGAGACGGGCGAGACGCTGAACGGGGCGATGGTGAAGATGACCGAGTCCCGGCTCGGCATCGTCACGCTCGTCGACGGCAAGGGCGCGCTCGCCGGCATCTTCACCGACGGCGATTTGCGCCGGAAGCTCCAGGCGAGCGGTCGCGCGATTCTCGACAAGAAGCTGGCGGACATCGGTTTCACGACGACGCCGGTCACTATCGAGGGCGACTCGTTGCTCAACGACGCCGTCAAGGTGTTCAAGAGCAAGGCGCTCGACAGCATCATCGTCGTCGACGGCAAGAAGCCCGTCGGCGTGCTCGACGTCCAGGACCTCATCAAGCTCGGACTGCTCGGCCAAGAGCATCTCTGATGTCGCGCGACGCGGAGCTCGAGGCGCGGTTCGCGAAGCTCGGCGGCGTGTTCATGACCCCTGTCGGCGTGCTGCGCGAGCGCTTGCGCAGCATCCGCGGGCTCGTGAGCGATTGGGACGGCGTGTTCAACGCGGGCTCGAAGGGCGACGGCACGTCCAGCACGTTCGGCGAGCCGGATTCCATGGGCGTGAACCTGCTGCGCTATGCGCTCTGGCGCGAGCGCGGCACGCTGCCGATCACGGCGTTGGTCACGGGCGAGGACAATCCGTCCGCGCGCGCTTTCGCGCAGCGCGAGCATCTCAACGTGATCTACCACGGCACGCGAACCAAGACCGCGGCGATCGAGCTTCTCTGTGCGGCTCATAAGCTGTCGTCGGAGCAGCTGATCTGCCTTTTCGACGACGTGAACGACCTCGGCATGGCGTTCGGCTGCGGAATCCGAGTGCTCGTGCGCCGCGACGCGAGCCCGCTTTTGCACGACTACGTCGCGCGCCAAGGGCTCTGCGACTACATCACCGCGCATCCAGCGGAGCGGCACGCGGTGCGCGAGGTGTGCGAGCTCGCGCTCGGGATGCTCGGATCGTTCGATGCGGTCGTCGCGTCGCGCGTGGCGTGGGACGCCGACTATGCGCACTACTTCGCGGCGCGGCAGAGCGTGACGACCGAGATCGTCGACCGCAGCGCGCACGTGCCGCGGGGCAGCGTGTGACGCGCTGCCGCGCGCGGCACGGCGCGTGGCTCGTCGTCTACGGGGTGCTCGGGGCATCGGTCGCAGGCCCGGCATCGGCGTGGGGGCCGGTGGGCCACCGCATCGCGGGCGATCTCGCGGAGCCGAACCTCTGCCCCGCCGCGCGCACGAAAGTGAAGTCGCTCGGCGGCGGCGAGTCGCTCGCCGAGCTCGGAGACTGGGCCGACCAAATTCGCGACGAGCCGCAGTGGAAGAGCTCGCGTCCCTGGCACTACATGGACATTCCCGACTTGCCGCCGGGCGCGGGGCTCGCCGAGGCGCGCGCCGCGGTCGACAAGCTCGTTCATCCGCGCGAGGGCGACCTGCTTACGGAGCTCGCGCATTTCAGCGAGGTGCTGGCCGATCAGAAAAAGCCGCACGATGAACGCGCCGAGGCGTTGCGCTTCGTCGTGCATTTCATCGTCGACATCCACCAGCCGCTGCATGTCGGCCGCCCGTCGGACCATGGCGGCAACGACGTGCAAGTCCTGTTCGGCAAGAAAGGTCCGGTGAGCCTGCATCACTTTTGGGACACCGAAGTGCTCCCGGCCAAGGGCCCGAGCGTCAAGATGAGACAGCGGCTGGAGGCGGATCTTGCCGCGCTTCCCGCCGAACGCGCGAAGGCTCCGCCGGCCGAGTGGGCGGCCGAGAGCCTCGCGCTGCGCGCGACGGTGTACGAGTTCCGGCCCGCGGCGCACGGGCCCTCCACGCTCGACGAAGGCTACGTGCGCGCGGCGCAAAAGATCGCCGACGATCGGCTCGTGCTCGCGGGCGCGCGGCTCGCGGCAACGTTGAACAGGATGTTCTGTGGCTCGACCGCGCACTGAACCCGCCGCGCTCATAGCTCGGCGCACGACAGGACGAACCGTCGCGCTCGCCGTCGCGCTACTCGGCGCCGCGGCCGCGATGCAACCGACCGAGGCGCTCGCATTCGGCGCGCTCGGCCATCGGACCGCGGTCCTGCTGGCCGAGCGCGAGCTCTGCCCGGCCGCGCGGAGCGAGATTGCCGACCTCGGCGACGGACAGTCGCTCGGCGAGCTCGCGCTCTGGGCCGACAGGATCCGCGGCGACCCCGCGTGGGACCGCTCGGTGCCGTGGCACTACATCAACTTCCCCGATCTGCCGCCCCGTTCGGGGCTGAAGCAGGCGCGCGCCGCGATCGACGCGTTCCACCATCCTCCGGAGGGCGATGTGCTCACGGCCATCACGCGCTTCACGGCGGCGCTCGCGGATCGCTCGCGGCCGCGCGATGAACGCGCCGAGGCGCTGCGCTTCGTCCTGCACTTCGTCGTCGACGTGCATCAGCCGCTACATGTCGCCCGCGCATCCGACGGTGGTGGGACCGAGGTGGACGTGCGGATAGGCGACAACGTCATGAGCCTGCATCGGTTTTGGGATACCGACGCGTTCGATCGCCGCGGTGTCGCCCCGGAGCAGTTCGCCCAAGAGCTCGCCGCCTCCTTCGAGGCCGTGCCCGCCGCGCGCGCGCACGATCCACCGGACGTGTGGGCGGCCGAAAGCCTCGTGCTGCGGCCGACCGTATATAGCTTCGCGCCGGCTCAGGGCCCCGTGGTCCTCGACGACGCGTATCGACGCATGGCGAAGCGGGTCGACGAGCAACGGCTCGTGCTCGCCGCCGCACGCTTGGCGGCTACCCTGAACGCGGCGCTCTGCGGTGCGACTCGCTGAGGCGGACCGGTGCGTCTTTCGCGAGTTCCGCTGGGGGCAGGCGGGCCCTTCGGCGAAGTCGCGCTGAGTGGCACCGCATAGGTCTTCCCCCATGTCGTTAGGCTGTATTCGACCTTTGATGCCCGCGAGGGGCAGGGAGACGAGAGCCTAGACCCCGCAGCGGTGGATGTGCGCCGACGAGGAAGCACGTCAGAATCTGTAATCGCGCCCAAGTTTTTCGTCGCCGAAGACTCCGCCGCGCCGCGTGCTCGAATGCCGACTCCTCATGGCACGTAACTTGCTCCGCAACGGAATCGCGCGACGCGCTGTTCAACCGAGGAGAGGCGCTCCCACCATGAAGCCGCGGGCCCGATCGTCCCCGACCCGCCTAGTCGACGCGGCCGTCGGGATACTCGGTGTTGCGCTCGTGGCCGCGCCGGTCACGGCGCAAGACGGTCGTAACGACGGCGCCGCGCCCGGCGACGCGCGGAGTTGCATTCCCCTCAATGAGATCGACCGCACGAGCGTGATCGACGACAACACGATCCTGTTCTATACGTACGGCCACGACATCTATCGGAACCATTTGCCGCAGTCGTGTCCCGAGCTGCGAACTGAACAGCATTTCATGTACCGGGTGTCGTTGGCGCAGCTTTGCTCGAACGACACGATCACCGTGCTCGAGGACGCCGGCTTCGGCTTCACGCCCGGGCCGACGTGCGCGCTCGGCAAGTTCGCGCCGATCACCCAAGACGAGGCGGACGATCTCGAGCAGCGCTCGCACACTCGTGACGGTGAGCATCGCCGGCCCTGACCCCCACACGCCGAAATCGGAAGTCCGTCATGAAACGGCGTGTACTCGCCGCCGTTGACGGTTCCGCGTGACGGCAAGCGCCGCGACCTGCGGGTCGCGCCGGCCGCGGAGCTCGCGAAGGCATTGCGTCAGGAGCAGGGCCGCATCGCACTGAACGTCCAGCGCGGCGACGCGCAGACGTATCTGCTCGGTGCGCTGATTCCACGACTTCGTTCGTGCGGTGCCGCCGCGGCACGCCTGTGCCCGCGATGGGCGACACGCGTTGCTCGTGCCCGATAGGCGAGCGAGGAGGAATCAGGCAAGATCGCCTTTCTCTTTGTCCTCGACTTTCGTCGCACTAACAACTCGAAAGGTTCGTTCGGCACGGCCGGGTGTGCTGCTCCGGCCCCTGTCGCACGACAAAAGGCGAACGCATGGACCGCAACCTCACCGTTCTGGCCGCCTTGGCCGTCATCGCCACGTTCCACCCCGACGTCTCGATGGGACAGGAAGTTTCAGGAGCTCGGGTCACCTGTACGTCCGCCCCCGGAGCGCGCACGGACTGCCCCGCCAATACCTCGGCCGGTGTGGTCCTCACGAGATCGACGGGCACGGCGCCCTGTCTGCTCGGAAAAACCTGGGGCTACGACGACCACAACGTGTGGGTCTCGGATGGGTGCAGCGCGGAGTTCTTGGCGGGGCAGGTCGGTAAAGAGGGCGAGGTCAAGCCGACCACCGAGAAGGAAGCACCGGCTTACGTGCCGAATGCCGGCTTCAAGCTGTTCGACGGCGAGAAGGGCCAGATTTACATGCGGCTCTTTACGTACGTCCGCTACTTAGATCAGGAAGGGCTCGACCCGAGCTACAAGGACTACTTCGGCAACTCGCACACCGTGCAGCAGCGGCAGGACGTGCAGCTGAACAAATTCTTTCTGCCGTTCTCCGGCTGGTTCCTGTCTCCGAAATTCCGCTATTACCTCTACGTCTGGTCGACGAACGCGTCGCAGGGTGAGCCCGCGCAGGTCGTCGGCGCGGGCAACATCAGCTACAACTTCAACCGCTTCATCACGCTCGGGGGCGGCATCACAAGCCTTCCCTCGACGCGCAGCACCGAAGGCCAGTTTCCGTACTGGCTCGGCGTCGACGATCGCGTCATTTCGGACGAGTTCTTCCGCGGCTCGTACACGAGCGGCGTCTGGCTCAAGGGCGAGATCACGACCACGCTCAAGTACATGGCGATGATCGGCAACAACCTGAGCACTCTCGGCGTGAGCGCGGCGAAGCTCGACAACAAGCTGGACACGACTTCGGTCTCGCTCCAGTGGCTGCCGTCGACCGGCGAGTTCGGGCTGTACGGCACGTTCGGCGACTACGACTGGCACGAGCAGCTCGCGACGCGCGTCGGCGTGCATTACACGCAGAGCACCGAGGACAAGCAGAGCCAGCCCGGCACCGAGGACGTCGAGAACAGCCAGATCCGACTCACGGACGGCAGCAACATCTTCACGCCGAATCTGTTCGCGCCCGGGGTTGCCGTCAACCGCGTGCATTACGCGATGTCGAGTCTCGACGGCGGCCTCAAGTATCACGGCCTGTCGCTCGAGGCGGAGTACTACTGGCGTACGCTGAGCAGCTTCGAGGGCATCAACACCGCCGGGCTTGGCAACATCGATGATCACGGTTATCAGATTCAGGCGTCGGCGATGCCCATGAAGAACATCTTGCAGACCTACGTGGCCAGCGGAGAGATACGCGGGCACTACGGCGACGGCTCGGAGTTCCGCGTCGGCGTCAACTACTACCCGATGAAGACTCGCGGCATTCGCGTCAACGCCGAGTGGCTGCGCCTGAACCACTGTCCGGTCGGCTACACGGCCGTGCCGTACCCCGTCGGCGGCAACGGCGACGTGTTTCACGTGAACGTCGAGATGAACTTCTGAGTCGGCGGCGGTGAGCGCGCCCGCGCTCAGCCGAGCAGGGCGGGCAAGTCGCGCATGTGCTTGAAGGTGCGCAAAGCGCCGGCCGCAACGAGATCGCCGGCGGGAACGACGTCCGCGTAGCCGAACACGGTCATGCCGGCCGCGCGGCCTGCGAGCACGCCGTTGACCGAATCCTCGATGACCGCCGTGCGCGCGGGCGCCGTCCCCATGCGACTTGCGGCCAGCAGGAACACGTCCGGCGCGGGCTTGCCTCGCGCGACCTCGGTGCCGCTGAACACGCGACCCTCGAACAGCGGCAGGAGTCCCGTCGCGCCGAGCGTCGTGCGCATCTTCGCGTGGTCGCCGCTCGAGGCGATGCAGTACGGTACGGTGAGCGCCTCGAGCACTTCGCGCACGCCTTCGATGGGGCGCACTTGCTCCCGGAGCACGCGGTCGCGCTCGGCGCGATAGCCGTCGAGCGCGTCGCGCGGCACCGGCCGGCCCGTGATCCGCTCTACGATCGCGACGCAATCGTCCAGCCGCAGCCCGAGGAAGAGCTCGTTCATCCGAGCCGCGTCGAGGCTCGCGCCGAGCGAACGGATGAACTCGCCGAAGATCTCGTGGACGACGCGTTCACTGTCCACCACGACGCCGTCGCAGTCGAAGATCACGAGATCGAAGCGCGCCATCGACGCTCACTCAGCCCTGAGCGCGTCGAGCGGCTCGAGGCGCGCGGCCGCACGCGCTGGCAGCACGCCGGCGATCAGCCCGATCGCAACCGCAATGCCGATGGCGAGCGCGACATAGAGCGGCGCGATCCGCGCGGGCATCGACGGCAGCGCCCAGTGCGTGACGACGACGATCGCGACGCCGAGCGCGAGCCCGCCCACGCCGCCGATCGCGGACAGCAACATCGCTTCGCCGACGAAGAGCTGCGCGACCGCCGAGCGCCGCGCGCCGATGGCGCGCAGCAGCCCGACCTCCTCGGTGCGCTCGCGCACCGCGATCGTCATGATCGTGAAGATGCCGACGCCGCCGACGAGCAGCGAGATACCGCCGAGCGCGGCGACGCCGAGCGTGAGCACGCCGATGATCGAGCCGAGCACGTCGAGCATCTGCTGCTGCGTCGTGATCGTGAAGTCCTCGCCGCCGTGCCGCGCGACGAGGATGCGCGTGATCCCGTCGACGACTTCCTCGATCGGCGCCTTGTCCGCGTAAAGAACGTCGATCTCGAGCAGGCCCTGGCGGTTGAACAGCTCGAGCCCGCGCGCGGCCGGGATGTACACGGTGTCGTCGAGGTCGAAGCCGACCATGTCGCCCTTCGCCTCCATCACGCCGACGACGCGGTAGCGCTCGCCGCCGACGCGGATCCGCTCGCCGAGCGCGTTGGCGCCGTCGCGGTAGAGCTCGCGATAGACCTTTGCGCCGAGCACGGCGACCGGCCGCGCGCGATCGAGCTCGTCGGCGGGCAGGAACGTGCCGAGCGCGACGGTGAACTTGAACGCCTGATCGAACGCGGGTCCGACCGCGAACACGTTCACCGTGCGCTCGCGTCCGTTGCCCTCGACCGACGCGCTGCCCGATACCACCGGCACCGAGTGCAGCACGTACGGCGCGTGCTCGACCGCCACGGCGTCGGCGAGGGACAACGGTCGAACCGAGTTCAGCACGCCGGGCGAGATGCCGAACGTGCTCGTCTTGCCGGGATTGATCGACATCGTATGCGTGCCGAATTGCGTGAATTGCTCGACGATGTAGCGGTTCAAGCCTTCGCCGATCGACGTGAGCAGCACGACCGCGGTGACCCCGATGCCGATCCCAAGCGCGGTGAGAGAGCTGCGGAGCCGATGTGCGACGACCGACTGCGTGATGAGGCGCAGGAAATCCCGGCTGCGCATCGTCAGTGCTTCATCAGGGCGAGCACGGGGTCGAGGCCGGCCGCGCGCCGCGCCGGCAGGATCCCGAACAAGAGGCCGCTCGCGATCGCGACGCCGACCGCGGACGCCGACGCCCACGGCGGCGCCGAGAAGTCGAGCACCGGGAACGCGAGCGTGAGCGCCCACGATCCCGCGACGCCGACGCCCAACCCGACGATCGCGCCGAGCAGCGACAGGCACGCGGCCTCGGTCAGGAACAACCCGATGATCTGCCGGTTGCGCGCGCCGACCGCCTTGAGCAGCCCGATCTCCGCAGTACGTTGGCTGACCGCGACGAGCATCACGTTCATGATCAGCACGCCGGCGACGATCAGGCTGATCGCCGCGATCGCGGCGAGGCCGGCCGTGATCATCCCGAAGATCGTGTCGAACGTCGACACGAGCGCGTCCTGCGTGACGACCGTGATGTCCTCGGTGCCGGCGTGCCGCGCCTTGATGAGCGCGATGATGTCGGCCTTCGCGGGTTTCACGGCGTCGCGGCTCGTCGCCTCGACGAGGATGCGGAACACCGCCGAGGTGTTGAAGATCTGCTGCGCGTTCGCGACCGGCAATATCACGGTCTCGTCGACCTTGAAGCCGCCCGCGAGCCCTTGCTGCGCGAGCACGCCGACCACGCGGCAACGCGCGTCGCCGATCCGCAGCCATTGGCCGACCGGGTTGTCGACGTCGTAGAACTCGTGCGCGACCGTGTAGCCGAGCACGCACACGGGGTTCGCGACGTCGAGCTCGCCGGGCGGCAGGAATCGGCCGAGCCCGATCGTCCAGTGCTGGATCGAGGCCATCGGCTCGCTCGTGCCGACGATCGTGATGTCGCGCACGCGCGCGCGCGTCGACGCGGTGCCCGCGCCGACGACGACCGGCGTCACTTGGCGCACGCGTGCGAGCCGGCTCACGGCGATCGTGTCCTGCAGCGTGAGCTCGCGCGCGGTCTGGCCGATCAAGAGGCCTTCGATGCCGCCGCCGCCGGCCGTATCGGACTTGCCCGGCAGCACGATCAGGAGGTTCGTGCCGAGCGACTGGAACTGGCCCGTCACGTAGCGGCGCGCGCCTTCGCCGACGGCCGTCAACATCACGACGGCCGCGACCCCGATCGCGATCGCGAGCAGAAGCATCGACGTGCGCAGCGGGTAGCGCCGCAGCGCCTGGAGCGAGAACTGTGCTGTGTCGAGCGGCTTCACGCGCGCCGG
>Ga0335076_10000682_pt1 | contig 31701 bp, 36 predicted proteins | sample Lox_Sample_25_FD_206717 | JGI IMG/M metagenome (GOLD analysis project Ga0335076, IMG submission 206717) | Soil microbial communities from Loxahatchee National Wildlife Refuge, Florida, United States - Lox_Sample_2.5 | ecosystem: Environmental > Terrestrial > Soil > Wetlands | place: USA...
CGCACCTCGTCGCCCGGCTTGACCGGGGCGAGCGCCCGGCGGAGCTTCGCGATCGTCGGCGTCGGCTTCCCGTTGATGTCGACGATCACGTCGGCAGGTTGCAGCCGGCGATAGGCAGCGGTGCCGAGCTCGACGCCGTTCACGATCACCCCGTCCGGCTTGACGACGACGTGGTAGCCGAGGCGGCGGAGCGCGACAGCCGCCGCGACCTGCTGTGAGATCTGCATCTCGCGAAGATCGGCCTGCTCGGCGGCCGCGCTGCTCGTGCCCGGCGGGACGATCAGGTTCGCCGGGATCAGCGTCGCATCCGAGTGGATCCACGGGAAGAGCCGCTCGAACTCGCTTGCCCGGCGCTCGATCACGTCCACGAAGTAGATGCCTCCGGGCCCGCTTCCCGGACGTCCGCCCTGAACGCGTACGAGCGGCGCGACCGGATGCGCGACGTCGGGCAGGAGGAGGTAATCGCTCGACGGGATGCTGACGAGGATCAAGACCGTCACGGCGAGAAGGACGACGATCGCGCCGCCCACGCGCCAGGGTGTGAGGAAGCGCCTCAAAACAGGAACCGCTTCAGGCCGCCGTCGACGACGAGGGTCTGCCCCGTGACATAGCGGGCGCGCTCGGAGGCGAGGAAGCACACGACGTCGCCGAATTCTCGCGGAGTTCCCCACCGGCGCAAGCCGATCTCCTCGAGCTGGTCCTCGCTCGGGCCGTCCGGATAGAGCTCGTCGAGCCGCGCCGTCGCGATGCGGCCCGGCGCGACGCAGTTGACGGTGATGCCTTTCGGCCCGACCTCCCGGCTGAGCGTCTTCAGCCAGCCGGTGAGTGCCGGGCGGAACGTGTTCGAGAGCGCCAGATGCGTGGTGGGCTCCTGGGCCGCGAGCGACGTGATCGCCACGATCCGTCCCGCCGGGCTGCGCTCGAGATGCTCGAGGCAGAGGCGGACGAGCGTGACTGCAGGCCGCAGGAGGAGCCGGTACGCCGATTCCAGCGAGCTCTCGTCGGCTTCTCGGGCGGTCCCCGGCGGCGGGCCGCCGCCGTTCCAGACGAGGACGTCGACTCCGCCGAACCTCTCGACCGTGGTCGACACGGCGCGCTCGAGGTCTCCGTCTTCCTTCACGTCGCCGGCCACCGCGACGCCGCCCAGCCGTGCCGCACTCTCCTCGAGCTGGTCTGCGCGGCGGGCGAAGAGGACGACATTGGCTCCTTCATCGGCCAACGCCTCGGCACTCGCGAGCCCCAGACCCGACGAGGCGCCGCAGACGAGCGCAGTCCGCCCGCTCAGGCCGAGATCCACGCTTGCGGAAGCTCCCCGTTCGAGGCAACCACGCGGGTCGTCATGCCGCCGCGCGCTGCGAACTCGCCCTCGACCTCGACGAAGCGCGGCGCGCCGTCCGCGACGAGCCGCTCCAACACCTCGTTCACGACTTCCTCCTGGAAGATCCTCCGGTCGCGGAACGACGTCAGGTAGTCGCGCAGCGACTTGAGCTCGAACAGCTTTCCGTCAGGGACGTAACGGATCGTGAGCTCGCCGAAATCGGGGGCGTCGGTGAGCGGGCAGACGGACGTGAACTCCGGCGCACCGAGCTCGACGAGATAGTCGCGCCCCTGGAACCGGTTCTCGATGGTCTCGAGCACTCAACTCACGAGGAGAGGACGCCGACGACTTCGCGCACCGCCGAGGCGCTGTGCTCGAGCGCCTCGCGCTCGTCGTTCGAGAGGTCGAGCTCGACGATCTCCTCGATGCCGGCGGCGCCGAGCTTCACCGGCACGCCGATGTAGAGGCCGTCGATCCCGTACTCGCCTTCGAGCAACGCCGTGCACGGGAGGACGCGCTTCTGGTCGAGGAGGATCGCGTCGACCATCTCCGCGACAGCCGCCCCCGGCGCGTACCAGGCGGACGTGCCGAGCTTCTCCACGATCTCGCCGCCGCCGGTCGCCGTGCGCTGGACCATCTCCTGGATCCGCTCCTCCGAGACGAGCTTGCGAAGCGGGACGCCGCCGACCGTCGCCGCCGAGACGACCGGCACCATCTGGTCGCCGTGGCCGCCGAGGACGAGCGCCTGCACGTCGCGCACCGAGGCTCCGGTCTCCCAGGCGATGAAGGTGCGGAAGCGTGCGGTGTCGAGGATCCCCGCCTGGCCGAAGACGCGCTCTTTCGGGAAGCCCGAGACGCTCTTCGCGACATGGCACATCGCATCGAGCGGGTTCGAGAGGACGACGAGCGTGCAGTCGGGGCTCTGCGCGACGATCTGCTCGGTCACCGAGCCGACGATCTTCTCGTTCGTCGTCACGAGGTCGTCGCGCGACATGCCGGGCGAGCGCGGCAGGCCGGCGGTGATCACGACGACCTCCGAGCCGGCCGACTCCTCGTAGCTGTTCGTCCCCACGATCTGAGGCTCGAACCCGAGCACCGGGCCCATCTGGTTCAGGTCGAGCGCCTTTCCTTGCGGTAGGCCTTCCTTGATGTCCGTGAGGACGACGTCCGCGTAGTCGCGCGCCGCGAGGATGTGCGCGGCGGTCGCGCCCGTGGCGCCTGCGCCGACGATCGTGATCTTCCTTCTCATGCGGTTACCTCTGCCTCCAGCTTTCCGATGACCGCGTCCGCGACCTCGCTCGTTCCTACGGCGGTCGGGTCGTCGCGGTTCGGCTTCATGTCGTAGGTGACGCTCCGGCCCTCGGCGATGACGCCGGCGATCGCCTGCTCGAGCCGGTCGGCCGCGCTGCGCTCGTCGAGGTGGCGGAGCATGAGGACACCCGAGAGCATCTGCGCGATCGGGTTGACCTTGTTCTGACCGGCGTACTTCGGCGCGGAGCCGTGCGTCGGCTCGAACACCGCCACGGCCTCGCCGTAGTTCGCGCCGGGAGCGACTCCGAGGCCGCCGATCATCCCGGCGGCGAGGTCGGAGAGGACGTCGCCGTAGAGGTTCGGCAGGACGAGCACGTCGTACTCCTCCGGACGCTGTACGAGCTGCATGCACATGTTGTCGACGATCCGGTCGTCGAACTCGATGTCCGTGTGCTCGGCCGCGACCTCGCGCGCGACGTGGAGCCAGAGCCCGTCGGTGAACTTCATGATGTTCGCCTTGTGGACAGCCGTGACCTTGCGGCGGCCGTTGCGGCGCGCGTAGTCGAAGGCGAACTCGAAGATGCGGCGCGTCCCCGTGACCGAGATCGGCTTGATCGAGATGCCGGCGTCGTTGTGGCGGAGCCGGCCCCCACGCGCCTCGATCCAGTCGATCAGCTCCGCGGCCTCGGCCGTCCCCTGCTCGTACTCGATGCCCGCGTAGAGGTCTTCGGTGTTCTCGCGCACGATGATCAGGTCGACGTCGTCGAAGCGGCTGCGCACGCCGGGATAGCTCTTGCAGGGCCGCACCTGCGCGTACATGTCGAGCTCCTTGCGGAGCGCGACGTTGACCGAGCGGAACCCGCCGCCGACGGGCGTCGTGATCGGCCCCTTCAGCGCGACGCCGGTCTCCCGGATCGCGTCGAGGACGTCGGGAGGCAACGGGTTCCCGCCGTGCTGCTCCATCACGTCCGCGCCCGCCTCGCGGACGTCCCACTCGAACTCCGCGCCGGTCGCCTCGAGAACGCGCCGCGTCGCCTCTGTCAGCTCGGGCCCCGTGCCGTCGCCGGGGATGAGGACGACCCTGTGCGCCACGGGGTGAATCTAGCTGCGCGACGGTACAGTCGCGCCAATGAACGAGCGCGAGCTGTTCCGGCAAGTTGCCGAGTACGCGGGCGATTTCGTCGAGACGCTCGAGACCCGGCCGGTCCGCGAAGACGCAGGGACGGAGGCGTTGTACGCGGCGCTCGGCGGGCCGCTCTCGGAGGAAGGGCTCGACGAGCGGGCTGTCGTCGCGTCGCTCGTCGAGGCCGTCGAGCCCGGCCTCGTGGCGAGCCAGTCGGGCCGCTACTTCGGCTTCGTCGTAGGCGGCTCGCTTCCCGCGGCGGGCGCGGCGGACTGGCTGGCAACGGCGTGGGACGTGAACGCCGGAGGATGGGTTCTCGGTCCGGCGGCGATGGTCGTCGAGGAGGTCGTCCGCGGCTGGCTGACCGAGTTGTTCGGCCTGCCGTCGGACGCCTCTGCCGGGTTCGTCAGCGGCTGCCAGATGGCGCACGTCACCGCGCTCGCGGCCGCGCGGCACACCGTGCTCGCCCAGGCGGGCTGGGACGTCGCGCAGGAAGGACTCGCGGGCAGCCCTCCGCTTCGCGTCGTCGTCGGCGAGAAGCGCCATGTGACGATCGACCGTGCGCTCCGGCTTCTCGGGATCGGCGCCAGGTCGCTCGTCGTGATCCCCGCGGACGAGCAGGGCAGGATGCGGGTGGAGGAGTTGCCCGACCTAGCCGGAGCGGCGACGATCGTGTGTGGTCAGGCCGGGGAGGTCAACACCGGGGCGTTCGACGATCTCGTGGCGATCGCGGACGCGGCCGAGGGCACCGGTGCGTGGTTCCACGTCGACGGCGCTTTCGGCCTGTGGGCGGCGGCGTCGCCACGACTGCGGCATCTCGCGCAAGGCCTGGAGCGTGCCGACTCGTGGGCAAGCGACTTCCACAAGTGGTTGAACGTGCCCTACGACTCCGGCATTGCCTTCTGCGCGCATCCAGAGGCACACCGAGAGGCCATGTCGGCGACGGCGTCCTACATCGTGCTCCAGGAGGACGCGCGCCGCCGCGACTCGGTGGACTGGACGCCGGAGTTCTCACGCCGAGCCCGCGGCTTTGCCGTCTATGCGGCGTTGCGGTCGCTCGGTCGCAGCGGTGTCGCCGACCTCGTCGAGCGGTCCTGTGCGCACGCGCAGCGCTTCGCGGAGCTGCTCGAGGCGGGCGGCGCGACCATCCTCAACGACGTCGTGCTCAACCAGGTGCTCGTCCGCTTCGGAGACGGCGAGCACACCCGTGAGGTGATCCGGCGCGTGCAGGAGGACGGCACGTGCTGGCTCGGCGGGACGGACTGGCGCGGCGAGCACGCGATGCGCGTCTCGGTCTCCAACTGGCGCACGACGGACGAGGACGTCGAGCGGTCGGCTGCCGCGATCCTCGCCGCCGCCGGTCTACATTCCAGCGTGTGACCCTCGCAGAGGCAGCGGCGCGCGCCGACGAGCTTGCGGAAAGCGGAGCCGCGCAGGACCTCGCGGTGCTGCGGACCCAGTGGGACGACGAGCTCGAGGCGGCGGCGCGCAGCTCCGACTTCCGCGAGCGGGCGCTCGCGTTCCGGGCCATCGGCATGTTCCGCTGGCGGGCGAAGGAGGAGCTGCTGCGGCGCGGTCTCGACGACGGAAGCCCTGCGGCGCGCGGCTCGGCGCTCCTCTCGCTCGAGCTCCTCTCCCGCGACCATCCGAGCACCGTCAACTCGGTCCGGTCGCTCCTGCACAAGATGCTGGCGGACGAAGACGAGAACCCGGCGGTGCGCCGGCTCGCCGTGCTCGTGCTGAAGAACGGCTCGGCGCAGCGCGATACGGTGGTCCTGCTCGAGGGGCTGGCCGCCGACGACCGCGCGGACGGTGAGCTGCGCCGGGCAGCCGGAACCGTCGCGCAGGGGTTGAAGCGGAAGGCTCAGGAAAAGCGTTAGCCGGCGCACGAGCTGCAGACGCGAGCCTGAATCTCGCGACCGCAGGACGGGCAGACGCGCCGTCGACGGCGGCGTTCGAGCGCGCTCTTCTGCAGGCCCGCGCTGATCATGAGCCAGGCGGCTCCGAGGGTCGAGACCGCGACGATGGCGAGGTGCGGATCGAGGTGCATGCCTACTTCCTGGTCTGCGTTGCCGACTTCTTGCGGCGGGCGTGCGGGTGCGCCTGGAAATACAACTCGCGCCGCCTGCGATCGGATACGTGCGTGTACAGCTCCGTGGTCGCGAGATCGGCATGGCCGAGCATTTCCTGTACCGCGCGCAGGTCTGCGCCCCCCTCGAGCAGGTGCGTGGCGAAGGAGTGGCGCAGGAGGTGCGGGTGGATCCGCCCCGGCTCGAGGCCGGCCTTCTCGGCCAGGCGACGGAGGATGAGGAAGACGCCCGCGCGCGTCAGCGGTCCGCCGCGCGCATTGAGGAACAGCTCCTGCCGGTGCCGCCGGTCGAGGTACGGGCGACCGCGGGCGAGGTAGCGGCGGACTGCATCGGCGGCCTCGCGTCCGATCGGCACGACCCGCTCCTTGTTCCCCTTGCCGAGGCAGCGAACGAGCCGGTTCTCCAGATCGACCGACTGCCGGTCGAGCGCGACCGCCTCGCTCACGCGCAGCCCGCCGCCGTAGAGGAGCTCGCCCAGCGCGCGGTCGCGCAGGTGTCGAGGGGTCGTTCCGGCGGCCGCGTCGAGGAGGCGCTCGACTTCGGCGGGGGAGAGCGTCCGCGGGAGCGTCCGGCGGCGTTTGGGCAGCTCGACGTTCGCCGCGGGATTGTCGTCGCGTGCGCCCAGCAGCACCTGGTGGCGGAAGAACGAGCGGACGGCGGCGAGCCGCCGCGCGACGGTCGTCGATGCGAGGCCGTCGGCCCGGAGTTGCGCGACGTAGGCGGCGAGGTCGTCGGCGCTTGCATCCGCAGGCGACCGGCCCAACCATGCGGTGACGTGGGCGAGGTCCCGCCGGTAGGCCTCCACGGTGCGCGGCGCGAGCCGCGCGGAGGCCAGGGCCAGGAACCCCTCGACGGCCGCATCGGACTGCTCCCGTTTCGTCACGCGCGCTGACTTCGGCCCGGGCCGGCGTACGCCTGCTCGAATGCCTGGGTGGAGCGCCGTCACGTCACTGTCTACGGCGATGTCCAGGGAGTCGGATTTCGCTTCGCCGTCGAGCGGGCCGCGCGGGCGCGCGGCGTCGCGGGCTGGGTGCACAACCGTCCTGACGGGACGGTCGAGGCCGTCTTCGAGGGAGAGCTCGAGGACGTCGACTCGCTGGTGGATTTCTGCCGTACGGGGCCTCGCGGCGCCGAGGTCGACCGCATCGACGTGGCGGAGGAGCTACCCGAGGGCGTGACCGGCTTCCGCGTCGCGCACTGAGGCCTCGGCCGTCGCCCAGACGATCTCGCCGCGCTCGAGCTCGAGCTCCTCGAGCTCGTCGCGGCGGAGGCGGGCACTGAGGCGCTCGCCGGCTCCGTCCGCGAGGTCGACGCGCACGTCCGCGCCGAGCACCGCGATCCGCTCGATCTCCACCTCCACCGCGCCGTCGCTCGGCCAGCGGCGCAGCACGACCTCGTGCGGGCGGACCAGGCGTGACCCAAGGCGGACGGCGTCGCCGACGAAGCGCAGGACGAACTCCGACGCGGGAGCGTCATAGAGCTCGGCGGGTGCGCCGACCTGCTCGAGCCGGCCGCGATCGAGAACTGCCACGCGGTCGGCGACCTCCATCGCCTCTTCCTGGTCGTGCGTGACGAAGACCGTCGTCACCTGCACCTCCTCGTGCAGGCGGCGCAGCCAGTCGCGCAGCTCGGCCCGCACGCGAGCGTCGAGCGCGCCGAACGGCTCGTCGAGCAGGAGGACGCGGGGCTTTGCGGCGAGGGCCCGCGCGAGCGCCATGCGCTGCCGCTGACCACCCGAGAGCTTCGACGGATAGCGGTCGGCGAAGCCCGAGAGCTGCACCAGCTCGAGCAGCTCGTCCACGCGCTCGCGGATCTCCTGCTTGGGCCGCTTGCGGATCGAGAGCGCGAAGCCGACGTTGTCGCGAACGGTCATGTGCTTGAACGCCGCGTAGTGCTGGAAGACGAAGCCGACGTCGCGCCGCTGCGGCGCGAGCCGCGTCGCATCCTCGCCCGAGAGCAGGATCTCGCCGGAATCGGGCCGCTCGAGGCCCGCGACGACGCGGAGCAGGGTCGACTTCCCGGAGCCGCTCGGCCCGAGGATTGCGGTGAGCGAGTTTTCCGGGATGTCCAGCGACACGTCGTCGAGCGCGGTGAACGTGCCGAAGCGCTTGCTGACGTTGCGGACCTCGATGGACACCTAGACGGCCTCCTTGGGCTTCGTGAGCATCATCAGGACGAGCACGCCGATCGCGATGGCGGCCAGGACGACCGAGATGGCGTACGCGCCCGACGTCTGGAAGTTCTGCACGAGATCGTCGACGCGCGTCGTCGCGGTCTCGGTCTTGCCCTCGATCCGGCCGGACACGACGGCCACGGCTCCGTACTCGCCGAGGCAGCGGGCCGTCGTGAGGATGACGCCGTAGATCACCGCCCAGCGGATCGAGGGCAGGGTGATGCGCCAGAACCGCTGCCAGCGGGTGGCGCCGAGGGTCGCAGCGGCCTGCTCCTGCTCGTTGCCCAGCTCCCGCAGGGTCGGAATGACCTCACGAGCGACGAACGGCACCGAGACGAAGATGGTCGCGAGCACGATCGCCGGCAGGGCGAAGAGCACCTGGATCCCGTGTGCGCCGAGCCACGGCCCGAACCAGCCGGTGCGGCCGTAGAGCAGATAGAGCGCCAACCCGACCACCACCGGCGACACGGCAAGAGGAAGATCGATGAACGCGTTCAGCAGCCCCTTGCCGCGGAAGCGACGGCGCACGATCGCCAGCGCGCAGAGCACGCCGAACACCGTGTTGAGCGGAACGGCGACGGCCGCCGCGATCAGCGTGATCTCGAAGGCGTGGACCGTGAGGGGGTCCGACAGGGTCTGCCAGACCGGCTCGAGCCCGTGCTGGAACGTGCGGTAGAAGACCATGCCCAGCGGCGCGAGCAGGATGACGAGGAGGTAGAGGAGCGCCACCCCGCGTAGGGCGAGCCGCCTAGGCACGTTCGTGCCTCGTGACGTAGAAGCGCAAGGCCCCCACGGCGAGCAGCACGAAGAACGCTGCCGCCAAGAGGACCATCGCGACCGCCGCGGCGCCGGCGGAGTCGCCGTCCTGGATCAGCTGGAAGACGTAGATCGAGGCGACGGTGGTGTGGACCGTGGCTCCTGCGATGAGGACGAGCGAGCCGATCTCGCCGAGTGCTCGGGCGAGCGCCAGGACGGAGCCGGAGAGGATTCCCGGCAGGATGTTCGGCAGGACGATCTTCCGGAAGACGGTGAGCTGGCCCGCGCCGAGCGAGCGCGCAGCCTCCTCCATCTCCACGTCGAGCTCGAGCAGCACCGGCTGCACCGTCCGGATGACGAACGGGAGCGTGACGAAGCAGAGGGCCAGCACGATCGCCGTACGCGTGAAGGCGAGGTGAACCCCGACCACGGAGTTCGGTCCGTAGAGCGCGAGCAACGTCAGACCGGCGACGATCGTCGGCAGCGCGAACGGCAGGTCGATCACGGAGTTGACGAGCGACTTGCCGCGGAAGTCGTCCCGGACGAGCACCCACGCCGTGACGGTGCCGAGCACGCTGTTGATCAAAACGACAGCGAGGGCCGCCCCGAAGGTGAGCTTCAGGGCTGCGACCGCATCGGGGTTCGAAATGGCTTGCCAGAACCCCTCCTTGCCCGTTTTCTTCGCCTCCCAGAGGAGCGCGGCGAGCGGCAGCACGACGATGACGAGCAGGTACGTCGAGATGACGCCGACGGACAGGCCGGTGCTGGCCCGTCCGTCGGCGGTGACCCGGCGCGCCGGTGCTGCGGCGCGGGCAGCGAGGGTGCTAATGGGTGGGGCCTCCGACCGCTCGCTCGATGGAGACCATCCGGCCGCCGTCCAGGTCGAACCACACCCTGTTGGCCTTCAGCCAGCCGCCGAAGAGCGGATCCCGGATGCTGAAGGTCGGGCCGGTGTTGTACTTCTTGCGCCACTTCGCGAGGTCAGCGCGCTTCAGCACCGCCTTCACGACCGGGCGATAGCCGTTGGCGGCGAAGATCCGCTGCTGCTTCGGCGCATGCGCGTACTTGATGAACGCCTTGGCCGCGGCCGGTGCGCTCTTCGTCGCCACCATCGGGAGCTGGATCAGCATCGTCGGCTTCGGGACGACGAGCGTTCCCTGCTTGCCGGCGGCGAAGGCGGCGTACGCCTCGCTCTCGTAGGTGATGAGGACGTCGCCCTTGCCGGAGAAGAAGGTGTTCGCAGCGTTCGAGCCGGACGAGTCCTGGGAGACGACGTGCTTGAAGAGCTTCGTCACGAACTGAACGGCCTGCTTGTCGCTCATCCCCGACTTGCGCATCGCGCCGTAGGCGGCGAGGACGTTCCACTTCGCCGAGCCGGAGGGGAACGGATCCGGCGTGACGACCTGCACGCCCGGCTTGATCAAGTCCTTCCACGAGTGGATGTGCTTCGGATTGCCGGGCCGCGTGACGAAGGCGACGACCGAGTCGGCCGCGATCCCGTTGTACGGCGTCTTCGTCCAGTTCTTCGAGACGAGGCCGGCGTCGACGATCGTGTCGACGTCGAGCCCGGTCGAGAGGAACGCGATGTCGGCGGGCTGGCCGGCGGCGACCGCCTTGGCCTGCGACCCCGACGGGCCGTACGACTGCGTGAACGAGACGCCCTCGCCTGCGGGCTGGTGCTGGAAGCGGATGACGAGCTTCGCCATCACGGCCTTCGGCGTCGAATAGGCGACGAGGTTCAACGTCGTCCCGGCCCGGCGAGCCTGTGCCGCACTGCTCGCAAGACCGAAGACGACGGGGAGGATCAGGGCAACGAGAAGGAGTCTGCGCATCGCTGGGCTGTCCTTTCAGGGATTACCTACCGTCTTACTAGGTATTGGCGATGCTGATAATTACCATAAGCAAGACGTCGGGAGCAACTCCGAACAGAATCCGAACAGTCAGGCGTTGCGCTGCCGCGCGACGAGGTCGGCGAGCGTCGTCTGCTCGAGCACGTCGCGCATGTGCGTGCGCAGCTCGAGCCACACGTCGCGCAGGCCCGTAGCCGCGCCGTCGTATGTCAGCTCGTCGGGCCGCACTCCTCGCACCGTGGCAATCGGCCCCTCGAGCTCGCGGATCACCTCGGCGATCGAGATCTCCTCGGCCGGGCGTGCGAGCTGGTAGCCGCCTACGGCGCCGCGCTGGCTCGAGACCAGGCCCGCGCTACGGAGCTGCGAGAGGATGCTCTCGAGGAACTTCGGCGGAATGTGCTGGGCCGACGCGAGCTGCTCGGCCGTCGTGAGGCCGGGCGGCGCAGCCGCGAGCTCCGCCATCGCCCGGAGCGCGTAGTCGACCTTCGCCGAGACCCGCATGCCCGCATTCTGCGGCAGCTAGGAACGTGGATGCGAACGGTCGTACACGCGGCGCAGGTGGCGCGGGTCGACGTGGCTGTAGACCTGCGTCGTCGAGAGGGAGCTGTGGCCCAGCAGCTCCTGGATCGTTCGCAGGTCGGCGCCGCCGTCGAGAAGGTGCGTGGCGAAGGCGTGGCGTAGCCGATGCGGGTGGGGGACGATTCGGCGCAGCGTGCTCGTGTCGAGGCGGCGTCCGCGCGCGGAGAGGAAGAACGCATCGTTCGCTCCTCTGGCCAGCTCCGGCCGCGCCTCGCGCAGGTAGCGGCCGAGCCAGAGCGCGGCCTCCTCGCCGAGCGGGACGACGCGCTCCTTGCCTCCCTTGGCCCGGCGGACGTGTACGAGCTCCTGCTCGAAGTCGACGTCTCCGAGGTCGAGCCCCACGGCTTCGGCGCTGCGCAGGCCGGCCGAGTAGACGAGTTCGACGAGCGTGCGGTTCCGCAGGGCGATTGGGCCATCTCCCTCTAGCGCCTCGAGGGTGTGCTCGATCTCCGCGGCCGCAGGAGCGTCGGGCAGGCGCCGTGCGCGGCGCGGTCCGAGGCGGGCATCGGGGACGCGATCCGGCCCGAGCGCGTGCCGCAGGAACGCGCGAACTGCCGCGAGCTTGCGGCTGATCGTGGCCGGCGCGAGCTTCCTTCCGTGGCGCGCTCCGCCCAGCCAGGCCACGTAGTCGGCGAGGACCCGGACGTCGACGGCGTCGAGCTGCGTCCTGCGCTCCTCGAGCCAGCTACAGAACTCCCCGACGTCGCCGCGGTAGGCACGGCGCGTGGCCTCGCTCAGCGTCGGCGACGCGAGGAAGCGATCCGCTGCAGCGCGAGCGTCCACGCCAGACGGTTCCCCGGCTATCGGCTCTTCCCTTTTCGCTAGCGTCACTTTGTGATCGCGAAGCACGACGTGCTCGTCGTCGGTGCGGGCTGCGCAGGTATGCGCGCAGCGATCGAGGCCTTCGACGCGGGCGCCGACGTGGCGATGATCTCGAAGATCCACCCGACGCGCTCGCACTCCGGCGCTGCCGAAGGCGGCATCAACGCTGCGCTCGGGAACGCGTCGGAGGACGACCCGGAGGTCCACGCGTACGACACGGTCAAGGGCTCCGACTACCTCGGCGACCAGGACGCGATCGAGATCCTCTGCGACGAGGCGCCCGGCGACGTCTACCAGCTGGAGAACTGGGGCGCCGTCTTCTCGCGCACCGACGACGGACGTATCGCGCAACGCCCCTTCGGCGCCGCCGGCGCGCCGCGCACGGCGTACGCCGCCGACATCACGGGTCACGTTCTCGTCCAGGTGCTGTGGGAGCAGGTGTGCAAGCGCGACATCCCCACGTACGAGGAGTACTTCGCCTGGCACCTCGTCGAGAACGACGGGCGCTGTCAGGGCGTCGTCTGCTGGGATCTGCTCGACGGAGGCCTGAAGACGATCGGGGCGAAGACGGTGATCCTCGCGACCGGCGGCGCGGGCCGGCTCTACGTCGGCACGACGAACGCGTACTCCTGCACCGGCGACGGGATGGCCATGGCGCTGCGGGTGGGGCTCCCGCTCAAGGACATGGAGATGATGCAGTTCCATCCGACGACGCTCGCGCCGACCGGCGTTCTCATCACGGAGGGCTGCCGCGGCGAGGGCGCCTATCTGCTCAACAAGGACGGCGAGCGCTTTCTGAAGCGCTATGCGCCGAACACGATGGAGCTCGCGTCGCGCGACGTCATCTCGCGCGCCGAGCAGATGGAGATCGACGCCGGCCGCGACGTCGACGGCAACGTCCTGCTCGACCTCCGCCACCTCGGCGCGGAGCGGATCATCGAGCGGCTGCCGGGGTCGCGCGAGCTCTCCATGACGTTTCTCGGCGTCGACCCGATCTACGATCCCATCCCGGTGCGGCCGGGCGCCCACTACCACATGGGCGGTGTGGCCACCGACGTCTGGGGCCAGACCGAGCTAACCGGCCTGTACGCGGCCGGCGAGTGCGCGTGCGTGTCCGTGCACGGCGCCAATCGGCTCGGTGGAAACGCACTCATGGAGACGATCACCTTCGGCAAGCGTGCGGGCGCGCATGCGGCGGACTGGGCGCTCTCGCACACAACCGTCGAGGTCCCGGAGTCGGCCGAGCGCGACGCGGAGCGGGAGCTGGCCGCCTTGCTCGAGCGCAGCGACGGAGAGCGTCCTTGGAGCGTCCGCGACGAGCTCGCCGAAACGATGCACGAGAACTTCGGCGTCTTCAGGCGCGAGCACCAGATGGTGAAGCAGGGCGAGATCGTGGCCGGCCTCCGGGAGCGCTACCGGAGCGTGCTCGTGGAGGACAAGGGCGAGGTCTTCAACAGCGACCTGACCCAGGTCATCGAGCTCGGCTTCCTCCTCGACCTCGCCGAGTGCATGGTGGTGGCCGGGATCGAGCGCAAGGAGAGCCGCGGCGCCCACGCACGTCCCGACGACTATCCGGAGCGCGACGACGAGAACTTCCTCAAGCACACCTACGTCCACCTCGTGGACGGAGCACCGGAGCTCTCGTGGGAGCCGGTGCGGATGACCAAATGGGAACCACAGGAGCGGAAGTACTGATGCAGATCGCACTGAAGATCTGGCGCTACGACTCCTCGACGGGAGACCGGGCGCTGAAGGAGTACAAGATCGAGGCGCCCGAGTGGGCGACGCTCCTCGACTGCCTCGACATCGTCAAGGACCAGCACGACGGCTCGCTCTCTTTCCGCAAGAGCTGCCGGATGATGATCTGCGGCTCCTGCGGCATGCGCATGGACGGCGCCGCGGTGCTCGCGTGCAAGACGCGGATGTACGACATCGCGCAGTCGGGGCACATCCCCGTCATCTCTGCGATGGGGAATCTCCCCATCCGCAAGGACCTCGTCGTCGACATGGATCCCTTCTGGGCGAAGTTCAAGGCGATGAGGCCGTGGCTGGAGCCCGGCTTCGAGCGGCCCGAGGACGGACGCGAGTACCGGATCTCGCAGGAGCGGATGAACGTCGTCCACAAGGAGGCGCTCTGCATCAACTGCGGCTGCTGCGTGTCGGAGTGCAACGCGATGGAGTCGGATCCAGAGTTCCTCGGCCCGCAGGCGCTCGCGAAGGGAATGCGCTTCGTGGGCGACCCGCGCGACGGGGAGACCGTCGAACGGCTCGAGCAGTACAACTCCGAGCACGGGATCTGGGACTGCACCCGGTGCTACTTCTGCAACGAGCGCTGCCCCAAGGGCGTCGATCCGCGCGACGCGATCGCCAAGCTCGGAGCGGAGTCGATCCGCCTCGGCATCGATCGCGACATGGGCGCGAAGCATGCGAAATGGTTTGTCCGCTCCGCCGAGACAACGGGATGGTTGCGCGAGGAGGAGCTGATCCCGAAGACGCAGGGTTACGTCTCGGCGATCAAGCAGCTCAAGTTCGGGGCCAGCCTTGCGCGCCACGGCAAGGTGCGTCCCGTGCCCATTCCGCACACGGCGAAGGACGTGAACGAGGCGCGGAACCTCCGCAAGCTGGTCCGCGAGCAGGACCGGCAGGGCGCGCTTGGCCACGTGCAGGGCGAGCATGCGCTGGCGAAGCTCGAGCACGGCGTGGCCGAGGAGTCGCTCGAGGAGATCTACGACCGGCCCGGCGCCGCGCCGAGGCCGTGGCTACCCGAAGCTGAGGAGGGACCCGAAGCGTGAGCACGACCGAGATCCGGCCGAAGAGAGTCGCCTACTACAAGGGCTGCCTCGCGTCGCTCTCCGCAAAGGAGCTCGACAGCTCCACGCAGGCCCTCGCACCCATGGTGGGTCTCGAGCTCGTGGAGCTCGAGTCGGTCACGTGCTGCGGCGCGGGCGACATCCACGAAGCCGAGCCCGACTACTACCTCCACCTCAACGCGCGGATCCTCGCCTACGCGGAGGCGACCGGCTGCGACATGCTCATGACCGTCTGCAACGTCTGCACGCTCAATCTGCGGCAGGCGAACTACATGCTCCAGGGCGACTCCGACCTGCTCGCCCGCGTGAACGAGAACCTCGAGACCGTCGGTGTGCCGCCCTACTCCGGCAACGTCGAGGTGCGGCACCTCCTGTGGGAGATCGCAGAGGGAGACGGCTACGAGAAGCTGAAGGAGGTCGCCCACCGCGGCCTGAAGGGCCTGAAGGTCGCGCCGTTCTACGGCTGTCAGATCCTGCGGCCGTCGAAGATCATGGGCTTCGAGGACCCGGACCGGCCGTGGTCGCTCGAGCGGATCATCGAGGCCTGCGGCGGCGAGGCGATCGACTACCCGGCCAAGATCAAGTGCTGCGGCTTCCCGATCATCGCCGCGCGCGAGGAGACGGCGCTCGGCGAGGTCATCCAGCCGGTCGAGCAGGCGATCGAGGCGGGCGCCGACGTGATGGTCACGCCGTGCCCGCTTTGCCACCTGTCGCTCGACGCCTGGCAGCAGAAGCTCGAGGCGTCCACCGGCCGCGAGTTCAAGATGCCGATCCTCCACCTTGCGCAGCTCGTCGGTGTCGCCGCCGGGCTCGAGGAAGCGGAGCTGAAGTTCAAGCGTCACATCGTCGACCCGCGTCCGGCGCTCGAGCGGCTGGAAGTCTGAAGAGACTCGCCGCGCTCGCCGGGGCGGGTCTGGGCTGGGGCCTGCTCGAGGCCGGCTGGCTGCGGCGGCGTGTGCTCGAGCTCGAGCTGCCGGGGTTACCGTCGGAGCTGGACGGCCTCCGGATCATGCATCTGTCGGACTTCCACTTCGGCGTACCGTCGCCGGGAATCGGCGCTTCCTGGCAGGCGGCCGTGTGGGCGCGCGAACGAAAGCCGGATCTCGTCGCGATCAGCGGCGATCTGCTCACCCATCCGCGGGGCGAGCCGATGCTGCGGCAGCTGGTGCGGATCCTTCCCCGGCCCGTGTTCACCGTGCTCGGCAACCACGACATCGCCCTCAGCCGCGACCCGCAGGCGCGCAGCTCCGACTTGCGCGACCTCGAGCCGGCAACGCTGCTCCGCGACGACGGTCGGCTGGTCGAGCTGCGAGGGCGGGGCGTCTGGATCGCCGGCGCGGATCCGCGACTCATCGTGCGCGGCCGTGCGAGGCTCGACCCCAACCGCCTCGGCCGTGATGCCGACCTCTCGATTCTGCTCTGCCACTATCCGCGCGTGCTCGATCTGCTCGAGCCCGGCCGCTTCGACCTCGTCCTGGCCGGTCACATGCACGACGGCCAGATCGCGCTGCCGCTGCCGGGCGGGAAGTTTCGCTTCGCCCACCCGAGCGCGCGCTACAACGCGGGCGTCTACCGGAGCGCGGCGGCGACGATGCACGTCTCCGCCGGGCTGGGGACGACCTTCGTCCCGTTTCGCTTCGCCGCCCGGCCCGAGGCGACGGAGCTCACGCTGAGACGGGGCTAACCTTGCTGCATGGCCGGTCAGGCGTCGATCTCGACCGAGATCCTCGCCCGTTACGCCGCGGACGCGGCGCGGGAAGTCGAGGGAGTGCGAGGGCTCGCGGATAGTCCCCTGCCGCGACGGCACGCGGTGCGCGTGTCCGGGGAGAACGGCGCGGTTCGGGTCGAGCTGCACCTCGTCACGGAGTGGGGAGCATCGATTCCGGCCGTCGGCAGGCGCGTTCAGGCGCGCGTTCGCGAGTACCTGCGCAGCATGGCCGACGTCGAGCCGGCCGCTGTCGAGGTCGTCGTCGACGGGGTGGGGCCGGCGACATGACGACGCGGATCTCCGGGCTTACGGGCGCGACACTCCAGACGGCGCCGACCGTCTGCCACGACTGCATCTGGTGGCAGACGAGGAACGGCCGAAGCACCGAGAAGCGGAAGTGGATCCGCGAGGCCGAGGACGACTGGGGCGCCTGGGGGACCGTCTATCACGACGACGACGGTCGGCTGCTCGGATCCATGCAGTACGGCCCTGCGGACCTCTTCCCGCGTGCGCGCGAGCTCCCCGCCGGGCCCCCGAACGACGACGCGGTTCTCGTCACGTGCGCGTACCTCACGGACCCGACCCGGCCGTGGGTGATGCAGTCGCTCTTCCTCACCGCGATCGGGGACTCGCGCGAGCGGGGAGCCAAGGCGCTCGAGGCGTTCGCCTATCGCTACCCGGAGGGCGAGACGAACTTCGAGCGGTTCCATGTCCACCGGACGATCTTCCCGGCGGACTTTCTCGCCGACTTCGGGTTCCTGCCGGTGCGGGCGAAGGGTCGCGTCGAGCTGGCAAGGCTGGAGCTCGGCGGTCTTCAGCCGGTGGAGGAGGGCGCGCGCGAGAAGGTGCTCGCCCGCGTGCAGGAGGCATTCATGCCTGCGCCCGCGCCTCAGCGCTTCTAGTCGTTCTCGAGGCGGCCTCGTAGCGTTCGCAGTGATGTGTGAGGGCCGCCGGGCATGAGGCGTCGGCGAGGGCTGACCTTCGTCCTCGTTCTCGCCGCGGTGACTCCCTCCGCCCGAGTGCGCGTCGCGCCCTCGTTCGGATTCACCTGCAGGAGAACAAGGGCGTCCCGGTACACGCGAAGGTCGCGATCATCAGCGACAACGCCAAGAGGACGCCGATCGCAAACATCGTCTGGGGCCCCACGCAGATCACGTATTTCCTCGCCGGCGGCTGCACGTAGCCGCGCGGGGCTAGGCGGCCTGCGTTGCCGAGCGCGAGCCGTCGAGCAGGAGCTCCGCGATCTGCAGCGCGTTGAGCGCGGCGCCCTTGACGAGGTTGTCACAGGCGAGGAACAGGGCGAGGCCGTTGCTCTCGGCGGCACGGTCCGGACGGATCCGGCCGACGAGCACGTCCTCGGTCTGCGCTGCCGCTCGCGGGGTGGGCGTCTCGACGAGGCGCACGGCCGGTGCTCCGGCCAGCACCGCCTCCGCATGCTCGGGCGTTAGCGGTTTCTCCGTCTCGACCCACACTGACTGGGCGTGGCCGACGAGAACGGGAACCCGCACGGTCGTCGCGCTGAGCGGCAGGCCGAGCAGCTCGAGGATCTTGCGCGTCTCGGCGCGGACCTTCGCCTCCTCCTCGGTCTCGCTGCCCTCCCAGGGCCAGTCGAACTCCAGGTCGTGCTCCTCCGGCGACTCGGCTCGGAGGCGCTCCATCCGCTGCGCGCCGGCGCCTGAGACGGCCTGGTACGTCGAGAGGCGGACGCGCCGCAGGCCGGCCGCGTCGTGCAGCGGCTTGAGCACGCAGGTGAGCGGGATCGTCGAGCAGTTCGGGTTGGCCACGACGCGCGTCGTCTCGAGCGCCTCGGCGGCGCGGTTGCCGTTCACCTCGGGGACGACGAGCGGGTAGCCGTCCTCGAGCCGGTAGGCGCTGGACTTGTCCACGACGAGCGCGCCACCCTCGACCGCATGTGGGACGAGCTCGCGGGACGCGCTCGTGCCGCAGGAGAAGAGAACGAGGTCGAGACCGCCGGCGGCGAGCGCCTCGGGGCTCGCCTCCTCGACCGTGATCCCGCCGTCGAGCTGCCGGCCGGCGGAGCGCGCCGAGGCAAAGGCGCGGACGTTCTCGTAGCCGCGCTCTCGCAGAAGCCGAAGCGTGACGGTGCCGACGGCTCCGGTCGCGCCGACGACGCCGATACGAGCGTCCCGACTCACGAGCTTCCGAGATCGAACGCGTCGTGCAGCGCGGAGACCGCCTTCGGCACGTCCTCGGTGCGGACGTGGCAGGCGATCTTGATCGGCGACGTCGAGATGACCTCGGGCTCGACGCCGATCCCGCCGAGCGTGGCAAAGGCCTGGGCGGCGATACCCGGGTGGCTCTTCATACCGGCGCCGACGAGGCTCACCTTGCCGAGGTCGTCGCGCATCGACCACTCGACCTCGAGCGCCCCGAGCAGCTCCTCGCAGGCGCCGCGATCCTCGACCGGAGCGCTGAAGACGATCTCGTCGCTCGAGACCTGGAGGATCGTGTCGACGTTGACGTTCGCCGCTGCCAGCCGCTCGAAGAGCCGCGCCGCGCCGATCCGGCGGACGCGGTAGAGGGGCTCACAGTCGGTGTGCGCGACGCCGCTGATGATCGCCTTCTCGAGCACGGGATCCTCCTCGTCGACGATCCACGTCCCCTCCGCGTCGGAGAACGTCGACCGCACCTGCAGCCGCACGTCGTGGTTGCGCGCGAACTCGACCGAGCGTAGCTGGAGCACCTTTGCCCCGCTCGCCGAGAGCTCGAGCATCTCCTCGTACGTGACCGCCGGCAGGCGGCGTGCGTGCGGAACGAGCCGCGGATCGGCGGTGAAGACGCCCTCCACGTCCGTGTACATCTCGCACGCTCCTGCGCCGAGCGCCGCGGCGAGCGCGACGGCAGTGAGGTTCGAGCCGCCGCGGCCGAGCGTCGTCACGTCGTGGGAGTCGGCGGAGACACCCTGGAAGCCGGCGACGAGCACGATCTTGCCCGCGTCGAGCGCGTCGTTGATCCGCGTCGCGCGCACCTCCGCGATCTTGGCCTTCCCGTGGACGGTGTCGGTGACGATTCCCGCCTGCGAGCCGGTGAGCGAGATCGCCTCGTGACCGAGATCGTGGACGGCCATCGCGCAGAGCGAGTTCGAGATCCGCTCGCCGACCGAGATGAGCATGTCGTACTCGCGCGGCTGCGGCCGCGGCGAGATCTGGTGGGCGAGCCGGATCAGCTCGTCGGTCGTGTCGCCCATCGCGGAGAGGACTCCGACGACGCGCCGGCCCTCCTCGCGCGCCCGCACGAGCCGCCGCGCGACCTCCTTGATCTTCTCGGTGTCGGCGACCGACGAGCCGCCGAACTTCATCACCACGAGATCGGGCCCGCGCGACGCGGCGTCGGCGGCCACCTCCGGCACGCTCTCGTACTGCGTCGTCGCCACTAGCCCATCTCCCGGCGCCCGGCGAGGGCGCGGCCGAGCGTGACCTCGTCGGCGTATTCGAGGTCGCCCCCTACCGGCAGCCCGCTGGCGAGGCGCGTCACGCGGACGCGGTCGCGCAGCCGGCCGGCGAGATACGACGCCGTCGCCTCGCCCGTCGCGTTCGGGTTCGTCGCCAGGACGACCTCGACGACGCCGTCGCTCTGGACGCGGTGCATGAGCTCGTCGATGCGCAGGTGCTCGGGCTCGACCCCGTCGAGCGGCGACAGCGCGCCGCCGAGGACGTGGTAGAGGCCGCGATACTCCGCCGTCCGTTCGAGCGAGACGACGTCGACCGGCTGCTCGACGACGCAGATCGTCGTGCGGTCGCGCCGCGCGTCGAGGCAGATCGCGCACAGCTCGTCCTCCGTGAGGTTGCCGCACTCGCGGCAGAAACGGACGCGCTCCTTCACCTCCTCGATCGCGCCTGCGAGCGCGAGTGCCTCCTCCTTCTGCGTCTGCAGGAGGTGGAACGCGAGCCGCTGCGCGGTGCGGCTGCCGATTCCCGGCAGGCGCGTCAGCTGCGCGACGAGATTCTCGACGGAGGGGCTCAGCATGCGCCCTGAGGGTACTCGTCCGGTCCGGACAGGCCAGTGCGGCTAATGCGGGCTGAAATCGAACGCCCAGCCCCAGATCACGATCCCGATCAGGGCCACGACGATGATCGCCCAGAGCCAGTTCGAGAAGAGGTAGCGGCCGCGTGCGCTTCGCCGCGGCGGCGTGCTCACTCGCCGAGCCCGGGGAGCCCGAGGCCGCCGAGGCCCATGTCGCCGAGCATCTGCTGCGCCTTCGCCTCGACCCCAGCGCGCGCCGAGCGGAGGGCCTCGTTGACTCCGGCGAGGACGAGGTCGGCGAGCGCCTCGGGGTCCTCGGGGTCGATCGCGTCGGGCGAGATCTCGATCGCGAGGACGTCGCCGGCGCCGTTCGCGGTCACCTTGACGAGACCGCCGCCGACCGACGACTGCGCTGTCTCCTTGTCCGCCTCCTCCTGCATCCGCTGCACCTGCTCCTGCATCTGGGCGGCCTGCTGCATCAGCTTGTCCATGTCGAAGCCGGACATGGCCCTAGTCTTCCCGCTCGCGCGCGTCGAATGTCTCCTTCAGGAGCTCCAGAATCCGCTCCTCTCCAGCAGGCTCCTCGTCGGCGGCCGGAGTCTCGCGTGCCTCCCCGAGCTCGAAGGCGAGCTCGAGGCGCCGGCCGGTGACGTCGTAGAGCGCGTCGGCGAGCAGGCCGGCGTTCTTCGGGTCGCGGGCCAGGTCGAGGTGGAACTGCGCACTCGGCGGGAACTCGAGCGTGAGCATGTCCCCGCTCAGATCCGCCGGATGCGCCTCGCGCAGCAGCGACGCAGTGGGGATGCCGCCGCGCTCCTCGACCGCCGGAATGACGGTGCGCGCCCAGGCCTCCTGGAGCTGGGAGAGCTCGAGCGCGGGCGGCGCGCCGACCGGCACGGGAACCGCCTCCGCCGCCTCCGGCTCGGGCACGGACTCTGCCTCGGCGGCCGGTGCCTCGGGGAGTGGCTCGGCTTCAGCCACCGAAGCGGGCCCGCTCGGGACTTGTCCCTGCTCGAGCCGCTCGAGGCGAAAGGCGATCGACTCCCGCGCCAGATCGCTGGCCGGTCGCGTCACCTTGACGAGCGCGAGCTCGAGCGGCAGGCGCGGGTCGCCGCCCTGACGCATGTCGTCGACCGCGACCGCGAGCAGGTCGACGAGCCGCAGCACGGTCGCTTGGTCGAGCTGGCTCGCCTGCGCGCGCAGCCGCTCGCGCGCTTCCTCGCTCGTCGCAGCGGACTCCGGGACGTCGCCGAGGTGCTGGGCGAGCATGAGCTGTCGCAGGTGCTCGATCAGGTCGAGGACGAGGCGGCCGAGGTCGTGTCCTCGCTCCGCCAGCTCTTCGAGATACGTGAGCGCTCCGGCCGTGTCGCGGTCGATCACGAGATCGTTGAGGCGGAAGAGCGCTTCCTCCTCCACCGTGCCGAGCAGCTCGAGCACGGCCGGCACCGTGACCTCGTTCCCGGTCGCGGAGGCGAGCTGGTCGAGCGTCGAGACCGCGTCGCGGTACGCGCCGCGCCCGCTGCGGGCGACGAGTGCGAGCGCCTGGTCGGGCGCGTCGATCTGCTCGGCGTCCGCGATCTGGCGCAGCACCTTGACGAGCTCCTGCAGCCGCGGCCGCTGGAAGACGAACGTCTGGCACCGCGACCGGACGGTCGGCAGCACCTTCGAGAGGTCGGTTGTGCAGAAGACGAAGACGAGGTGCGGCGGAGGTTCCTCGATCAGCTTCAGGAGGGCGTTCCAGGCGGCGTCCGTGAGCTGATGCGCCTCGTCGAGGATGTAGACCTTGTAGCGGCCCTCGACCGGCTGGAGGACGACGCGGTCGCGGATGTCGCGGATGTCGTCGATGCCGCGCTGCGACGCGGCGTCCATCTCGATCACGTCGAGAGAGGTGCCGGCGGCGATCGCGCGGCACGCGTGACATGTGCCGTCGGGCGTCGTCGTCGGTCCCTGCGCGCAGTTCAGGCACTTCGCGAGGATGCGCGCCATCGAGGTCTTGCCCGTGCCGCGCGGGCCGGCGAAGAGGTAGGCCTGGCGTACCGCGTCGGTCCCGATCGCGTTGCTCAGCGTCCGGACGACCGCCTCCTGCCCGACGACCTCCGCGAAGCTCTGGGGACGGTACTTCCGGTAAAGCGCAGCCACGAGTCGATTCAAGCAGAGGGCCAGGCACACCGCACACCTGGGAGTGACTACTTAGCGCTGCTTCCTCCCGGATCTGACGCGGTTCGCAGGCTCCCACTGCACGGGGCCCGGCCCGGCGGCCAGTGTAGCCTCGGCCCTCATGCCCGACGACGCCCGCCGCGCGCTTCTGAGCCGGTTCTTCGACCACGCGCCCACCTTTCCGCCGGCGAGCCTGCCGCCGACCGAGGCGCTCGCCGAGGACCGGCGTGCGCGGGAGAGCGAGCACGCGTGGCTGCTCGGCCGGCTCGTGTGGCCGGCGTCGCAGCTCGCGGAGTTGCCGCAGGACGAAGGGCGAGCACTTGGAGTCGTGGACGCGGGTAGCGAACGACAGGACGAGGCGGTCTATCTCGAGGGCGTGCCGCTCGACGAGGTTGCGGCACGCGGGCTGCGCGCGAAGATCCGTTGCGGCGGCGAGCGCGTCCCTACCGTCGAGGAGCTCGCGGAGTTCGTGCGTGGCTGCCGCTCGCGCGGGCTCGTCTTCAAGGCGACAGCCGGTCTCCACCACGCATACCGGACCGAGGCCGGCGAGCACGGCTTCCTGAACGTCCTCGCGGCGGCCGTCTTCGGCGACGAGGAGGAAGCGCTGCACGAGCGGTCGCCCGCCTTCGCGCTCGACGAGGCCTCCTTCCGCTGGCGCGACCAGGAGGCCCAGCCCGCTCGGCTCGCGGACGTCCGCGCGTCGCTCTTCCACTCGATCGGAACGTGCTCGTTCTTCGAGCCGGTCGAGGAGCTCGAACGGTTGGGGATCCTTTGAGCGGCTTCGGCGCGATGGCGTCGGGTGGCCTGGCCTGGTGCGAGAACAGCGAGGTCGTCGACCTCTCCGGGCTCGGCGACGTCTTTGCCCGGCAGACGTTGAACGAGCTGCTCGCGGCGGGGCCCACCGCGTGGGAGGAGGCAATCGCGGTCGCGCGCTCGCACGACGCGCCGCGCATTCCGGTCGAGCAGGCACGTGTTCGCCTGCCGATCGACGTCGCGGACTACGTCGACTTCTACTCGTCGCTCGAGCACGCCACGAACCTCGGCCGCATGTTCCGGCCAGACCAGGAGCCGCTGCTGCCGAACTGGCGCTGGCTTCCGGTCGCGTACCACGGCCGTGCGGGAAGCGTCGTCGTCAGCGGGACCGACGTCGTTCGGCCGCGCGGCCAGCGGAAGGTCCCGGACGAGGGCGCTCCGACGTTCGGCCCGAGCCGGCGCCTCGACTTCGAGCTCGAGCTCGGCTTCGTCGTCGGCGTCCCAACGGAGGTCGGCGAGACAGTTCCGGTCGAGGCGTTCGCCGACCACGTCTTCGGCGTCGTGCTCGTCAACGACTGGAGCGCCCGAGACATCCAGGCGTGGGAGTACGTGCCGCTCGGCCCCAACCTCGGCAAGTCGTTCCAGACGTCGATTTCGGCGTGGGTGACGCCGCTCGCCCTGCTCGAGGACGCGCGCGTCGAGGCACCGCGGCAGGAGCCGCCGCCGTTGCCGCATCTCGGCGGCGGGCGCGATTGGGGGCTCGACGTCGCGCTCGAGGTGGAGCTGAACGGCGAAACGGTCTCACGGGGCGACGCGCGGACGCTCTACTGGACGCTCCCGCAGCAGCTCGCGCATGCGACGTCGAACGGCGCGCGGCTGCGGACGGGCGACCTGATGGCCTCGGGAACGATCTCCGGCTCCGAGCCGGGCTCGGAGGGGTCGATGATCGAGCTCTTCCGTGGTGAGCGCTTCCTCGAGGACGGCGACGAAGTCGTCCTCCATGGCCGGGCGGCGAACGGCGTCGCACTCGGCGACGTGCGCGGGCAGGTCCTACCGGCCCCTGCGTAGAACCACGCTGCGCCACGGCGAGCGCCAGATCCGCGAGTACCTCGACCGGGGCGGCTGGAGCGGCAGACACGTCTCACGGCCGCTTCGCCCGCGAATCTCGAAAAACTCTGGCACCCTGCCGGCGCCCATTCTCGCAATGGGCAGTGGGGAGGGCAGCCGTTGCCCGGAGGCCGCATCTGGGCGCGGCACCTCCCCCTCGCAACCAGCGCGGTCAGGCCGCTTCGTGCGCCATCGCGACGGCCTCGAGCCTCGAGTGCACGCCCATCGTCCTGAAGAGAGCCCTGACGTGGTTCCGCACTGTCTCGGTGCTCAGGTGCAGCTCCTCGGCGATCTGCCTCGTCGTCCGCCCCCGCTCGAGCAGGGCCAGCACCTCCGCCTGCCTCGGCGTGAGCTGGAGCTCCGGGTGCGCATGGGGCTCCTCGACCAGATCGGAGACCTGGCCGAACACGCCGACGAGGTGGTCGCCCGCGTAGATCGGGACCGAGCTGATCTCGACCGTGAGGCGTGCGCCGTCCACCGCGACGACGTCGACGACCGCGTCCGTCACCTTCGCGGCGCCGACCACCTTCCGCGCGAAGAGCTCCCTCGCCCTTCGCGTCTCTTCGGGCGCGACGATCGACGTGAACTGGGATCCGCGCACGTCGCCGACGATGTTGCGCGCCGCGGCGTTCAGCCAGCGAACGACCCCGGTCGGGTCGATGTGGTAGCTCGGGACGTTGACGTGCTCGAGCGCCTCCTCGAGATGAACGGCGTCGAGCGTCGGTGGAATCGCATCGACCATCACGCGGCGTGGGAGCCTCGCCGCTCGCGGCGATGCTCGTCGATGGAGGCGTTCAGCTCTGCGGAGATCACGACGACCCGGCCGACGAGGACGAGCGAGAACAACAGCGCTGCGGCGACACCGAGTACACCGTAGGTGTTCGCGCGGTTCTCCACCAGTCGAGTCGTGACATAGACGTTGAAGACGTTGACGAGCAACAACCCGACGCCGACGACGGCCGCGCCGGGCAGGAGGGCGAGCCAGCCGGCTTCGCCGCCCGGAAGCCGGCGCGAGACGACGAGCCAGGTGCCGCCGACCAGGATGAGGTACGCGGCCAGCGCGGCCAGCCCGCCGAGCTGCTCCTGCCGCCGGATCCAGCCGATGACCTCGGCCGAGCCGACATCGACGACGAACGCGGCGCCAAGGAGCCAGAAGCCGGCGACGGTGAGACCGACGCCCCGCCCGGAGCGGCGCCATGCGAGCGCATGCACGATCGCCAGCGCCCGATAGAGCTTGGCGAGGGCGTAGAGGACGGCCGGGACCATCACGATGAAGACGATCCAGCGGGCACGACCCGCCGCAGTCGCGGCCACCTGTGACGCGACCAGCCCATGCAGGCCGGCCTCCCGCGCGACGTGGCTCGGGGTCTGGTCGGCGGCGCCGGCGTAGAGCCCGAGACCGGCGACGAGCAGCAGCGCGGAAGGAAGCAGGAGGACGAAGAGCCGGTAGGCCAGTGCACCGGCGAGCAGCCCTCCACCGATCTCGGAGTCGCTTTCGAACAGGCTGAAGCCGACCTCGAGGGACGGGTGGATCGAGCGCGCGTGCTCGGCGCGTGCGCGTGCGCGCCGACCTCGATCGATCCACGAGGCGAACCGTCCTTCGCGGCCGTCTTGGGCCATCAGACCGAGAGCCCGATCTCGGCCGGGAGCCGGTCGCCGGTCTCCTCCGCGTGGAGCTCCTCGCGGACGCGGCAGTCGAAGTAGAGATAGGCGGTGGTGAGCGCGACGAAGGGCATCGCTACCGCGTAGATCACTCCTGCGACGACGTTCACGAGCCAGAACGGGGCGCTCGTGGCGAGGATGAGCAGGGCTCCTACGACGGGGCCGAGCAGGAGCACGAGCCCGCCGCCGGCGACCACGAGGGATGCGACCTTCAGCCAGTGCCCCCTGACGAGCCGGCGGCTGCGACGGAGCGCGGCGAGGGCGCCGACGTCCTCCAGCTCGACCGCGGGGACGAGGAGCGCCCAACGGCCGGCGAGCCAGATGGCGATCGGCAACAGGTAGAACGAGCTCGCGAGCAGCGACACGATGACGACGGCGACGAGCAACGCTCCGAAGAGGCGGTTCGCCCGAACGATGGAGAGCCGGTAGGCGCCGATCGGTCCTATGCGGCGTCCGGCATCGATCTCGAGCACCGCTCTGGCCGTCGCCGCCTGCACGAGGCCGAGGCCCAGCAGCGTGAGCGTCGTCCCGAGTGCGAGCGCCACGAACGCCACCAGGCCGCTGGAGCCGTGTCCCGCCTCGAGGCCGAGCACGCTCGTCGTGTGCAGCATGAGCGCCTGGAGGAGCGAGACGAGCAGGCCGATCGGCACGAACAGGACGCCGAGACCGACGAAGAGCGGCCAGCGCGCGATGTACATCCGCCCCGACGCCGCGAGGGTCTGCCCCCAGGCCCGCCGGCGGGCCAGACGGAGCGGCGCGCTCGGGCGCCAGCTCGTCCGGGAGAGCAGGAAGAGGGCGAGGAGGATGATCCCGGCGAGCACGAGACTGAACTCGACAGGGTTCGCAACGAGCTGCACGAGGGATCGCGAGCCCCGTCCCACCGCTGTGCAGAAGAAGCCGGTCGCCGCGGGACCGAAGACGCTGCCGCCGGGAACGGTGTAGCTCCGGCTCCGCCAGTCCTCCGCCCAGGTGATCGGGTGAGTCCACTGTTCCTTGAGGTTGGGCCCCTCCGGCCCGTTGAAGAACGCCGGTCGGAGCTCTCCCCAGCGCCCCTCGAACGCGATCCACGGATAGCTCGAGCGGGCAGCTGCCTCACCGCTCGGGATCGTCACGACCTTCGGCCGCACGTCGACGGTCGGCCCGCGGGTGTCGTCGCAGCCCACGCCCTCAGAGGCGGAGCTGCCGAGATACAGCGCCTCCCCGTAGAAGTTGGCGTGCGAGCCGTCCGCCGGGTGGACGACCGGATGGGTGCCGTCGATGCGCTCGAGCTTCGAGTCGTCCCACGCGGCCCGCTCGGCCCCCTCGTGCTGGCTGTACCCGACCTCGACGGGCGAGGTCTGCAGAGCGGCCGCGGCCGACGGCGCGTCGAAGACGAGCTGGATCATCTCCCAGTCGCCTTCGTGCAGGTTGTTCCAGTCGTTGAAGACGTAGAAGAACCAGTACTGGAGCGCAAGCTCGCCCGGGTGTGCCGGGTCGGCGACGACGTGGGCGTACGCCGTCGGTGTCCGCTCGGCGCCGAGATGCTGCTGCCAGTGGAGGTAGTCGCAGCCGGGCTGGAGCGCGTTGCCGGGGAAGTCGAGGTGGTAGCCCCACAGGCCGCGGCCCAGGTCCTTCGCGGTCGGCCCGATCTCGACGAGGTCGTTCCCCCACGGTCCGCGCAGCGCCACCGTCGGCTGCCCGAAGAGACGGTTGACGTCGATCGGCACGTAGCGCTGACCGGGGCCGCAGCCCTCGCGTCCCGCGACGAGGCGGACGACGGGTGCGTACCGCTCGGCGAGGGCGCGGTCCTGCGCGAGGTCGGCGCCGGCGGGGGCCGCGAGCACGAGTGCCGCCGCCATGGCCGGGACCGAGAGAGCGAGCGCCTTCGGGACGGACACGTACGGATTGTGCGCAGCTTCGAGTGACCGCCGCTGTGACTGATTTAGTGCGCTACGTGCAGCTGCGTGGTCCTCGCCTCCTGCTCGTCGCCGGAGCCCTGGCCTCGGTCGCTTGCGCGAGCCTCGTCGGGGCGGCGCATGCCGCCTCGGTGATTTCTTTCCGGACGCCGTCCGGGAACATCGGCTGCGTCTACGCGAGCGGGCTCGGCGCCCCGGCGAGCGTGCGCTGCGACATCCGCAGCCGCCTGCGGCCCCGCCCGCACAAGCCGCACGGCTGCCGCCTCGACTGGGGTGACAGCTACGAGCTGACCGTGACCGGCCGCGCCGTCGTCACCTGCCACGGCGACACTGCGATCCTGCCGAACTCCCATGTGCTCCGCTACGGGTCCCGGTGGACGCACGCCGGGTTCGTGTGCACGTCGCGCGCCGAGGGCCTGACCTGCCGGAACCGCCGAGGACACGGCTTTTTCCTCAGCCGCCAGCACTCGTACCGCTTCTGAGCCGGGTTCGTCCTTGACCCATATCGGTCTGTTCAGCGGCGTGCTTCCGAACCTAGGATCGGTTCGTGGACACTTTTGAGGCACGGGTAGCGCGGCTCGAGGAGCAGATCGTCAAACCGGATCCGCCGACAGCGGAGGAATGCTTGGACCGCGCCGAGGACTACCTCGCCAGGGCCCAACTCGAGTTCGCCGAGTTCTGGTTGGACACGGCGAAGTTGACGCGACAGGCCGAGCGCCGCTTGATTCTGGATGAGGTCGAGAAGCTGCTCGACGAGTTCGACCAGGAGGACACCAGCCGTTAGGCCCGGCGAGTGGGCGCGGCTGGGATCGAACCAGCGACCCCTCGCGTGTGAAGCGAGTGCTCTCCCGCTGAGCTACGCGCCCGGAACGCGTTTACTGTAGCCACGTCTCCGCTGCGGCGCTGTCCGACGGCGCCACATGGGCGAGGGTGCGGTGCCGCGCGCGCCGCACCACCGCCAGTGCGGCGGCGCAGAACCCGGCCGAGACGAGGAACGGGACGACGTCGCCGGTCGCAGCCGCGACCGCGCCCCCGGCCGCCGGGCCGATGAGGGCTCCCGTCGCCCAGGCGGCGTTCATCAGGCCGAAGGCCATTCCCTGCGCCAGGCCGCTCCGCTCGGCGCCCTCCGCGATCAGCGCGAAGGCCGGCGTGAAGAGGACACCGTAGGCGCCTCCCGCGAGGATGAGCACCGGGACGTAGACGAGCGGCCGCGGCGTCAACGCGAGCCCGACCGAGAGCACGGCGCCGGCGGCGAGCGATGCCTGCACGGGAACGAGGATGCCGCGCCGGTCGATCATCCGGCCGGCGAGCGGCGAGAGCGCCGTCTCGAGCGCAGCGCCGAGGAGCCAGGCACCCCCGATCGCGACCGCTCCCCAACCCGCGGCGGCGAGGTGGAGCGGGGCGAGCGTGGAGAGGACTCCCCAGAGCAGCGAGGGCAACGCCATCAGGGCGAGGCCGCCGATGAAGCGGTTGTCCCGCAGCGCGCGTGCCATGGCGGACAGCGAGGGGCGATCCGGCGGGATGGACTCGATCTGCAACGTCCAGACGGCGAGGACGACCGCGAGACCGGCGAGCGCGGTGAAGACGGCAGCCCGCCCGACCAGCGCGGCGACCGCTCCGACGATGGGCCCGAACAACGCTCCGAACACGGCCGCGCCGAGCGCGGTTCCGATCAGCTGTCCGCGGCGCTCCCGGGGGGCGGCTGCGAGCAGCCATGCGAAGGCGCCCGCCCACGTGAAGCCGCTCGCGCATCCCTGCAGGAAGCGAGCCGCGAGAAGGGACGCGAACCCGTGGGCGAAGGCGAAGCCGAGGCTCGAGATGCCCATCAGCGTCAGGCCGACGAGGACGGCGCGCCGTGCACCGAGCCGCGCAGCGGCCGCTCCGCCCGGCAGCCCGCCCACGAGTGCCCCGGCAGCGTAGGCGGCGACGAGCACGCCGGCGCCGGCCTTCGACAGGTGGAGGCTGTGCGCGAAATGGGGGAGGAGCGGCGTGAGCGCCGCGTAGAGCATCGTGTCCACCCAGACGAGCGTGCAGACGAGGAGCATCAGGCGGCGCATTGCCACCCAGCGTAAGTGGGCCTACCGTTCGGATGTGACATTTCGAGGCTCCGGCGCCGTATGAGCGACGTGAATGCGCTGCCGGCAGCCGTCCGACCCCCCGGTCGCGTCGGCGCCCCACCCTTCGCGGACGTCGTCGCCGAGCACCTCGACGCCGTCTACCGCTACCTCGTCTACCTCACGGGCGACCGCGCGGCCGCGGAGGATCTCGCGGCGGAGACGTTCGAGCGTGCCTTCCGCAGCTGGCGCCGCTTCGACCCGCGCCGCGGCGCTCCACGTACCTGGCTGTGCCGCATCGCGCACTCGGCGGCCGTCGACTGGTTCCGGGCCGAGGCCCGGCGGCAGCGGCGCGAGGAGACGTACAGCCGCGACGACGTGCTGCGCGAGGATTCCGTCTTCGCCGAGGGGTTGTCGCCGGAGCTCGAGCGAGCCCTGCGGCGGCTGACACCGGCGGAGCGCGAGGTGGTGGCGCTCCGCGTGCTGCTCGAGCTCGACGGCCCGAGCGCCGCACGCGTGCTCGGCATCAGTGGATCGGCTTGCTCGACCCGGCTCAGCCGGGCGCTGAAACGACTCGAGGAGGAGATGTCCGATGTCCGCAATTGACCGGAGCGAACTCGACGGCTACGAGGCGCTCGTCTCCGAGTTGCGGGCGACTGCTCCCGTCGCGCCCGAACACCTGCGTGAGCGCGTTCTCGAGGGCGCGCCCGCTCCTCGCGTCCCGAGGTCGCGGAAGCGGCGGCTGTTCCTCGTCGTCGTGCCGGTGGCTGCCGCGCTCGCCGTCGGCGCTGCGGTCGTGCACGGCTTTGTCAGTTCCGGCTCGCGCCCGAGTGCCGCACCGGCGGGGCTCAGTCTCTCGGACCTTGGCGGCACCGTCCAACACGGAGTGAGCCAGAGGGGACTGAAGAAGGAGAAGGCGGCGGCACGTCACGCAGCGGCCCCGACGGCTACGAAGAGCGGCACCCTCTCGAACCACAGCCTCGCGGCCGTGGGGCAACGTCCAAAGAACGCCGTGTTCGGGGCGGCGTACGTCCCTGGGGCCGTCACGATCCCGCAGCACCGGCTCGTCCATGCCGTCGCCTCGCTCCAGGTGCAGGTGAAGAGCCGCTCGGATCTCTCCGCCAAGACGAACGAGGCGTCGCAGATCATCGGCTCGTTCGGCGGCTACGCACAGTCCGTCCGCTACGAGAACTCCCGCCACGGCGGCGGCGATGCGGTGCTCGCGCTCCGTGTCCCGGTGCAGAAGGCGCAGGCCGCGATCGCGAAGCTCTCGACGCTCGGGACGCTGCTCTCGCAGCAGGTGTCGACGCAGGACCTGCAGGCGAAGCTCACGCACCAGAACAGCGGGATCGGCTCGCTGCGCCGCGCGATCGCCGTCTACGAGCAGGCGCTGCAGAACACGACGCTCCCCGCATCGCAGCGCGTCGTCATCCAGATCAAGCTCAACAACGCGCGCCGGGCGCTGTCACGCTTGCAGCACGCGCGCCAAGGCACGCTCGCGTCGGGCGCGACCGCCGACATCTCGCTCCTGCTCACGACGAAGAACGGCGCCGTCGTCGGGCACCACAATCACGGGAGCACCCGCATCGGCCGGCTGCTCGGCTCGGCCGCG
>Ga0335076_10000683_pt1 | contig 31699 bp, 26 predicted proteins | sample Lox_Sample_25_FD_206717 | JGI IMG/M metagenome (GOLD analysis project Ga0335076, IMG submission 206717) | Soil microbial communities from Loxahatchee National Wildlife Refuge, Florida, United States - Lox_Sample_2.5 | ecosystem: Environmental > Terrestrial > Soil > Wetlands | place: USA...
GCCTTCACCGGCCTGGCCATCGGGGACGAGGAATCGGTGCAGGCGTTCGGGCTGATCTGGCTGTTCCCGCTCACGTTCCTGTCCTCGGCGTTCGTGCCGATCTCGACGATGCCGGGCTGGCTGCAGGCTTTCGCCAACAACCAGCCGGTCACGTACGTCGTCGACACGATGCGCGCGCTGGCCCTCGGCGGCCCGGTCGAGGCGAGCCTGTGGAAGAGCGTGGCCTGGCTGGCCGGGATCTTCGTGGTGTTCGTGCCGCTGGCGGTGCGGGCCTACCGGCGGGCCAGCTAGCGCGGCCGCCGGCTCAGTGTGTCTTACGCAAAAGTTCGCGTCATGCGAAGACCCGCTGCGGTTGCCGCCCGTGCGACGTGCACCGACTGCTCGCGCAGGCCGCAAAGGCCTGCACTCACAGCCGGTTTCGCATCACGCTCAGTGCCTGTGCAGCTGCATGGCCGCGGCGACCAGCACGAAGATGACGAACCCGGCGGTGATCAGCGTCACCACGATCATGACGGGCTGACGCGCCCGGGCGGCGATGACGGCGACAGGCACCAGGCCGAGCGCGGCGCACCCGGCGAAGACGTACAGGCAGAAGCTGAGGAAGGCGATCATGCCGGCACCGCTCAATCACACGGGTAGCGCGGGCCTACCCGCGCCGCCCGCAACCTGTCGACGCACATGCCTGTTAATGCCGCGGCGCAGCAGGCAGGCCCGCCCGGCCGGCAAACTGCCCGCTGCGTCTATCGCCTATCCGGTCATCCGCGCCAAGCCCACGGTTCATGACTTGCGGCCCTCCCCAGCTGGCTAACCAACCCGCAACTCGCCTGCGGGTTACCCCGCATAAGCAGATTAAGCTCACCCCGCGAGAAAGGCAGCGTAATTGATCCCGCGCTAGCCGCGGTCGCCGGTGAGCTGGGCGAGTTCGTGGCGCACGGCCGCGGTGTCGGGGTGGCTGGCGCCCAGGACGCGAGTGCGGTCGGCGATCACCTGGCGGTACAGTTCCCCGGCCTCGGCGCGGCGGCCCTGGCTGGCGGCGGCCCGGGCCAGGACGGCGCGCGAGGTGAGGGTGTCGGGATGGTCGTCGCCGAGCAGCCTGCGGCGGTCGGCGAGGACCTCGCCACTGAGTCGCTCGGCGTCGGCGTAGCGGCGCTGGGCGCCCAGCATCCTGGCCACGTCCTGGCGGGCGGTCAGGGTGTCCGGGTGGCTGTGACCCAGGATGCGCTGCCGGTCGGCAAGCAGGCCGCGGTACTGCTGCTCGGCGTCGGCGTAGCGGCCGCGCAGTTCGGTCAGCCAGGCCAGCGTGCCGCGGGTGGTGAGGGTGTCGGGATGATCCTCGCCCAGGACGCGGCGCCGGTCGGCGAGCACCTCGCGGGCCAGTTCGCCGGCTTCGGCGGATTTGCCGCGCAGGCCGGTGAGCCAGGCCAGGGTCTCCCGCGCGGCCAGCGTGTCGGGATGGTCGTCACCCAGGACATTACGGCGGCCGCCGAGGACCTCGTTGACGATGTCGATGGCCTCGCTATAGCGGCCCTGGCGCCCGATGAGCCAGCCGAGCCGGTGCTCGGTGGACAGGGTGTCGGGATGGTCGGCGCCCAGGGTGCGGCGGCGGGCGGCGAGCACCTGCCGGAACATCGGCTCCGCGGCGGCGTAGCGGCCCTGCAGGCCGAGCATCCGGGCCAGCCGGTGCCGGGTAGACAGGTTATCCGGGTGATCCTCGCCGAGCAGCCTGCGCCGGTCCGCCAGGACCTGGTGGCACAGTTCCTCCGCCTCGCCGTAGCGGCCCCGCTGGCCGACGATCCGGGCCAGCCGGTGCCGGGTGGCCAGGGTGTCCGGGTGATCCTCGCCGAGGACCCGCCGCCGGTCGGCCAGGACCCGGCGGTACAGCTCCTCCGCCTCGGCGTACCGGCCGGCCTGCACGGCCAGCCGGGCCAGGTTCTGGCGGCTGGCCAGGCAGTCCGGGTGATCCGGGCCGAGCACCCGGCGCTGGGAGTCGAGGACCTGGCGGCTCAGCTCCGCAGCCTCGGCGAAGCGGCCCTGCAGGCCGATCATCCGGGCCAGGTTGTGCCGGGCGGCCAGGGTTTCCCGGTGCTCGGGGCCGCGCAGCCGGTAGTCGTCGCCGAGCAGCTGGCGGTACAGTTGCTCGGCTTCGGTGTAGCGGCCCTGCACGCCCAGGGCGGCGGCCAGGTCGTGCCGGGTGGCCAGGGTGTCGAGGTGGCTGTCGCCCTGCACCCGGACGCGGTCGGCGAGCAGGTCGCGGTAGATCGATTCGGCCTCGCCGCTGCGGCCCCGGCGGACCAGGGCCCGGGCCAGGTAGCCGCGCGCGGTCAGCGCGGCCGGGTCATCGCGGCTGAGCAGGGCGGCCGCCGCGACGCTGGCCTGCGCGAGCCGTTCGGCGGCGGCCAGCCGCCCGGCGCCGAGCAGGGCCTCGGTGCCGACCGCGCTGACGATGAGCAGCCGGCCGAGCACGGCGGGGTCCAGGTCGTCGGCGAGCAGGTCGATGACGGCGTTCACGTGCGGCATCAGCAGCCGCCAGGTCGGCCAATCGCCCGGCCGGACCGGGTCCAGCCCGGCCGTGGCCGCCTCGAGCAGCGCCACGGCGGTGTCCTGCACGGCCGCGCGCTCGGCGGCCGCGCTGGCCGCGAGGCGGATGCGGTTCGCGTCGGCGACGACCGGGTGGACCGTGACCGCGCTGACCGCGGCCGGGCCGCCGCTGCTGCCGATGTCGATCAGCCCGGTACGCGTCAGGCCCTGCAGGCCGGCGCGGAGCCCACGTCGTTCGGCATCATTGATGTCCTTCGCCACCGTGTCCGGCGGGCTGGCCTCACCGGCGAGCAGGTCCGCGAGCGGAGGCAGCCGCAGCAGCCAGGCGGGAATGGGCGTGGCCGGCGCCAAGCAGGACAACACCAGCAGCAGCGGCCGGGCCTGCGGCCTGCCTTCGGCGGCGAGCGCGTCAAGCGACAGGTCCCACGTGCGCTGGACCGTGGCCTGGATATCCGCGCCCTGCTCGATGTCGGTCAGGGCGGCGGGCAGCTCCACCCCGTCCAGCGCCCGGCGGTAACCCGCGAACGTGGACCAGCGGGCGAACGGGGACCCCAGGTAGGCGCCCGCCAGGTGCAGCGCCAGCGGCAGGCCGCCGAGCCGGCCGGACAGCTCGCGCGCCTCGCGACCGCCCGGGTCGGTCACCTCCGGAGCCAGGTCGCGCAGCACCTCGGCACCGGCCTCGTCGTCCAGCGGCCGCAGCTCGCGCAGCGTGACCCCGGTCCCCCAGACCTGCGGGTCCCTGATCCGGGTGGTCACGATCACCATCCCGGCCGGATCGGCCCGCAGCCAGCCGGTGCCGTCGGCCGGCGCGGCCGCGTCGGCGTCGGCCAGCACAGCGGGATTGTTGGCGCCCTCGAACACCAGCAGCCACCGCCGGCCCGCGACGTGGTCGCCGTTGAGGAACTCCCAGGCCCGCGCCGGAGCGGTGCGCGCGCCCTCACGCACCGGCACGGTGACCGACTCGGGCGCGCCGAGTTCCCTGAGCACCTCGAGCATCCCGCTGGTCAGCAGCGCGGCGTCGGCCGCCCGCACCCACCACACCCGGTAGCCCCGTTCCCTGGCCATCCGGGCCGCGGTCAGCGCGACGGTGGACTTGCCGATGCCGCCCATGCCCGCGATCACGAACGCCCGGCTGGCCCGCCACGGGTAGGGCCGCAGCGCCCGGCGCAGCTCGCCGATCAGCCCCTCGCGGCCCCGCACCTCGGGCGGCAGCTTGCCCAGCGGCGCCGCGACAGGCAGCGGGCCCGGAGCGCTGCCCGGCGCCAGCGCCTGGCCGCCGACCGCGTCCAGGGTCAGGCCCGCGGGCGGCAGGGCCAGGCGCCCGGACAGGTGCACCCACGCCGCCACGCGGGACTCCTTGACCTGACATTCCATGCGCTCGAAGGCGGCGGGATCCACCTGCCCGGCGCAGTTCCTGACCACGTGGTCGTAGACGTAGTCCGATGCCGCGAAGATCAGGTCGGCCTGCTCGGCCGCGAGCCTGGCCTTGATCACCGGGGCGTCGACGATGCGCGCGACGCTGATCACGGCCCGCCCGGTCAGCCCCTCGGCGTCCCGCCCGACCGGTCCGGCGTGCAGCGCGACCCGCAACTGGATGCGCACCACCTCGCTGGCCCGGCGGTTGTGCTGGCGTAGCCGGCTAGCGAGTTCGTGGATGAACGGATCCACCACCCGCTGCGTGGAGATCGTCGGAGGCACCACGATGACGGCGCCATCGCCGCGGTCCTCCCGGTAACACGCCGCCCACGGCACGCCGGACACCTCGAACGCGGACCGCAGGATCTCGTACATCGCCGCGCGCACCACGTCGCGGTCGCCGTCGGTGCGGACCGGATCGGAGAACCCGGCCACGTCGGTGAGCATGACCGAGCAGTTCAGGGGCTCGGCCCAGTCCAGCTGCCAGCGGCCCGCCGTCTGCGGCGCCGACGGCATCTGCGGGACCTGCGGCGCCTGCTGGGTCTCCTGGGTCTGCTGGGTCTGCTGGGTCTCCTGGGTCTGCGGCACCTGCGGCAAGGAGGTCGCCAGGGCCGTTTCCCTCGCCTGGTCGCCGTGCTGGTCGGTTGGCTCAGCGTCGCATAGCGCAGCGAGCCCGTCCAGGTCGACCACCGTAACCCGGCGGGCCCGTTCACCGCGGGCGACGATCCCGCGGTCCCGCCACGAGCGCAGGAAACGGCCGACCGCGTCCGCGCTCGTGTCCGCCCAGTCGGCGAGTTCCTGGTGTGACATCGGCAAAGTGAACACGGTGGCGGAGGTTTGCTGATAGCCGCCGCGGCGCTGGGCCAGATCGAGCAGCAGCCAGGCCAGCCGCCGCTCCGCGCTGGCCCGCTCGGCGCGGGGCGGGCCGCCGGGGAACGGCCGCATCCGGTCTTCTTCGCGGCGCTCCGTCACCTGCCGCTGCAGCACCTCGGCGGCCCGCGGATGTCCGCGCAGGAACTCGGCGAACCGTTCGGCCGGAACTACCAGCGCCGAGACCTCGTCGAGGGCGGTCACGGTGGCCGACCGGACCCTGCTGGTCAGCGCGGCGCGCTCCCCGACCACGTCGCCCTGCCCCCGGACCGCCAGGATCTTCTCGGCTGCGGCCAGAGCATCCCTGACGCTGACCTTGACCCATCCCGAGTCGATGACCATGACCTGGGAGGTATCGTCGCCGACGCGGCACAGTACCGCGCCGGGCCGGAAGAATTCCTCCACTCCCGCCGCGGCCAGCGCCTCCCGTTCCGGGTCGGCCAGCGAGTTCCAGAAGCTCCGCACGGTCGGCCGCTCCCAGCGCACGCTGCCCGCGGCCACCGGGATATCCGCGACAGGGGTCTGCTCGGCCCGGCCGGGGGCGCCCGGGTCGGATCCGTCGTCCCGTTTCACGGTTAGCCCGTCCCTGAATCTGGTTCGCCTGCCTGCGTATCCGGTCAACGGTTGGGAACCGGCCCGGGTTGCGCTCACGACCGGACCCGGCCCCCGGTAGGTCCACCGCGGCCCCGTGACGCCGTCGGCCACCGAACCCATGGACCCGCCATGTGCCGCCTATGGGCCGCTAGTGTACGCATGGGGAACGCCGACCGCCCGTCCCCCGTGAGTCTCGCGTTCAGGCCCGCGAGGCAAGGAACCGGCGGTAGGCCCGCTCGGCCGGTCCGGGTCCGCCCGGCTCCACCGGGGCAGGATTTTGCTCCGAACGATCCGGCTGTTCCGCCCCGCTCACCATCCCCGCCGCGCGGGCGGCGAGGATGACGGCGCCGCGCGCGGTCAGCCAGCCGGTCTCCGGGTCGGCCGCCGGGTGCAGCGGCACGGCCAGCGCGTCCGCGAGCAGCTGGCGCCAGGCCGGGTCACGGCTGCCGCCGCCGGCCAGCATCACCCGGCCCGGGGCGCCGCCCGCGGCCCTCAGGCCATCGAGCTGGGCGCGGAGCAGGAACGCGACCCCCTCCAGGGCGGCGCGCATCAGGTCATCGCGCTGGTGGGCCAGCGTCAGGCCGGTCCACGCGCCGCCGGACTCGCGGTGGTCCCAGCGCTCGCCGGCCAGGTAGGGCAGGAACACCGGGGTGTCCGGCCGCCACGGGCGGGCCGCGGTGCCGTAGAGCTCCCCCCAGCCGGCGCCGAGGGTGCGCCGCACCCAGTCCAGCGTGACGCCGACGTTCTGCGCCCCGGCCAGCCGGAACATCCCGCCGTCCGCGGACCGGAACAGGTTGGTCCCCTCCTGGCGGGCGGCGTTCGAGGCGGGGATGATCCACTGGCCGCCGGTGCCCAGGGTGAGCAGCCCCCATCGGTCCGGCACCGGCGCGGCCAGCAGGGAGGCCGCGGTATCGGACGCGCCGGTGGCCACCGGGATCCTGGCGGGCAACCCGAGCTCCGCGGCCGCGGACGGCAGCAAGGTCCCGGCGACCTCGGCGGGCTCCCTGATGGGCGGCAGCAGGCCGGCCGGCAGCCCGAGGCCCGCGGCCACGTCGGCGGCCCAGGCGCCGCGGGCCAGGTCGTACAGCAGCGTGCCCGAGGCGTCGGTCGGGTCGGTGCCGGGCGCGCCGGTCAGCCGGGCGCGCAGCCAGTCCTTGGGCTGGAGCATCCAGTCGGCCCGCCGGCAGGCGTCCGGCTCGTGCCGAGCCAGCCAGAGCAGGATCGGCCCGGCCATACCCGCCGACGGGTCGTTGCCGAGCCGGGCGCGGTGGTCCGGCGGCAGCCGCCGGTACTCCGCGACCTCGGCGTCCGCCCGCCGGTCGAGCCAGGTGATGGCGGGGCGGAGCACCCCGGACCGTTCGGAATAAAGGACCAGGCCGTGCATCTGCCCGACCGCCGCGATCGCCGCGACCTTGGCCCGCACGGGACCGGCGGCCGACCGCGCGGCGGCCCGGGCGGCCTGCCACCACTGTTCCGGGTCGATCTCGGCCCACCCGGGCCGGGGTGCCGCGACCTGGTAGCCGGCCACGCCGCGGCCGAGCACGGCGCCGGCGGCGTCGCACAGCAGCGCCTTGACCTGGCTGGTGCCCAGGTCGAGGCCGAGCACCGCGGGCGGGCCGCTCACCGCGCTCACACGAGGATGTCGAGCATCATCGGGGTGGCGGGGCGGGCGGAGCCGCCGGCCGGCTCGGCGGTGAGGGCGAGGTGATCGCCGGAGCGCAGTCCGGACGCGACCACCGGGCCGGTTGTCACGTCCGTGGGCAACATGGTCACCGGGCGGTCCCCGGCCGGGCCGATCAGCCAGAGCTCGTAGCCGCGGGAGGCGGGCAGCGCGTGCAGGCCGACCGCGGTGAACACCAGCGCGCCCATGGCGTGCGACATCACGATCGTGACCGTGCCGCCGCCCCGCACCGCCCCGGTCATCATGGTGGCGTCCCGCGCGGTCAGCACCGCGGCGATCTGCTGGCTGCTGGACTGCTGCCGGCTGAGCTGGTCGCGCATGCTGCCGTTGCTGACGCCGAGCACCGCCGCGGCGGCGATGGCGACCGCGGCGACCGCGGCGGTCAGCGGCCGAGGCAGCCAGCGCGGGCGGGACCGTGTTCGCGGCCGGCCGGAGTCGCTGACCGCGGGCGGGTGCTGCCTGGTCTGGGCCGCGGCCGCGAGCACCCGCTCCTTCAGGCCGGGCGGCGGCGGGGCCGCGGCGGCGGCGGCCAGCCGCGCGGTGGCCTCGTGCAGGCCGGCGACCTCCTGCGCGCACTCCGGGCACCCGGCCAGGTGGCGTTCGAACCTGGCCCGGTCCGGCGTGGAGATCGCGTCCATCGCGTAGGCGCCGGCCAGCGTGTGCGTGTCCTGTCGCTTCCTCACGACGCCACCCCGAGGCAGTCCCGCAGCCGGATCAGCGCGTCCCGCATCCTGGTCTTGATCGTCCCGGCCGGGACCCCGAGCAGGCTGGCGACCTGGCCGTACGTGTAGCCGCCGTAGTAGGCGAGGGTGACCGACTCGCGCTGCAGTTCGGTAAGCGAGCCCAGGCAGCGGCGGACGCGCTCGCGCTCCAGGCTCGACTCGACGGCCTCGGCCACCTCGTCGAACGGGATGTCGGCCGCCGCGGCGCGGCGTTCCCGGTCGGACTGCTTCTGCACGGAGCGGACCCGGTCGACGGCCCGGCGGTGCGCCACCGTCATCACCCAGGTGACCGCGCTGCCCCGTCCGGCATCGAACTTGGCCGCGGTCCGCCACAGCTCGAGCAGCACGTCCTGGGTGACCTCCTCGGCCTGGGCCGGGTCGCGCACCACCCGCCTGACGATGCCGAACACGGACGCGGCGACCTGGTCGTAGACGGCGTCGAAGGCGGCCACGTCGCCGCGTGCCACCAGCCGCAGCTGCGCCGCGAGGCCAGGGGGGCCTGGGGGGATGGCATCCCTCTCGAGAGGGGTCCGGGAGGACGGGTCCCGCCCAAGAGGGGTCCGGGGGGACGGGTCCCCCTCAAGGGAGGTCCGGGGGGACGGGTCCCCCTCAAGGGAGGTCCGGGGGGACGGGTCCCCCCGGGAGGAAGCGCGGGGGGCTTCGGGGGGTCGCTCCCCCGGGTCGGCACTGTCCGTCACGTTTGTTATTCGTAGCAGGGATCGCCGGGGATTGCCGCCGGCGACCAAACCCCTGCGGTACCCGCGCCGAATAACAGGCATGAGGATGAGCGGGAGGGACAGGCGGAGCGCCGGCCTGGGCGCCGTCGCGGGGGTGCTGGCCGCGGGTGCCGCGCTGGGCGCGGGGCAGTTCGTGGCCGGGCTGACCGGTGCCAGCGGGTCGCCGGTGGTGGCGGTGGGCGAGCTGCAGATCGATTTCACGCCGCCGTGGCTGAAGAACTTCGCCATCAGCGAGTTCGGCTCGCACGACAAGCAGGTCCTGGTCGGCGGGATCCTGGTGGTGCTGGGCATCTTCGCGGCCGTCATCGGGGCGGCGGCCACCCGGCGGATGGCCTACGGCCTGGCCGGCGTCGCGGTGTTCGCGATCATCGGGCTGACCGCCGCGGCGACCAGACCGACCGCGACCGTCGCCAGCCTGCTGCCGACCCTGGCCGCGACGGCCGCGGCCGCGGCTGTGCTGCTGGTCCTGATCCCGCTGACCGGCCCGGCGTCCGCGGCGGTGGAACGCGCGCGCGCGGACGAGCCCGCACCGGAGGCGAAGCCGCTGACGGCGCCGGACCTGCCGTCCGCCACCGACCTCCCGTCCGCCACCGACCTCCCGTCCGCCACCGACCTCCCGTCCGCCACCGACCTCCCGTCCGCCCCCGACCTCCCGTCCGCCCCCGACCTGCCGTCCGCCGAGGGCCTGCGGGCCGGTCCGCCGCCGCCCGCGGCGCTCGCGCTGGAGGGGCCGCGGCGCCGGACCTTCCTGGCCGCCGCGGCGGCGACCGCAGGCATCGCGGCCGGGGCCGGCCTGGCCGGCCGGCTGCTGACCGAGCGCAGCAGCGTGGCCAGCGCGCAGAAGGCGGTGCGCATCCCCCGGCCCTCGGTGGCCACGCAGCCCCTGTCGGCCGGCACCGACCTGCACATACCGGGGCTGTCGCCATTCGTCACGCCCAACGCGGACTTCTACCGGGTGGACACCGCCCTGGTGCTGCCGCAGGTCGACCCGTCGAGCTGGCAGCTGCGGATCCACGGCCTGGTGAACCGCGAGATCACGCTCACCTTCGACGACCTGATCAAGCGGCCGCTTATCGAGGACTACATCACCTTGTGCTGCGTGTCCAACCCGGTCGGCGGGCCGTACATCGGCAACGCCAAGTGGCTCGGCGCCAGCCTGGCCGCGGTGCTGCGCCAGGCCGGGGTCAAGGCCGGGGCGGACCAGCTGCTGTGCACATCGGTGGACGGGTTCACCTCGGGCACCCCGGTGCAGACCGTGATGGACGGCCGTGACGCGCTGCTCGCGGTGGCGATGAACGGCCAGGCGCTGCCGGTCGCGCACGGCTTCCCGGTCCGCATGGTGGTGCCGGGGCTCTACGGCTACGTGTCGGCGACCAAATGGGTGACGGACATCGACGTGACCACGTTCGCGGGCAACTACGCCTTCTGGGCTCAGCGCGGCTGGTCGCAGCAGGCGCCGATCAAGACCGAGTGCCGCATCGACGTGCCGAACCTGAGCTCCGTCAAGGCGGGGACCACGGCAGTGGCCGGAGTGGCCTGGGCGCAGCACAAGGGCATCGAGGCCGTCCAGGTGCGGGTGGATAGCGGGCCGTGGCGGGAGGCCCGGCTGGCCGCCGTGCCCGGCATCGACTGCTGGCGGCAGTGGGTCTGGGAGTGGGACGCCACGCCCGGCGGGCACCTGATCGAGGCCCGGGCCACCGACAAGACCGGTTACACCCAGACCAGCGTCCAGGCGCAGCCCGAACCCAACGGGGCCAGCGGCTACCCGTCGGTGTCCGTCACGGTGTCTTAGCTCCGGCGGGGTTTCGGAACGCCGCCGGCGGTTACCTTGGTTGTAGGGATCCGCCGCAAGGTAAAGCGAGCCGTGTGATGACAGTTCCGATGCCAGGTTCAAGGCCAGAGCCTGAAGTCAGGCGTAAGGTCGACGCCCGGACGCTGTGGTCGGGCGGCGCGGCGACCGCGGTGGTCGCAGCGCTGATCGCGCTGGTCGGCATCCTGGTGTGCCGGTGGCTGTTCAAGGTCCCCATCCTGTCCCCGGCCCGGGACGGAGCCTGGGGTAACGCGTCCACGGTGGGCTACACGGTGGCGGCCGCCGCGATCGCGCTGGCCGCGACCGGGCTGATGCACCTCCTGCTGCTCGCCGCCCCGTATCCCCGGGTCTTCTTCGCCTGGATCATCGGGCTCGCGACCGTGGTCGCCGTGGTGTATCCGTTCAGTACCACCGCGCCCCTGTCGCAGAAACTCGCTACTGCCGTGGTCAACCTGATCCTGGGTGTGGCCATCGGGACGTTGATCGCCGAGGTCTCCCGGCGCGCCGGGAGCCGGGTGGTGCGGTACGCGCCGCCGGCGTATCCGCCGTCGCGCACGCCAGGCGACGGCGGATACCGCTGAGGCGTTACCCGGTCAGCCCAAGGTGATGCACCGCGGGCGCGGTGACCGCGTCGGACGGATAGCAGTAACCGGAGAACCAGACGTGGCCCGGCGACGGTACGGCGCGGCCCGGCGGAGTGCGCCGCGGCCGGGATCGCGGCTACGGTGGCGGCCGCCAGGACGGCGGCACGCCTGGCGATCACGTTGGGCCTCATGTTCGCTCCCTGAACATCTCGTCTCGCCCGTGTGACGGGACCTGCACCCTTGACACGAGGCGGGGCCTCCGCTCCGTTCGGCCCGATCCTAGGTCACTGGCCCTAGGTCGTTAGTTAAGGAAATGAATGTGGGGAGGCTGGCTGTTAACCTTTCTGCGCATACGAGGGGATGGTAACGACGGCTGGGACGAAGGCGTCTGACAACGGGTGGCTGAGGCGGCTGGCGGGCTACTGCTGGCGTTACCCGCGGACGGTGCTCATCTCGTTGAGCGCCGCGCTGATCGCAACGGCCGCTACCGCGGCGATCCCGCTGGTGCAGCGGCAGATCATCGACAACGTGATCCTGGCTGGCCGGCAGTCGATCTGGCCGCTGGCCGGGCTGCTCGTCATCGTGGCCGCGGTCAACTTCGCCGGTATCTACCTGCGCCGCTACCACGGCGGCAAGCTCTCCCTGGACGTCCAGTACGACCTGCGCACGGAGCTTTTCGACTCGCTGTCCCGGCTGGACGGCGCGCGGCAGGACGAAATCCACACCGGGCAGCTGGTCGGCCGGTCCATCTCCGACCTGAACATGGTGCAGAGCATCCTGTCCATGGTGCCGATCACGCTCGCGAACCTGGCGCTGTTCGTGCTGTCCATCGGGATCATGGTGGCGCTGTCGCCGGTCCTGGCCCTGGTGACCGTGGCGGTCGCGCCGGCGCTGTGGATGATCGCGCTCGCCTCGCGGCGCAAGTTGTTCCCGGCCAGCTGGCACGCGCAGCAGCAGTCCGGCGAGGTGGCCGGCGTGGTCGACGAGGCCATCGGCGGGGTGCGGGTGGTCAAGGGGTTCGGCCAGGAGCTGCAGGAGCAGGAGCGGCTCGAGGCGGCGAGCGAGGGGCTGTTCGCGTCCCGGCTGCGGATGATCCGGCTGACGGCCAGGTACAATCCGGCGCTGACCGCGATCCCGTCGCTGGGCATGGTCGGCGTGCTCGCCCTCGGCGGCTGGCTAGCCATCCAGGGCTCGATCACGCTGGGCACGTTCCTCGCGTTCTCGGCCTACCTGGCGCTGATGACCGGGCCGGTGCGCACCCTCACCATGATGGTCACCATCGGCCAGGAGGCACGGGCCAGCGTCATCCGGGTATTCGACATCATCGACTCGCGGCCGGTTATCACCGACGAGCCGGACGCGATAGAGCTGCCGGCCGACGCGGCCGGCCTCAGCTTCGATGACGTGCGGTTCGGCTACGCGCCGTCCGAGCCGGTGCTGCGCGGCCTGTCGCTGCGGGTCGAGCCGGGCGAGACGGTCGCCGTGGTGGGCGCGTCCGGGTCGGGCAAGTCCACCCTGGCACTGCTGCTGGCCCGCTTCTACGACCCGCAGGCCGGCACGATCGGGGTCGGCGGGTACCACGTGGCCGACGTGACCAGGGACTCGCTACGCGCCGCCATCGGGCTGGTCCCCGAGGACAGCTTCTTGTTCTCCGACACGGTGCGGGCCAACATCGCCTATGGCCGGCCTGACGCCAGCGACGGCCAGATCATCGCCGCAGCCAGGGCCGCCCAGGCGCACGAGTTCATCACCCGGCTGCCGCAGGGCTACGACACCGTGGTCGGCGAGCAGGGCCTGACCCTGTCCGGCGGACAGCGGCAGCGGGTGGCGCTGGCCCGGGCGCTGGTCACCGACCCCCGGCTGCTGGTGCTCGACGACGCCACCTCGGCCATCGACCCGCGGCTCGAGGCGGAGATCCACGCCGCGCTGCACGACATCATGCGCGGCCGCACCACGCTGATCATCGCGCACCGCCGGTCCACGCTGAACCTGGCCGACCGGATCGTGGTGCTGGATGCCGGCCGGGTCGCCGACACCGGAACGCATGAGGAGCTCGAGGCGCGCTGTCCGCTGTACCGGCAGCTCATCACCGGTCCCGACGACGACCCCGCCTCGGCGGCGCCGGTCAGCAGGCCGCGGACGATCCGCACCGTGGAGGACGTGTTCGACGACCGGGCGATGGCCGCGGCGGCCGCCACCGGGGCGGGCCGGCCCCGGAACCGCGCGGCCGGCGCCACGGCAGGCCCGGGTGCGGGGCACGTCACCGGGATGTTCGCCAGCCTGCCGCCTTCTCCCGAGCTGCTCGCCCAGGTCGACGCGCTGCCGCCGGCCACGGACTCACCGGCCGTGGACCTCGCCCGGGCGCGGGCCGGGGACCGGCGTTTCACGCTGCGCCGGCTGCTGCGGCCGCTGGCCGCCGCCCTGGTCATCGGGCTGGTGCTGGACGGCCTGGACGCGGTGGCCGGGCTGGCGCTGCCCGCGCTGGTCAGGAACGGCATCGACCACGGGGTGCAGACCAAGGTCTTCCACGCGGTGCTGCTTGTCTCCCTCATCGGGCTGGTCGTCGTGCTGGCCGACTGGGTGGTCAACATCTTCGAGACGATGGTCGTCGGGCGGAACGGCGAACGGCTCCTGTACATCTTGCGGGTCAAGCTGTTCGCCCAGCTCCAGCGCCTCGGCCTGGACTTCTACGAGCGCGAGCTTTCCGGCCGGATCATGACCAGGATGACCACCGACGTGGACGCGCTGTCCTCGTTCCTGCAGACCGGGCTGATCACCATGGTGAGTTCGGTGCTCACGTTCTTCGGAGTGCTGGCCGCACTGCTCATCATCAACCTGCGGCTCGGCCTGGCCGTGCTGTGCATCTTCCCGGTGCTGGTCGCGGCCACGCTGGTGTTCCGGTCCAAGTCGGCGACCGCGTACGCCGAGTCGCGGGAGCGGGTCGGGACGGTCAACGCCGACTTCGCGGAGAACGTGGCCGGGCTGCGGGTAACCCAGGCGTTCCGCCGCGAGCAGGTCAACCGGGACCGGTTCGGCGGGCTGAGCGGGCGGTTCCGGGTGTCGCGGCTGCGCGCGCAGCGCTACATCGCGATCTACTTCCCGTTCGTGCAGACCCTGTCCACCGCGGCCGGGGCGATCGTGCTGATCATCGCGACCGGGCAGATACACAGCGGGGCGCTGACCGCGGGCGCGCTGATCGCCTACCTGCTCTACATCGACATGGTGTTCTCCCCGGTCCAGCAGCTTTCCCAGGTCTTCGACGGCTACCAGCAGGCCATGGTCGGGCTGCGCCGGATCACCGACCTGCTGCGGCTGGGCACCTCGACGCCGTCGGCCCCGCACCCGGTCACCCCGGGCCGACTGCGCGGCCGGATCGAGCTGCGGGACGTGGACTTCAGCTACGGCGTTCGCCCGGGGGGACGCCCCTCCCAGACCCCCCCGCGGGGGGATACGGAAGACAATGCGCTGTCCGGGATCAGCCTCACCGTCGAGCCGGGCGAGACCGTTGCCCTGGTCGGCCAGACCGGGGCGGGCAAGTCCACGCTGGTGAAGCTCATCGCGCGGTTCTACGACGCGACCGGCGGGCAGGTCCTGGTGGACGGCACCGACGTTCGCGACTACGACCTGGCCGGCTACCGGCATCAGCTCGGCATCGTCCCGCAGGAGTCCTACCTGTTCGCCGGCCCGGTCCGGGACTCGATCGCGTACTCCAGGCCGGACGCCAGCGACGCCGAGGTCGAGGCGGCGGCGCGGGCGACCGGCGCGCACGACATGATCACCCGGCTGCCCGGCGGCTACGGCTACCTGGTGGCCGAACGCGGCCGCAACCTGTCGGCCGGCCAGCGCCAGCTCATCGCGCTGGCCCGGGCGCAGCTGGCCGATCCCGCCATCCTGCTGCTGGACGAGGCCACCGCCGCGCTCGACCTGGCCGCCGAGGCCGCGGTGAACCACGCGATCAGCGAGCTCACCGCGGCGCGGACCACCCTCGTAGTCGCGCACCGGCTGACCACCGCGGCCCGCGCGGACCGGATCGTGGTGCTTGACCAGGGCCGCATCGCGGAAGTGGGAAGCCACGCCGACCTGCTCGCCGCCCGCGGTACCTACGCCGCCCTGTGGGACGCCTTCACCGGCGAGTCGGAGCTTGTGGCGTAGGGCGCTCGGGCCCCCTCGGGCCCCCTCGGGGCGGGTCGATGGCACATCGCTGTTTCATGATCGTGGGTCAAAGTGGGCGCTGTTTGCCCAAACGACCCATGATCATGACCGGCGCCCGGAATGTCTCAATGTCAAGTTGCGGCATTACCGGCAAAGCGGACACATCGCGCTCCTAAGTTCCCGCCATTGCAGGTAGAACCGGACTAACGGCACATCGGGTCCGCTGGAACCGGACCAACGGCACATCGGGTCCGCTGGAACCGGACCAACGGCACATCGACCCAATTGGGGGCGCTCATCCACCGCGGGCGGGGCAGGCAGGGGGCCCGTTCGGGATAATGCGCTGGGGTGAGGGGATGTACCGGTTGCTTTACCGGGTTGTGCTACGGCGGGTGCCGGCCGAGACGGCGCACCTGCTGGCGTTCGCGCTGATCCGTGCGGTCGCCGCGGTGCCGGGGGCGGCGTGGCTGCTCGGGCGGTGGCTCGGGCCGCGCGACCCGGCGCTGCGGGTGCGGGCGCTGGGGCTTGAGTTTCCCGGGCCGGTCGGGCTGGCGGCAGGGTTCGACAAGGACGCCCGCGGGACGCGGGGGCTGGCCGCACTCGGGTTCGGGTTCGTGGAGGTCGGGACCGTGACCGCGCGGGCGCAACGGGGGAACCCGCGGCCGCGGATGTTCCGGCTGCCTGCGGACCGGGCGCTGGTCAACCGGATGGGCTTCAACAACGCGGGGGCCGCGGCCGCGGCCGATTCGGTGCGCCGTACGCGGCGGCGGCGTTCGCGGCGGCGGGCTGGGCCGGTGATCGGGGTGAACATCGGCAAGACGCGGGCGGCGCCGGAGTCCGAAGCCGCGGCGGACTACGCGGCCAGCGCGCGGGCGGTGGCCGCGGTGGCCGACTACGTGGTGGTCAACGTCAGCTCGCCGAACACGCCGGGGCTGCGCGACCTGCAGGCCGCGGAGCGGCTCCGGCCGGTCCTGGTGGCGGTGCGCGCGGCGCTGGACACTGCGGGTCCGGGCGCTGCGGGTCCGGGCGCTGCGGGTCCGGGCGGGGGGACAGTACGGCAGGTGCCGCTGCTGGTCAAGATAGCGCCGGACCTGGCCGACGCGGATGTGGACGCGGTCGCGGACCTGGCGCTTGAACTCGGGCTCGACGGGATCATCGCGACCAACACCACGGTCTCGCGGGACGGGCTGGTCAGCCCGGCCGCCGAGGTGGCCGCGGCCGGGGCGGGCGGCCTGTCCGGGCCGCCGCTGCGGGCCCGTTCGCTCGCGGTACTGCGTCGCCTGCGGGCCCGGGCCGGGGACCGGCTGGTGCTGATCGCGGCCGGCGGAATCGAGACCCCGGACGACGCCTGGGAGCGGCTCCGGGCCGGCGCTACGCTGGTACAGGCCTACACCGGGTTCATCTACGGCGGGCCGCTGTGGCCGCGGCGGATGCACGCCGGGCTGGCGCGGCGGATTCGCGCTTCCCGCTAGTGGCCGCGGCGGATGCACGCCGGGCTGGCGCGGCGGATTCGCGCTTCCCCGCTAACCGAGGGCGATGTCGAGGCGCTGGTAGGGCGCCCGGCACGGGTTGCCCGCTGCGACCCAGATGTGCCGGGCGGTCAGGTCCATCAGCACGGAGGCGATGGTGGCGCCCTGCTCGCGCGGGTGATCCGCCGGGTCGGGGTGAGCGCAGACGCTGTGCGGGCGGTCGGCGTGGTCGGCCAGCAGGACGCGGAAGTCGTCGAGGGTCCTGGGGGACGAGGCAGCTTGCAAGCGCTGCAGGCGGACGAAGCTGGCCGGCATGACCCACGGCGACAGGTCGATTGGGGCGGTGCTGGGGGCGAGGAAGTGGTTGGTGTGCAGGAGCAGGCCATCCTGCGGATACCGCGGGTACAGCCGGGTGAAGTCGCCGGGCGCGGCCTCGATGTCGAGGGCAGCGCCGCTGGCGTGGGCGATCAGGTAGTTGGCGGAGGAGGAGCGCAGGCCGGCCGCGAGGACCCGGACGGCTTCGGTTACCGTGGCGCAGTCGAGGATGGCCCGCAGCAGCACGTGGTAGGGCAGCCCGGGCTCGCCCAGGTCGGCGTCGGTCACCAGGGCGTTGGTGACCAGGCCCAGGCCGGCCGCGTTCATCCCGGTCTTGGCCAGCAGGCCGGCCTCGACCACCGTGACGAAGCCCGGGCCGTCGGCCGGCCTGGCCTCCAGCACGACCAGTGTCTCGGCCGAGTGCAGGAGCCAGTCCCAGTTCTGCCCGATGATGGTCGAGCCGTCCCGGCCCGGTGCCGGGACGCGGGCGAAGGCGCTGCACTCCGGGGGTGGCTGCGGTGCCGCCCGGGGCGCCTGGCGGGCCTTGGCCGAGTACATCACCTCGGTGCGCACGTTGATCGCCAGCACGTCGGGCAGGTCCAGACCCGCGCCGTCCGCCAGGCCGCGCATCTCCTCCAGGTAGGCCGACCGGAACTTGCCGATGGGCGCCTCGAACCGGGCGGCCTCGCGCCGCACGGTGGCCCAGTCCCACCCGGCGAAGTGCGCGAAGGCCTGCTGGTAGGCCTGGACTGACCGGCGCACACGGGCCGCCGCCTGCCGACCGTACTGCTGGCCGCGCTGGTAGCTGGTGCCTTCGACGCGCACGTGCTGGGTGGTCATCCGCGCTCCTTCTTCGGTTGCCCGGGTTCTACGGTACGTCCGGGCCGATGACGCCGGCCGCCAGCGCGACCTCACGGTAGGCGGCGGCCAGCGCGTCCAGGGGCGCGTGCGCGTTGCGGCCGCTGGGGTTCGGCACCACCCAAAGCTGAGCGCCGTTCAGGTCGGCGGGCTGGCGCCCGGCGACGGCCCGGGGCGAGGCGAAGGCGGTCCGGTAGGCGGTGACGCCCAGGATGGCGACCACACGCGGGCGGAACCGGCAGACCTTGGCGGCCAGGGTCCGGGCGCCCGCGGTCAGTTCGGCCGGGCCCAGTTCGGCCGCGCTGGCCGTCGCGCCGGCGACCAGGCTGGTGATGCCGACGCCCCGGTCGAGGAGGTAGTCCCGGTCACGGGCGGTGAGCCCGGCCGACGCGTCGATCAGGTGATCGGTGATGCCGGCCCGTAGCAGCGCCGGGTAGAACCGGTTGCCCCGCGGCGCGAAGTGGCCCTGCACGGCGACGCTGCGCAGGCCCGGGTTGATCCCGACGAACAGCAGGCGCACGCCCTCGGCGATCAGGTCCGGGAGGGTGGCGCCGGTGAACGACCTCAATTCGGCTCGGGTGAAGCTCAACAGGACCATCCCCTGATCCTTACCGCGGGATCCTTACCGCGCGATCCTTACCGCGCGATCCTTACCGGGGGATACTTGCGCGGCTCAGCGACCGGCGGACTTCTCAGGACAAGTTATGGCACACTGAAAACCGCCGCCGTTCGGGTACGTATGAGGATCCCCGGCGCTAGCCGGCTCCACGCTGGGACCGGCTCACGACTACCACCGAGGACGCCGGCCTCATGCACACCGCGATCGCTGAACTGAGCAGGCCCGGGCGCGACGAGCGGACGGGTCGCTGACCGTGCGCGACGGCTGGGCGACCCACGATCGGCGTGATCAGGCGGCGTTCGTGGTGGCGAGCCCGAGGGGACGGCACGCCCGCCCACCGGAGCGGAGCGTCCGGGAGGCGGAGCGTGACGGCGCGGGCGCGGCCGAGAGCACGGTGGCCGGCCGACGGCGGCGCAGGTCCTGGCGTCAGCTGATGCAGATCGTACTGGCGGCGATCGTCCTCATGCTGCTCATCAAGGCCTTCGTCGTGCAGGTATACCGGATTCCTTCGGCCTCGATGGAGGACACGCTCCTCACCGGCGACCGGGTGCTGGTGAACAAGCTGGTCTACCACGTCCGCGGCATCGCCCGCGGCGACATCGTGGTGTTCAGCGGACAGGGCTCGTGGGGCACCACCGCAGGCGCGCCGGATCCCGCTCCGCCGGGCGACCCGGTACTGCGGGCCGTGGACGACGTGCTCTCCGACATCGGGGTGTACAGCACGCAGACGTACTACATCAAACGGGTGATCGGGCTGCCCGGCGACCGGGTGGCCTGCTGCACGGACGGCAAGGTGACGGTCAACGGGATCCCCCTGGACGAGACGCCCTACCTGTTCCCGGGCGCGAGCCCGTCGGAACAGCAGTTCAATGTGGTCGTCCCGCCCGGACGGCTCTGGGTCATGGGTGACAACCGGGCGATCTCCGACGACTCCCGGGAACACTTGTTCAGCGGTTTCCCCGACCAGGGGACCGTTCCCGAGAACCAGGTGGCCGGCCGGGCCTTCCTGATCATCTGGCCGCCGTCGCAACTGGGTGACCTGCCGATCCCCGCCACGTTCCAGCAGGCCGCGCTGCACGCCGGGGCGGCGGGCGCCCCCGCGCTCCAGGTCGCCGGGGCGGCCGCCGGCGCGGTGACGGCCGCCCCGGCGGCTCCGGCGGCCGTAGCCGCCGCGGCTGTGCTCGGCGTCCCGGCGCTCGCCCTGCGGATCAGGGCCGCGCGGCGGGGACGACGGCGTGGTTGCCCAGATGCTCGTAGATAACGCTGGTGCGGACCGCGGTGCGGCTCTTGGTAGCTCGGGGCAGGGCGGCGGTTCTTCGATCGAGCGGACGACGCCACCTTTCACCGGCATTGCCGAACATCCGATCTTGTGCTCGGGGATATGACGATTCGGCGGATGGACCACGTCGGCAGCGACCGCCGCAGCCTGCCGATTGCGTAACTCCTCCGCCTGCGATCACGATGTAGTCGACTATAATCGTCAGTCTACGGGTATTGTGCTCGCTGGGCAGCCAAAGGCGAACACGGACGCTTCACTCGACGATGGCCCAGACCACCTTGCCAGCACGCCCGCCGGGAGAGGTGCTGGCGGGGAAGTACCACCTCACTGGAGGGTTTGCACGAGCAGCAGGCAGAGGATCGCACCGCCCGTGGGCGCCGACCGTGTTCGTCTTGACGGTCTGCGTCATCTGATGGATCGTCAAACCCGTGGCCCTTGCCCAGCTCGGAAACCTGACCTGACCGAGGTCACGACCTGGCCCGCCGTGTCACTGGGCACCATCCCTGCTTCTCCTGATCGCGGCGTGGCCGGGCCAGCGGAGGATTTCTGGATCTACGACAACGATCAGGTGAACGTGGAGTTGATTTCCGGATACCTGACAGTCACCCAGCCCCACGAGATCGCCATGTATGCGCAGATGTTCGGCCGCCTGGCCGAGATCGCGGTTTATGGCTTGCGCGCCCGTGAACTCATCTCCGCAGTAACGCCGACAGGCTGATTATTGCGTGCCACACTTGGCACACTCATGGCTCACGACGAGATGGCACGCCTACCGTAACCGTTAGTTGAGGGAGCGCCCCATGGCGTCTGGTCTTGACAGGACGGAAACGGATGCATGATCGGCTATCGGTGGACTGTCTACCGCCGGCACGACGGCTGCGGGTCTGACGGCATCGTGGCTAGCGGCGTGACCGATCGGCCGGACAAGGCGAAATCGCTGGTCGAGATGATCGTAGGCGAGCACGGTGCCGCGGCGTGGGGGTCGACCAGATGACCTACCGGCCCGCACCCGCCGCCCCCGGACACGACCCGGTCCCGGCCATCCCGGCCCGGCCGTTTGGCCGCTCGCTTGACCTGCACGCTTTCCAGTCTGCGCGGCCGGGTTCACTGCAGGTCATGACGGTTTGTGGCTTCGGTTGCCTGTCCGCAGTGATGCGCGCCGGACGGTTCCGGACGTAGCTGAATGAGACTAGCAATGAGACTGGGCGCGGTACTGGCCGACGGGGCCGAGGGCTCCGCCACTCGTTTCGTTGACCGCCCTGGCTTCTGGCCCGTGCCAGTCGCCGACTGGAGTGGCTTCCGGCCGGTGGCAGAGGGCCTAGCATTGGGCTGCCCGCAGAAGGAGGCCTGAGATGTTGTGGTTGGTCAGGTTCGTGCTTGTGGTGCTCGGCATCCTGGCGGTGGTGGTGGGCGTCATCTACCTGGTAGAGCCCGTTCACTCACTGCCTTCGTTCTTTCCCGGCTACGCCCTCCATGGGCAGGGTTACCATCACATCCGCGGGTACATCGCGATCGCTGTGGGCATCATCCTGCTGATCCTCGCCGGGATAGCCCGACGCTCCCGCCGCCGGTACTAGTCTCCGTGATCGCTCCCACCGATCCGGCATTACTGGACGTCATGCGGCGCCAGATTCGAGTGGGACCGCATGCGCATTCGTGTCTGGTGATCCTCTCGATGCGAACTGTCGGCACGGCCGAGTCACCGGCTTACTGCCCAGTTCACTCGGCAGTTGGTGACCGCCCAGAATGGCCGCTATGCGTGCTGGTTGCTGTACGTTGCTGCCGTATAGGCCAGTCGACGTCAGTAAGAACACTGTCAAGGTAATGTTGACATGGGAAGCCGTCTCCGGGAGGCCCGGCGCGTGAATGACTCCATCCCGGGCCGGGACGGCTCGACCCTGGAGATCCTGGTCGATTCGCCTGTCAGCAACGGCCAGGTGCTGATCATGCGAAGCAATACCGCCAGGGGCAGCGATCCCATCGGTACGCGGAGCCGACCATGATCATGGCGCCGGAGCCCGCCGGAGTCCGGACATATTCACGGCGGTTGTCGCTCAGTAGGTTGTGCTGCGCCGTGCCGTGACGAGGGCCGTGACCGTGCTTGCGCGAATCGGCCGCCCGAGTCGTTCATAAATAGCGGCGTTTTCATGCTCGACGGCCTGACGCTGGCCCGGTGAGAGCCGGGCGTAAAACGACATCGTACGAATGACAGCGTTGAGTTCGTCAGCAGTTTGCTCGATGAGCTTTGGCACAACCGCTACCTGAACATCACCGAACAGGCGGCCGGCGTAATCTTGCGCCACGTCATGGCAGCCGAGCCAGGCCCATACCGCTGAGACGTTTTCACAGCGCTGTTCCGCTCCCGCGAGCATGGCGTCGAGATCCCTGTAGGTCGGCCAATTAGCGGCAACGTCCGGTGCCACCTTCCTGATGGCAGCTAGCACTGCTTCATAATCGTGCTTGCTACGTTGCTCCTCGATCCCGAAGTATTGCAGGAGCGCGAGTGTTCCGCCGGGAACCAGCACGTCAGCGATTTTGCGCCAGCTAACCTCGGGATCGACCCAGTGCAGGGCGGATGCCGAGAAAACGGCCCGAAAGTGCTCACGGGGGAACGATGCATCCTCAAATCGGGCGTTCATGAACTCGACCGCTCCAGCGCCTTCCAGGTTCTGCCTGGCTAGCGCCATGAGGTTCGCGCCCGGTTCGAGCGCTGTGACGTGCAGGCCCCGGGCGACAAGGCTGCGCGTTAGCTGACCGCTCCCGCACCCGATCTCAAGCACCTGATCACCGGCTCCGATAGCTGCGACCTGACACGCTTGATCAACGAGGCCGTCGGGATACGTCGGGCGGATGCGGTCATATTCGGCCGCTACCTCATCAAAGACCTTGCCGTAGCGGCGTGCGCCAGGCGCCGGTAGCCGTGTCATTCATCGTCCTTTCTTCATGTCTTCATGTGGACGGAGCGGCGGGATTTGATAAGGAGCGATGGCCGGTACGCTGTCCGGCGATCGGGCTGGCTCCTGACCTGCCCACGTTAGCCCGAGCTGGGCCATCGCGAGGGTTCCCTTGTCAATTCCGGTGCGGCGGCCCAACGACAGCTGTAGTTCGTTCCCTGGCAGGCGCTGACGCTGTTGAGGTTGAACGGCCGGCCGGGCCGGGCCCGGACGGCGAGCGGGTGACGAACGTGCCCAGCCCCGGGCGGGCGCGCGCCAGCCCCGCCCGCTCCAGCTCACGGGAGGCCTTGCGCACCAGGGCGGGGTCAGCGAAACAGAGCCAGGACCTCACCGCATCCCTGGTCGAGCGCGTTGCCGGGACCTGCACCAAACCCGCGGTCACGAACTACTGCTGCCGGTAGCAGCAAGAGCAGGCCGACGGCGGATCTGCGGGCGGACTCAACTTCAGCCGCGCCCGCCTCAGCATCGGACAAATTGCCTCAGGATTCGCGTACCGGACAACGGTAGATCCTGAATACCGCGTCAGGTCCGTCGGCGGTGAGGCAGGTACCACCGCCACTCTGTACCCAGTGGCCGAACGTGAGGTCGTAGGACTCCGCGACATGACCGGCTTGCCGTTTAGCGAGGTCGTCGGTAGCGCACACCACGGGTGGGATCACGTCTTCACTTTCGTGGTCCACTACGAGCACCCAGACAACCTGCCCGACGGGCGCTGCTTCTTCCGGTGGCCTCATGTCAACCCCTTGCCTAGCTACCACGGGCACGAAAGACCCGTACCGGTAGAACGCTACCCTAGAACGCGTCCGGACCAAGCCGTAGTTGACCCTAAAGCGACAACCAGAGCTTCTGACCTGTTGATCCCTCAACCAGGTGGGTCCTTCGCTTGCAAGCGTAGTCCCACCGGATGGTAACCAGCGGCTATTTCGGGCGAACCAGCTGTGATAAGCAAACCCCGAAAACTGTCAAAAGGGTAAATTCACCACGGGCGGGTAAACCGGAATATGATCACTCCCGGTAATCCTGAAGCTTATTCAGAAGTCCACTATTCTACTCGCATCACCGCAGGTCACAGGCATACGGCGCAGGAGTTTCAAATAATCCTCCCTGGAGAAGAATCCCTCGCACGCAGGGAGTTCGCAGTGACGCTGCAGTTGGTGCTCGCCGTGGCGGACGCGGTGGCGCCGGTGCCGGTGATCGCGGCCGGCGGGATCGGTGACGCCCGGGAGTCGCGGCGGTCCTCGCCCTGGGCGCGCAGGCCGCGGTGCTGAGTACGCGGTTCTTTCCGGCCGGCTGCGGGGTAGGACGAGCGGCGATGCAGGTATCAGGAGGGCGGAAGCGCGTCTACCACGCGCGGGGCACGTTCTGGTCACACCCGTTCCCTGTCCGGGAACCCCGGGGGTGGACCAGGGATTTCCCGGGCGCGGAAAGCCGCGTGGGAAGCCACCCTTGACGGCAGAATAGGAGGCGTAGCCCATGGAATACCTCGTGACCATGACTACTCGCGTTCCGGACGGGACGTCTGAAGAAGCCGTCGCGGACGTCCGCGCCCGCGAGGCTGCGCACACCCGAGAACTCGCGGTGCAAGGTCACATCCTCCGATTGTGGCGGCCGCCGCTGGCGCCGGGCGAATGGCGCACGCTCGGGCTCTTCGCCGCCGCTGACCGCGGCGAGCTCGAGCAGGTCCTCGCCTCGATGCCGCTGCGGGTCTGGCGCTGCGATGAGGTGACGGAACTTGCGCACCATCCGAACGATCCCGTCATGTCCGCTCAGCGCCCACCGCGGCCATCGGCGGGACAGGCCGGCACGGAGTTCTTCACCACCTTCATTGCCGACATCCCCGACGGCACGCCGGCGCAGGCCGTCAACGATGCCAGGGCGGGCGAGGCGAGGCGGACGCATGAGCTGGCAGGGCAAGGTCACCTGATCCGCCTTTGGCTGCTGGCCGCCTGGCCGGACGGATCGCACGCACTGGGCCTGTGGCGCAGCCAGGACGCCGCGCAGGTGCAGGCGATCCTGGATTCGCTGCCCATGGCACCCTGGCTGACCGAGGAGATCACGCCGCTCGTCCCCCATCCGAGCGACCCAGCGGTCTCCGGGAGCAGGCCGGCCGAGGCGCAGGCGAGGCGGTGATGAGCGGCGACGGCCCTCCGGTCGCGGTTGTCACAGGCGCCTCGCAGGGCATCGGAGCCGGGCTGGTGGCCGGGTACCGCGCGCAGGGCTGGGCGGTTGTCGCTAACTCCCGGGACATCAAGCCGTCCGACGACCCGGCCGTGCTGACCGTGGAGGGGGATGTCTCCCAGCCCGCGACGGCCGACCGCATCGTCACCGGGGCGCTGGAGCGGTTCGGGCGCATCGACACGCTGGTGAACAACGCGGGGGTCTTCATCGGCAAGCCGTTCACGGACTACACGACCGAGGACTACCAGCGGGTCGTGCACGTCAACCTGACGGGCTTCTTCCTGGTAACCCAGCGCGTCATCGCCGTGATGCTCAAGGGCGGCGGCGGGCACATCGTGAACATCTCCACCACGATGGTCGAGCACGCGAACTCCGGTGCGCCGGCGCTGCTGGCGACTCTCACCAAGGGCGGTCTGGTCGCCGCCACCAAGTCGCTGGCGATCGAGTACGCGTCGCGCGGTATCCGGGCAAACGCCGTCTCCCTTGGCGTCATCGAGACGCCGCTGAACCCACCGGAAGCCTACGCGGCCCTCGCGAAGCTGCATCCCGTCGGGCACGTCGGCCAGGTCAGCGACGTGGTGGCCGGCATCCTCTACCTCGAATCCGCCGGCCCGTTCGTCACCGGCGAGATCCTGCACATCGACGGCGGCCAGAGCGCCGGCCGCTGAGCCCAGCTAGGGTACCTGATGCCGATCCGCTCCCTCGTGGCCGGATGGCGGCCAGGGAAGGCTTAGCGCCCGGCAGAGCCGGCACCGGCAAGACGGCACGTGCGCGGGGAACGGCATGTCAGCCTTGTGTGCCGTGCCCGGGGGAATTCATCATTCCGTAGTGGTGGTCCGCGACCTCGAGGCTAGCCTGCGCTTCTACCGGAACGGCCTCGGCATGGACCTAGTGGATGTTGCCCAGCATGTGCACCGGTTCACAGGCGCCGCCTTGCGTCGCGTCCATGCTGCCCACCGCAGTCCGCAGGACACCTGTTTTACGCCGTTGACACAGCTACTTCACCCAGCCGGTACCCGGCCGGATTCAACTGGAGGCCTTGTGCAGTCGGGAAGCTGCACGCGCTGACGCGGCTTCCCCCAGTGGCTGGAAGGCCTCATGAAAGCCCGCGCACATGAGATGCACCCCCTGGCCGAACTGGTGCTGCTCGTGGAGCGCGACGACCGGGCGCGCGCCGGAGGTCCCGGCCATGACGCCCGGCCACGCTCCGGAGGGTCACGCGATCCAGGTAATGCCGGCACGAATGCGGAAGGTGACGAAGACAAATGAACGGAAGCCAGCAAAAGGCCCATCCTCAGCTGTGCTGGAATTGCGGCGAGCTGGGAACCTACCTGAGCGGTTGCCAGATGCATTGCCCGAGATGCGACGTGGCCTGGATGCCTTGGTCATCGTCGTCGATGGCCCGGCTAGATGAAGCATCGTGGAACGGAATACTTATCGAATGTGTTGACTTCACCAAGCCCGACGCGCTGAGTTGTCCTGCATGAGGGAGTCCCTGACCGGTCAGGGGCACGGGAGACAGTGGTGGCGGCCATGTCCGGCGTGATGGCTCTACTGGTCATCGGGTGTCATGGGAGTTTCCTTCCCTCTCGGTAGTGCAGTATAATGCCTCATGTGAGGCAATCAGAATTGGCGGCTCGTGCCGGGGCGGACAGCGTCGCCCGGGCCATCGGCGGCCGGGTCCGGCAGGGACGGTGCAGCCGAGGCTGGACCCTGGACCAGCTGGCCGAGCGCTCGGGCGTCAGCCGCAGAATGCTGGTCGGCATCGAGCAGGGCTCGGCTAACCCGAGCATCGCGACGCTGCTGCTGATCAGCGACGCGCTCGGCATCGGGCTGCCCGCGCTCGTGGATATGGATGACCGGCCGGGGCTGCGGGTCACGCGGGCCGGCGCCGGCCCGGTGCTGTGGCGGGGCAAGCTCGGTGGGCAGGCCGTGCTTGTCGCCGGCACCGAGCCACCGGACATCACCGAGCTGTGGGACTGGACGCTCGGGCCGGGTGAGAGCCATTCCAGCCCGGCGCACGCGGCGGGAACCCGGGAACTGCTCCTGGTCCTTGACGGCCAGGTCGAGGTCAGGGTGGGCCAGCACGCCGAGGTACTCGCCGCCGGAGACTCGGCCTCGTTCGCCGGTGACCTGCCCCACGGGTACGTCAACGCCGGCGCGCAGGTGGCGCGGTTCGCCCTGACGGTGTTCGAGCCGGGCGTGGGCCCGGGATCACGATCGGAGGCTACCGATGTCTGATGCGGGCATGCTTGAGGACTTCCTCGCCGGCGCCTGTGTCGACGCCGCCGTGTTCGCGCTGCGGCCCGACTACCGCGCCCTGCTGCTGGCTGTCGACGGGATCGTCCCGGGCCCGGGCGACCAGGACAGTGACGCACTGCTGCAGGCGGCGGAGGCTGCAGCCCGCGAGGCGCTGCACGGCCGGCCGGCCGAGGAGCTCCCGCACGTGGCGGCGTGGCGGGAGGCGTACCGGTCGTTCGGTGCCAAGCCGCAACGCACCCGCAACAGCCTGGAGGCGCTGCTGCGCCGCGCCGCCTCCGGGCTGCCCCGGGTGAACCGGCTCACCGACTACTACAACGCGGTCTCGGTGCTGCACCAGATCCCGGTCGGCGGGGAGGACCTGACCCGCTACGCCGGCCCGCCGCGGCTGGTCCGTGCCACCGGCGACGAGCCCTTCGACACGACGGCTGACGGCGCCGCGGTGACCGAGCATCCCGAGGTCGGCGAGGTGGTGTGGTGCGATGAGGCCGGGGTGACCTGCCGGCGCTGGAACTGGCGCCAGGCCCGCCGCACCCAGCTGCGCGAGCACACCACGACCGCACTGTTCATCCTCGACGCCCTCGACCCGGTGACCGGCGAAGCGCTGCATGCCGCCGCCGACGACCTGGCCGCCCGTCTGGCCCGGCTCGGCCGGGACGTCCGGTCCGCCCGGCGCCTGATCGCCGCCGACCCGACGCCTGATGAAGGAGACTGACATGCTCATCCGCCCGTGGGACGCCACGACTGGCCCCACCCCCGGGAAGAAGGCAGGCCGATGACGTCCCCGCCGGCCACCATGCGCGCCGTCTGGCTCTACGCTCCCGGCTCCGTGGACAACCTGCGGCTGATCACGCTTCCGCTCCCGCCCCAGCGGGACGGCTGGGTGCGCATCCGCGTCGAGGCGTTCAGCATCAACCGCTCGGAGCTGAAGCTCCGGCTGGGCCTGAGCGTGGGCGTCAGCTTTCCCCGGGTGCCGGGCATCGAGGCCGCCGGCAGCGTCGACGTGGCCCCGGCCGGCAGCGGGCTGGCTCCCGGGCAGAAGGTCGTCGCGATGATGGGGGGCATCGGGATGCCTTCCGGGAGATTCTCGACGCGGTCGCGGCCGGCCGGCCTTCCCTGTGGACCGCGTCTACGACGGCCTGGAGCAGGTGCCGCGGGCCCACGACGACATGGAGCACGACCGCGCCACCGGCAAGCTCGTCGTCCGCGTCCGGCATTAATACGCCGGCTAGGACCGGCAGACCACGCCAGGTAGAACTGGAAAGCTAGGCGTGCGTGCCCCGGCGAACACGGCCCGCGGGACCTGTACGCCGGTATGCCACAGCCACACGTCGGTGATCCCAGCCCGAACGTAGTCCTCGTGACGGGCGATCCATTCCGCGTCGCGGAGCTCGCATCGCGGCGGTTCAATGGCCAGGCGACGGCCGCCGGGCAGAGGATCTCGACGTCGCTGCGCCGTCGGCCGTCCGCGGTAGCCGCGAATGTTCGTGAGTTGAGACCGTGGCGGTGCTTGTCCCTGGCCGGGCGTGCGAGGCTGGCAGACTGTCGCATGCGCGGCAAGCGCGGCGCCCTGAGCCGAGATCGGAGCAGTCGATGAAGGCAGTGCGTTTCAGCCGGTTCGGGGGCCCGGAAAACACGAGTACCTGCGCTGCCTGGGGGCCGAGCCCGTCGCCTACGGCGAGACCGCCCCCGGCCCGTCGGGCTGCGAGGCGGCGTCGCCGAGGCCACCAATAAAACTTCTGGTGGACCTACGTGGAGAGTTCTCAAACTCTGTCCGATCCGCGAAATCGCTGGCTAGTCGGGCGGAACGGGATCCCCTGGCTTTGGCGGCTCGCTGGGGGGCGTTCCCCGGATCTCAGCGGCATCCTCAGGCGACGCCTCCCGGAGGGTCGGCCAGCCCATCCCGCTGGTGCCGCAGACGAACTGGCGCTCCTCGCCCTCCTTGAGGGACATTCGCAGCTCCCCGGACCTGCGCAGCCCGACGAACCGCATATGCAGCCGGTGTTCCCCTGGTTCCACCTCGAAGACCCTCACCTGCTCGTTTCCGATCTTGCCCACGGGGTGGCCGTCGAGAACCACCGTGTAGTTCGATTGAGGCTTAAACAGGCGAAACAGCAGGCCGGCAGGGAGCACAGTCCTGGGAGACACCGACCAGTGTTGCTTCGGCCTGAAGACTCTGATTGCTGACATTGGCATCCTTCCCGGCACGATGAATAAGGGCAGTTCGTGTGCCGTGCCGGCGCCGGTCATCCACGTCTGCCGGTCACGAGCCGTTCGCGGTCGAACATCGCGGCCGCCACGCGTCAGGCGAGCAAGTCGAATGCCGGCAGGGCTGCGGCGAGGCCGATCGCCAGAGCGGCCGGCCGGTCATCCGCAACGTCGTGTTCAGGATCGCCACCCGGTCGCACAGCCGTTCGGCCTCCTCCAGCCGGCGCGTGGTGAGGAAGATCGTCACCCCGCGCCCGCGCAAGGACGCGATGAGCTCGCGGACCTCGCGGGCCGCCACGGGGTCCAGGCCCGAGGTCGGCTCGTCGAGAAACAGCACCGCCGGGTCGCTGAGCAGTGCCCGGGCGAGCGCGACCCGCTGGCGTAGCCCTTCGGACAGCGACCCGCGCGTCACCGGCGCGTGACGACGGAACCGGCGGCGCGGTACGAGATCCCCTCGTAGGCCGTCAGCGCGTCCGCCTGCCGGCCCGCCGCCTGGAGCGCGCGCATCGGCTGGCCCCGCAGCCACTCGCGCAGCGGGTGCTCGGCCGCCAGCTCCTGCAGCTCGGGGGCACCAGCTCGGCGCCCCGTCCCAAGGCCAGCTCAGCGTCGATCCGGTCTTCTAGGGCGGCCAGCCGCAGCTCCGACAGGCGGGTGATCGCGGCCGCCGCGAACGCGGCGTCCGCGACATCGGCCAGCGCCGGGCCGCGCCACTGGCCCAGCGCCTCTGCCAGCGACGACGCGGCTTCCGCCAGGCGCCCGTCGTCGTGGACCTCCAGCGGCCCCAGGATACCGACCCGCACTCGCGCCTCCCTCGCGCCAGCCGTCCTGCCCATTGTCCCCCCGTCAGGCCCCGCGCACGCCGCCCGAGCTGTAGAGGGGAAGAACATGGAAACCGCGAGCGACGCACCGGTCAGCACCCCGCTGCTCATCGCCGGCGAGGAACGACAGGGTGGTGACGGCATCGCGCCACGGCTCCGCGGCGTCGAACGCCGCGGTCACCGGTAATTGCAGTGGCCGGGCCATAGCGGTTGTCTATTAGACAAGAGTGCTGACCTGGATAGTCAACATCCCTGTCTGGGAACAAGAAATTCTTCGTCCCGTACCAGGCGGCCTGTGCAGCTGACCACGAAAGGAGCCACCATGGCCGGAATCCTCGACGACCTCGACTGGCAGGGCAAGGTTTACAGCAGCGGCTGGAGCACCTCGCGCGGCGGGGTGCTCGAGTCCACCGAGCCGGCCACCGGTGAGGTGCTCGCGACCGTCGGCCTCGCCGACGCCGGCGACATTGCGGCGGCGGCCACCGCCGCGAAGCAGGCCCAGCCCGAATGGGCCGCCCAGCCCGGGCCGCTGCGGGCCGCGCTGATCCGCCGGGTGGCCCGCCTCCTGGAGGACAACCGCGCCGAGTTCGAACGCTGGCTGGTCCGCGAGGGCGGCGCCATACCGGGCAAAGCGGCGTTCGAGGTCGAGCTGGTCCTCGGCGAGCTGTGGGAGGCCGCGGCACTGCCCACCCAGCCGTGGGGTCACTTGCTGCCGGTCAGCGAGGCCGGCCGGCAGAGTATCGCCAAACGCGTCCCGCTCGGCGTGGTCGGCGTGATCGGCCCGTGGAACTTCCCGCTGATCCTGTCGACCCGAGCGGTCGCCCCGGCCCTGGCCCTGGGCAACGCGGTCATCCTCAAGCCGGACGCGCAGACCGCGGTCTCCGGCGGCATCCTGCTCGCCCGGCTGTTCGAGCTGGCCGGGCTCCCCGGCGGCGTGGTGCACGTTCTGCCCGGCGGCGCCGAGCCCGGCGCCGCGCTGGCCGGGAACCCGGACGTGGCGATGATCTCGTTCACCGGCTCGACCGCGGTCGGCCGGCTCGTCGGCGAGGCCGCCGGGCGTACGCTGAAGCGGGTCAGCCTGGAGCTCGGCGGCAACAACGCGCTCATCGTGCTCGACGACGCCGACATCGACGTGGCCAGCTCGGCCGGCGCGTGGGGCGCGTTCCTGCACCAGGGCCAGGTCTGCATGACCGCAGGCCGGCACATCGTACTCGAAGCAGTGGCCGGGGAGTACCTGGACCGGCTGGCCAAACGGGCCGAGAACCTGCCGGTCGGCAACCCGCACACCGAGCAGGTCGCGCTCGGGCCGCTGATCAGCGAGCGGCAGCTCGCCAACGTCGACCGCATCGTCACCGAGACGGTCGCGGCCGGGGCCAGCGTGCGCGCGGGCGGCACGCACGACCAGCTGTACTACCGGCCGACTGTGCTCGCCGACGTCACCCCGGCCATGCCGGCCTTCCGCGAGGAGATCTTCGGGCCGGTCGCGCCGGTGGTCGTGGTAAAGGACGTGGACGAGGCCATCCGCACCGCTAACGCCACCGAGTACGGCCTGGTCGCGGCCGTCCAGACCGGGTCCATGGAGCGCGGCCTGGAGATCGCCGAGCGGCTGAACACCGGCATCGTGCACGTCAACGACCA
>Ga0335076_10000686_pt1 | contig 31641 bp, 23 predicted proteins | sample Lox_Sample_25_FD_206717 | JGI IMG/M metagenome (GOLD analysis project Ga0335076, IMG submission 206717) | Soil microbial communities from Loxahatchee National Wildlife Refuge, Florida, United States - Lox_Sample_2.5 | ecosystem: Environmental > Terrestrial > Soil > Wetlands | place: USA...
GGCGACGAACTGGCGCCGCCTGGAGTAGTGCACGGCCCACGCGCTGATGACCTTGGGTTGCTTCTTGCCGGTGGGACTGTCGGTACTGGGAGGGCTGAGGTGGCCTGCAGGGCTCCTGGGGGCGACAGGACTAGAGGGAACGGCAGGGCCTGAGGGGACGGCGGAGCTGGAGAGGATATCAGGGCCTGAGGGGACGCCGGGGCTGGAGGGAACGCCGGGGCTGGGGGGGACGGAGAGGCCTGAGGGAATGCCGGGGCTCGGGGGGACGGCGAGGCCTGAGGGGACGCCGGGGCTGGAGGGGCCATCGGGGCTGGAGGGGACGCCGGGGCTCGGGGGGACGGCAGGGTCGCAGTGGATGCGCAGCAGGTCGGCTAGGTCGACCTTGGCGATGCGGGCCCAGCCGATCCGGTGATCGCGCAGCGGGTTCCTGATCGTCAGGCCGGCGTCATCGGTGATAAGCCGGGGTCGCTGCGCGGTGACGTAGGCGACGCCGGTGGCCAGCAGCAGCAGGGCGGCCGCGACCGCGGACGCGTGATCCCGGCCCTGCACGGCCAGGTCGATCCAGTTGCCCACGGCGAACAGCAGCCACACGACCCAGACGATCAGCGCGGTCGGCGAGCGGAAGGTCTGCGGCTTGCCCACCCGCCCAGCTTAGACGCCGGATCCTGTGGGCTGGTCAGGCGCCGCGACGGCGGCGGACCCGGGCCGGGCGGGCGGCCGAACCGGGCCGGGCGGGCGGGCCGGACCGGTCAGGCGCCGGTCACGCCGGGCAGCGGCTGGGCGACAATCGCGCCGTCGTCCCACAGCGCGGTGATCGCCGTGGCCGCCATCACCCGGACCCCGACGCCGATGGCGCGCTCGTCCACGTCGAACGTCGGCTGGTGGATGTCGTGGGACAGCACCGTACCGGGCACCCGGCTGCCGAGCCGGGCCAGCGCGCCGGGGATGGACTCCAGGTACCAGGCGAAATCCTCGCCGCCGAGGCTCTGCGGCGTCTGCACGACCGAACCCGCGCCGAGCACGTCGAGCGCTGCCGCCGAGATCATGGCCGCGCTGGCCTGGTCGTTGACCGTGGGCGGGACGTACCGCCGGTAGCTGACCTCGGCGTTCACCCCGTACGCCGACGCCACCGCGTCGATCAGGCCCTTGAGCAGGTCGGGCGCGGTGTGCCAGGCCTCGTCGTCCAGGCAGCGGACGGTGCCCTCGGCGATGCCCTCGTCGGGGATGGCGTTGGCCACGGTGCCCGCGCTGACCCGGCCCCAGACCAGGCTGAGGCTGGACCGCGGGTCGACCCGCCGGGCCCGCGCCGCGGGAACCTCGGTGAGGATCTTGCCGAGCGCGTAGACCAGGTCCGCGGTCAGGTGCGGCCGGGCGGTGTGCCCGCCGGGCCCGGACACCCGCACCTCGATCCGGTCACAGGCCGCGGTGATCGCGCCCGAGCGCACGCCGAGCTGGCCCGCGTCCAGGCGCGGGTCGCAGTGCAGCGCGAAGATCCGGCCGACCGAGGCGATCCCGCCCGCCGCGAGCACGTCGAGGGCGCCGCCGGCCGCCTCCTCGGCGGGCTGGAAGATCAGCCTGACCCGACCGGGCAGCACGCCCGCAGCGGCCTGCTCGGCCAGGAACAGGCCGACCCCGAGCAGCATCGTGGTATGTACGTCGTGGCCGCACGCGTGGCAGACGTTCGGCACGGTGGAACGGTAAGGGACATCCTTGTCGTCCACCATCGGCAGCGCGTCCATGTCGGCCCGGAGCGCGACGACGGGCCGCTCGGCGTCGGGGACCTGCTCAGCGAAATCGGGCGGGCCGATGTCGACCAGCATGCCCGTCCCCTTGGGCAGGATCATCGGCCGCAGGCCGGCCGCGGCCAGCCGCCGCGCGACCCGGCGGGTGGTGCGGTGCTCGTTGAAGGCCAGCTCGGGATGAGCGTGCAAGTCCCGGCGGAACTCGATCAGCTCGGCCTCGTGCTCGGCCAGGAACGCGTCCAGGCTCGCGATCAGATCATTGCCCAGCTCATTTCCTGGCTCATGTCCGGCCATGCCCACCATCCCCGTGCCTGCAGAATCTGTCTTCGGCGAACTCGGTAACGAGGGCGTCCACCACGCTGATCATGTCCCCGGTTCGCGTGTAGACGGCCCGCTGCCGTTCGTAGGACGCCCCCTGCTCGAGCACCTCGGAAACCACAGAAAGCTCGTCCTGGCAGCCTAGCCTCGAGGCTATCGGTTCGAGCGCGGCGAGCAGCTCGAAAAGCTCGTCGCGCAGCGGCGCGGTCGCGCCGGCTTCGTCAGTGATCACGATCGCGTCCAGGCCGTAGCGCGCCGCGCGCCACTTGTTGTCCCTGACCACCCAGGACGACGGGGACGGCAGCACGTAGCCGCGGTCCAGCTGGAAGTCGAAGAGCTGAACCAGGCACTGCGAGAGCGCCGCGACCATGCCCACCTCGCGCAGCGTCGGCACACCGTCGGACATGCGGATCTCCACGGTGCCGAAGTCCGGGTGCGGCCGGATGTCCCACCAGACCTCCTTGATGCTGCGGATCGTCCCCGCCCGGAGCAGGGTATCCATGTAGTCCTCGAACTGCTTCCAGTCCGCCAGCCGGTGCGGCGGGCCCGCCGTCGGCAACGCGCCGAACGTCACCGACCTGCTGGAGGCAAGTCCGGTGTCGTACCCGCACCAGAACGGGCTCGACGCGGTAATGGCGAGAAAATGCGGAAGGTAGGCGGACAGGGCATTGACGATGGGAATCGCCTTGTCCCCGTCCCGGATCCCTACGTGAACATGCACGCCGAAGGTCTGAATCCGGCGGGCAAGCCACTGCATTTGCTCGACAAGTTCCGCATAGCGCTGGACAGGCGCCAGGGTCGCGTCTCGCCAGTCGCTCACCGGGTGAGTCCCGGCGCACGCTAGCAGGATACCGCGCTCGGTCGCCATCCGCTGGAGTTCGGTGATCGTTATGGCCAGGTCGTCTTTCACCTCGGACACGGTGCTGCAAACGCCGGTGACCAGCTCGAGAGTGGACTGCATCAGCTCGTGGCGGATTCGCGGGTGCTCCCCGGTATCGCCGGTCACGGGCAGCTGGCCGAGCAGCTTGCCGGCTTCCTGGCGCAGCAGCTTGGTCTCGCTGTCGATCAGCTGGACCTCCCATTCGACGCCGAGGGTCGCGCCACGGGAAGGATTCCACTCGATAGCCATGGCTGGACCCTTCATCCTCCGTGCTTGGTGGTTCGGGGCCCCGGGCCCGGAATTGTTCAGTTATCAGATTTCCCCGGGCCGGTACTCGCCCCACACATCGCGCAGCGCGTCGCACACCTCACCCAGGGTGGCTTCGGCCCGCAGCGCGTCGCGGAGCGGGTAAAGCACGTTGCCGGCACCCTCGGCGGCCGCCTTGACCGCGGAAATGGCGCGGGCCACCGGCTCGGCGGCGCGCTCGGCCCGCAGCCGGGCCAGCCGGGCCGCCTGGGCCGCCTCGATGGCCGGGTCGACGCGCAGCGGCTCGTAGGGCTCCTCGCCCTCGGCGGCGAACTTGTTCACGCCAACGACAACACGCTCTCCCTCGTCGATTTCCCGCGCCACCTGATAGGCCGCGCCCTCGATCTCGGTTTTCTGGAACCCGCGCTCGATGGCCGCCGCCGCCCCGCCCATGTCCTCGACGCGGTCCAGCAGGGCCTCCGCGGCCGCCTCGACATCGTCGGTCATCGACTCGATGGCGTACGAGCCCGCGAACGGATCCGCCGTCGCGGTCAGGTCGCTCTCGTACGCGATGACCTGCTGGGTGCGCAGCGCCAGCCGGGCCGCCTTGGTGCTGGGCAGGGCCAGCGCCTCGTCGAAGGAATTGGTGTGCAGCGACTGGGTCCCGCCGAGCACCGCGGCCAGCGCCTGCAGGCTCACCCGGATCAGGTTCACCTCCGGCTGCTGCGCGGTGAGCTGCACCCCGGCCGTCTGGGTGTGGAAGCGCAGCATCTGCGACCGCGGGTCCTCGGCCTTGAACTCGTCCTTCATGATCCGCGCCCACAGCCGCCGCGCCGCGCGGAACTTCGCGACCTCCTCGAGCAGCGTGGTCCGGGCGACGAAGAAGAACGACAGCCGGGGCGCGAACTCATCCACGGCCAGCCCGGAGGACAGCGCGGCCCGGACGTACTCCTTGGCGTTGGCCAGCGTGAACGCGATCTCCTGCACCGGCGTGGCACCCGCCTCGGCCATGTGGTAGCCGGAGATGGAGATGGTGTTCCACCGGGGCAGTTCGGCGCGGCAGTAGGCGAAGGTGTCGGCCACCAGGCGCAGCGAGGGGCGGGGCGGGTAGATGTAGGTGCCCCGGGCGATGTACTCCTTGAGCACGTCGTTCTGGATGGTGCCGGTCAGCTGCTCCGGGCGGGCGCCCTGCTCCTCGCCGACCGTCTGGTACATCAGCAGCAGCACCGCGGCGGGCGCGTTGATCGTCATCGAGGTGGAGACCTTATCCAGCGCGATGCCGCCGAACAGCGTGCGCATGTCGTCCACGCAGTCGATGGCCACGCCGACCTTGCCCACCTCCCCGTGCGCGACCGGCGCGTCCGAGTCGTACCCCATCTGGGTCGGCAGGTCGAAGGCGACCGACAGCCCGGTGGTGCCCGCCTCGATCAGCTCGTGGTAACGGCGGTTGGATTCGGTGGCGGTGGCGAAGCCGGCGTACTGGCGCATCGTCCAGGGCCGGTCGACATACATCCGCGGATACACGCCGCGGGTAAACGGATACTCTCCCGGCCTGCCGAGCTTCTGCTCGGGCCGGAAGCCCGTAAGCTTGCCCGGATCATAGACGGGCTCGATGGGAAGACCTGACTCGGACGTACGCTCCATATGATCAGGTTACTTCGGGGCCGCCCCGGCGCCCGCCCCATCGCGCACGCCGGGGACGCGATCGCGGGGATCATCGGCCGTTCGGCATCATTTCCCGGCCCCGGCGGCGGTCAGCCCGCGGGCTCGAGCAGGCCCATCCGGCCGCGGACGGCGGTCATGGTCTGCCCGGCCACCCGGCGGGCGCGCGCCGCGCCGTCGGCGAGCACGCGGTCGAGCCCGGCCTCGTCGGCGAGGATGCGCTCGGTCTTCTCCCTGATCGGCGCGAGGGCGGTGACGACCACCTCGGCCACGTCCTTCTTGAACCCGCCGTAGCCCGCGCCGGCGTACTTGGCCTCGAGCGCCGCCACCGGCTCGCCGGACAGCGCCGAGTAGATCCGCAGCAGGTTGGTCACGCCCGGCTTGGCTCCGGGGTCGGCGCGGACCTCGCTGCCCGCGTCGGTGACCGCGCGGGCGATCTTCCTGCGGATCACGGCGGGGTCCTCCAGGACGTCGATGATCCCCTGCGGGGACGAGGACGACTTGCTCATCTTGGCCGTCGGGTCCTGCAGGTCGTAGATCTTGGCCACGTCGGCCGGGATGTACGGCTGCGGAGGCACGAACGTCGGGCCGTACCTGTGGTTGAACCGCTGGGCCAGGGTCCGGCTGAGCTCGAGGTGCTGCCGCTGGTCCTCGCCCACAGGCACCCGGTCGGCCTGGTACAGCAGGATGTCCGCGGCCTGCAGGATCGGGTAGGTGAACAGGCCGACCGAGGCCTGCTCCTGGCCTTCCCTGGACGACTTGTCCTTGAACTGGGTCATCCGGCTCGCCTCGCCGAACCCGGTGATGCAGCCGAGTACCCAGGACAGTTCGGTGTGCTCGGGCACGTGGCTCTGCACGAACAGCGTGCACCGGTCCGGGTCGAGCCCGGCGCCGAGCAGCTGGGCGGCGGCCACCCTGGTCCTCCCGGACAGCCGGGCGGGATCTTGCGGCACGGTGATCGCGTGCAGGTCGACCACGCAGTAGAAGGCGTCGTAGCTGTCCTGCAGCGCCACCCACTGGCGCAGCGCGCCCAGGTAGTTGCCGAGGTGGAAGGAGTCGGCGGTGGGCTGGATGCCGGACAGGACGCGCATGCGCAGGAGTCTAGCGGCGGCGCTACCTGCGGCCGGCGGGCAGGCCTGAATCGGCGACGACCACCTCGACCCGCTGGAACTCCTTCAGGTCGGAGTAGCCGGCCGTGGCCATGGTCCGGCGCAGCGCCCCCATCAGGTTCATCGAGCCGTCCGGCACGGTCGACGGGCCGTGCAGGATCTGCTCCAGCGTGCCGATGGTGCCGACGTGGACCCGGGCGCCCCGGGGCAGTTCGGTGTGGTTGGCCTCGCTACCCCAGTGATAGCCGTGCCCGGGGGCCTCGGCCGCCCGGGCCAGCGGCGAGCCCACCATGACCGCGTCGGCGCCGATGGCCAGCGCCTTGGCGATGTCGCCGCTGCTCGTCATGGACCCGTCGGCGATCACGTGCACGTAACGGCCGCCGGACTCGTCCAGGTAGTCACGCCGCGCCGCGGCCACGTCGGCGATCGCGGTGGCCATCGGCACCGCGACGCCGAGCACCTTCACGGTGGTGTGGCCCGAACCGCCGCCGAAGCCGACCAGCACCCCGGCGGCGCCGGTGCGCATCAGGTGCAGCGCGGCGGTGTACGTCGCGCAGCCGCCCACCACCACGGGGACGTCGAGCTCGTAGATGAACTGCTTGAGGTTGAGCGGCTCGGCCCGGCCCGAGACATGCTCGGCGGACACCGTGGTGCCGCGGATCACGAAGATGTCCACCCCGGCGTCCACGACCGCCTTGGCGTACCGCGCGGTGCGCTGCGGCGACAGGCTGGCCGACGTCGTCACCCCGGCGCGGGCGATCCCCTCGATCCGGCGGCCGATGAGGTCCTCGGAGATCGGCTCGGCGTACATGGCCTGCAGCCGGCGGGTGGCGGCCTGCTCATCGAGTTCGGTCACCTCGGCCAGCAGCGGCCCGGGATCTTCGTACCTGGTCCACAGCCCCTCCAGGTCGAGCACGGCGAGCCCGCCCAGGCGGCCGATCTCGATCGCGGTGGCCGGCGACACCACGCTGTCCATCGGGCAGGCCATCAGCGGCAGCTCGAACCGGTAGGCGTCGATCTGCCAGGCGATCGACACCTCTTCCGGGTCCCGGGTGCGGCGGGCGGGCACGATGCCGATCTCGGCGAGCGAGTACGCCCTCCTCCCGGTCTTGCCGCGGCCGATCTCCACGTCGGTCATGCGGTGTCCCCCGCTCGCCTCCGGGGCGCTACGAGGCGTCGCCTTCCCTCGTCGCTCGTCCCTCGCTCCTCAGTCCAGGCGACGCCGCGCCCCTTCGGCTCGCTCATGACGGCTTTCCCGGCTTGGCGCTGTAGTTGGGTGCCTCGACGGTCATCTGGACGTCGTGCGGATGGCTCTCGGTCAGGCCGGCCGCGGTGATCTGGATGAACCTGGCCTCCTGCAGGCCGGCGATGGTCCGGGCGCCGCAGTAGCCCATGGCGGCGCGCAGCCCGCCGACGAGCTGGCCGGCCACGGCAGCCAGCGGGCCGCGGTACGGCACCTGGCCCTCGACGCCCTCCGGCACCAGCTTGTCCTCGCGCAGCACGTCGTCCTGGAAGTACCGGTCCTTGGAGTAGGACCGGCCTCGCTCCCGGTTCCGCATGGCCCCGAGCGAGCCCATGCCGCGGTAGAGCTTGTACTGCTTACCGTTGATGAAGACCATCTCGCCGGGGCTCTCCTCGCAGCCGGCCAGCAGGCTGCCGAGCATGACGGTGTCGGCGCCCGCGGCGATGGCCTTGGCGATATCGCCGGAGTACTGCAGGCCGCCGTCGCCGATCACCGGGACGCCGGCCGGCCGGGCCGCCTTGGCCGCCTCGTAGATCGCCGTGACCTGCGGCACGCCCACGCCCGCGACCACCCGGGTGGTGCAGATGGAGCCCGGCCCGACGCCGACCTTGACGCCGTCCGCGCCCGCGTCCACCAGGGCCTGGGCCCCGGCTCTCGTCGCGACGTTGCCGCCGATCACCTCGGTGTCGGAGTTGGCCTTGAGCTGCCCGATCATGTCAAGCACGGCCTGCGCGTGCCCGTGCGCGGTGTCCACCACCAGGAAATCCGCGCCGGCCTCGATCAGCGCCTGGGCGCGGCGCTTGGCGTCCTCGCCGACCCCTACCGCGGCGCCGACCACCAGCCGGCCCGCCTGGTCCTTGGTCGCGTTGGGGAACTTCTCGCTCTTGGCGAAGTCCTTGACCGTGATCAGGCCCCTGAGGCGGTTTTCGTCGTCCACGAGCGGCAGCTTCTCCACCTTGTGCTGGCGGAGGAGCTTCAGCGCCTGGTCGGGGTGCACCCCGACCGGGGCGGTGACCAGGGGCATCGGGGTCATCACCTGGGCCACGCGGCGGCTGTGGTCGGTCTCGAACCTGATGTCGCGGTTGGTGACGATGCCGACAAGCACGCCGTCCGGGCTGGTCACCGGCAGGCCGGAGATCCGGTAGCGGCCGCACAGCGCGTCGACGTCCGCGATGGTGGCGTCCGGCCCGCAGGTCACCGGGTGGGTGATCATGCCCGCCTCGGACCGCTTGACCATGTCCACCTGCTGGGCCTGCTCCTCCACGGACAGGTTACGGTGCAGCACTCCCACGCCGCCCTGGCGGGCCATGGCGATCGCCATCCGGGCCTCGGTCACGGTGTCCATCGACGCGGATACCAGCGGGATGCGGAGCCGGTAACGGCGCGTGATCCTGGTGCCGGTGTCGGCCTCGCCGGGCAGCACCGCCGAGTGGTCGGGCAGCAGGAGCACGTCGTCAAAGGTCAGGCCGGCCGGCGCGAACTTGTCCTCCGGGCCCGGACGAGCTTGGTCAGTCATCGGGAAACCTCCAGCGCGGATACCCGGAATGTCTCCATCCTAAGGAAAGCCGGGACCCAGGGGACTGGATCCCGGCTTTCACGGTACTGTGCCGGGCTGCGCCCGGGCCGACCTCAGTGCGGGTGGCTGTGCCCGTGGCCGTCGGCCGCGGGCGCCTCCTTCTCCTCCGGCTTCTCGACCACCAGGGTCTCCGTGGTCAGCAGCATGCCCGCGATGGACGCGGCGTTCTGCACGGCGGACCTGGTCACCTTCACCGGGTCGATGACACCCTGGGCGGCCAGGTCACCGTACTCACCGGTAGCGGCGTTGTAGCCGTGCCCGGCGGGCAGCTCGGCGATCCTGGCGACCACGACCGAACCTTCCTGCCCGGCGTTCAGCGCGATCCAGCGGGCCGGCTCGGTCAGGGCGCGCGCGACGATCCGGACGCCTGTCGCCTCGTCGCCCTTGCGGCCGAGATCGCCGAGGTCCTTGGCCACCTGCACCAGGGCAATGCCGCCGCCGGGGATGATGCCCTCCTCGATGGCGGCCCGGGTGGCGGAGATGGCGTCCTCGAGACGGTGCTTCTTCTCCTTGAGCTCCACCTCGGTCGCGGCCCCGGCGCGCAGCACGCAGACGCCGCCGGACAGCTTGGCCAGCCGCTCCTGCAGCTTCTCCCGGTCCCAGTCAGAGTCGGAGTTGTCGATCTCGGTGCGGATCTGCCGGATCCGGTCCTCGATCGCCTGCTTGTCGCCGGCGCCGTCGACGACGGTGGTGTCATCCTTGGTGACCACGATCCGGCGGGCCCGGCCGAGCTCCTCGAGCCCGACCGACTCCAGCTTGATGCCGAGTTCCTCGCTGACGACGGTGCCGCCGGTCAGCGTGGCGATGTCGGCGAGCATGGCCTTGCGGCGGTCACCGAACCCGGGGGCCTTCACCGCCACCACGTTGAGCAGGCCGCGGATCTTGTTCACCACCAGGGTGGCCAGGGCTTCGGCCTCGACATCCTCGGCGATGACCAGCAGCGGCCGCTTCACCTGGGCGATCTTCTCCAGCAGCGGCAGGAAGTCGGCCATCGAGGAGATCTTGGCCTGGTTGACGAGCACGTACGCGTCCTCCAGGACCGCCTCGAGACGCTCGGGGTCGGTGATGAAGTACGGCGAGATGTAGCCCTTGTCGAACTGCAGGCCCTCGGTGAACTCCAGCTCCAGGCCCATCGTCGGCGACTCCTCGACGGTGATGACCCCGTCCTTGCCGACCTTGCTGAACGCCTCGGCGATCAGCTCGCCGATCTTCTCGTCCTGCGCGGAGATCGTCGCGACGTGCGCGATCTCGGTCTGCTCCTCCACGTCACGGGCGGAGGCGAGGAGCCGCTCGGAGACCGCGGCGGCGGCCGCGTCGATGCCGCGCTTGAGGTCCATCGGGTTGGCTCCGGCCGCGACCGAGCGCAGGCCGTGGTGCACCATCGCCTGGGCCAGGACGGTCGCCGTCGTGGTGCCGTCCCCGGCGATGTCATTGGTCTTAGTGGCGACCTCCTTGGCCAGCTGGGCCCCCAGGTTCTCGTACGGGTTCTCCAGCTCCACCTCCTTGGCGACGGTCACGCCGTCGTTGGTGATGGTGGGGGCGCCCCATTTCTTATCGATGACGACGTTGCGGCCCCGTGGGCCCAGCGTCACCTTGACGGTGTCGGCGAGCTTGTCCACGCCGCGCTCCAGCGACCGGCGGGCGTCCTCGTCGAACTCCAGGATCTTGGGCATTTACTACCTCAACCTACGGTTGGATCGAGTTCTCAGTCAGCCCTCTGGGGCAGGACCGGCGGTCCTGCCCCAGAGGCCAGCTTCTACTACTACTTTTCGATGACGGCGAGTACGTCCCGAGCGGAGAGCACCAGGTACTCCTCGCCCGCGTACTTCACCTCAGTGCCGCCGTACTTGCTATACAGGACCACGTCGCCGACCTTGACGTCGATCGGCACCCGCTTGGTTCCCGCGTCGTCGAAGCGGCCAGGGCCTACGGCGAGAACCTCGCCCTCCTGGGGCTTCTCTTTGGCGGTGTCCGGGATGACCAGCCCAGACGCCGTGGTCTGCTCGGCCTCGAGCGGCTTGACCACGATCCGGTCTTCGAGCGGCTTGATAACTACCTTGGTGGCGGTCGTCACGATCTGACCTCCCCCTCCGGAAAGGCTATTGGCTAGTTTGCTAGAGAGGGCGAACGCGGCGGCCTGCCGTCGCGGGTGCCAGACTGCCTCGTCGCGGTTAGCACTCTACAGCAGTGAGTGCTAATCCGGAACAGTAGTGGCCCGGCGCGCGCTCGTCAAACGCAGTGCGGCGGCGGCGCTGTGGCCCGGGGGATCGGGATAGCTGTGGCCCGGGGGGATCGGGATAAATGCCCTGTCATTCCCATTCGATGGTGGCCGGCGGCTTGCTGGTGACGTCGAGCACCACCCGGTTGACCTCGGGGACCTCGTTGGTGATCCGGGTGGAGATCCGGGCCAGCACCTCGTCAGGCAGCCGGGCCCAGTCCGCGGTCATCGCGTCCTCGCTGGTCACCGGGCGCAGCACCACCGGGTGGCCGTAGCTGCGGCCGTCGCCCTGCACGCCGACCGAACGCACCTCGGCCAGCAGCACCACCGGGCACTGCCAGACCAGGGTGTCGAGCCCGGCGGCGGACATCTCCTCGCGCACGACGGCGTCGGCCGCGCGCAGCACCGCGAGCCGTTCGGCGGTCACCTCGCCGACGATCCTGATGGCCAGCCCGGGGCCGGGGAACGGCTGGCGCCGGACGATCGCCTGGGGCAGCCCGAGTTCCTCCCCGACCCGGCGCACCTCGTCCTTGAACAGCCAGCGCAGCGGCTCGACCAGGCGGAACTTCAGGTCGTCCGGCAGGCCGCCCACGTTGTGGTGCGACTTGATGCTCGCGGTGCCGGTGCCGCCGCCGGACTCCACCACGTCCGGGTACAGCGTGCCCTGGACCAGGAACTCGCACGCCTCCCCGGCACCGGCGGCCGCGGCGGTGATCTCCCGGGCGGCGCGCTCGAACGCGCGGATGAACTCCCGGCCGATGATCTTGCGCTTCTGCTCGGGGTCTTGCACGCCGACCAGGGCGGACAGGAACGCCGCGGCCTCGTTCGCCACCGTGAGCCTGACGCCGGTGGCAGCCACGAAGTCCTGCTCGACTTGTTCGGCCTCACCCTGGCGCAGCAGGCCGTGGTCGACGAACACGCAGGTAAGGCGGTCGCCGATGGCCCGCTGGACGAGCGCCGCGGCGACCGCGGAGTCGACCCCGCCGGACAGCCCGCAGATGGCCCGGCCGCCGCCGACCTGCTCGCGGATCGCGGCCACCTGCTCCTCGACGATGTTCAGCATGGTCCAGGACGGGCGGCAGCCGGCCAGCTCCAGGAAGCGGGCCAGGATCCGCTGCCCGTGCTCGGTGTGCCGGACCTCGGGGTGGAACTGCACGCCGAACAGGCCGTTGCCGGGGTTCTCCATGGCCGCCACCGGGGTGGCGTCGGTCCGCGCGGTCACGGTGAAGCCGGGCGGGGCCTGGGTGGCCGTGTCGCCGTGCGACATCCACACGCGCTGGCGCCTCGGCGTCCCGGTCAGCAGCGCCCCGTCGTCGGCCTGCAGGCCGGTCGCGCCGTATTCGGCCGCGCCGCTGCGCTCGACCGTGCCGCCGAGCGCGGACACCATCAGCTGGAAGCCGTAGCAAATGCCGAGGACGGGTACCCCGGCACCGAAGAGCCCGGCCGGCGCGGGCGGCGCGCCGTCCGCGTAGACGGACGCGGGGCCGCCGGACAGGATGATCGCCTTCGGGTGCCTGGCCAGCATCTGCGCGACCGGCATCGTGGACGGGACGATCTCGGAGTAGACGTGGCACTCGCGCACCCGGCGGGCGATCAGCTGCGCGTACTGCGCGCCGAAGTCGACGACGAGGACGGTGTCAAAGCCACCGGGCACGCTGATCACCTTTCACTCTGCGGGCCCTCCGAGTCTAGCCGGACCTGACCAGCAGAAACCGGCGTCGCGGCCGGGGATGCGGGGCCGGCCGGGGATGCGGGGCCGGCCGGGGATGCGGGGCCGGCCGGGGATGCGGGGCCGGCCGGGGATGCGGGGCCGGCCGGGGATGCGGGGCCGGCCGGGGATGCGGGGCCGGCCGGGGATGCGGGGGTGGCGGTGACCCGGAGGCGGGCGATCCGGCGGCCGTCCATCTCGGTCACGGTGATGGTCCGGCCCGCCACCTGGACGCTGTCGCCCTCGGACGGCAGGTCGCCGAGGGCGGCCAGGACGTAGCCCGCGGCGGTCTCGTACGGGCCCTCGGGCAGCTCGATGCCGGTCTGTTCGGTGAACTCGTCCAGGTTGAGCAGGCCGTCGACCTCCACGTCGCCGGTCGGCAGCCGGGTCGCGTGCTCCTGCTCGATGTCGTATTCGTCCCTGATGTCGCCGATCAGCTCCTCCACCAGGTCCTCCAGGGTGACGATGCCGGCCGTGCCGCCGTACTCGTCGACCACGATGGCCAGGTGCGCCCGCTCGCGCCGCATCTCCGACAGCGCGGACAGCACGGTCTTGCTGATCGGCAGGAACTTGACCGGCCGGCTGATCCGGCTGACCGGCACCGGTCCCTTGCTCAGGCCCGGGCTCTGCTGGTTCGCTGCCTCCCGGTTCGCTGCCTCCCGGTTCCCTGCCTCCCGGGGGGAACCAGCCCCCCGGGAGGCCCTGCGGGAGAGACTACCCCCCCGATCCCCCCCGAGGCTGAGCAGGTCGCGGACGTGCACGAAGCCAATCACGTTGTCGTAGCTGTCCTGGTAGACCGGCAGCCGCGAGTGCGGCACGCCCGCGGCGATGCTGGCGGCCGCCGCGACCGGGGTCTGGCCGTCCAGGAAGACCACCTCGGTGCGCGGCACCAGGACCTCGCGGATCTGCCGCTTCCCGGCGTCGAAGACCTCTCCGGCGATGTGCCGCTCGTCCGCGCTGAGCGCCTGGGCGCCGGTCACCAGGTCACGCAGTTCCTGCTCGGTCATGGCCTGGCGGCCGATCCGGGGATCGGCGCCGAGGACGGCCACCACCAGGTTGGCCGACTTGGTCAGCAGCCAGACCACCGGCCGGGCCAGGGTGGCGATCCGGTCCAGCAGCGGCGCGGCCAGCATCGCCAGGGTGGGCGCCCGCTGCAGCGCGATCCGCTTGGGCGCGAGCTCGCCGAGGATCAGGCTGAAGAACGTGATGCAGATGGTCACCACGATGAACGCGATCGTGCCCGCCCAGGCGGGCGACAGGTGCTGCCGGACCAGCCACGACTTGAGCACCCCGGCGAGGGTCGCGGCCCCGTAGGCACCGGAGACCAGCGTGGCCAGGGTCACGCCGATCTGCACGGCGGAGAAGAACCGGTTCGGGTCCTGCGCGAGGCGGGCCGCCCGCTGGCCCCGCCTGCCACGCTTGGCCAGCGCCCTGACCTGGCCTTCCCGCAGCGAGACCAGCGCCATCTCGGAGCCGGCGAAGAACCCCCCGATGAGGATGATGATGAGGATGACAATGATGTCGAGAACTACCTTGCTCACGTGGCGATCGCCGACTTCCTCCGTTCGGCGCCGGCCGGCCGGACACTGGTCCCCCGATGGTGCTCCGCCGCCGGTCGCACGATGTGTCTGGCCAGTCTAGACGGGATAACGTAGGTTCCCCGTGGGCACGCAATCAATCTGGAAGTCCAGCAGCCGGCTGGCGGACGGGCGCGAGATCGTCTACTTCGACGAGGCGCCCGGGCTCGGCCGCGCCCAGGCCAGGGACACCCGGCCGCTGCCGCCGCGGGCGCCGGGGCCCGCGCTGCCGGACGGGTCGCCGGACGGGTCGCCGGACTGGGGCATCCGCTGGGATCCGCTGGCCGGGGAGTGGGTGGTGATCGCCGCCGCGCGCCAGGACCGCACCTTCCTGCCGCCGCCCGACCACTGCCCGCTGGACCCGTCGGCGCCCGGACGGCCCACCGAGGTACCGGCGGACAGCTACGACGTGGTGGTGTTCGAAAACCGCTTCCCGTCGCTGGCCGAGCCGCTCGGCCGGTGCGAGGTGGTCTGCTTCACCGCCGACCACAGCTCCTCGTTCGCCGCGCTGTCGCCGCGCCGGGTGCGGACCGTGTTCGAGGCCTGGGTGGACCGCACGCAAGCGCTGAGCGCGCTGCCCGGGACCAGGCAGGTGTACTGTTTCGAGAACCGGGGCGAGGAGATCGGCGTCACGCTGCACCACCCGCACGGGCAGATCTACGCCTTCCCCTTTCTCGCCCCGCGGCTGGCCCAGATGGTGGAACAGGCCCGCGGCTACCCGGGCGGCAACCTGTTCGACGACCTGGTGGCCGCGGAGCTGCGCGCCGGGACGCGGATCGTCACCCGCAACGAGCACTGGATCGCGTTCGTGCCCGAGGCGGCGCGCTGGCCGTACGAGGTGCGGATCTTCCCGGCCGCCCGGGTGCCCGACCTGCCCGCGACGGGCGAGCCGGCCCGGGACGCGTTCGGCCCGCTCTACCTGGATGTGCTGGGCCGGTTCGACGCGCTGTTCGGCAAGCCCGCGCCGTACATCGCCGCCTGGTTCCAGGCCCCGGTCGCGGATGTGCGGGCGCGTGGCCAGTTCGCCGCGCACCTTCAGGTACTGTCGGTCCGGCGCGCCGCGGAAAAGCTGAAGTACCTCGCCGGCACCGAGTCGGGCATGGGCGTGTGGATCAACGACATCGTCCCGGAAGAGGCGGCGCAGCGGCTCAGGGAGGTCCTCTGATGAGAGTGCTTGTCACCGGCGGTGCCGGTTATATCGGCAGCGTCGTCGCCGCGCAGCTGGTCGCGGCCGGGCACGACGTCACCGTGCTTGACGACCTGTCCACCGGGTACGCCGACGCCGTGCCGCCCGGCGCCACGTTCGTCAAGGGCACGCTGCGCGACTGCTCGGCCGAGGTGCTCTCCGACGGCGCCGAGGCCGTGCTGCACTTCGCGGCCAACTCGCTGGTCGGCGAGTCGGTGGCGAACCCGGCCAAGTACTGGTCGAACAACCTGGGCGGCACGGTCACGCTGCTCGAGGCGATGCGCGAGATCGGGGTCCGGACGATCGTGTTCTCCTCCACCGCCGCGGTCTACGGCGAGCCCGAGCGCACGCCTGTCACCGAGACCGATCCCACCCGCCCGACCAGCCCGTACGGCGCGTCCAAGGTCGCCGTGGACACCACGCTGACCGAGTTCTGCCGGCTGTACGGGTTCGGCGCGGTCAGCCTGCGCTATTTCAACGTGGCGGGTGCGTACCAGGCCCTTGACGGACATGGCGCCGGCAGCTGGCTCGGCGAGCGGCACAACCCGGAGACCCACCTCATCCCGAACGTGCTGGCGGCCGCGACCGAGGGCCGCCCGGTGCGGATCTTCGGCGGCGACTACCCGACCCCCGACGGTACCTGCGTGCGCGACTACATCCACGTCACCGACCTGGCCGACGCGCACCTGCGGGCGCTCGGGGCCTGCCGCCCCGGCCAGCACCGCGTCTACAACCTGGGCAACGGGGCCGGCTTCTCGGTCCGCGAGGTGATCGAGGTGTGCCGGGAGGTCACCGGCGCCGACATCGCCGCGGACGTGGCCCCGCGCCGGGCCGGCGACCCGGCCGTGCTGGTCGCCTCGTCCGCGAAGATCGCCTCCGAGCTCGGCTGGCGGGCGTCGCTCGACCTGCGCGCGATGGCCGCCGACGCCTGGCACTTCACCCAGGCGCGCGCCTCGCGGTGAGCGAGCCGAAGGGCGCCGGCGGCGACTGGAGCGAGGAGCGAGGAGCGAGGGACGAGCGAACGAGCGACGAGGGAAGGAGCCGCCTTACAAGGTGCCCGGAGGCGAGCGGGAAGACGCCGTGACGGCTGCCGCACTCTTCCGGTCGTGGTTCGGCGGCGCGCCGGACGGGGTGTGGCTGGCCCCGGGGCGGGCCAACCTGATGGGCGAGCACACCGACTACAACCAGGGGTACGTGCTCCCGTTCGCGCTCGGCCAGGGCGTCACGGCCGCGGCCGCGCGGCGGGCCGGGCGCCGGCTGGTGGTCTGCTCCCGGCAGGAGGCCTCGGCGGTGGAGGTGGACCTGGACGGGCTGGCGCCCGGCCGGGTGGCCGGCTGGGCCGCCTACCCGGCGGGGGTCGCCTGGGCGCTGGAGGCGGCCGGCCACCGGGTGCCCGGCGCCTGCGCCGCCATCGACTCCGACCTGCCCATCGGGGCGGGCCTGTCCTCGTCGGCCGCGCTCGAGTGCGCGATCGCGCTGGCCCTGACCGCGCTCGGCGGCCTGGACGTCCCCCGCGGCGAACTGGTCACGCTGGCCTGCCGGGCCGAGAACGAGTTCGTCGGGGTGCCCACCGGGATCATGGACCAGTCCGCCTCGCTGCGCTGCCGGGCCGGTCACGCGCTGCTGCTCGACTGCCGGTCACGCCAGACGTCCCAGGTGCCGTTCGACCCCGCCGCGGCGGGCGCCAGCCTGCTGCTCGTCAACACCAGGGCCAGGCACGAGCTGACCGACGGGGAGTACGGCCGGCGGCGCGCCGAGTGCGAAGAGGCGGCCCGCCGTCTCGGCCTCCGGTCTCTTCGGGACCTAACGGACCCGGCTGACGCGGACCGGCTGGCCGATCCCGTTCTCCGGCGGCGCGCTCGCCATGTCGTCGCCGAGAACCGGCGGGTCCTGCAGGTGGTGGCGCTGCTGCGCGCGGCGTCCCCGGACACCTACCGCGACATCGGGCGGCTGCTGGCCCGGGCGCACGCGTCGCTGCGCGACGACTTCGAGGTCTCGTGGCCGGAGGCCGACGCGGCGGTGGAGGCGGCGCTGGCGGCGGGGGCGTTCGGCGCGCGGATGATCGGCGGCGGATTCGGCGGCTCGGTGCTCGCGCTGATGCCCCGGCCGGCCGCCACCGCGGTCCGCGACGCCGTCACCGCGGCGTTCGCCCGGCACGGCTGGACCGCGCCGGAGTTCCTCGACGCGAGGCCCGCGGCCAGCGCCCGCCGGCTGAAGTAGGGTGGCCCGTGGAGCGGAGGAGGAAACCGTGACGGTGCGCGGCGAGGCGGCCGGACTGGCGGGCGAGATCGCGGCGCTGCGGCATGCGATCCACCGGGAACCCGAGATCGGCCTGGACCTGCCGAAGACGCAAGCCAAGGTGCTCGACGCGCTGGACGCGCTGCCGCTGAAGATCAGCACCGGCCGGGGGCTCAGTTCGGTGACCGCGGTGCTGCGCGGCAGTGCGCATTCCCGGCGGCCGGGCCCGGTGGTGCTGCTGCGCGGCGACATGGACGCGCTGCCGGTCACCGAGGAGAGCGGGCTGCCGTACGCGTCGGCGGTGCCAGGCGCGATGCACGCCTGCGGTCACGACCTGCACACGGCCATGCTGGCCGGTGCCGCGCGGCTGCTCTCGGCGCGGCGAGCCGACCTGCCCGGCACGGTGATCTTCATGTTCCAGCCGGGCGAGGAAGGGTACGCGGGCGCCCGGCACATGATCGGCGAGGGCGTGCTCGACGCGGCGGGCGAGCGCCCGGTCGCGGCCTACGGCCTGCATGTGACGTCCAGCCGGCTCCCCTGCGGGGTGTTCTCCACCCGGCCGGGCCCGCTGCTGGCCGCCGCCGACCAGATATTCGTCATCGTGCACGGGCGCGGCGGGCACGCCTCGCAGCCGCACCGCGCGGCCGACCCGATCCCGGCCGCCTGCGAGATGGTGCTCGCCCTGCAGACGATGGTGACCAGGAAGTTCGACGTGTTCGACCCGGTCGTGATCACGACCGGCAGCTTCCACGCGGGCACCACCGACAACGTGATCCCCGACCAGGCCAGGTTCCTGGCCACCGCCCGCTCCTACAGCGCCGCGTCCCGGGCCGCGCTCGCGGACCTGGTGCCGCGGCTGATCACGGACATCGCCAGCGCGCACGGGCTGACCGCCGACGCCGAGTACGCCCCGGAGTACCCGGTCACCGTCAACGACGCGGCCGAGGCGGAGTTCGCGCTGCAGACGATCACCGAGGCGTTCGGGGCCGGGCGCGCCGAGCGGGCCGAGTTCCCCATCACCGGCGCGGAGGACTTCTCCTTCGTGCTTGACGAGGTGCCCGGCGCGTTCGTCTTCCTTGGCGCCTGCCCGCCGGACCGCAACCCGGAGGTGGCGCCCACCAACCACTCCACGGTCGCAGTCTTCGACGACGCGGCGCTGGCCGACGGCACCGCCCTGTACGCCGAACTGGCCCTGCGCCGCCTGGCGCAGGGCTGACGCTCGGGCGGATCAGAGGCTGGCCACGTCGGCTTGCTTGGCGCGGACGGCCTCGGCGGCCGTGCGCAGGCCCTGGAGTTCGGCCTCGGTCAGGTCGCGCTCGACCACGCGGCGGACGCCCACCGCGCCGATCTCAGCCTCCACGCCCAGGTAGACGCCGGAGATGCCGTACTGGCCGTCCACCCAGGCGCACACCGGCATGATCGCGCCTGAGTCCTCGGCCACCGCGCGGGCCATCCGTGCCGCGGCCGCCGACGGGGCGTAGTACGCCGAGCCCGTCTTCAGCAGCGCGACGATCTCCCCGCCGCCGTTCCTGGTCCGGGTGACCAGCTGCTCGATCTCGTCGGCGGGCAGCAGGCTGTCCAGCGGCCGGCCGTCCACGGTGCAGGCCGACGGCACCGGCACCATGGTGTCGCCGTGCGAGCCGAGCGTCAGCGTCCGCACCGAGCCCACCGGCACATCCAGCTTCTCCGCCACGAAGCAGCTGAACCGCGCGGTGTCGAGCATGCCGGCCTGGCCCATGACCCGGTGGTGGGGGAACCCGGACACCCGGGCCGCCAGCGCGGTCATCTCGTCCAGCGGGTTGGACACCACGATCAGCACCGCGTCCGGCGCGTACTTGGTGACGTTCTCCACCACGTTCCTGACGATCTTGGCGTTGGTCTCGATCAGGTCCATCCGGCTCATGCCGGGCTTGCGCGGCAGGCCCGCGGTGATGATCACGATGTTCGAGCCGGCCATCGCCTGGTACCCCTCGCCCGCCGGGCCGGTCGTCTGGCCGGTCACCTTGGTCTCGAACCCCTCGACCGGCCGCGACTGGTTCATGTCCAGGGCCAGCCCCTCCGGCTTGCCCTCGATGATGTCGGTGAGCACGACCTCATCGAAGATGTCGTACTCGGCCAGCCGCTGCGCGGTGGTGGAGCCGTAGAAGCCGGCCCCGACGACGGTTACCTTGCCCCGGCGGGGGGCTAGGGGGGACTGACCCCCCTGGCTAGCACTTTGAGCCATAGCGCAGAACTCCTTCGTCCGGTAATGCACGTCAGCGGGCGCATTGGCGGATACCTGGCCCGTTCGGTACCAATCTTCTTGGGAACCCACCGCGTCGTCCTTTTTTAGGAACCCACCGCCTTGTCTTTCAGGAACCCACTGCCTTGTCTTTCAGGAACCCACCGCCTTGCGCAGGTTGTCATCCAGGGCGCCGAGGAATTCCTGCGTGGTCAGGAACGGCGTGTCCTTGCCGACGAGCAGGGCGAGGTCCTTGGTCATCTGGCCGCCCGCGATGGTCCGCACGCAGACATCCTCGAGCGTGCCGGCGAACCCGGTGACCTCGGGGGTGCCGTCGAGCTTGCCGCGGTGGGCCAGGCCCCGGGTCCAGGCGAAGATCGACGCGACTGGGTTGGTCGAGGTGGGCTTGCCCTGCTGGTGCTGGCGGTAATGCCTGGTCACGGTACCGTGCGCGGCTTCGGCCTCCACGGTGCGGCCGTCCGGCGTCATCAGCACGCTGGTCATCAGGCCGAGCGAGCCGTAGCCCTGGGCCACCACGTCGGACTGCACGTCGCCATCGTAGTTCTTGGTGGCCCAGACGATGCCGCCCTCCCACTTGAGCACCTGCGCGACCATGTCGTCGATCAGCCGGTGCTCGTAGGTGATGCCGGCCGCCTCGAATTCGGCCTTGAACTCGGACTCGAAGATCTCCGCGAAGAGGTCCTTGAACCGCCCGTCGTAGGCCTTCAGGATCGTGTTCTTGGTGGACAGGTAGAGCGGGAACTTCCGGTTCAGCGCGTAGCGCATCGTGGCCCGGGCGAAGTCGCGGATCGAGTCGTCGTAGTTGTACATCGCCATCGCGACGCCGCCGCCGGCGAACCGGGCGACCTCCATCTCGATGGGCTGCCGGGGATTGGCGCCGCCGTCGCTGTCCGGCACGTAGCTGATCGTCACCGTGCCCGGGCCCGGCACCACGAAGTCGCTGGCCTTGTACTGGTCGGCGTGCGCGTGGCGGCCGATGATGATCGGCTTGGTCCAGTTCGGCACCAGCCGCGGGATGTTGGAGATCACGATCGGCTCGCGGAAGATGACGCCGCCCAGGATGTTCCTGATGGTGCCGTTCGGCGAGCGCCACATCTTCTTCAGCCCGAACTCGGCCACCCGCGCCTCATCCGGCGTGATCGTCGCGCACTTCACGCCCACGCCGTGCCGCTGGATGGCGTGCGCCGCGTCGACCGTCACCTGGTCGTCGGTGGCGTCGCGGTGCTGGATGGACAGGTCGTAGTAGTCGAGCTGAATATCCAGGTAGGGCAGTATCAGCTGATCCTTGATGTACTGCCAGATGATGCGCGTCATCTCATCCCCGTCGAGTTCGACGACCGGGTTCGCCACCTTGATCTTGGCCATGGTCTTATCCGGTTCCCTTCATGGACGTGCCGCTTATGGCAGCATCAGCGCGACGGCCAGCACCGCGGCGCCGAGCACCGCGAAGGTCAGCACGTCAGAGGCTTTTCGCCGGGTCGCGAGCAGGCCCGCGTAGCGTTCCGGCAGGATCAGCCGGGCCAGCGCCGCGGCGAGCAGCGATCCGCCGAGAACCCCGGTGCCGAGGGCCGCGTAACTCGCTCCCCGCCAGGCGATGAGCAGGCCGGCCGCGGCGCCCGCCAGCGCGACGAGGTAGGGCACCCAGGTGACGGCGGCGGTGCCGGTTCGGTCCGTGGCTGGAGTGGACAGCCCGGGGCGGGCGGCCCGGTGACCGGCGCGGGATCGTGCCCGGGCCCGGGCCGGCGCCGCGGCGGGGGACGGCGCGGCGGAGATCACGACGTCATGATGCACGCGCGGCGGCACCTGGCGGCGAGGCGCGGCGGTACCTGGCGGCGGCACCGCCTCATCCATCGGCGCCAGTCTCCTGCCCAGGCCAACGCGGCCAGAGCCAGCGCTCGCCGGCCTATTCACCATGCACCTGCCTCCCGGCTTCCCGCAGCGAAGTTTACCGGGGCCGGGCCTGGCCGTGGGCACGGCGTGCCCACGGCATCGACGGGTAATCTCACGGTAGGAGCCGTGACACGGGGGGTAACCCAGTGGTAGGACCTTACTTACGGCTCCGATAGAAGGGAGGCACCGGGGTGGGCACACCGTTCCTCCGCGTCGAGGAAACCGGGGACGTTTTCCCGCTGCGTGACGTGGTGACGACCGTCGGCCGCGGCCAGGGCGCGGACATCCGCCTGGATGACCCCAGCGTGTCCCGGCTGCACGCCGAGCTCGTCCGCCGCGGACCCTACGTGTACGTCGCCGATCTCGGTTTATCACGTAACGGCACCCGGGTTAACGGGCGGCCGGTGGCGCGCCGCGTCCTCGAGGACGGCGATGTCCTCAGTTTCGGCGCGGCCCGGTGCCGGATCGGCGGGCTCGAGCAGGAAGAGATCACGGCCGAGGCCGAGCTGCGCCGTTCGGCCATACCCGAGCTCACCCGCCGTGAGATGGACGTGCTCACCTCGCTGTGCCGCCCCGCGCTCTGCGACGAGGCGTTCGCCACCCCCGCGACGGCGCACCAGATCGCCGCCGACCTGGTGGTGACCGAGGCGGCGGTCAAGCAGCACCTGCTCAGGCTCTACCAGAAGTTCCGGATCCCCGAGGGGCCGAACCGGCGCACCAGGCTGGCCAACGAGGTCGTCGCGCTCGGGCTGGTCAAGCCGATGCCGCCGGCCGGCCAGGGCGAGCAGTTAAGCGTGGATGTTCCGCAGCAGCCAGTGCGACGCCGACGTGATCAGGTTGTGCAGGCCGGGTAGGTGCCCGGGAATGGGCGGCCCCACCGCGGGCCAGTAGTACGGCGTCTGGGACGAGGCGAACATGACCGCGGCGACCGCGAGCGCCCACACGGCGAGCGCGGTCACCGCCGCGGATGTCCGGTTCCTGGCCACGGCGCCCGCCATCCGGTCCAGCTGCCGCCGCGGGCGGCGCGAGCCTGGTCCCAGGCCGTACCACGCCACGACGGCCGCGGCCGCGTAGGCGCCCGCCCGCGGCATGTCCGCGCTGTGGGTGAACACGACGGCCAGGCCGTAGGCGGCCACGCCGACGACGATCGCGAGCGGCGCCATCAGCACCTCGGTGAGCAGCGCCCTGGCCACCGTGAGCGGCGCCGTGACCATCACGACCAGCAGGTCGCTGGCGCGCGGGCCGCGCACGGACCGGCGCACCGCCAGCGCGCTTTGCGCCCGGTCCGCCGCCCGCAGCAAGGTGATCACGGCCAGTGCGGCGACCAGCCCGGCCACCGGCAGCATCACGGTCAGCGCCACGGCCGCGACCATGAGGGCGAGTCCGGCCATGGTGTTCGGGCGGGACTGGCGGCGCGGATCTTGGGCCGGGCCCGGGCCCTGGCCGGCGCGCCGGTCTCGGGCGGCCCGCGGGTCGTGGGCCACGCGCGGGCTCTGGGCCGCGCGCGGGCTCTGGGCCGCGCGCGGGCTCTGGCCGACGGGTACCGGCCCCTGGGGACCCCAGGGGCCGGCCTGGTCCCGGTAGCCCGCGGACCGCTGCTTGCTGGCACGCTCCGGGGCGTATTCGACGGGCGGCAGCAGGTCGGCCACGTCCCTGGCCGCCTGCTTGGGCGCCGGCGACGCCTGCCTGGGCGCCTGGGGCGCGTGGGGCGCCTGGGGCGCCGCGGCGGGGGTGAGGGTCGCCCTGGGCCGCTGGGTGGCGGCGGGGTCGGGCCGGTCGCCGTCGACCTCGGTCTCGCCGGGGCCGCGGATGCCGACGGCCGGCGAGCTGGTGATGGTGGGCGTGGCCGCCGCGCCTGCCGCCGACATGTCGAGCGCGCTGGACTGGGCGCTGAGCCAGCTGGCCGACGGGCGGTGCGAGGGATCCCGGGCCAGCGCGGCCGTGATCAGCGGCACCAGCGGCGCCGGGACGCCGGCCAGGTCGGCGCGGCCGGAGATGATGCGGTAGAAGATCGTCTCGTAGGACCCGCCGCCGAAGGGGAGGTGGCCGGTCGCGGCGAAGGCCATCGTCGAGCCCCAGGAGTGCACGTCGGAGGCGGGGCTGCTCGGCTGGCCCTCGATGACCTCCGGCGCCAGGTACCCGGGCGTGCCCATCACCAGGCCGGTCTGGGTCAGCCGGGTCGCGTCGCCGGCCTGGGCGATGCCGAAGTCGATGACGATCGGCCGGTCGTCGGTGAGCATCACGTTGCCGGGCTTCAGGTCGCGGTGCACCACGCCCGCCGCGTGGATCGCGGCCAGCGCCTCGGCCATGCCGTGGGCCAGCCGGCGCAGACCCCGGCCGGACAGCGGGCCGCGGGCGCGGACCATCTCCTCCAGCGTGGGCCCGGCCACGAACCGCGTGACGATGTACGGGTACTCGCCGGTCACGTCGGCGTCGAGCACCTCGGCGACGTAGGGGCTGCGGACCCGGCGCATGGTCTCGACCTCGCGGGCCAGCCGGCGGCGCGCATTGGCGCCGTCGGGGCCGTCGGGGCCGAGCGGACGGAGCACCTTGACCGCCACCGGGCGACCCTCCGGATCGCGGGCGAGGTGGACCACCCCCATGCCACCTTCCCCGAGGCGGTCCTGAAGGCGATACGGGCCGAGCGTCCTCGGCAGATGTTCCGTGGCAGGCATCGCGGATTCCAGAGTACGAAACAGATCGCGTGTTGTGGAGCTAAAGAGATGTTGCCTGTCTGTAACGGCCCGGCTGCCCCGGGCCCGGCCGGGAGCCGACGGGCCGGGAGCCGATGCGGCCGGGACACTAGAATCTCTACCGTGGGGCTGACCGATGACTGAGCACGACGACCCGCTCTCGCTGGACATGGTGACCGCCGCGCTGCGCGCCGACAGCACCGACGTGGCCATCTACGCTCGCGTGCTGGCCCAGTCGCTGGGCGAGGCGCTGCCGGGCGACTGCGTCTCGGTGGAGCGGGACCGGTCCATGTCCGACCGGATGCGGGGCCGCCCGGGCGAGATCTCCAAGATCGTGGCCCGGCTCGGCGAGCTGCAGATGACGCTGGCGGTGCGCAACGGCCAGCCGGTGGCGGAGATCTGCCGCGCGGTGCGCGGCGTCGTGTTGTCCAGGAAGACCGTGCCGATCAGCGAATGGGCCGCGACGCTGGCCAGCGCGCTGGTCAGCTACGCCGAGCAGAACGCCCAGGCCGCCCAGGCCCTGCGCAAGCTCGTGGCCGGCAACTGAACCCGCCCGGCTCCAGTGCTGCCGGGCGGGCGAGCGGGTGGGGTCAGCGGCCGGTGAAGGTGGCTTTGCCCGGGCCGTGCTCCAGGAAGCTGCTCATGCCGACCCGCTGGTCCTCGGTGCCGAACAACGCGGCGAACTGCATCCGCTCGATCTCCAGGCCGGTGGCCAGGTCCACGCCGAGGCCGTGGTCGATGGCCTGCTTGGCGGCGCGCAGCGCCAGGGCGGGGCCGGCCGTGTAGCGCTTGACCAGGTCCTGCGCGGCGGCGTAGACCGAATCGTCCGGGACGACGGCGTCGACCAGGCCGCTGGCGTGCGCCTCGGCCGCGGCCAGCATCCGCCCGGTGAAGATGAGGTCCTTGGCCCGGGCCGGGCCGACCAGGCGGGGCAGCCGCTGCGTCCCGCCGGCCCCCGGGATGATGCCGAGCTGGATCTCGGGCTGCCCCAGCCGGGCGCGCTCGCCGGCGATCCGGAAGTCGGCGGTGAGCGCCAGCTCGAGCCCGCCGCCCAGGGCGAACCCGGTGATGGCGGCGACCACCGGCTTGCCGATCGCGGCGACCAGCGACAGGGCCGCCTGCAGCCGGCCGGACCAGGCCGCGGCCTCCGGGTAGCTGGCCCCGGCCATCTGCTTGATGTCGGCGCCTCCGGCGAAGGCCCGCTCGCCGCCGTAGACGATCACCGCGCGGACCTCGCCGGAGTCGTCGGCCTCTCGCGCGGCCACCGCCAGCTCGGCGGTCAGTTGCTCGTTCAGCGCGTTGACAGGCGGCCGGTCCAGCCGGATCGTGCCGATGCCGTCCGCGGTCTCCAGATTGACGAACTCACCCATGACTGCAACTCCTCATCGAAGGTCACCGTTGGTCATCCCGGCCGGCGCCTGGGGATAGGTCACCAGCCCGAGCTCGGCGCGGCTGTCGAGCAGCGGGTGGTTCGGCAGCACCCGCACCGTGTAGCCGAACGGGCCCGGCCGGTCCAGTGGCACCGCGCCGGAGAACCGGGCCACCAGCACTGCAGGAGGGGTCTGGGGAGGATCGTCCTCCCGGGCCGGCACAGCAGGAGGGGTCTGGGGAGGATCGTCCTCCCGGGCCGGCACAGCAGGAGGGGTCTGGGGAGGATCGTCCTCCCGGGCCGGCACAGCAGGAGGGGTCTGGGGAGGATCGTCCTCCCGGGTCGGCACAGCAGGAGGGGTCTGGGGAGGATCGTCCTCCCGGGCCAGCACCGCGTAGGCCGGGGAGATGATCTCGTCGGCGTCGTCGGGGCGCCCGTACACCACCTCCACCAGCACGTCGTCCGGGCTGAGCCCGCCGAGCGCCACCGAGACGCGCACGGTCAGCGCCGACCCCAGGGCCTGACCGGAAGACCCGGCGGCTTCGGCCTCCACGTGCTCGATCCGCAGCTCCGGCCAGGCCCGCACCACGCGCTGCTTCCACGCCGCCAGCTCCCGCGCCGGGCCGAACGCGCCGGCCAGCTCAGCAGTACCGGCCAGCTCAGCAGTACCGGCCAGCGCGGGGCCGGCCAGCGCGCGCGAGGCCGCCGCGGCCGGCACGTACAGCGCCGTCACGTACTCCCGGACCATGCGCTCGGCCCGGACCTTCGGCCCGAGCGAGCGGAACGTGTGCCGGATCCGCTCCACCCAGCCCGGCGCGCTACCGTCCGCGTCCCGGTCGTAGAACAGCGGCGCCACCGACTTGCCGAGCAGCTCGTACAGCGCGGTGGCCTCGAGCGCGTCGCGGCGGGCGGCGTCGGCCACACCGTCGGCCGACGGGATCTCCCAGCCGTTGCCGCCGTCGTACCACTCGTCCCACCAGCCGTCCCTGACTGAGACGTTGAGGCCGCCGTTCAGCGCGGCCTTCATGCCCGAGGTCCCGCACGCCTCCAGCGGGCGCAGCGGGTTGTTCAGCCACACGTCGCAGCCCTGTACCAGGGCGTGCGCCATGTCCATGTCGTAGTCGGGCAGGAACACGATCCGGCGCCGCACCTCGGGCGAGTCGGCGAACAGGACCATCTGCTGGATCAGTCCTTTGCCGCCCTCGTCGGCCGGGTGCGCCTTGCCCGCGACCACGATCTGGATCGGCTGGGACGGGTCGTTCAGCAGCCCGCTGAGCCGCTCGGGGTCGTTCAGCATGAGCGTCAGCCGCTTGTAGGAGGGCACCCGCCGGGCGAAGCCGATCGTCAGCACGTTCTCGTCGAGCACGTCGTCGATCCAGGTCAGCTCGGCCTCCGACGCGCCCCGCTGCCGCCAGGAGGCGCGCAGCCTGCGCCGGGTCTCGGCGACCAGGCGCGCCCGCAGCCGGTGCCTGGTCTCCCACAGCTCGGCGGCCGGGGCGTCGGCGGCCCGCTCCCAGTCCCAGCCGGTGGCCTGGCCCGGCGAGGTCCCGGTCAGCCCCAGGATGTCGGGCGCCACCCAGGTGGGGGTGTGCACGCCGTTGGTGACCGAGCCGATGGGCACCTCGCGGGTGTCGAAGCCCGGCCACAGGCCGGCGAACATCTCCCGGCTGACCTGGCCGTGCAGCAGCGACACGCCGTTGACCCGCTGCGCCAGCCGCATGCCCATCACGGCCATGTTGAACACCTCGGGGTCGCCGCCCGGGTAGGTCTCCGCGCCGAGCGCGAGCACCCGGTCGACGGGCAGCAGCGGGTCGTCGGCGAAGTGCTCCCGGACCAGGCTGCGCTCGAACCGGTCGATGCCCGCGGGCACCGGGGTGTGCGTGGTGAACACGGTGCCCGCCCGGCCGACCTCGAGCGCCTCGTCGAAGCTCAGCCCCTGCCCGGCGTACTCGCGGATGCGCTCGAGGCCGAGGAACCCGGCGTGGCCCTCGTTGGTGTGGAACACCTCGGGCGCGGGGTGGCCGCGCAGCGCGCAGAACGCCCGGACCGCGCGCATGCCGCCGATGCCGAGCAGCAGCTCCTGGCGGAGCCTGTGGTCGCTGCCGCCGCCGTACAGCCGGTCGGTGACCTCGTGCAGGTCGGCCTCGTTCTCCTCCACGTAGGAGTCGAGCAGCAGCAGCGGGACCCGGCCGACCTGGGCCACCCAGACCTGGGCGGCCAGCTTCCTCCCGGCGGTCAGGCTCACGGTCACGTGCACCGGCGACCCGGCGGCGTCGCGGAGCAGCTCGAGCGGCAGCCCGCTCGGGTCGTCGGACGGGTAGCGCTCGGCCTGCCAGCCGTCCGCGGACAGCGACTGGGTGAAGTACCCGTGCCGGTAGAGCAGGCCGACCCCGATCAGCGGCACGCCCAGGTCGCTGGCCGACTTCAGGTGGTCCCCGGCCAGGATGCCCAGGCCGCCGGAATACTGCGGCAGCGCGGCGGTGATGCCGTACTCGGGCGAGAAGTACGCGATCGAGGCGGGCCCGGAGCCGGCCGGCCCGCCGGCCGCGTACCAGCGCGGCTCGGACATGTACTGCGCCAGGTCCCGCTCGGCCTCGCCGAGCCGGTGCAGGAAGCCCTGGTCGGCTGCGAGCGCCGCGATCCGGGCCGACGGCAGCGCGCTGAGCATCGCGATCGGATCGCCGCCCGACGCCTGCCAGGCGGCCGGGTCGATCGACGCGAACAGGCCGGCCGTCGGGCCGTGCCAGGACCAGCGGAGGTTCAGCATCAGGCCGTGCAGCGCGGCCAGCGGCTCGGGCAGGGTGACGCGGACAGTGAACCGGCGAATCGCTCTCACGGGCAGACCTTAACGGGTCCAGGGCCGACATGCCGAACGATCAGCTGGCCGCGAGCACGCGAATCGGCCGGGCGAATGGGAAAACCAGTTCAAATTATACCGAACGGAGTGACGATAAGCCCGCCCGCCCGGTTCATCAATCGGCTGGGGTACGGCGCGGAAATTTAACCCGTACCCGCGCTGGCATGAAGACAACCCCGCTCGGTAGCGTAACCAGCGTGATTGGACGAATCCCGATCCTTGACACAGAGCCGGCCGTAGACTGCGGGCGCCGCCCGGCGATCGCGGTGACCGGCGAGACCTTCGGCGTCAGCGCCACGATCTTCCGCGAGGGTCACGGCATCACCAACGCCCGCGTGGTGCTGCGCGACCCGGACCGCAACGCGGCCCCGCCGGTGTACATGCGCGAGCTCGCGCCGGGCACCGACCGCTGGGGCGCGGACGTGACCGTCACCGCCGAGGGCCTGTGGCGGTTCCACGTGGAGGCCTGGGCCGACCCGATCGCCAGCTGGCACCACGACGCGGCGATCAAGATCCCGGCCGGCCAGGACGTGGAGCTGATGCTCACCGAGGGAGCGCTGCTTTTCGAGCGCGCCGCGCGCCGGATCCCGCAGCCGCCGGGTGCGACCCGCCCGGCCGCGGCCCGCGCCGCGCTGCGCGCGCTGGTGGCGAAGCTGCGCGACCGCGGGCTGACCCCGTGGGACCGGCTCGCGGCGGCCGGGGATCCGCAGGTCGCCGCCATCCTGCGGAGCTGGCCGCTGCGCGAGTTCGTCTCCCGGTCCAGGCCGCTGACCGTCCAGGTGGACAGGGAACGCGCGCTGTACGGCTCGTGGTATGAGTTCTTCCCGCGCTCCGAAGGGGTCCAGGTCGACCCGATGGGCCGCCGGCCCCCGGCCTCCGGCACGCTGCGCACCGCGGCCAAGCGGCTCGACGCCATCGCCGGGATGGGCTTCGACGTGGTCTACCTGCCGCCGGTGCATCCCATCGGGACCACCTTCCGCAAGGGCCGGAACAACACGCTCACCCCGGCCGAGGGCGATCCGGGCTCGCCCTGGGCGATCGGGTCGCCGGACGGCGGGCACGACGCGATCCACCCGGACCTGGGCACCTTCGACGACTTCGACGCCTTCGTCTCGCGCACCCGCGAGCTCGGCATGGAGGTCGCCCTGGACCTGGCGCTGCAGGCGTCGCCGGACCACCCGTGGGTGAAGGAACACCCGGAGTGGTTCACCGCGCGGGCGGACGGGTCCATCGCGTACGCCGAGAACCCGCCCAAGAAGTACCAGGACATCTACCCGCTGAACTTCGACAACGACCCCGAGGGCATTTACGCGGAGATCCTCCGGGTGGTCCGGCTGTGGATGGACCACGGGGTGCGGATCTTCCGCGTCGACAACCCGCACACCAAGCCGCTGCGGTTCTGGGAGCGGCTGCTGACCGAGATCCGCGTCTGCGACCCGGACGTGCTGTTCCTGGCCGAGGCATTCACCAGGCCGGCCATGATGCACACCCTGGCCAAGCTCGGCTTCCACCAGTCCTACACGTACTTCACCTGGCGAAACGGCGTGCGGGAGCTGACCGAGTACATGCGCGAGCTGTCCGGCGACGCGGCCACGTACATGCGGCCGAACCTCTTCACCAATACCCCGGACATCCTGAACGAGTACCTGCAGCACGGCGGCGTGGCCGCGTTCAAGATCCGGGCCGTGCTGGCCGCCATGTTGTCACCGACCTGGGGCATTTACTCTGGTTATGAACTGTGCGAGAACGTCCCGCTGAGGCCGGGCAGCGAGGAATACATGAATTCAGAGAAATACCAGTACCGTCCGCGCGACTGGGAGGCCGCCGCCAGGGACGGCATCGGGATCGCGGATTACATCACCGAGCTGAACCGGATCAGGCGCGCCCACCCGGCCCTGCACCAGCTGCGCAATCTTCGCTTTCACGGCGTCGATCAGCCCGGGCTCATGTGCTTTTCCAAGCGCCTGGAGAATGTCCCGCCAAGCGGGGGCAGCGATACCGTACTGGTGATCGCGAACCTCCGCCCGTACCAGACCGGGGAAGCCACGGTCTGGCTCGACCTGCCCGCGCTCGGCGTGGGCCGCGAGTTCATCGTGACGGACGAGCTGACCGGCGAGTCCTACCGGTGGGGGAACGCCAACTACGTCCGCCTCGACCCGGCGACGCGGCCTGCCCACGTTTTCACCGTCACGCCTGTTTCGTAATACCCGCACAACCCAGTAAGACCCAGGAGATCTTGCCGTGACCGAACACCACGAGGCGATAACCGACTCGTTCGACGTGGACCAGCCACGTGACCCGGAGTGGTACAAGCGCGCGGTGTTCTATGAGGTACTGGTCCGGGGATTCAAGGATTCGGCCGGCGACGGCACCGGCGACCTGCGCGGGCTGACGTCCCGGCTCGATTACCTGGAATGGCTCGGCATCGACTGCATCTGGCTGCTGCCGATCTACGCCTCGCCGCTGCGGGACGGCGGCTACGACATCTCGGACTACATGTCGGTGCTGCCCGAGTACGGCAACATCGGCGACTTCGTCACGTTCGTCGACGAGGCGCACCGGCGGGGCATCCGGGTCGTCGCCGACCTGGTCATGAACCACACCAGCGAGCAGCACCCGTGGTTTCAGGCGTCACGGTCGGATCCCGACGGGCCGTTCGGGGACTTCTACGTGTGGTCCGACACCGACGACAAGTACTCCGGGGCCCGGGTCATCTTCGTCGACACCGAGCAGTCCAACTGGACCTTCGACCCGGTGCGCGGCCAGTACTACTGGCACCGGTTCTTCTCCCACCAGCCGGACCTGAACTTCGAGAACCCGCGCGTGCAGGACGCGATGATCGAGGTGCTGCGGTTCTGGCTGGACCTCGGCATCGACGGCTTCCGGC
>Ga0335076_10000687_pt1 | contig 31606 bp, 31 predicted proteins | sample Lox_Sample_25_FD_206717 | JGI IMG/M metagenome (GOLD analysis project Ga0335076, IMG submission 206717) | Soil microbial communities from Loxahatchee National Wildlife Refuge, Florida, United States - Lox_Sample_2.5 | ecosystem: Environmental > Terrestrial > Soil > Wetlands | place: USA...
GCTCTTTCACCCGTCTCAAGACCGAGAGTCCTTCCCGACGCGACGCGGCCCGCCGCCGACGGGCGTCCTCCCGGAGGTCCGCGGATCGCGGCTGTTGGCCGCGACCGCCTGCTCGCCTCACAGGTTAGGACCTTACGCAGATGACAGAATCATGACCCGCCCGCGCCGGCCCCGCAAGGCTTCGATGGCGCGAACGGCCGCCGTATCGGGCGCAGGAGTTAACACCAAGGCCGGACCGGGTCATTCTCAGTGACCTGCGTCATAGCGCCGACGGCGGGCCTGCTTTATCTTGGGACCGGGCCGCGAGCCTGTCGCCGCCGCGGCTTTCGAGGAAAGCGCCCCGTGTCTGACAATACTGTCGTCGCCGCAATCATCGCCGCCGCGGCGGCGGTCATCGCCGCCGGCCTTGGCCTGTACCAAGGCGAACTGGCCACCCGCCAGAATGCATGGGAAGCCGAGCTGCGCCGGCGCGACAGCCGTCTCGAGACCTACCAGAAGGCCATAGACCTCCTGACCGACTTCGGGTGGCGGTCCGGCGACAAGGATTACGACGTTGTGCACGAGTTCTCGATTCCGTTCGTGCGCGCGGCCAACCGGGTTCGGGTCCACGGCAGCCCGGCGAGCGTCGCGGCAATGGACGAAGTTCAGCTCGCGCTGGCGCAAATGAACCGCGCGAAAACCGGGAGCGAGCAGGAGGCCGCGAACACGGCGTTCAAGACCGGCCTCGATCACCTCGTCGAAGCCGCGCGGGACGATGTCGGCCCGAAGAAGGAGGACGGGCTGGCGCCGGCCAAATTCATCCCCGGCGCCGGGCCGTCGGCGGAATGACGGCCGACGCTTTCGCGTCCGTGCTCCGGCGCGCTATAGGATGACTTCGATCGAGGAACGGCCGCCAACGCGGCGGAGCGAAGTCCTTTGAGCAAAATCGTCCTCACTCTCAACGCCGGCTCGTCTTCGATCAAGTTCGCCGCATTCCGGTTCGAGAGCGACGCCGGGTTCAAGCCGCTGGCGTCGGGCCAGATCGAAGGTCTCGGCGCGACCGCCAAGGGCGAGGCCACAACCGCCGTCGGCGAAAAGACCGACATCGCATTCGATCACTCCGATGGCCCGGTCGACCATGAAGCCGCCGTGCGCGCCATTCTGGGCTGGCTCGGCAAGGCCGGGGACGCCGGACGGGTCGCCGCAGTCGGTCATCGGGTCGTCCACGGCGGGCCGGACCTGGTCGAGCCGGCGTTGATCGACGACACTGCGCTCGCCAAGTTGCGCACCCTGATCCCGCTCGCGCCGCTCCATCAGCCCCACAACATCGCCGGTATCGAGGCGGCGATGAAGGCCTTCCCGTCGATCCCTCAGGTCGCCTGTTTCGACACCGCCTTCCACCGCGGTCATCCCTTCGTCGAAGACACGTTCGCGCTGCCGCATTCCTACTACGACGAGGGCGTGCGCCGGTATGGCTTCCACGGCCTCTCCTATGAATACATCACCCGCACGCTGAGGACCGTCGCGCCGCGCCTGGCGCAAGGCAAAGTGATCATCGCCCATCTCGGCAACGGCGCCTCGATGTGCGCGATTCAGGGTGGCCGGTCGATCGCCTCCACCATGAGCTTCACCGCCCTCGACGGGCTGGCGATGGGAACACGCTGCGGCCAGATTGATCCGGGCGTGCTCATCTATCTCATGGCCGAGAAGAAAATGAGCGCCGATCAGATTTCCGACCTCCTCTACAAGGAGTCCGGCCTCAAGGGAATGTCGGGACTGTCCCAGGACATGCGGGAACTCGAGGCTTCCGACAAGCCCGCGGCGCGCGACGCGATCGCCTATTTCGTCGCCCGCGCGAAGCACGAGCTCGGCGGACTGGCGGCGGCGCTTGACGGCGTGGACGCCATCGTCTTCACCGCCGGCATCGGCGAGCACGCTTGGCGGGTGCGTGAATCGATCCTCGCCGGCGTGGAATGGATGGGGGTCCATCTCGATCGCGAGGCGAACCGCGCCGGCGCGCAGACCATCAGCCGGAAAGACTCCCCGACGATTGTCTATGTCATCCCGACCGATGAGGAGCGGATGATCGCCGAACATACGGTCGCGGCGGCGCATATCGGCGGCTAGAGCGCGCCGCATTCGGGCAGAACCAGCCGCCGCCCGTCATGGCCGGGCTTGACCCGGCCATCCGCGCGAAGCCGCCGCGTCGAAGGGCGGATGAAGGCGCGCCGAGGAGAGCCCCTTCCGGCCCGTCCTTTGAGACGCGCCTGCGGCGCTCCTTGAGCCACGAGGGGATGATGACGGGGTCGCGCCCCGGAGACAGGCGCCCCGCCAGAAAAAGCGACAAAAGCTTTCGGCATTTCGCAATCCGTGGTAGACCTATCCGGATGAACACATCGGCCGAGCGGATCGGGACCGGGCGGGAAGGCCGGCTGCGCCCGCGCCTCTCCGCGTATCACGGAGGCGCGATGTGGCTCTTGATCGGGCTGGCGGGAGGGAAAGAAAAAGGCCAGGGGGCCGCTGTAACCCATTGAAAAGTCCCGATTCGGCGAAGCTAAGCCAAGATAAGCCAAGGCCGAAAATTTGGCTTAGCTTGGCTCCGGCTTGGCCTGGCTTGGCGCTAATTTGGCCTGGCTTGGGGTTTCCTTGACTGAACAACGGGAGCCGAATGGTGAAATAGGCTGAGCGCGGCTCCGGCCGGCGTCAGCGACCGTCCGCCGCCGCGGCGCGCGCCGCCCGCCAGCGCGCCTGAAGGGCGGCGATGTCGGCGTCGTCAAGCGGGCTCAAGCGCTCGAACACCACCGCGCTCACGCCTTGCTCGAGATGGAAGACCTCGCCGGTGCGGCGGAACTTCGCCCCGATCCCCTGCCCCGTCAGCATCTCGCGCGACGGCACGACGACCGTCTGCTGCCCCGCGGGATCGAGGTGGGTCTGGACCGGATCGCCGACGATCATGATCGCGCACTCCTTCAGCCCTGCGGTGGGCGGCCCGTCGACCGTATCGACGTCCGGCATCTTGACCCCGACGTTCGGTTTCGGCCAGGTCTCGCGCTCTGGCCGCAGCTGCCACAATTCGTCGATGAGCTGGCCGCTGAAAGTGTAGCTCGAGCCGAGGCCGCAGACTTTGGCGTCCGGGCGCGCGTGCGCATCGACCCAATCCTTGAGGCGCCCGAGTTCGCGGAGGTCGGCGCGGGGCGGGCGCGGAAGTCCAGCGACCGGCGCGAGACCCAACGGATTGAGCGCCGCCGCGAGCGGCGAAAGCGTGATCGCGCCGAGCGCGGCCAATGCAGCGAGCGCCGCGCGCGGCCGGCGCGCGAAGGCGAGCATCAGCGAAGCGGCGACCGGCGCCGCGATCGCGGGCGCAATCAAATAGAGATGATGGATGTAGGGCGTCTGGATGCGCAGGAAGAGCGCGGCGGCGATCGCCGCGCTGCCGAGCGTGAGCCGCAACAGGCGCCGTTGCGTCGAGCGCGTCCACAGGAAAGCTGCTGCGCCAACAGCGGCGAGCGCGGGCGCCAGTCCCACCCATTCGCCGAGCTGGCGCAGGAACACCTCCGGCGGCTTGCGATATGCAGCGTAGGTCTCAGCGTAGTCATGCGCGCTCATGTTGGGCAGCCAGTCGACGATCACCGGGCTAAAGAGCGCGAGCAGGACGAGCGCGCCGAGCGCGGCCGCGGACATCGCATCTCGCCAGCGAAACCGGGCTCCTGCGCGGATCGCGATCGACGCGACCTCGATCGCCAACACGATCGCTATCCCCGCTGCGGCGAGAGCGTACCAGCGGCGGAAGGCGAACATCGCGAACAGCGTCAGCGCCAGCGCGATCGCGACGCGGCGCGTCATCGGCGCGACCCGCGCCTCGTGGCCTTGCGGCAGCGCGAGCAGGCGGGCGAGGCGGTCGGCCAGCCGAAGAGCGACGACGGTCAGCACGAGTCCGCCGACATCCGGCATGCCGCGCGTCGCGACCGCCATCGCGGCCGGATAGGCCGCGAAGGCGGCGGCGGCGCCGATGGCGATGAAGCCGGCCTCGGCGGCCGAACGGGGCGCGCGGCGCAGTCCGGCGCGGCGCGCGAGGTCGCGCGCGAGGACCGCGAGCGCCAACAGCCCCGGCGCAGCATAGAGCGCAAGCAACGCGAACGAGTAAACCAGCCGCGAGGCCGGCTCGGTCAAAACCAGCGCGAGACCCGGCATGAGCGCCGGCCCCCAGGCATAGTCCTGGGTGATCGACTGCGCGGCGGCAGAGGCGAGCAGCGGCCAGTTTCCCGAGTCCGCCAACCGGGCGACCATGATCGCAATTTGGCGATAGGTCATGAAATCGGCGATCATCAGATCGCGCGAGACGAGCACGAGAAAGGCCGCGTAACCTGAGAGCCCGGCAAGCGCCGCCGCGTAGAGCGCCATGAGCCCCAGCGATGCGCGTGGCCGCGTTCGCGCCGTTCGGGCGAGCCACACGACGAGCGCGACGCCGAACGCTACGGAAGCGAAACTGAACAGCCTGAGCTTTGTCTCGGGCTCGACGAGCGCGCCGAAGACCGTGAGGCCGAGGCCCGCCAGGATCGCCTGCGTCAGCTGCGGCAGCGCGTCGTCGTCGAACGTCAGCGCGAGCGCCGCGAGCGAAAGTCCGGCGAGGCCGGCCAAGGCAAGCGGCGCGATCGCCGACGCATCCGGCGCGACGCGGCGAAGGAGAAGCGCGATCGACCCGGCGAACGCGAGGCCCGTGAGCGCGACGATCAGGCGCTTCGCCGGGAGACTTACGAGCGCGGCCGGGCGCCGCTCGACGACACTCATCGCCGGGAGCCATAGTCGAAGAGGATTAAAGCTTTGGCGCGCGCGCCCCTAGCCTACCGTCCGGCCAACTTGTCCGCGAACAGCGCGACCGTCTTGGCGTAGATCTCGGCTGAGTTCCATTGCAGGATCGCCTGGAAGTTCGGCTCGCCTTCGTTCCAGCCCGCGCCCGGCTGCCAGCCGTGCCCCTTGAGGAAGGCGGCGGTCGAAGCGAGAGCGTCGGCGGAATTGTGGATGAGGTCCGGCGTTCCGGACCCGTCGGGCGTGGTCGCGAACATCAGATAGGCGGAGGGCATGAGTTGGGTCTGGCCGATCTCGCCCGCCCAGGCGCCCCGCAACTCTCTCGGATTTTGCACGATGCCGCGCTCCACCAGCATGAGCGCGTCGACCAGTTCGGCGCGATAACGCTCGGCGCGGCGGCAGTCCCACGCGAGCGTCGCAAGAGCGCTGTAGGTCGGGAACGAGCCGCTGTCGCCGCCGAAGCTTGTCTCCTGACCCCAGATCGCGACCAGGACCGGGCCGGGCACGCCGAAGCGCTGCTCGATCGTCGCCAGCGGCCCGGCGTACCGCTTCAGTTCCGCCCTGCCCCGCGCGACCATTCCCGGCGTGACATGGCTCGCGGCGAAGCCGGCGAAGTTGTGCCCGAACATGGCGACCCCGCCGTCATGGCGCTTGACAGCAGGGTCGTAGGCGACGCCAGCGAACGCGCGGTCGACGGCTTGCGCCGAGACGCCGTTGCCCATCGCCACCTGCTTAAACGAGTTCAGCCATTGGCCGAATCCATCCGGGCCATGGCCGCAGTCCTCGGCCCGCGCGCCCGCCGAGCCGAGTGCGGCCGCGACCGCAACGAAAGCTGCAGCTCTCCGCACAAGGCCGGAAGCGCGGCCGCCGCGCCTCCCGACGGCGCACAACGTCATGTCCCCGGCGGCTCTGGCCATGGCCTCGTATCCTCCGACCGCATTGTTTCAAGAGCGCAGGCGACTCTGAGCACCCCGACATCGTCGAAGCGGCGTCCGACGATCTGCAGCCCGATCGGCAGGCCCTCCGTGTCGTAGCCGCAATTGACCGACGCCGCCGGCTGCTCCGACATGTTGAACGCGACGGTGAAGCCGATGTGGGGAAACGGGTTGAGCGGATCCTGGCTGGGCGAGGCCCACTCCGCCGGAAAGGCGGTCATCGGCGCGGTCGGCGACAGCACAAAATCGAACCGCAGCGTTGCCGCGATCGCCGCCTTGCGCATCTCGGGAATCTGGTCGAAGCCGCGAAACACCTCGACGCCGGAAAACTTGGCCGCCGATTCCGCCCACTCGCGGATGAAGGGAAGCACGAGCGCTCGCCGCTCCGCGGACAATCCGCCAATGTCGTTAAGCGCCCGCGCGCGCCAGAAGCGATCGAGGCCGTCCAGCATATCCTGGGTGAGAAACGGCTTGAGCGGCTCCACATGTGCGCCCGCGGCCTCGAGGTCCGACGCGGCGCGCTCAACCGCGGCCGTGACCTCGGCCGTCGGCCTGGCGCCGCAGCCTGCCTCAAGCATGAGACCGAGTTTGAGACCCTTGAGCGCGTGAGGGCCGATCTCCCAGTCGAGCTTCTCGTATTTGAGGCTCGAATAGTCGCGCCCGTCCGGCAGCGCAAGCGTCGCCATCATCAGCGCCGCATCGCCCGCGTCGCGGGTCAGGGGGCCTGCCACCCGGCCCACATAGGGCGGATCGATCGGAACCCTCCCCGCGCTCGGCTTCAGGCCCACGAGGCCGCACCACCCGGCCGGCAGCCGGATCGAGCCGCCGATGTCGGTGCCAAGATGAAGCGGGCCGTAGAGCGCGGCGCCGGCCGCGGCCGCGCCCGCCGACGAGCCGCCCGGGTTGCGGTCGAGTTTCCACGGATTGCGCGCGAGCGCATGGAAGCTCGAGAGCCCCGACGACAACATACCGTAGTCGGGCATGGTCGTTTTGGCGATGATGATCGCGCCCGCCTCGCGCAGCCGCGCGGCGGGCGGCGCGTCCTCCTTCTGCGGCGTCATGTCCTCCGCCGCGGTGCCGACCGGCTTTGGATCGCCGCGGGTGGCGACATTGTCCTTGATGGTGACCGGCACGCCGTCGAGCGGGCCAAGCGGATTGCCCGTCGCCCAGCGCGCCTCGGACGCGCGCGCCTCCTTCAGCGCGCGCTCCGGCGTGAACAGCCAGGTCGCATGGACATGCGGTTCGTAGGCCTCGACCCGCTCGATCACCGAATCCATCGCCTCGACCGGCGACAGATCGCGCCGCCGGTAGGCGCCGAGCAAGTCACGCGCCGACATCCGGAACGGCTGCATGGTCAGCTCTTCGAGGCCCCCGGGCGGGCGCTCATTGCTGCCAGGACATGGCCGCGAGATCGTTGACGAAGATCGGCGCGTTCTTCCACAAGCCGCTAAGCTTGGCGTTAGCGACGACGGCGTTCGGCAGCTGGAACAAGAATGCGTTCACGCTGTCCTCGGCGATTTTCTTCTGTGCCTCACCGACCGCGGCTTTATAGGCGTCGAGATCGGGCGCCGAAGTCACTTTGGCGTAGATATCGCGATAAGCTTGGCTGTCGTATTGGAAGTAATAGTTCGGGTTGGCGTAGATGCCGAGATCGAGCGGCTCCGCGTGGCAGACGATGCTCAGGTCGTAGTTCTTGTTGACGTACACGCCGCTGATCCACTCCGCCCATTCGACATTGTGGATGTCCGCCTCGATCCCGACCTCGGCGAGTTGGGCCGCGATGATCTGGCCGCCCTGGCGGGCATAATTCGGAACCGGCGGCAGCATGAGGCTGAGCTTCAGAGGCGTCGTCACGCCTGCATCTTTCAGGAGCGCCTTCGCCTTTTCCGGGTCATGCGGATACATGCCGGTCAAATCGATGTAGCCGGGCTCCAGAGCCGTGTAATGGCTGCCGATCGGCGTCCCGAGGCCGTTCATCGCGCCGTCGATGACCGCCTTGCGATCGATCGCGTGGGCGATCGCCTGGCGCACTCGCGCGTCGTCGAGCGGTTTGTGCTTGTTGTTGATCCCAACGATCGTCTTGCAATCGGTGCCGCCGACCATCACCTGGAAGCGCGGATCGCTCTTGAACTGGGCGAGCGCGTCGAGATTGGCGAAGCGAGGGAATGCATCGATGTCGCCCGCCAGCATGGCCGCGGCCGCAGCCGAGGGATCGGAGATGAAGCGGAACGTGGCGTGGGGGATCGCGATCTTGCCGGGGTCGCGGTAGCCATCCCACTTGTCGAGCGTAACCGACGCGCCCTTCGTCCAAGAGCCAAACTTGTAGGGGCCCGTGCCGACCGGGTTGGCGGCCTCGGTCGCCGCGCTCTTCTCATCAATGATGACCGCGGTGCTGAGGCCAAGATGGAACAACGCCCAATAGCTCGGGTCCTTGAACTTCAGAACGACCGTTTGCGGATCGGGCGTCTCGATCGATTCGATCGAGGCGAAGAAGGCCTTGTCTTTGTTGGTCGCGTCCTTGGCGCCGAAGCGCTCGAACGAAAACTTGACGTCCTTCGACGTGAAAGGCTCGCCGTCCTGAAACTTGACGTTCGGCTTGAGCGTGAAAGTGAGCGTCTTGGCGTCAGGCGAGAACTCCCACCTGTCGGCGAGCAGCGGCGTGATCGAGAAATCCTCGTTGATCTTGGTTAGCCCCTCGAAAACGTTGTACTGCGTCACTTCCGCGATTGCTGAGGCGGCGCCTGCCGTCGGATCGAGCCCCGGGGGCTCGAGCACCATTCCGATCGTGACGCTGTCCTTGGCGGAGGCGAGGCTGGTCGAGACCAGGAGGGCGAGGCCGAGCGAGAGAAACAGGCGATTGGCGCGGCGCATGGAAGGCTCCGGGAAGTGGGGAATGGCGCGCCGACCATACCATCCCGCAAGCCGCGACCGTCAAGAAAGAAAAGGCCCCTCTTTCCAGTGAAAAAGGGGCCCCTCTGATTTCAGGCAACTAGCGCGAGGGCTTGCTCAGCCCGGCTGGCCTCCGCCAGCTGGCCGAGCGCGGCGTTCGGCCATGAAGCGTTCGAACTCCTCGCGGTCCTTGGCGCGCCGGATTGCGTCGACATACTCGGCGAATTCGCGCTGCGCCTCATCGAGCTTGCGGCGCTCTTCGTCGAGCCGCGCGAGCTCTGCCGTCCGCCATTCATCGAACGCGGCGTTGCCGCTCTGGGACGCATAATAGCGGCGCGCCCGCGCTGCGCCGCCGCATCCCCAAGACGAATTCGAGCTCATCATGGTGCGCGCATCCTGCCACTTGTCGGTCGCGAGGGTTTGCAGGTCGGGACCGCCATACCGGCCCTGCCAGAACTTGTAGCCGAGGATCGCCAAGCCGATCGGCCAGAAGACGATGAAGCCGAGAATCATGGCGACGATCTCAAACCCGGTCCACCGGGAGCCACGCCGCCAACGGGCGCCCGCCCACTCGCTCGGGCCGAACTCCCGCGCTCCGTACGAACCGCCCATCGCATTATCCGCCGCGCCCATTACGAGCCTCCGTGTCCTGCCGGCGACGCTTCTAAGAGCGATCGCTCGCGCGCCTGTCAAATTGGGAGCCGCCAAGCGGCGCACAAGAGCGCTCGAATGTAAAAAAGCATTACATTAATGTCAATGATGCTGACCTAACCAAGGGGGTAGTGGCACGCGACCTCGCGACTTCCGTCTCCCTTCGACTCAAGAATTGGCGCATGCTCGCGACAGCGCGCGCGGGAGAATGGGCAGCGCCCCGCGTAGGGGCATCCACCCGACGGGGGCGCGCCGTCCGTGGCCGCGAGAGGGGCGGCGCGGGTCGGCCGATCGAGCCGTGGCGTCGCGTCGACCAGTTCGCGGGTATAGGGGTGCGCCGGACGGGCGAACAAGTCATCCGTCCTGCCGATCTCGACGATGCGCCCGCGGTACATCACCGCCGTCGTCTCGCATACGTGGGCGACGACGCCGAGATCGTGGCTGATCAGAAGAAAGGTCACGCCCGCCTCGCGCACGAGATCGCTCATCAGGTTGAGCGCCTGCGCCTGGACGGAGACATCGAGCGCCGACACCGGTTCGTCGGCGACGACGAGTTTTGGCCGGGTGATGACCGCCCGCGCGATCGCGATCCGCTGGCGTTGCCCGCCGGAAAATTCATGCGGGTGCTTCAAGGCGTCGGAGGCCTTGAGGCCGACCGCCTCGAGCGCATCCTTGACGCGCGCACGACGCTCGACGGCGCTCGCGCCGCCAAGCGCGGCAAGCGGCTCGGCGACGATTTTCTCGACCCGCTGGCGCGGATCGAGCGAACCGTAGGGGTCCTGAAAGACCATTTGCATGTGCGCCCTCGCCGCGCGTAGCTCGCGCCGCGGCAAATCGAACAGCGAGCGCCCCTCGAGGCGCACCGCGCCCAAGTCCGGCCGATCGAGCGCAAGCACGATGCGCGCGAGCGTCGATTTGCCGGAACCCGATTCGCCAACGATCCCGAACGAGCGCCCCCGGCGCACGGCGAAACTTACCTCCGCTAGCGCCGGCCGGGCGCTCTTGCGCCCGAACGGGCCGACGCCGGCCAGGCGATAGGTCTTGACGAGGGAAGACGCCTCAAGGAGCGGCGGCTCGCTCATTGGATCAGCCCGACCTCATCGGCGCGATGGCAGCGCGACACGTGGTTCGGGCCGAACGCAACCTGAGGCGGCGGCGTCGACCAGCATCTCTCGACGGTGAGCGCGCATCGGCCGGCGAACGGGCAACCGGCGCGATGGTCGTACGCCGCCGGCGGAGCGCCCGGAATGGTCGCGAGCCGGGCGCCGCGCGGGGCGTCCGGCCGCGGCCGGGCCTCGAGCAGCGCGAGCGTATAGGGGTTTTTCGGCTGGCGTAGAACCACATCGACCGGCCCGCTCTCCATGATCACGCCCGCATACATCACCATGACGCGGTCGCAGTGCCCGGCGATCACCGCAAGATCATGGCTGACCAGCAGAATCGCCATCCTCGATTCCGCGCGCAAGCTGTCGATGAGCGCGAGAATCCGCGCCTGAACCGTGACGTCGAGCGCTGTCGTCGGCTCGTCGGCAATGACGAGGCGCGGCGAACAGCCGATCGCCATCGCGATCATCGCCCGCTGGCGTTCGCCGCCGGAGAGCGCGAACGGATAGGAGCGCGCGGCGCGCTCCGGCTCGGCAAGCCGGACATGTTCAAGCAGCTCAACCGCTCGCCGGTGAGCGTCGGTCCTGGCCAGTCCGCGATGCAGCATCAGCGGCTCAGCGACCTGCGCGCCCACGCGATGGAGCGGATTGAGCGCCGTCATCGGCTCCTGGAAGACCATGGCGATGCGGTCGCCGCGCAATTGCCGCATGCCCCGTTCGCCAAGGCCGACAAGCTCGCGCTCCTCGAAGCGAATCGAACCCGAGACGCGCGCCCCCTCCGGCGTCAGGGCCATGAGCGCGAGTGCGGTCATCGTCTTGCCGGAGCCGGATTCGCCGACCACCCCCAGGCTCTCGCCCTCGGCGAGCGAAAACGATGTCTGGTCGACGACGCGGTGCCATCCTCGCGGCATCGGAAGGTCGACCGCCAGCTCGGCGACTTCGAGCAGCATCTCAGCCCCGCGCCTTCAGTTTGGGATCGAGCGCGTCGCGCAGCCCGTCGCCCAGAAGATTGAGGCCGAGGACGCTGAGCGCAATCGCGGCGCCCGGATAGAGCGCGAGCCGCGGGGCGTTGTAGAGGACGTTCTGGGCGTCGGCCAGCATCTTGCCCCATGAGGTCTGCGGCGGCTGGGCGCCGAGCCCGAGATAGGAGAGCGCGGCCTCCGCCAGGATGGCGATGGCGAACTGGATCGTCGCCTGGACGATCAGCGCTGGCGCGATATTGGGAAGCACGTGATCGAAGGCGATCGCGACTGGCCCACGGCCGGCGGCGCGCGCGGCAAGCGCGTATTCGCGCGAAAGCACGCTGTTGGCGGTTGCGCGAGTGAGCTTGGCGATCACCGGCACATTATAGACGCCGATGGCGATGATCGCATTGACGACACCGGGGCCGAGGGTCGAGGTCAGCATGATCGCAGTCAACAGCGCAGGAAAGGCGAACACGAAATCGCTGAACTTCATGATCCCGTCTTCGATCAGCCCCTTGGCGAAAGCCGCCAAGAGGCCGAGGAGGACGCCAAATGCGAGTCCGATGCCGACAGCTATGACCCCAACGAGAATCGAGACGCGCGAGCCGGCGAGGATTTGCGAGGCGACGTCGCGGCCGAGATTGTCGGTGCCGAACCAATGCGCCGCCGACGGCGGTGCGAGCCGGTGTGCGACGTCGATCGCGGCTGGCGGGTAAGGCGTCCAGACCAGCGACGACGCCGCAGCGAGAACAAGCGCAACGACCAGGATCGCGCCCACCCAGAGGCTTGCGCCGCCGCGCGGCCGAAACCGCAGCGCGAAGTTCATGCCGCGGGGGCCCGAAGCCGCGGATCGATCGCGGCGCAGGCAAGGTCGACGACGAAGTTCAGGCCGATCACGATCACCGCCAGCAGCATCACCCCGTTCTCGACCACGAGAGTGTCGCGATTGGAGATCGACTGCAGCATCAGCCTGCCGAGGCCGGGCAGGACAAACACGTTCTCGACCACAATCGCGCCGGCGATGAGATTGGCGAATTGCAGTCCCATGATCGTGAGGATCGGCGTCAGCGCATTGGGCAGCGCATGTCGCCAGAGCGCGGCGCGCCGCGACACGCCCTTGGCTCGGGCGGTTCGCATAAAGTCCTCGTTCAAAGCCTCGATGAGCGCCGATCGGGTGACGCGGGTCAGGATCGCTGCCTGGACGGCGCCGAGCGCGACCGCCGGCAAGATCAGCGCGCCAAGAGCCCGCGCCGGCTCTTGCCAGCCGGGAAAGCCTCCTGCTGGAACCAGCCTCAGGGTCACGGCGAACAGGATCACAAGCAGAATGGCCAGCCAGAAGTTCGGCGTCGCAATGCCGATCTGGCTCGCCCCCATCACGATTGCGTCGCCCGCGCGGCCGCGACGATCCGCCGCATAGACGCCGGCCGCAAGCCCAACCGCGGCGGCAAACGCCATCGCCATCAGCGCGAGCGGCGCGCTGACCGCAAGACTCGAGGCGATCAGCGGGCCGATCGGCGAGCCATAGGCATAGGAAAGACCGAGGTCGCCGCGAAGCGCGCCGCCAATCCATCGTGCATAGCGAATGGGCGCCGGCTGATCGAGGCCGAGCTTATGCGACAGCGCCGCGACGGCCTCGGGCGTCGCCGTCGGACCCAGAATGGTCTGAGCCGCATCGCCTGGCAGAATGTCCATCACCGCAAAGACGATCAACGACGCAATGAGGAGCGTGGCTGCAAAAAGGATGATCCGTTGAAGGACGTAGGCGAGCATCGCCTTGAACTAGCGCGCGAGCGCGAAGCCGCGCCAGCGCCTCACGAGCTTTTCCCGGCGAGACCGGAGGCGACCCGAAGCGAAATCTCGTCCGAAAGCGCGCGGGCGAGCCGGATTTCGGCGTCCCGCTCGGCTCGCAAATCGTTGTAGCGCTGCTGGGAACGGTCGTAGGCCGCAGCCGCGATCGCCTTTCCTTCCAGCACTTTCTCGTCACCATCGACCTTGTTGAGCGTGTAGTTGGCTACCGCTTTCAGGGTCGCTGAAGTGGCGACGTTGGTCAGCGAATTGACGGTCGGCGTCGAGATGCCGGTGTCCACGGTCACCGTAAGTCGATATTTCGGCGTCGGCGTCTGGCCGGTGCCGTTGAGGTCGGTGGTGAGGTCGTCGCCCAAATAGTGGCCGATGCGGTCCTTGATCGGGGCGACCTCGATCGCGCGCACTTCGTTAATGATGCCCGGGTGCGCGGCCTCGCTGTAGAGGGGCTGGAAACAGCCAGCGAGCCCGACGGCGAGCGAGAGCGCCGCGACGGCGCCGAGAGCTCTAGACGACAACATTGACGATCCTCAGCGGCACGATGATCACCTTGCGGGCGGGCTTATTATTCATCGCCCTGACGACGCCGTCGAGAGCCAACGCTGCACCCTCGATCCGCTTCGAGTCGGCCTCCCGCCCGATCGTGAGCTCGCCCCGCTTCTTGCCATTGACCTGCACGACGTAAGTGACGTCGTTCGAGACGAGCAGGCTCCGGTCGGCGACCGGCCACGCGCTCTGGGCGACAAACCGCTTGTGGCCGAGCGCGTCCCAGCATTCCTCGGCGAGGTGAGGCATCATCGGGGCGAAGCAATGGACCAGAATGTCGCCCGCTTCAGCGAAGGCGGCGCGCAGATCATCGCCAACCGGCCCCTCGCCGATCGCTCCCACCGCCTGGGCAAGCTCGTTGGCCAGCTCGTAGATCGCGGCGATGCAGACGTTGAATCTCAGCCTCTCGATCTCGTCCTCGATCCTGGCGAGCGCCGCGTGAGCGATCCGGCGGATGCGCCGCGCCTCGTCGCCGTAATCCGCCGGCCGCGCCGGACGCTCGGGGCCGACGATGCGCTCGATTTCGCAGGTCAGCCGCCACAGGCGCTGAAGTTGTTTGAAGGAGCCCTGGACGCCCGCCTCCGTCCAGATGACGTCGCGCTCGGGGGGCGAATCCGACAGCATGAACCATCGCGCCGTGTCGGCGCCATAGGTTGAGATGATTTCGTCGGGATCAATGGTGTTGCGCTTCGACTTCGACATCTTCTCGGTCGGGCCGATCTCCACTGGCTCGCCGCCGTCGGCGAGAAATGCGCGGCGGGCTTCGCCTTCCGCCTCGACGCGCACCTCCGACGGGGCGAGCCATTGGCCATCCGGGCCGCGATAGGTCTCGTGCACCACCATGCCTTGAGTGAACAGGCCGGCGAACGGCTCGTCGAGATCGAGATAGCCGCACTTGCGCATCGCGCGGGTGAAGAAGCGGGAATAGAGCAGATGCAGGATCGCGTGCTCGATCCCGCCAATATACTGATCGACGGCCAGCCAATGATCCGCCGTCTTTGGATCGGTCGGGGCCGCCGCATTGGCCGGATCGGTGAAGCGGACGAAATACCACGACGAGTCGACGAACGTGTCCATCGTGTCGGTCTCGCGCGTGGCCTTGCCGCCGCATTGCGGACAGGCGACGTGCTTCCAGGTCGGATGACGGTCGAGCGGATTGCCGGGCTGATCGAAGGTGACGTCCTCCGGCAGCTTGACCGGCAAGTCCGCGACCGGAACTGGCACGATTCCGCACGCCTCGCAATGGATGATCGGGATCGGGCAGCCCCAGTAGCGCTGACGCGACACCCCCCAGTCCCTGAGCTTGTAATTGATCTGCCGCCTGGCCTGCGGCTTCCCACCGAGCGTGATCTGCTCGAGGCGGCGCGCGACTTCCTCTTTCGCCTGCTCGACCGTCATGCCGTCGAGGAAACGCGAATTGATCATCACCCCGTTGCCGTCATAGGCGATCCGGTCGATGGCGAAGCTGGCAGGATCAATATCAGCCGGACGAACCACCGGCGTCACCCCGAGACCATAAGCGCGGACAAAGTCGAGATCGCGCTGGTCGTGGGCCGGGCAGCCGAAGATCGCGCCCGTGCCGTATTCCATCAGGACGAAATTGGCGACGTAGACCGGCAGGCGCCAGCCGGGATCGAACGGGTGGCGAACCTTGAGGCCGGTGTCGTAGCCCCGCTTCTCCGCGGTCTCGATCGCCGCGACCGAGGTGCCGATCCTGCGGCATTCGTCGATGAACGCCGCCAGCTTCGGGTCGCTCTTCGCCGCCGCGGCCGCCAGCGGGTGGTCGGGCGCGATCGCCATGAACTTGGCGCCGAACAGGGTGTCGGGCCGGGTGGTGTAGATCTCAAGTTCGCGTGTTCCCGGATCTCCGGCGAGCGGGCCGAGCGTTGCTGGATCGACGGCGAAGCGGATGAGAAGGCCCTCGGAGCGCCCGATCCAGTTCTTCTGCATCAGGCGGACTTTCTCCGGCCAGCGGTCGAGTCGATCGAGGCTCTCGAGCAGATCGTCGGAATAGTCAGTGATCTTCAGAAACCATTGGGTGAGTTCCCGCTGCTCTACGATCGCCCCGGAACGCCAGCCGCGGCCGTCGATCACCTGCTCGTTGGCGAGCACTGTTTGATCGACAGGGTCCCAGTTGACCTTGGAGTTCTTGCGCGCGACCAGGCCCGCAGCGAGGAAGTCGAGGAACAGCCTCTGCTGATGCTTGTAATAGTCCGGATCACAGGTCGCGATCTCGCGCGACCAGTCGATCGACAGACCCATCGATTGCAATTGCGCCCGCATGGCGGCGATGTTGGCGTGGGTCCATTCGGCGGGACGAGCGTTGTTCTGGATGGCGGCGTTCTCGGCTGGCAACCCGAACGCGTCCCAGCCCATCGGATGGAGAACGTTGAAACCCCTGGCGCGCTTGTAGCGGGCCACCACGTCGCCCATGGCGTAGTTGCGCACGTGGCCCATGTGGATGCGCCCCGACGGATAGGGGAACATTTCGAGCACATAATATTTCGGCCGCGGGTCGTCGTTAACGGTCTTGAATATTTTGGCATCCGCCCAGGCCTTCCGCCACTTGGCCTCGGACTCGCGCACGTTGTAGCGTTCGGGCCGCATTGCCGGGCGTTCTCGAAGGGTTATCGGGATCATGGCGTGCGGCGCGACAAAACACGATTTGCCCAGAGGGTCAAATAGCCATGGCGCGGCTCTGCCCGGGCCAATTCTACGCACTCTCCAAGCGAGTCCGTTGACCGCATCGGACAGATGAGACAGTTTTACGACAATCGCTCTTGATCGAGCCGACCCCGGGGGGATTCCATGATTCCAACTCCGCGCGAGCCTGTTCTTCAGCCGACGCCGATCCTCAGTCTGCGCCCGACCCAGATGACGGTCGGAATGAATGAAGTGCGCGTGAAGCGCATCGCCTGGAAACAGAAGACCGCCGATGACCTCACCAAGTTTCTCGCCGCCCATATGGTTCCGGTCATCACCGGCCCCAAAGGCGAGCCCTATCTGATCGATCATCACCATCTTGCCCGGGCGCTCTACGAAGAAGGGCTGAAGAGCGTGTTCGTGACCGTGGTCGCAGACCTCGGCCGCCTGCCGGCCGACCACTTCTGGAACATGATGGACTTTCACGGCTGGACCCATCCTTATGACGCCAAGGGCCGTCGGCGGCCGTATTCAGAGCTGCCGAAAAATGTCAAAGGCCTGGAGGACGATCCTTATCGCTCGCTCGCCGGCGAATTGCGGGCGATGGGCGGATACGCGAAGGATTCGACGCCGTTCACGGAGTTCTTGTGGGCCGATTTCCTGCGCCCGCGCATCAAGCCCAAGGCGATCAAGGCCGATTTCGAAGCCGCATTGACCAAGGCGCTGGCGCTGGCGAAGACCGGCGAAGCCGACTACCTGCCCGGGTGGAGCGGGCCGCACGCCTATATGCAGCGCGCCGCGGGCAAGGCGAAGGGGCAGAAGGGCAAGGGAAGGAAGAACGCCGGCGCTGCTTCGTCCTCTTGAACGGCCGGTTGACGGCTCGAGCTCAAGCAGGCCGACCTTCGTTCACCCCCCGAGCAGGAGTCGCCGCGCCTCGTCATAGACCGCCCGATCGCCGGCGGCGATGATTCGGCCGCCCGTCGCGGCCTCCTCGCCGTCCCAGGTCGTGATGAGGCCGCCCGCCCCTTCGATGATCGGCGCGAGCGCGACGACATCGTGGGCTTTGAGATTGGTTTCGATGACCAGGTCGATGAAACCCGCCGCGAGCGCGCAATAGGCGTAGCAGTCGCCGCCGTAGCGGATGAGGCGGACCTCGTTTTCGACCCGGGCGTAGGCCGCCCGATCGGCGGCGTCTCGAATCAGAAGCGGGCTCGTCGTCATCAGAGTCGCTTCGCGCAGGGACGCGCACGAGCGGACGCGCAGCGCCCGGGTCGCCCATTCGGACGGCGGCGCCTCCCCGCGCGAGGGCGCGAGGGTGCGCAGTTTCGCCCGCTTGCCGTCGCCAAAGAAGCGCTCGCGAGTGAACGGCTGCGCCATCATCCCATAGACCGGCCGGCCGCGGTGCATGAGCCCGATCAGCGTGCCCCAGGTCGGCAGGCCGGAAATAAAGCTCTTGGTGCCGTCGATCGGGTCGAGCACCCACACATATTCCGCCTCAGGACGATCGCGCCCATATTCTTCGCCGATCACGCCGTGGGCGGGGAACGTCTGGGCGATCAGCCGGCGCATCGCCGCCTCGGCGCCCCGGTCGGCTTCAGTAACGGGGTCGAAGACGCCGCCGCGCGACTTGTCCTCGGCGCCGATCGCGCTGCGAAAAAAAGGGAGAATCACTTCGCCCGACAACTGCGCGAGTCGGTCGACGAACGCGGCAAAGTCGACAGCGGTCATGCAAAATCCCCACAACTGCGACTAAAAGTCATGCCCCACTCGCATATCTGCTATCTCAACATGTAGGAGCTGAGCCTCGGCCAAACCGGGTTACATCGTTATAGACCGTTGTTATAATAAGCTTTATTGGCTACTAGACGCCCTGGCGGGGCCGGAACCGGATTGCAACAGTCTGCCGAAATCAGTGGGCGGGCGCCCATCCGACGAAGAAAAGTCTTGCAACCGGGGCGATCAGCGACGATATTGTTGCGGTGCGGCATGACCTGCCGCATATGCCCTCCTTGGGCGTTTCCTCCCTAGACTCAAGGCCGCCATGGCGACATGGCGGCCTCCTTTTTTGACCAGGCCCGTAGGCCTTGGATTGTGCGCCGCATCAGGCGGGCGCTGCACTGCGGGATAGGTCTCGCGTCGGCAAGGCTCCCGCGCCTCCTCAGGCGCGCCCGTCATTCGGCGGCGAGGCGGGCCGCGTCCGTTTCCCCGCCGAATTCCCGCGCCAGCGCCTTGGCCGCGGCGAACAAATCGTTCCTTAAGACGGGCCATCGCTCGGTCCTGACGATCCGGCGCTCGTCGAGATAGAGCGCCCGCGCGATCTCGATCTGGACTGCATGCGCGCCTTCAGCGGGCGCGCCGAAGTGCTCGGTGATGAACCCGCCGGCGAACGGCTTGTTGCGCCGAACCCGGTAGCCGGCGCTTCGGAGGCTCGCTTCGAGCGTCTCCACTACCTCTGGCCCCGCGCTCGCGCCGTAGCGGTCGCCGAGCACGATATCGAGTCCGCCGACGTCGGCGGCGTTCGAGGGCATCGAATGGCAGTCGAGCAGCACCGCAACTCCGAACCGTGCGCGCGCGCGTTCGACCAGGGCCCTGAGTTGGGCGTGGTAGGGCCGATAGAGAGTTTCGATCCGGCTTAGCCCGTCGGCTACAGAGATCGGTTTCCGGTAGATCGGCTGAGCGTCGCCGACCACTCTGGGGATAGTGCCAAGACCGACCGCCACCCGGAGCGAGCGGGTATTGGCGAACTCGGGCAGGCGGCCGTCGAAAATTTGAGGATCAAGCTCGTAGGGCTCTCGATTCACGTCGAGATAGGCGCGCGGAAAGAGCGCGCGCAGCAGCGGCGCCCCAAGCCCCACGCACGGCAGGAACAGTTCGTCGACGAAGGCGTCTTCCGAGCGGCGCAGCGTCAGCGGATCGAGCCGAGAGGCGGCGAGGAAACGCGGCGGATAGGTCGAGCCGGAATGGGGGGAACTGAAGACGAGCGGCGAAGCCAGCCGGACGGGCTCGATCGTCTCGAACGGAAGATCGAAATCCTGGATTGCGATCCGCTGGAACTGTTCCATCTACCCTCCGACAACCGCTTGCTCCGAGCGCGCCGTTCGGCTTTATCATAACGCCGAACAGCGCCGCGACGCGAGCCTCGCGCGCCGGTTCAAGAAATCTTTACTGGGGCGCCGCAAAGTTGCAAGCCTTGCTAGGGGACAGCGATGCAGACGCCGGTCGAGATTTCCGCCAAGATTCTGCTTGCCGAGGACGACAACGACATGCGCCGTTTCCTCGTGAAGGCGCTGCAGAACGCGGGCTACGCAGTCACCTCCTTCGACAATGGGCTTTCTGCTTACAATCGGCTGCGCGAGGAGCCATTTGAGCTCTTGTTGACCGATATCGTCATGCCGGAGATGGACGGCATCGAACTTGCCCGCCGCGCAACCGAGCTCGATCCCGAAATCAAGGTGATGTTCATCACCGGCTTCGCCGCGGTGGCGCTTAACCCGGACAACGCAGCGCCCAAGGACGCCCGCATCCTCTCGAAGCCCTTTCATCTCCGTGAACTGGTGGGCGAGGTCGAGCGGCTGTTGCGGGCGGCGTGAGAGGCCCCGGCGGGCCGGGAGCGCGGCCCCATGCGCGCGTTGCCGCTTCTCATCGCGGCGCTTCTCACGGCGATCGTCGCGCCCGCGCTGGCCGACGGCTCGCGCCTTGACGCTATCCTCGAACGCCATGCGCTGAGGGTCGGCACGACCGGCGACTACCGTCCGTTCACCGCGCTCGACAAGGGCACCGGAGAATATTCCGGCTTCGACATCGACATGGCGAGGGCGCTGGCCAAGGCGCTCGGCGTCTCGATCGAATTCAAGCCGACAACCTGGAGCGGACTCGCGAAGGGGCTGGCCGCCGACGATTTCGACATCGCCATGGGCGGGGTGTCGGTGACGCTCGATCGGCAGAAGGTCGGCTTCTTCTCAAATCCCTATCTGCGTGACGGCAAAGCGCCGATCGCGCGCTGCGCCGACCAGCAGAAATATGAGACCCTGGCCGAGATCGACCGCCCCGGGGTCAAGGTGATCGTCAATCCGGGCGGGACCAACGAACGCTTCGACCGCGCGCGTCTGCGTGAGGCCGACATCGTCGTCTACCCGGACAATCTCACCATCTTCGACCAACTCGCCGCCGGACGCGCGGATCTCATGATCACCGACGCCTCCGAGACCCGCTTTCAGGCGAAGCTGCATCCGGGCGTGCTTTGCGCGGTCCATCCCGACAAGCCGTTCGATTTCGCCGAGAAAGCCTATTGGATGCCGCCGGACCCGGCGCTCAAGGCCTTCGTCGACCAGTGGCTGCACCTCATGCAGGAGGACGGCGAGCTGAATGCGCTTTTCAGCCGCTGGTTTCAGTGAGCCGCGCGGCGCGGAGCGGGACCGACAGCTAAAAGCCATCGGCAATTCGCACAAGCGCCCTCCGGCGACCGGAGCCGCGCGGCGGGCGTCGTCATCGCGCCGGTTGAGGCGCGGGCTACCGATACCAGTGCAGCGGGCAGGAGCCGTAATTCGGGAAGCAATACACGGGGTAGGCGGCGATCGATCCGAGGTCGGCGACGCCATTCGCCACCCCCCGGGTCGCCGAGGCCACCGGGTTGCTCTCGTAGCGCACATAGCCGCGCGCCTCGCGCGAGGCGTAGCCGCGCTGATGGCGCATGGGGTGATGCGCGCGAGCGCGCGGTAACTCGGCTGTCCTGCTCGACCCCGGTCCTTCCTGAGCCCAGCCCGGCGTCGGCGCGGGCTCGGCCAGCGACGGCTTGGTCGGGCTGTTCGTCGGCGCCGCGGCTTCGCTGATCTTTGAAGCCGGCGCGGGCGCGGACGGCGCCGCGGCCTGGCTAGCGGAAGGCGAAGGCGTCGGGGCCGGCTCCGCCGAGGAAGGCTGCGCCGCGCTGGGCGCCGCCGTGGTCTGATTTGTCGCGGAAGCAGGCGCTCCCAGCGTGGAACTGGTCGCCAGAGCCGGAAGCGGAGCGAAGGAAAAAAGAGCCGCCGCGCTGAGCGCGATCGCGGACGTGCGAAACAGGGTCGTGGCCATGGAAACCTCCGAATGCAAGGCGGCGAAGCTCGCCGCGGGCCTTGCATGAAAACGCTTCGGGCCACCGAGGGTTCCGCTCGGCGCGTCCTTGACGCGGGCCGAGCCGCGCCGACTTCAGGAACCCCAAGGCCGGGGGGCGGGATCCACAGCCCGAAAACGGGCGAGGATTTGCGCCCGCGGCGCCTCTTGACGGGCGCGCGCGCCCTCCCTATTTCAGCGCCGCTAGCACTCTCCCCTGGCGAGTGCCAGCCTATGTTCGTGCCCAAAATCTGGGCGAACTCAAGATTCGAAAGAGGAAACATTCATGAAATTCCGTCCCCTGCATGACCGCGTCGTCGTCCGTCGCATCGAAGGCGAGGAAAAGACGAAGGGCGGCATCATCATCCCGGACACCGCCAAGGAGAAGCCGCAAGAAGGCCAAGTCATCGCCGTGGGCCCGGGCGGCCGCGACGAGAGCGGCAAGCTGATCCCGATCGACCTCAAGGCCGGCGACAAGGTTCTGTTCGGCAAGTGGAGCGGCACCGAGGTCAAGATCGACGGCGAGGAACTCCTGATCATGAAGGAGTCGGACATCATGGGCGTGATCGAAGGCGCTGCCTCCTCGTCCAAGAAAGCCGCGTGAAATCAACCCCTTCTCACTAATCGTTAAGGACTGACATCAATGGCTGCCAAAGACGTACGCTTCTCTTCCGATGCGCGCGACAAGATGCTGCGCGGCGTCGACATTCTCGCCAACGCCGTCAAGGTGACGCTGGGCCCGAAGGGCCGCAACGTGATTCTCGACAAGTCGTTCGGCGCCCCTCGCATCACCAAGGACGGCGTGACCGTCGCCAAGGAAATCGAGCTCGACGATAAATTCGAGAACATGGGCGCCCAGATGGTGCGCGAGGTCGCCTCAAAGACCAACGACACCGCCGGCGACGGCACCACCACCGCCACCGTTCTTGCCCAGGCGATCGTGCGCGAAGGCGCGAAGCTCGTCGCCGCCGGCATGAACCCGATGGACCTCAAGCGCGGCGTCGATCATGCGGTCGGCGAAGCGGTCAAGGACATCGCCAAGCGGTCGAAGAAGATCAAAGAATCCTCGGAAGTCGCCCAGGTCGGTTCGATCGCCGCCAACGGCGACAAGTCGATCGGCAAGATGATCGCTGACGCGATGCAGAAGGTCGGCAACGAGGGCGTGATCACGGTCGAAGAGGCCAAGAGCCTCGAGACCGAGCTCGACGTCGTCGAGGGGATGCAGTTCGACCGCGGCTATCTCTCGCCCTATTTCATCACCAACGCCGAAAAGATGCTGGCCGAGCTCGAGGACCCCTATATCCTCATCCACGAGAAGAAGCTCTCCTCGCTCCAGCCGATGCTGCCAGTGCTTGAGGCGGTGGTTCAGACCGGCAAGCCGCTGCTCATCATCGCCGAGGACATCGAGGGCGAGGCGCTGGCGACGCTGGTCGTCAACAAGCTGCGCGGCGGCCTGAAGGTCGCGGCGGTCAAGGCGCCCGGCTTCGGCGACCGCCGCAAGGCGATGCTCGAGGACATCGCGATCCTGACCGCCGGCACGATGATCGCCGAGGACCTCGGCATCAAGCTCGAGAACGTCACGCTGCAGATGCTGGGCAAGGCCAAGCGAGTGAGGATCGAGAAGGAGAACACCACGATCATCAACGGCGCGGGGGCGAAGAAGGACATCGAGGGCCGGATCGGCCAGATCAAGGCGCAGATCGAGGAGACGACCTCCGACTACGACAAGGAGAAGCTGCAGGAGCGGCTGGCGAAGCTCGCCGGCGGGGTTGCGGTGATCCGGGTCGGCGGCGCGACCGAGGTCGAGGTGAAGGAGAAGAAGGACCGCGTCGACGACGCCCTCCATGCGACCCGTGCCGCGGTCGAGGAAGGCATCCTCCCGGGCGGCGGCATTCCCTTGTTGCGCGCGGCCAAGGCGCTTCAGAGCGTGAAGGGCGAGAACGACGACGAGCGCACCGGCGTCGATATCGTGCGCCGGGCGATCCAATGGCCGGCGCGCCTCATCGTCGAGAACGCCGGCCTCGACGGCTCGGTCGTCGTCGGGAAGGTAAGCGAGCACAAGGACTACGCCTTCGGCTACGACGCCCAGAGGGAGGAGTATGGCGATCTCTACAAGCTCGGCATCATCGATCCGACCAAAGTGGTGCGGACGGCCTTGCAGGACGCCGCCTCGATCGCCGGCCTCCTGATCACCACCGAGGCGATGGTCGCCGAAAAGCCGAAGAAGGAGACCCCCGCCCCCGCCATGCCCGGCGGCGGCATGGACTATTAAGCGCGGCTAAGCGCGGCCGCAGGGCTTAAAGTCCGCTCCTGCGGGACGATCACAATTTGCAACGGGCGGTCGTCCGGGCGGCGGCCGCCGACGACCCTTGAGCGGATGTTCGCGTTGCGGGATCGTTCGCCTATCCGGTGATGGGGCCCGACCGTGCCGGACCAAATTCTGCAAGCGACATAACCTTCCGGGTCTCGTGTGTCTGAACGATCGTCTCTCGGCGCGTGGGGGCGCTAATGCAGCTTGACCCTAGGCTCCGCGCGCCGGGAGAGGCCGCGCGCCACCGTGCCGAGCGCGGTCTTGGTCACCCCGTGCAGCGCCCGCTCGTGCATCTTGTAGAGCGACCGGTAGGCCCACCGCGCCAGCACCCCCTCGATGAACAGGTTGCCGCCGAGCGCAAGGTTCATCAGGTTGCCGATCGCCCCCATCCGCCCGAACGACACCAGCGAGCCGAAGTCGCGGTAGACGAACGGCTCGAGCGGCAGCCCGGCCAGCCGGCGCTTGAGCTGCCGGGCGAGATGCGAGGCCTCCTGATGGGCGGCTTGCGCGCGCGGGGGGACGGGCGCCTGGGAACCCGCCCGGGGGACCGCGGCGCAATCGCCGATCGCGAAAATGTCGGGGTCGCGGGTGGTTCTGAGCGTGGCGTCGGTGACGAGCTGATTGGCGCGGCTGACCTCGAGCCCGTCCAGATGGGCGAGGACGTCCGGGCCCTTGACGCCCGCCGCCCACACGGTGAGCTCGGCGGGAATGAATTCGCCGCTCTTGAGTTCGACCCCGTCCGCCCGCACCGCGGCCACCGGGGCGTTGGCGCGCACGTCGACGCCCATCCGGGTCAGGATCTTGAGGGTCGCGCTCGAGATCCGCTCCGGCAGAGCCGGCAGGATCCGGCTCGCCCCCTCGATCAGGATGATGCGGATGTCCCGGTCCGGGTCGACCTGATCGAGGCCGTAGGCCACCATCTCGCGCGCGCTCTGGTAGAGCTCGGCGGCGAGCTCGGTGCCGGTCGCGCCGGCGCCGATGATGGCGACATGCAATTGGCCGGGGCGGATCGGCGCGCTCTGCGCCTGGGCCCTGAGCCCGGCGTTGACTAGGCGGTGGTGAAACCGCACCGCCTGCTCCGCGGTCTCCAGCGGAACTGCGAATTCGGCCGCGCCGGGGGTGCCGAAATCGTTGGTCACGCTGCCGATGGCGATGATGAGCGTGTCGTAGGAGATGCTGCGGGGCGCGGCGATCTCGCGCCCCTCCTCGTCCTGGGTCGCTCCGAGCTTCACCAGCTTCGCCGCCCGGTCGAGCCCGACCATCTCGCCGAAATGGTAGCGAAAATGATGCCAGTGGCCCTGCGCGAGATAATTGAGCTGATGCTCGGAGGGGTCCATGCTGCCGGCGGCGACCGAATGAAGCAGCGGCTTCCACAGATGGGTGCGGCTGCGCTCGATCAGCGCGACGTCGGCCAAGCCGGGCTTGCCGAGCCGATCGCCGAGACGGGTGACCAGCTCGAGGCCGGCCGCTCCCCCGCCGACGACGACGATTCGCTGCGGCCGATTGTCGCTGGGCGGCGCCATGAATCCGAAGCCTTTCCCCTTGCGCCCGAGCCAGATAAGCCCGTCGCATTTTCGCCCTTCGGCGTCCCGGGCGTCTCGCGAAGGGGTAGCACGCGCTGTCGAACAACCCCAACCGGCCAAAACGACGGAGCAAAGTCCTCGCCAAGAGGTTATACTCGGACCGCGCTCGATTGGCGCCGTTCGCGAGGAGTTCGATCATGAGTGAAATCGAAGAGGCGATTCGCAGACGAGCCTACGAACTTTGGGAGAAGGCTGGCGGGCCGCATGGCCGGAGCGACGAATTTTGGCATGCTGCGAGAATGGAGCTGGGCGTCAAAGACACGATCGAGGAGAGGATCAACGAGCTCGGCCCGCCAATTGTGGAGCCGCCAGCGGTGGCCGTCCAGCACGGCGCGCCGGTCGGATCGCCGGGCGAACGGATCGTCGAACAGGGCGTGATCGACGACGGGATCGAGGATCTCTTGATCCCGACCCCTCGGAGAAGGACCGATGACTGAGGCGGTCCTGGCCCGGGCTCCCCAATGACGATCAGGAAATCAGATTGGCGCTGACCGCCGAAATATGACACAAAGGGCACGGTTCGTTCACAATAAAATACACTTTCGTTTTTATCGTGATCGTTGTGTTGGCGCGATTCGCGCGCTGAAGGTGCGAAGCCCATGCCGGTCTGGGGGTGGGGGAGTTTGTTAATGAGTGGCCCAAGGGCGGCGGGACGCGTCAGAACGTTCGTTTCGACGTGCGCGGTTTGCGCGCTCCCTATTGGCGCAGGTCACGCGGCGGACCTGACCAGCCAGACGCCAACGCCTGAGCTGGCGCCCTCGGCTCCGCCGGTCCTTCCAAGCCTCAGCGGGTGGTATGTGAAGGTCGGCGCGCTCGGAAGCATCTCCAAGAGCTCGTCAAACCTCTATACTCAAGCGCTTGCGGAGGTCCCTCTTCCCGGCGGTGGATCCGTGCTGACCGGCGTTGGACCACAAGCTCAGATTCCCGGCCGCGGCGCGTCCTACACGAACATCTACACCGCGGCCTTTTTGGGCGGCTATTACTTCACGCCGAACTGGTCGGTTGAGGTCGCGAGTGGCTTCCCGGTCTGGTCGACGGTCAAAATCAACGGCTATTCACCGGCGGGGCCGCCATCGGAGACGGTTCTCGGCAAGCTTATTCCGGCGGCCATACCGATCACCGGCCTCTATCACTTCACTCAGTTCGGCGGGTTCCAGCCCTATTTAGGCGCGGGTCTCTCGCCGACCTTCGCGCTCCAGGTGCGCAACGGATACGCCACCGGCGGCTCGTACGAGCCAACCGTCGGCTTCATCGTCCAGGGCGGCTTCGACTACATGTTCAACCAGCACTGGGGCGTCTTCGTCGACGCCAAACAAGCATTCGTGAACACAACAGGCAATTCAACCGGGATCAATCTCGGTCCGCCGTTGGGAATTGTCACCGTCGCCGGGTCGATCAAAACAAACGCCCGGCCGGTCTCGTTCACGACCGGCATCACCTACCGCTTCTGACCGCCTTTGGCCAGATAGTCGTGAACCACCTTGCCGAGTCCGAGTGTGAGGTCGGCGAGGATGTGGACCCCCGACACGACCTCGAGCACCGGCAGCTCGGCGAGCGGCGCCAGCGCATGCGACATCAACGAGAGCTGCGCCGGCCCGGACCATGCGCCCTTGAGTTCGACGTCGGTCAGATAATATTCGACCAGCTCGCAAATGCGCGGCGAGCCGTCGACGTGCGGGATGATCTTTAAGAGATAGTTCGGCGCCGCCAGCGACACGTTGACTGCGGCGAGATCGGCCTGCCGGTGCTTATAGCCCATCGTGCCGACGGCGATGCGGAGCTGGCCGTAGTGAAGTTCTCCCACCAGCGTGTCGATCTCGGCTTTGAGCATCGGATTGGCGAGCTTCTTGGGGAAGCCCCATAGCTCGCGGCCGCCGGCGATCGGCGGGTGGTCGTTCAGGAACATGCAATGTGTGTAGCCGCCCTTGCGGCCGTTGAAGCTGACCGGGATGACTTGCCCGCTTTCGGTGTAATCGCCGAATCCGGTCGAATCGGGCATTCGGATGAATTCGAATTTCACCAGCGGCTCGTCGATCTGCAACGGCTCGGGCACCAATTCGCGCAGCTTCCGCGGGTCGGTGCGATAGGTGATGATGAGGAACTCGCGATTGACAAAACGATAAGGCCCGATCGGGAAGGCCGGACTCGTCAACGGCATCGCGAACGCGCGACTCAGCACGTCTTTCTCTTTCATCCATCGCTCCTGTGATCGCGGGCCGGCCCGCGGTCGCCGCGGACTCGCCGCTGCTCAGCACATCCGCCGATCGCCAGTCAACCTGCCGACCGGGCCTGCGACTCGCTGCGAAAAGGGTGGGCCGGGTAGACGCCGAGAATGCGCGTCTCGCGCGAAAAGAATTTGAGTTCCTCGAGCGCGCGAGCGAGCGGCGGATCGGCCGGGTGTCCGTCGACATCGGCCAGAAACTGGGTGGCCGTGAACTCGCCGCCTTCCATGTAGCTCTCGAGTTTGGTCATGTTGACGTTGTTGGTGGCGAAACCGCCAAGCGCCTTGTAGAGCGCGGCGGGAACGTTGCGAACACGAAAAATGAAGGTCGTCACTATTGGCCCCTCGCCGGCGGGCGCCCATCGCGCCTCCCTCGACAGCACGATGAAGCGGGTCGTGTTGTGGGTTTCGTCTTCGACGTCGGAGGCGAGCGTCTCAAGTCCGTAGATTTGGCCGGCGAGTCGCGTCGCCAGCGCCGCGCGGGTCTTGTCGGCCCATTCCGCAACCTCCCGCGCCGACCCCGCCGTGTCGCCGCCGACCACCGGCTTGAGTTTGTGGCGGCGGATGATGTTGCGACATTGGCCGAGAGCGTGAGCGTGGCTGTGGACGGTGCGCAGATCCTCGTATCGCGCGCCGGGAAGCGCCAGCAACTGAAAGTGGATCGGCAGAAAGGTCTCGCCGATGATATGCAGTCCGGAAGCCGGCAGCAGCGAGTGGATATCGGCGACCCGGCCGGCGATCGAATTCTCGATCGGGATCATCCCGAGCTCCGCGGCGCCGTCTTGTACGGCGGCGAAAGCGTCTTCGAACGTCGCGCATGGCAACGGAATCAGCTCCGGGTAGTTGTCGACGCAAGCGATGTGCGAGTTGGCGCCGGGCTCGCCCTGATAGGCGATCGAATGGGTCTTGTTCATGCCGGTTTCCCAGGCGCGAGCATGACGCGCGCGCGTTCCAGATCATCGGGCGCATCGACGCCGAGCGGCGCCGTATCGACCAGAGCGATATCGATCCGCATCCCCGCTTCCAGCGCCCGCAATTGTTCGAGTTTCTCGCGAACTTCGAGCGGCGAAGGCGGCGCGGCGACAAATCGGCGGAGCGCCTGGCGGCGATAGGCGTAGAGGCCGATGTGATGCAGCAGGCGGCCCTCGCCCCAGGGCGCGCGCGCGCGGGTGAAATAGAGCGCCCGCAACCAGGTTGGGCCGATTTCGGTCGCTATCGCCTTGACCACGTTGGGGTCGTCTTTCTCTTGCTCGCGGGTGATCGGCGTCGCCAGGGTCGCGATGTCGACCTCGGGCTCGGCCAGCGGGGTGAGACAGGCGCGCACCACGGACGGCGCGATGGTCGGCAAATCGCCCTGAACATTGACGACGACGTCGTGAACCCCGGCCTTGTCGACCACGCCCAACGCCTCGAAGACCCGGTCGGAGCCGGACCGGTGATCGAGCCGGGTCATCACCGACTTGCCGCCGGCAGCCGCGATGGCGTCGATCACCCGCACGTCGTCCGCCGCGACCCAGACCGGGCCGACGTCCGCCTCGATCGCCCGGCGCCAGACATGGACGATCATCGGCGCGCCGTGAATGTCGGCGAGCGGCTTTCCCGGCAGGCGAGTCGCGGCCATGCGGGCGGGGATGAGGACAATGGGATTGGCCATCGCTTTCGGTTAAGCCAAATTCAGGGCGCGGGGGCTTATACGTGTTGCCAAAGCGCGCGCAAAGCGGCTAATCAAACCGGAACCGCCAACGCCGCCAACGTGTCAGCGCTTTAACTCGACTCCAGCCGACGAAAGCCTCCCTGCCGATGGACCATGTCAATGTGAACCGGGTCTCGCTTGCGACGCTCGGCTCGATCCTCTTTGTCATGCTGCTGGTCGCTTTCAGCAATCTTGTCATCTCACCGAAAACCCCGGCCGTTCCGGGCTTCGCGCTGCCGACCTCCGAGGCGGCCGCGCCGGCCGCAGCCGAGGCCAAGGCGGAGCCCGAGGTTCCGCTGGCCGAGCTGCTCGCCAAGGCCGACCCCAAGAAGGGCGAGCAATTGGCGAAGGTCTGCCAGACCTGTCACAACCTCGAGAAGGGCGCCGGCCCGAAGATCGGCCCGCCGCTCTGGGGCGTCGTCGGCCGGCCGATCGCGTCCGTCGCGGGCTTCTCCTATTCCGATTCGCTCAAGGCGGTCGGCGGCGACTGGACCTGGGAAGCGCTCAACAAGATGGTCGGCAGTCCGAAGTCGGAGGCTTCGGGCACCAAGATGGCGTTCCCCGGCGAACATGACCCGCAGAAGCGGGCCGACATTCTCGCCTACCTGCAGACCCTCTCCGACTCGCCCGTGCCGCTCCCGACGCCGGGCGCGGCCGCGGCTCCAGCCCAAGCCCCGGCCCCGGCCAAGTAGGGGCGCGCCCGCCGCCGCTGTCCCGCGTGGGGGCGAGGGACCGTCAAGCCGGAGGCAAGAAAAGCCAAATTCCTGTCAAGAAAAGGCAAATTCCTGCCAAGAAAAGGCAAATTTAGCCAAGTAAAATGCTTGGCATTTCTTCCGCGAAATGAGCCTTTTCAAGGGGTTATGAGGGTCGAGGGTCGATTTTTCGCGTTTCGTGAGCCTCTGCCACGCCCGACCGGTCGCCCGCCCTTCCGGCCCGGAAGGGACGGTCGGCGCGCCGGCGGCGCTCGCATGTCAAACAGCCCGGCGGCGCGGCGCGCCGCCTCGCCGGTTCGGGGGCGAAAAGCCCCATCCGGTCGATTTTGGCAGGGTAACCTCGCTTTCTGACCAACGCAAGAAAAAGTCGCCTTTTGCCGCAGACCCCAGGATAACCAGAAGGTCACAGGGTCTCGGTGACCTTCTTCAGGTGCGGCGGTTGGTCGGGATCGCGGCCCCGCCTGCGGGCAGTCGCTTCGGCCACGCGATAGAACGCGTGCAGCGCGACGATCGGCGTCAACAGCGGATGGCCGGCGCGCAATGTCACGATCGTCTGAAAGCGCGGGTGGGCGACGTGATCGACGACGAGCGCCGCCGCGCCGAACGAAGCGAGACGGTCGAGGGCGTCGAAAAACTCGTCGCGGGCGGCGTCGTCCGGCGCGAAGGCGAGAACCGGAAATCCAGGTTCGATGACGCCCGCGGGGCCGTGCAGCACTTCGGCGGACGAGAACGCCTCGGCGTGAATCCCCGAGGTTTCCTTGAGCTTGAGCGCCGCCTCCGCGGCCGCGGCATGGGTCGCGCCGCGACCGACGACGAACAGGGAAGAGGCTCCGCCAAGAGTCTTGACCGCCGCCGCCGGGAGCGGCGCGGCGGACGAAAAGTCCAGAATCGAAGGCAGTTCGGCGAGCGCGGCGAGAAGCGCGCTGTCCTCGCTCCAGTGGCCCACCAGAGAGGCGGCCGCGACAAGAGACGCGATCATCGACTTGGTCGCTGCTACCGAGCGCTCGGCGCCGGCGTGCAGCGGCAGAAGCGCGTCAGCGCCGAGCGCGAGCGGAGAGCTCTCGTCGTTGACGAGCGCGATCGTCACTGCTCCCTGATCTCCCGCCGAGCGTTGCATGGCGACGATATCCGGACTTCGTCCCGACTGCGAAATCGCGATCGCGACGGCGTCGGCGAGACGAAGCGGCGCGTGATAGAGCGAGGCCAGCGAAGGCGCCAGGGAAGCGCAGGCGAGCGCGGCTTTGAGCTCGATAAGATGCTTGAGAAAGAGCGCGGCGTGATCAGAGCTGCCTCGAGCGATTGTCACCGCAAACGACGGTTTGCGCGCCTTCAGACTTGCCGCCAGCTTCGCTGTCGCCGCCATGTTGGCGGCCAATTGGCGGCGCACGACCTCGCCGCTTTCCGCGATCTCCGCGGCCATCAGGGTCCCGCTCAACGCCTCGCCCCTTCGGTGCGCTGACGCGACGTCGCGGACAGGGTCAATTCGGCGACGAAATCGAAAGTGTCCGAACGGTAGAATGAGCGACTGAATTCGACACACCGCCCATCGACGACATACGCGATGCGCTGGATGTCGAGCGCAGGGGAGCCGGTCGCCACTTCGAGCAACGCCGCCTCCGCCGGGCCAATGATGACGGCGCGCAGGCGCTGCAGCGCGCGCACGGGACGGAAGCCGGAGTC
>Ga0335076_10000688_pt1 | contig 31592 bp, 28 predicted proteins | sample Lox_Sample_25_FD_206717 | JGI IMG/M metagenome (GOLD analysis project Ga0335076, IMG submission 206717) | Soil microbial communities from Loxahatchee National Wildlife Refuge, Florida, United States - Lox_Sample_2.5 | ecosystem: Environmental > Terrestrial > Soil > Wetlands | place: USA...
TGCGGTCTCCCCGTCGCGCCTGACCCAGTCCAGGATCTCCGCCGGCGAGCGCACCGCCGCGCCCGGCGACAGCTCGCCCGCGTTGTACGGGTCCATCGCGGGCTGGCCGAGTATCGTCCGCGCCACCGTGATCGCCTCGACCCACTCACGCCGGTCCTGATCGGTCGACAGGTAGTTGAACCGCAGGGCCGGCTTGACCGCGGCGTCGCCTGACCTGATGCGCACGCTGCCGCGGGCGTCGGAGTTCATCGGGCCGATGTGGACCTGGTAGCCGTGCCCGCCCGCCGGCGCGGAGCCGTCGTAGCGGACGGCGACCGGCAGGAAGTGGAACATCAGGTTCGGGTACGCGACGTCCTCGTTGCTCCGCGCGAACCCGCCGCCCTCGAAGTGGTTCGTCACGCCCGGCCCGCTGCGCAGGAACAGCCAGCGCGCGCCGACCAGCGGCCGGTTGCGCCACTTCATGGCGGGCGCGACGGAGACCGGCTGCCTGCAGCCGTGCTGCACGTAGACCTCGAGGTGATCCTGCAGGTTCTCGCCGACCCCTGGCAGGTCATGCCGGACGGCCACGCCGGCTGGCCCGAGCACCGCCGGGCTGCCGATGCCAGACAGCTGCAGCAGCTGCGGGGTGTTGATCGCGCCGCCGCAGAGGATCACCTCGCCGCCCGCTGCCTGGTGCGCGGCGCCGCGCACGGTGTACTCGACGCCGGTCGCCCTGGCCCCCGACAGCACGATCCTGGTCACCATCGCGCGGCAGCGGACGGTGAGGTTGGGCCGGCCAAGGACCGGGTGCAGGTACGCGCGCGCGGCCGACAGCCGTCTGCCGCGGTGCAGGTTGCGGTCGAACGGCGCGAACCCCTCCTGCCGGTAGCCGTTCACGTCGCTGGTGAGCTCGTAGCCGGCCTCCTGCACCGCCGCGAAGAACGCGCGGAACAGCGGGCTGTCCGCCGGCCCGCGCTCGAGCACGAGCGGCCCGTCCGCGCCGCGGAACTCATCGGCGCCGGCCAGGCACGTTTCCATCCGGCGGAAATACGGCAGGCAGTGCAGGTAGTCCCAGTCCGTCATGCCAGGGCCGGCCGCCCAGCGCGCATAGTCCAGCGGGTTTCCGCGCTGGAAGATCATCCCGTTGATGCTGCTGGAGCCGCCGAGGACCTTGCCGCGCGCGTGGTAAATGCGGCGGCCGTTCATGTGGGGCTCAGGCTCGGACTCGTACTGCCAGTCGTAGAACCTGCTGCCGATCGGAAAGGTCAGAGCCGCCGGCATGTGGATGAAGACGTCCCACTTGTAATCGGGCCGCCCGGCCTCGAGCACCAGGACGCGGTTGGCGGGATCGGCCGACAGCCGGTTTGCCAGCGCGCAGCCGGCGGACCCGCCGCCGACGATGATGAAGTCGAACGTCTCCGCCATTTTGCGCCGGATCACCGCCAGTTTCGTGATCAGGCGATCATAACCCGCCCAAGCGGCCCGCCGGCCGGTCCCGCGGCCCTGCCCGGCCCTGCTAGCCGCGCGGCGCGCCCCGGTAGGTGCCGAACGACCAGCGGTTGCCTTCCGGGTCGCTCACGATGAAGTCACGCGAGCCATAGTCGGTGTCGTGCAGGCCCATCACGACCGTGGCGCCGGCCGCGGTCGCGCGCGCGAGCAGCTCGTCCGGCGTACTGGTGACGACGTATGCGCCGAAGCTTCCCGGCCGCAGCGGCCATGGGTCATCGGGCGCGTCCTTCGCGGAGCCGAGCATGACGCCGCCGCCTTCGGGCCAGGACAGCTCGGCGTGATGAACCTGGTCGCCGTCCGCGTACACCGCGGTCTCCTCGAATCCGAACGCTTCTTCCAGGAACCTGATGAGCGCGCGGCCATCCCGTGCGCGCAGCGTGGGCCATACCTGAGGTGCTGGAGCCTTGTCGTTCATGCCGCCACTCTCGCAGCCTGCGCGGGCCGGCGGCTTGGAAAATTCGGCACTACTCCTCGGTCAGCCAGGTGGTCGGCGCGCAGCCGGCGAGCAGCCGGAAGTCGCGGTCCATGTGCGCCTGGTCGAAGTAGCCCGCCGACGCGGCCAGGCCGGCCAGGTCCAGCGGCTGGCGTGCGCCGGCCCGCCGCCGCAGCAGTCGCCTGGCCCGGTCGAACCGGATGACGCGCCCCGCCTCCTTCGGCCCGAGGCCGGTCTCGGCGCGGAACCTGTTCCGCAGGTGGCGCTCGCTCCAGCCGGTCTCCGCCGCCAGGCCGGCGACCGTGACGTTCCCTCCCGCCCGCAGCAGCTGATCCCACGCGTGGCGCACCTCCGGGCTGAGGCCGGCCCGCTCATCTGCCGCGCGAATGCGGTCGAGCAGGAACGCCTCCAGGACCGCGAACCGCTCGGGCCAGGTCCGCAGTTCCCTGACCCGCTCGCGCAGCGCAGCTGCCTGGCCGCCGAACAGGTCGGTGCCGTGAACGTCGATGCCGGCCAGCTCCCCGGCCGGCATCGACAGGAGCGCGCGGGCCGCGAGCGGGCTGACCCCGACCTGGATCCCGGACTGCGCGCCGTCGTGACTGATCACTGCGTGCGCGGTGTGCAGCCCGCCGACGAGCACGTCGAAGCTGCCCGGCGGCTGCGCCGGGTCCGGGTGCGCGGCCATGGCGAGCGGCTCGTCCAGCGTCACGATGAATGTCAGCCACGGTGAGGGCAGGCCGCGATGCAGCGCGGGCGCGAATCCGGCCAGACGGTAGCCGGTACACCAGGCCACGTGCTGCCGGAGCGCCGGGCCGGGCGCGTGCTGCACCGACTCCCGTACCGGCTGCGTCGCGGCGGCCATGGCCCTATTCTGGCCCGTGCCGAAACGAAATTGAAATGCGGCTGCTATTCCCAAAAGAACTATTTTATGGTATAGTGTCGCATATTGGCGAATAGTATTCGGCCATGCAGGAAACCAAGCCGAGTGAGACCGCGCTCACCGCGGCGGCCGCGCGCGCCGCCCATCTGATCGTCGATGACGCTCCGTATATTCTCGCGGACAATCTCGCCGCGGCGCTACTGGGCGAGCGTGCCGCCGAACTGATCGGCTATCACCGTGGTAACGCCACCCACCCGATCCTGGTCGCGGCGAGGACGCAGGTGACGTGCCGGAGCAGGTTCGCCGAGGACACCCTCGCCGCTGCCGCCAGCCGGGGCGTACGACAGTACGTGCTGCTCGGCGCCGGGCTCGACTCGTTCTGCTGGCGGTCCCCGCTGGCCAGCGAGCTGCGCGTGTTCGAGGTCGATCACCCCGCCACGCAGGCGTGGAAGCGAAATGCGCTGTCGGCAGCAGGACTCGCCGTTCCGGCAATGGTGTCCCTGGTTCCGGTGGACCTCGGCGCGGACGCGCCGGCGGGAGCGCTGGCCCGCAGCGGCTTCGATCGCTCGGCCCCGGCCGTCATCAGCTGGCTCGGGGTGAGCATGTACCTGGACGCCGCAGGCATCTCCCGGGTGCTGCGGTTCGCGGCGCAGTGCGCGCCGGGCAGCCAGCTTGTCGCCGACTACATGCTTCCCGGCAAGCTTCGGGACCAGGCCGGGAATCTGTACGTCGAGCTGGTAGCGCCCGCGGCGGCCGAGCGGGGGGAGCCCTGGCAGACGTTCCTCGGCCCGGCGGCGATGTCGGAGCTGCTGCGCCAGCACGGCACGTTCGCGGCAGCGCACCTCCGGCAGCGCGACCTGCTCCCGGCGCACATGTGGGAGCGCTCGGACGCGCTGGCGCCGGTCGAGCTGTCGATGGTCGTGCGGGCGACCGTCAGCTAGGGCACGGGGTACAGTCGCGGGGTGCTGTTTGAGCAGCGGCTGCGCGAGGGCCTGCGGGACGGGACCATCACGGTGGCGTTCCGGCGCTGGCGGCGGCCCCAGGTGGTCGCCGGGCATCATTACCGCACCGGGTCGGGCCTGGTCGCGGCGGAGTCCGTCGACGTCGTGACCCCGGAAACGATCACGTCGGCGCAGGCGCGGGACGCCGGGTATCCCGGCACCGCCGAGCTGCTCGCCGACATGCGCGGCGATCCCGGACTGCCGCTGTACGTGATCAGATTCCGGCAGCTGGACGAGCCCGATCCGCGTGACGTGCTCAGGACCGCGCCGCTGACCGACGCCGACGCGGCGGCGCTCGCGGCACGGCTGGCCAGGATGGACAAGGGCAGGCACGGTCCGTGGACAGCCGCGTTCCTGACCCAGATCGCCGAGCGGCCCGCGATCTCCTCGGAGCACCTGGCGGAGACGCTCGGCTGGGACCGGCCCGAGTTCAAGCTGCACGTCCGCCGGCTGAAGGCCCTCGGCCTCACGATCAGCCTCGACGTCGGGTACCGCCTCTCGCCCCGCGGCGAGGCGTACCTCGCCTGGGCAAAGGCGCGCGGCCGAGAGCCAGGGCCGCGACGCTAGTACCCGGCGACCGGGTCGACGAGCCCTGCGAGCGGCTGGCCTGCGGCGAACCGGCCGACGTTCTCTCGCACCCTGGCCGCGAGCATCCGCTCCACCATCTCGGGCGTGTCCGCGGTGTGCGGTGTGATGATGCAGCGCTCGCGTGCCCACAGCGGGTGCCCGTCGGGCAGCGGCTCGGGCTCGGTGACGTCCAGCGCGGCGCCGCCGATTTCGCCGCCGTCCAGCGCGGTGACCAGGGCGCCGGTGTCCACGTGCCGGCCGCGCGCGACGTTGACGAGCCACGCATCCGGCCGCATCGCGCCGAGCTCGGCTGCCCCGATGATGTGCTCGGTCTGCGGGGTCAGCGCCAGCGCGACGAACACCACCAGCGCGTCCGGCAGCGCCTCGGCCAGCCGGTGCTCCGGCAGTGTGCGCGCGGCACCCGGCATCGGCGCGTCGCTGCGCCGCACCACGGTCGCCGTCACCCGGAACGGGGCCAGCTGCCGCAGCAGGCACGCGGCGATGCCGCCGCCGCCGAGGATCGTGACCCGCTCGTCGTACAGGCTGAGGCCGGCCGGCGCCCCCCAGGACCGCGCGGAGATGCGGGTACGCATGCAGCGCAGCCCGGCCAGCGCGAGCATCAGCGCGTGCTCGGCGACCGGCTCGGCGAACGCGCCCTTCGCGCACGTCCAGGTCCGGCCCGCGTCCAGCACGCCGGCGCCGGCCATCAGCTCGATTCCGGCCGACGACAGCTGCACCCAGCGCGGCGACGTCGCCGCGACCGCGGTTCGCAGGCCGTCCGGGTCCCACGGCGCGAGCCAGACCAGCGCGTCGGCGGGCGCGCCGTCGGCCGGGACCGGCTCGCCGCCGGCGGCCCGGATCGCCGCCGTGATCAGCTCGCTGCTGCCGGGCCCTACTGCCACGCGCGGTGCGGTCACGGCTCGACACCCTAGCGCCGGCCCGGCGGAGCCGCACCGGTACCGCCGGCCACACCGGCAGTCAGCTGCAAGCGTCGTAGCGGTCCCGCAGCCAGGCCATGCCCTCGGGCGTGACCGCGCCGAGCACCCGCAGCCGGGCCATCCCGCCGTCGGGGAATACCTCCAGCCGGACATGCGTGACCGGGTGCGAGCGCTGGACGCGGAACCGGTGCCGCGTGTCGGGCTGCAGCCTGGTCCGCGCGAGCAGCTCATCCCACTGCGCCGCGTGCAGGCTGCCCGGCGCCGCCGACGTGCCGAGGACCCTGGCCCAGCCCGGCGCGTTCCCGACGAAGTACGAGGTATCCAGGTCGAGCTGCGCCACGACGCCGGGCGCCGCGAGCGCGAACGTCGCGTAGTCAGAGCCGCCATCGCGCCGCCGGGCGTTCTCCCAGCCATCGGCCATGCTGGCGGGACGGCCCGGCATGATCAGATTCCCGGCCGAGGAGTAGAACGCGTCGGAGCACTCGGCCAGCCGCCCGCCGTTCTCCAGCGCGGCCAGGTCCACGGTGCCGGCCAGGAACGCCGGGTCGGGCACCGGCTCGCCGTGCACCCGCAGCCTGGCCACTCCGCCGTCGGGGTAGATCGACAGCCGCACGTGCGTCCACCGGCGCGCGCTGGTCACGGGGTAGTAGTTGGCGGTGTCGCCCAGCGCGCCGCTGCGGGCGACAAGCGGCTGCCAGTCGCCCAGCTCGGCCGGCGCCGGGTACCCGGCGGCGTGCACCGCCTCGACCGACACCTGCGGCGGGTAGTTGCCGCGGAAGAACGACGTGTCCGCCACCACGCCGCGCACGATGCCGGGCACGCCGAGCCGGACGATCGCGTGGTCATGTCCCGGCTCGCGGCGGCGGCGCGTCTCCCAGCCGTCGTAGACCTTCCCCCGCGGGCCGTAGTCACCGGGCGCGAACACCGGGGCGGCGGGCTTGATCAGGTTCTCCTTCTCCGCGAACAGCTCGTCGTTCGCCGCGACCACGCTCCCGCCGAGCAGGCGCGAGGCCAGGTCCGGCAGCCCGGTGAACTGCGGCGGCTCAGCTGTCATCGGCGCTTCCCTGCCTGGTCAGCAGCAGCCCGGCCGGCTCCGTGCGGGGGTACGCGGGCCGGCCGCGCAGCCAGGTCCGCCGTACGGCACCGGTGAGCTGCCGGCCCGCGTACGGGGTCAGCTTGTGCCGGTGCGCGAGCATGCCCGGCTCGACGGTGAACGTCGCGTCGGGCGCGAACGCGACCAGGTCCGCGTCGCGGCCTGCCTCGACCGCGCCCTTACCGGGCAGGCCCGCGATCGCCGCGGGGGCGGCAGACATCCACCGGGCTACGTCGGCCAGCGTGCAGCCGCGCTCCCGCGCCGCGGTCCACACCACCGGCAGGGCCAGCTGCACGGACGCGATCCCGCCCCACGCCGCGCCGAAGTCGCCGTCGTCGAGCCGCTTCAGCGCGGGCGGGCACGGCGAGTGATCGGACACCACGCAGTCGAGCATGCCCGCTCGCAGGCCGTCCCATAGCAGCTCGCGGTTCGCGCGGTCGCGGATCGGCGGGCAGCACTTGAACTGCGTCGCCCCCGGCGGCACGTCCTGCGCCGCGAGCGCGAGATAGTGCGGGCACGTCTCGGCCGTGACCCGGACGCCGTCCGCGCGCGCCGCGCCCAGCAGCGGCAGCACGGCCGCGCTCGACACGTGCAGGACGTGCAGCCGCACCCCGGTGCGCCGCGCGATCCCCACGGCCCGCGCGACCGCTCTTTCCTCGGCCTCGTCCGGGCGCGAGCGCAGGAACGCGTCGTAATCCCGGCCGCCGGCCGCGGCTATGCACGCCGGGTCCTCGGCGTGCACGAGCAGCAGGCCGCCGAACCCGGTCAGCTGGCGGGCCGCCCGCTCCAGCCCCGCGGCGTCGAGCGGCGGGAACTCAGGCACGCCGGAGTCGACGGTGAAGCACTTGAATCCGAACGCGCCAGCCTCGTGCAGCGCCCGCCGGGCCGGCTCGTTGCCGGGCACCGCGCCCGCCCAGAAGCCGACGTCGACGTGACACCTGCCGCGAGCCGCCGCCCGCTTCAGCTCGAGGGCCGCGCCGTCGGTCGTCGGCGGCACCGAGTTGAGCGGCATGTCCACGATCGTGGTGATGCCGCCGGCCGCCGCCGCCGCGGTCGCGGTCGCGAACCCCTCCCACTCCGTCCGGCCCGGCTCGTTGACGTGCACGTGCGTGTCGACGAGACCGGGCAGCAGCACCTCGTCGCGCGCGAGCCGCACCACCGCGCCGCCTGCATGCGCCGCGTCCGGGGGGCGGATCGCGCTGATCTTCCCGTTCGTGATCACTACCTGCGCGGGAACGTCGCCGTCCGCCGTGAGCACGCGATCGGCATGTATCACCAGATCCGGGCCGGGCCCGTGCAGGTCAGTCATTCCCGGTGCCCGTGATGTGCTCGGGCCGGACCGGGATGCGGGTGAGGTCCAGGCCGGTAGCTGCCCGGATCGCGGCGGCGATCGCCGGGCCGGAGGAGATCGTGGGCGGCTCGCCCACGCCGCGCAGCCCGTAGGGCGCGTGCGGGTCCGGGTACTCCAGCACCGCGACCCGCATCGGCGGCATGTCCGCGATCGTGGGGATCAGGTAGTCGGTGAACGACGGGTTCCTGATCTCGCCGTCGCGCACCTGGACCTCTTCCATTACCGCCAGGCCCAGGCCCTGGGCGCTGCCGCCGTGTATCTGGCCGAGTACCCCGTCCGGGTTCATCGCCTTGCCCACGTCCTGCGCGCAGTCCAGGCTCACGACCCGGACGAGCCCGAGCTCGGTGTCCACGTCCACGATCGCGCGATGCGCCGCGTACGCGTACTGCACGTGCGCGAAGCCCTGACCGGTCTCCGGATCTACCGGGTGCGTGGGCCGGTGCCGCCACTCCACGGTCTCCTCGATGACCTCGTCCGCGAGCAGCGCGGCCAGCGGCAGCATGACATCCTCGCCTGGCGATACCACGCTGCCGCCCGCGAGGAGCAGGCCGGCGACGGTCCGGCCGAGCCTGCGCTGCGCGAGGGCGAAGACCCGCTCGCGGACGCGCTCGCAGGCCGCCCGGACCGCACCGCCGGTGACATACGTCTGCCGGGACGCCGAGGTGGAGCCGCCCGAGCCGACCGAGGTGTCCTTGGGGTAGGTCACCACGTTCTGCACGCCCAGCTCGGTCCGGCAGATCTGCTGCTCGATCGTGATCAGCCCCTGACCGACCTCGGCGGCCGCGGTGTGCACGGTCACCGTCGGCTCGCCGCCGAGCACCTCGAGCCGCACCCGCGCGGTGGAGTAGTCGTCGAAGCCCTCGGAGAAGCCGACGTTCTTGTACGCCACCGCGTAGCCGACGCCGCGCCGCACGCCCTCGCCGTGCGTGGTGTTCGCCACGCCGCCCGGCAGCGCGCGCAGGTCATACCCTCCGGCCGGGGTGTCGTCCGGCGCGGTCCCGGCGGCCGGCCGGGGCATGTCCCGCACCGTCCGCAGCAGCTCGGCCACCGGCGCCGGGCTGTCCACGATCTGCCCGGTCGGCGCCTCGCTGCCCAGCTCCATCGCGTTCCGGCAGCGCAGCTCGACCGGGTCCAGGCCGAGCGCGGCAGCGAGCTTGTCCATCTGCGCCTCGTAGCCGAAGGCGGCCTGCACCGATCCGAACCCGCGCATTGCCCCGCAGGGCGGGTTGTTGGTGTAGACGCCGTACGCGTCCACGTGCACGTTCTCCGCCACGTACGGGCCGATCCCCATCGTGCCCGCGTTGGCGACGACGGCCGACGTGCTGGACGCGTACGCGCCGCCGTCCAGCCAGATCTCCGCCCGCACGTACACAAGGCGTCCGTCCCTGGTCGCCCCGTGCTCGTACCGCATGGTCGCCGGGTGCCGGTGAACGTGCCCGAAGAAGGACTCCTCCCGGTTGTAGACCATCTTCACCGGCTTGCCGGTGCGCAGCGCGAGCAGGCACGCATGCACGTGCATGGACAGGTCCTCGCGGCCGCCGAAGGCGCCGCCGACCCCGGCCAGGATCAGCCGGACCTTCGCCGGCGGCAGGCCGAGCGCGGCGCACACCTGACGCTGGTCGACGTGCAGCCACTGGGTCGCCACGTACAGGTCGACGCCGCCGTCGCCGTCGGGCACCGCGAGCCCGGCCTCCGGACCGAGGAACGCCTGGTCCTGCATGCCTACGCGGTAGCTCCCTGTCACCACCACGTCGGCCGCCGGGGCCGGTGCCCCCTTGCGCACCTTCAGGTGCCGGACCAGGTTGCCGCCCGGGTGCAGCGGGGGCGCCCCGTCGGCGACCGCCCCGGCCGCGTCCGTCACCGGGGTCAGCACGTCATACCCGACTGCTATCTTCGCCGCGGCCCGGCGCGCGATCTCGGGATGATCGGCGGCGACGAGGGCAACGGGCTCGCCCTGGTAGCGGACGACGTCCGCGGCGAGTACCGGCTGATCGGCGTGCTCGAGGCCGTACCGGTTGACCCCCGGCACGTCGTCGTGTGTCAGCACGGCGTACACGCCGGCGGTGGCCAGCGCGGGGCCGATGTCGATCCCGGTGACGCGCGCATACGGGTGCGGGCTGCGCAGGGTCGCCCCCCAGATCATGTCGTCGGCCCACAGGTCGCTGCCGTACGCGAACTGCCCGGTGACCTTCAGGGCCCCGTCCGGGCGGAGCGGGCTGTCCCCCACGCCGCCGGCGATGACCTCGTGCTCCGTCCGGCGGCCGGCCGGAGCCTGCACTGGTACCCGCGGCGTGCTCATGACGCCGGGCCCGTGCTGCCGGTCTTGCGCGCCAGCGCTGCGCTCACCGACCGCGCGCGGGCCGTGGCCTGATCCTCGGCCACGGTCACCAGCAGGTCACGCTCCACCACCGGCTCGCCGTTCACCAGCAGCAGCTCCAGCGGCGCGGGCGCACCGAGCACGAGCGCGGCGACCGGGTCGGCGATACCCGCGTGCGGCAGTCCGTCCAGTCGCCAGAGCGCGATGTCGGCGAGCTTGCCGGGTTCGAGCGACCCGATCTCCGCCTGCCTGCCCAGCAGTGCCGCGCCGCCCAGGGTCGCCAGCTCCAGCGCGCGGCGCACGGACAGCGCCCGCGGGCCGCCAGCCGCCCTGGCCACGAGCGTCGCCTGCCTGATCTCGCCGGCCAGCGAGCTGGCCTCCTGCGACGCGGCGCCGTCGACGCCAAGCCCGACGGTGACGCCGGCGGCCAGCAGCGCGGGCACCCGGCACACGCCGGACCCGAGCCGCCCGTTGGACGACGGGCAGTGGGCCACGCCCGTGCCGGTCGCCGCCAGCCTGGCGATTGCCGCGTCGTCCAGGTGTACCCCGTGCGCCAGCCACACGTCGTCGCCGAGCCAGCCGAGCGATTCCGCGTACTCGACCGGCGTGCACCCGAACCGCTCGGCGCAGTAGTCCGCCTCGTCCGCGGTCTCCGCGAGGTGCGTGTGCAGCCGGACGCCCGCCCGGCGGGCAAGCTCGGCCGCCTCTGCCATCAGCTCGCCGGTCACCGAGAACGGCGAGCACGGCGCCACCGCGATCCGCAGCATCGAGTCCGGTGACGGATCGTGGAACTCCTCGATCGCGGCCTGCGTGGCGGACAGGATCTCGTCCCGGCTCTCGACGACGCTGTCCGGCGGCAGCCCGCCGGAGCCCGCACCGAGATCCATCGAGCCGCGGGTCGGGTGGAACCGCAGCCCGACCCGTGCCGCGGCGGCGATAGTGGCGCCGAGCACGTCGCCGCCCGACCGCGGGAACAGGTAGTGGTGGTCCATCGTGGTAGTGCAGCCGGTCCGCGCGAGCCAGCCGAGTGCGGCGGTCGCGGCGTCGCCGGTCATGTCCGCGTCCATCGCCGCCCACACCGGGTACAGGACCGTCAGCCACTCGAACAGCGTGGCGTCCGCGGCCAGCCCCCTGGTCGCCCACTGGTACAGGTGATGATGGGCGTTCACAAGGCCGGGGGTTGCCAGGCACCCGGCCGCGTCGACGCGCCGTGCCGGTCCGGCCGGCGCCGGGACCGCAGCCGGCGCCGGGCCGGGGCCCACGGCGGTGATCTTGTTGCCGGTCACGACGACATGGCCGCTCGCGTGCTCGGTCCGCTGCGCGTCCATCGTCACGATCGCGCAGCCGTCCAGCACCACGGTGCTCACCTTGCCTCCTCCCGCATCCGCCGGGCGGCGAGCCGGACCGCTTCCATGATCTTCTCGTAGCCGGTACAGCGGCACAGGTTGCCCGCCAGCGCCTCCCGGATCTCCAGGTCACCGGGCCGGGGCACCCGGCTCAGCAGGTCGTGCACCGCGACGACGAGCCCGGGCGTGCAGAAGCCGCACTGCACGGCGCCGGCCCGGACGAAGGCATCCTGCACCGGGTGCAGGTCGGCTCCGGCCGCCAGCCCCTCGACGGTGACGACCTGCCTGCCCTCGGCCTGGCCGGCCGCGACGAGGCACGCGCACACGACCACGCCGTCGAGGTACACGGTGCAGGACCCGCACTCGCCCTGCTCGCACGCATTCTTGGAACCGGGCAGGCCGAGCCGCTCGCGCAGCACATAGAGCAGGCTCTCGCCCTCCCAGACGTCGTCGGCGTGCATGGCCTCGCCGTTGACAGTCACCGATACGCGCACCGCGCTCAGCCTCCTTCCCCGGCTTCCGCCTGCTGGTAGTCCTGCCAGACCCAGCCCAGCGTGCGCCGGGCGAGCACCGCGAGCGCGCGCAGCCGGTATGCGGCCGTCCCGCGCACGTCGTCTATCGGCGCCGCCGCGGCGCTGACCAGGCTGGCGAACTCCGCGGTGACCGTGTCCGGGATCGCTGCGCGCGATTCCCAGAGTCCGGCCTCGTCCAGCGCCGCGCTGAGGAAGGCCTCGGCCGCCAGCGCGCGCCGGGGAGTGGGCGCGGCCGAGCCGATGCCGGTGGCCGCTTCCTTGCGATCGGCGTGCAGCGCCAGGCTGAAGGCCGCGACCGCGATCACCATCGCGTTGCGGGTCCCGATCTTGCTGAACTGCTCGGGTCCGGAGGGCAGCGGCAGGTGCACGGCCGCGATCAGCTCGTCCGGTGCCAGCGTGCTGGCCTTGACCCCGGTGTAGAACTCGTCCGCGCCGATCATCCGGGTTCCGCGCACCGACGCCACCTCGATCACGGCGTGCCCGGCCAGCAGCGGCGGGTGGCAGTCACCCGCGGGCGACGCGGTGCCGAGATTTCCGCCGACGGTGCCGCGGTTGCGGATCTGCGGGGACCCCACGGTCCTCGCGGCCATCGCCAGGCCGGGCAGGACGCCGCCAAGCTCGCTGATCAGCCGCGCGTAGGTGACCCCGGCGCCCAGCCGCAGCCGGGTGCCGGATATCTCCCACTCCGTGAGGTCCGCGAGCCGGGTCAGGTCGAGTACCGCTTCCGGGCGGCGGGCATCGAAGTTCAGCTCGACCATCAGGTCGGTGCCCCCGGCCAGCGGCACCGCGGCGGGCAACTCGGCCTTGACGGCCAGCGCATCGGACCAGCTCGCGGGCTGGATGAACTCCATGGGCGGCTCCTCTGCGCGCCATGATCCTCGTCAGGTCCGCGCGCACTCAACCCCGGGGCCCCGTGGTCAGGGGCCAGTTCCGCTCAGGCGAAGCTGGCGGCAGGCTCCCAGGCAGCGCCCGCCGGCGGCGCGTCGTCTCGCTGCACGGCGCACTGGATCAGGCCGTAGGGACGGTCGTCCGCGTGGAATACCTCGCCGGGATTCTCCAGCCCAAACGGCGCCAGGTCCACCAGGAAGTGGTGCTTGTTCGGCGCGGACAGCCGGATCTCCGCGATCTGCGGGTGTGCCTCGAGCACGGCGCGGCCCATCTCCCACAGGGTCTGCTGCAGAGCCAGGCTGTGCACCGCGGCGAACCGTGCCAGCAGTATCTGCCGTACGCTCGGGTAGATCGCGCCCCAGTCGGCGGCGGGCCGGTCATACCGCCACCGGGCGGTGACCGACGTGGCCAGGACCCGGTCGGTGGTCTCGGCGAGGGTCGTGTACCTGTCGGCCAGGAAGCCGTGGAACTCCGACCCGGTGGACTTCAGCACGACCAGGTCACGCAGCCCGGACAGCACCCAGACGGCCGGCTCGCCCGCGCGCTCCTCGACTATGGCGCTGGCCATCCTGATCTCCTGGCCGGCCCGGACGAAGGCGTGCGGGTGCGGCGCGCCGTCGACCGCGATCCGCTGCCACCGGTACTCGTCGACGTCCACCCGTGCCGCCCGCACGGGCGCGATGTCGGCGACAAAGTGCCTGGCCAGCGTCAGCGCGTAGGCCTCGATCTCAGCCACGCCGTGCGCCCTGGCGTAGGCGTAGGCGGTGTTCTTCTGCGTGTCGGTCGGCAGCACGCCGGACTGGTCGCCGCGCAGGTGGGCGGCGGCGAACTCACCGCGCAGCGACGTCGAGACGTTCAGGTCGCGGATCTCATGCTCGGGCCCGTCGCGGTAGATTCGCACTACCCGCGTCTCGGCCTTGCCGTACTGATTGGCGCCAAGCACGATGCTCATCGTCAGCTCCCCCGGTAAGTGCTGTAGCCGAACGGGCTAAGCAGCAGCGGAACGTGACAGTGCCGTTCCTGATCCCGCACCGCGAACGTGACGGCAACCTCAGGAAAGAACGCCATGCCGTCGCCGTACGCGCTCGTATCGAAGACGAGCCGGTAGGTGCCGGGTTCCACGTCAGCCGGCCCGAGGTCACGGGCCCGCCCGTCCGCGTCGGTGACCGCGCGGCCGATCACGGCGGCCTGCTGGCCGGCCACCCGCTCCAGCCGGACCGGGACGCCGGCCGCCGGATGGCCGCGGGCGGTATCGAGCACGTGCGTCGTGATCGCGCTCAACGCTGGCCGGCCAGCATCTTGACCAGCCTGATCTCGTTGATCTTCTGCAGCTCGGCGCGCACGGCCTGCCACTCCGCCCGCGGGCTGTTGGCCAGCCGGTTTCGCAGCAGCGCCAGCAGGTCCGTCGCGCTCCGGCCCGATGCCGACACCAGGTAGACGTGCCCGAACCTGCGCTCGTACTCCAGGTTCGCGGCCGCGAGCTCGCCGCGGGTGGCATCGTCCGCCGTGGCCGCCGCGGACTGCTCCGACCTCGACCATTGCGCGGACTGCCCGGATCCGGCCGCGCGCTCGCCGATCCGCGGATGCCCCGCGAGCGCCGTCTCGAGGTCGGCGACGGTGAGCATGCCCACGATCGCGGCCGACTGGCGCACCGCGTCCTTCGCCGAGGAGTACGGCCGCCCGGCCGCCATCCGGTCCGCCCACGCCGCGGACGTGCAGCAGGCCAGCAGCTGGTCGCGGGCCGCTGCCTGCGGCAGCGCGTTGAATCGTGCGAGCTCGTCGGCGCCCATGCCGTCAGACTCTCGTGCCGCGAGGGGAGCGGCAAGCAACGCGCCCATGACCATCAGGCACCTCCGGCGTTAACTCTGGACCACCATAACCGCGCCGGTCGCGGCGGGCCCGGCAGCCCGTCGCGGCGGCCCTGGCTCCCAGTCGGCGGCGCGCGGCGACGAGCGGGTCTTGCCGGCCCGCCTAGACTCGGGGTCAGGCGGTGGCGGAGCGCTGGCTCCGCCCCTGGAGGCGGGAGGGTAACGATGGCGCCACGGCGCGGGACGCCCAGAATTCTCGCCGTCGCCCGCGGCGACGAGCCAGCCGACCTGCTGTTCCGCGGCGGCCAGGTATTCTCTCCCGGCACCCGCGAGTGGCTGCGCACCGATCTCGCGATCGCCGACGGGGTGATCGCCGGCTGGGGGCCCCGGGACGCGCGCGAGGTGGTCGACGTGTCCGGCGCCGCCCTCACGCCCGGCTTCGTGGACGCGCACATGCATCTGGAGTCGACCAAGCTGTGGGTCGACGAGTTCGCCCGGGCTGTGCTGCCGCACGGCACCACCGCGGTCGCGGCCGATCCGCATGAGCTCGCGAATGTGTTCGGCGTCCCTGGCGTCGCCGCGCTCGCGCAGGCCGCCGCCGGGCTTCCGTTCACGTTCGGGATCTGCGCGTCGAGCTGCGTGCCCGCCTCCCCGTTCGAGAGCCCCGGCGCACAGGTGCACGCGGCGGAGGTGCACGCGCTGCTGACCGAGCATGGCGCGATCGGCGTCGCCGAGGTGATGAACTTCCCCGGCGTGGTCGCCGGCGACGCGGAGCTGCTCGCCAAGATCGCGGCGGCGGGCGACCGGCGGGTGGACGGGCACGCGCCCGGGCTGTCCGGCCCGGCGCTGGATGCCTACCTGGCCGCGGGAGTGGAGTCAGACCACGAGTGCACGCTGCTCAGCGAGGCCGAGGAGAAGCGCCGCAAGGGAATGTGGATCTTCGTCAGGCAGGGCTCGGCGAGCAGGAACCTGGCCGAGCTGATCCAGACCGTGCTCCGGCACGGCACCGAGCGGATCGCGCTGTGCAGCGACGACAGGGAGCCGGACACGATCCTCGCGGACGGGCACGTCAACGACTGCGTCCGGCTCGCGGTCGCGTGCGGCGTGCCGGTCGAGGACGCGCTCGTGCTCGCGACGGCCAACCCGGCGCAGTACCACAACTTCCAGCATCTGGGCTGGCTGGCGCCCGGCTATCAGGCGGACGTGCTGTGCTTCGACTCGCTGGATCGGATGCAGCCCGCCCGGGTGTACCAGGCGGGCCGGCTCGTGGCGGCCGACGGCCAGGCGGTGCCGGGCGCCGTCCCCGACGTGCCCGCGCCGGACTGGATGCGCGGATCGGTGCGGCTGACCGAGCTGCCCGGCGCGAGCGCGCTCGCGCTCGAGCCGCCCGCCGGCGGCCGGGCGCGGGTGATCGGCATCGAGCCGGACACGCTCACGACGCGTCATCTGCTGCTGGACGTCACGGACCCGGCGTCGGGGGTCGCGCGGATCGCGGTGGCCGAGCGCCACCTCGGCACCGGCAGGATCGGCCTCGGCTACGTCCGGGGCTTCGGCCTGAGCCGGGGCGCGATCGCGTCGACGGTCGCGCATGACGCGCACAACTGCATGGTGGTGGGCGAGCCGGGACCAGGCGGTCCGGCCGAGATGGCCGCCGCCGTGGCCAGGCTCGCCGAGCTCGGCGGCGGGCAGGTGGCAGTGCTGAACGGCCGGGTCATCGCCGAGGTGCCGCTGCCGATCGGCGGGCTGATGAGCGACAAGCCGGCCGCGTCGGTGGCCGCCCAGGTCGAGCACCTCGAGCACGTCGCGGCGGCCGAGCTCGGCGTCAGCATCGGCGCGCCGTTCATGCACCTCAGCTTCCTCGGCCTGTCGGTGATCCCGGAGCTGCGGATCACCGATCGCGGCCTGGTGGACGTGGACCGGTTCGCGCTGACCAGCGTGACGCCTGGCTAGGAAAGTGCCGCCCGGCTCGGGCAGTACTGCCGTCAGGACTGGGCGGGGACCGGCGTGTCCGCGCCCTCGGCCCGCACGGACCGGCCGGCGAGCAGGTAGTAGGCAATGCCGCCGACTAGCAGCCCGATGAACACGCTGAAGTCCGACCCGATCGCGCCGCCGTTCCGCGCCGCGAAGTAGCCGACGTACGGGGAGTAGGCGTTCAGCCAGAACGCCGCGGCACCCATCCCGAGCAGCTGCGCGACGACGGCCGGCCAGTGGACGCCGCCGTTGCGGAAGTACCTGCCGCCGCGCTCGTTCAGCAGCGCGTCATGGTCGTAGCGGTTCCGGCGCAGGTAGCTGTCGACCAGGAAGATCGCGCACCAGGGGCCGAGCCACAAGATGATGAACAGCAGGAAGTCCGACAGCAGCGTGAAGAAGTGCGAGGAGAACACCGCGTAGGCAGCGATCGCCCCGCAGACGACCGTGTCGATCGCCACGCAGTGCGGCCGCCGCAGCCTCGGGATGAGGCTCTGCAGGGTGACCCCTGAGGAGTACAGGTCGAGGGTGTTGATCGCGAAGAGCTGCAGGATGGCGAAGATGGCGAACGGCCACAGGAACCAGCCAGCGTAGCCGGACAGCAGGCCGGGGACGCTGGTCGCGGCCGGCACGCCAGTCGCGACAGCGGCGCCCAGGATCTCCAGCAGCGCCGAGGGGATCGCGCAACCGAGCGCGACCGCGAGCACGATCTGCTTCTTGTCCGAGGTCCTGGGCAGGTACCGCGAGTAGTCGTTGCCGTTCTCCGTCCAGCCGAGCCCGCCGGCCGAGATCACCAGCGCGAGGAAGATGGTCAGCGCGCCCCAGCTCGCGCCGTGCGCCGGCACGTGCAGGTTGACCTTCGACACGGTGAGCCCCGCCATGACCGCGAACAGCACCACGAACGGGATGGCAAGCAGTCGCAGCACCTTGAGCACGGCCGCGTGGCCGAGGAGCGGCAGCACCGCCTGGATGAGAACCGCCACGATCACGAAGATGATCTTCGCGGGCGTTCCGGCTGTGAAGCCGGCCTTCGACGTCAGCAGGATGGCCGCGAACACGATGAGCGCGATGCCCTCGATCTCGAAGCCGACCTGGGTCACCCAGTTGAAGAACGTCGGCATCTTGTTGCCGCGCGGCCCGAACGGTGCCCGGCTGATCGCGAACACGGTCGTGCCCGCCTGCGGTCCCTGCAGGCTGGCGAGCCCGGTCAGCACGTACGAGAGGTTGCCGACAAGGATCACCACGACCGACTGCGCGAAGTTCAGCCCGAAGAACACGACGGCGATCGCGCCGTAGACAACGAACTCGACGTTCCAGACGGCGCCGGCCCACATCCAGAACAGGCCGCTGGGCTTGCCCCAGCGCTCGCCGTGCGGCACGTGCTCTATCCCGCGCTGCTCAACCGTGGTGATCGAAGGCTCGCCGCCGGCCGCTATCCGCGACGCATCCGAACTAGTCACTGCCAGGCCCCTCTGCTTGGTTGCGGACTTCTGCACGCGGCTGCGGGACCCGCTGACCAGGGAGCCCGCATCGAATCACGGTGATTCGCACGTAACGTCCGGCTGACGCCGTGCAGAGCGGAGCGTACTACGGTCGATAGCGGCTGGAAAAGCTCGCCGGCGGCGGCGGTCCTGCGCGGGCCGGCCGCCACCCCGGCAGCGGCCCGCGGGCGGCTACCTCGTCGCGGCGGCGGGCGTGTCGGCGACCGGACCTGGCGGCAACCGCCAGCCGAGGGTGGCACCCTCGTGCACCGTCGGCGGCCCGAAGAACCTGATCAGGAAGCGGCCTAGCCGGGTTCCCGGGCGCTGCGCGGTGACGACGGCCGCCGGGTGCCAGGCTGAGATGGCGGCCGCCATCGTGGCGCGCGACGGCCCGGTGCGGCCCCGCTTGTCGAGGACGAGCCAGGTCATCCGGCGGACACTCGCGTGCTGGGCAGGGGTGAGCGTCCTGCCGGTATTGCACATGACCGCCCGCCCGTGCTTGTCCGGCACGATGCAGTACCCGCCCACCAGCGATATCGGGGCGCCCGACATCGCCTGCCACTCCATCGGGTTCGCCCGGTCGGTCATGGCCGCGTTGAACGGCAGGTAGAGGACGGAGGCGCCGGCCTTCAGGTGCAGTTTCGCCAGCGCCGCGCGCCAGCCGGACGGCGGCGGCAGCACCGTGCTAGCCGGCACCGGGCGCGGGATGATCGGCACCACCAGCAGGGCGACGGCAGCGGCGACGGCCGGCACCCGCCACGCGTGCCGGGCCGGGATCTCCGCGAGCACCCGGTCGAGCGCGCAGGCGAGCACGACGGCGGCCAGGCCGTCGGCGAGGATCGGGAACCGGTTGGGCAGCACCTGGTTCAGCACCGGGACCCGCACCAGCCAGTGCCAGGGCAGCAGCCGCACCGGGTAGTGAATCCCGTGCACCACGATCCGGTGGTTGCCTACGCCCATCCACTCCATCAGGAGGAAGGCCACGCCGGAGATCCGGATCCGCAGGTCGCGCCAGAACGCGATCAGCGCCGCGACGACCAGGATCAGCAGGGGCCAGCCGAGATATGCCATCTCCTCCACGGGCCACTGGTGGGTGGCGACGACGAAATGCCGGAAGTGCCCGTGCAGGAGCACCGCGCCAGGTGCTGTGAAGAAGTCCGCCGGGTCGATCCAGTAGTGGTTCAGGTGCCAGGGGCTGCCCGTCTCGGTCAGCGGCCCGCGGAACTGGACGAGCAGCGCATGGCCGCAGAGCACGACGGCGATCACGGCCGCGATCGCCGCGCCGCCCGCGGCCGGCAGCAGCCGGTCGCGCACCAGCGACGGCCGGCTGAGGACAAGCAGGGCGAGCAGGACCACGCAGACCAGCACGGTGTCGACCAGCAGCTCCTCGGCGATGAAGATCTGCGCGGCGACCAGCAGCCCCAGCCAGACGCCGTTGCGCCAGAACCTGCCCCGCCCGGCCGCCAGGCGCAGGACTGCATCGGCGATCAGCGGCGGCAGCACCGCGAACTGGAGGTGATAGTGGTCTTCGGCGGCCACCAGCAGCGCCGGGGAGAAGCCGTAGACGGCGCCGCCGACGGCCGCGGCCGCTATGCTCACCCCCCAGCGGCGCAGGACAAAGTACAGCGCACCCGCCGATCCGGCGAATCCGAGGACGAGCAGGACGGCCAGGCTGACGGACGGGCCCGACAGCAGCGTCACCGGCGCCAGCACGATGCCCGGCAGCAGCATCGAGGTGTTCCACATCAGGTTGACGCCGTGCGGGGCGTTCACCGCGGTCGTGATGAGCGCCGGCAGGTGACCGTGTGCGACGGCAGTCGCCGCGTAGCGCATGAACCAGATGTTGAGGTAGATATCGGACTGGACCCTGTCGAACCCGTTGGAGGGCACGCGGGCCGCGGGGTCGGCGGCGATGCGCCAGGCCAGGGCCACGGCGAGGAGCAGATAGCCGAGAAGTACCAGCAGCTCGGCGCGGCGCCAGTCGTGCGGTGTCCGCTCATCCTCGAGGCCGGCCGGCCTGATGGCAAGCGACATCTGACCCACCGGCACTCCCCCGTCCCGGCCCGCCGCAGCGGGCTAGCGCACGCCCAGATCTAGACCGACTCATTTCCCGTTCCGGCCCGTTTAGTGCCCGGCGCCAGTCACTTACCGCGTCCGCATCGCGACTTTAGGTACTCATTGCCCGCGCGCTCTGACACCTGGCGCCGGGTGAACCTCGGCGCCCCTCGACATTCCATCGACTTGCGCCATTTCCGCGCCCGGTAAGGACGGGTTTGTGGACCTCAACCCGATGGAATGTCGTCTCGCCGCGGGATCCCGCGGTCAACCTGCACGTCTTGCCGGCCGGCGCGAGCGATATCGGCGGCCGGGCGGCGGCTGGCGGCTGGCCGGCCAGCGACTAGTTGACCCTGCGCTCCTGCCCGGCCCAGAACGGCTCGCGCAGCTTGAACTTCTGCAGCTTGCCGGTGGCGGTCCGCGGCAGCGCCTCCCGTACGTCGACCGACGTCGGGCACTTGAAGTGGGCCAGGTGGCTGCGGCAGTGCGCGATCAGGTCCGCCTCGGTCGCGCTCGCCCCGGCCCGCAGTACCACGAGCGCCTTCACCGTCTCGCCCCACCTGGGGTCGGGCACGCCGATGACGGCGGCCTCGGCGACGGCCGCGTGCTGGTACAGGCAGTCCTCGACCTCCACCGAGCTGACGTTCTCGCCGCCGGAGATGATCACGTCCTTCTTCCGGTCGGAGATCACCAGGTACTCGCCGGCCTCCATGTGCCCCTTGTCCCCGGTGTGGAACCAGCCGTCGGCCAGCGCCCTGGCCGACTCCTCCGGCTGCTCCCAGTAGCCGGCGAAGACGTGATTCGACCGCGCCAGGACCTCGCCCTCCTCGTCGGTCCTGATCGAGACCCCGATCGCCGGCACCCCGGCCCGCGACTGCAGCCGGGCCCGCTCCGCGGGATCCGCGCCGTCCCACTCGGCCCGGGCCCGGTTGATCGTGAGCAGCGGCGCGGTCTCGGTCAGCCCGTAGATCTGGATGAACTCCCAGCCCAGCTCCGCCTCGACCCGCTCGATCGTCTTCGACGGCGGCGGCGCGCCCGCGACCACGATCCGCACCGTGCCAGCCCCGGGGATGTCGCGCCCGGCGGCCCGGCGGTCGGCGGCCGCGGTCAGGATCGCGGTGACGACGGCCGGGGCGCCGCACATCAGCGTCACCCCGTGCGCCTCGATCCGGCGCAGTATCTCCTCGCCGTCGATCTTCCTGATCACGACCTGCGGAACACCCATGCCCGTGACCGCGTACGGCATGCCCCAGCCGTTGCAGTGGAACATCGGCAGCGTGTGCAGGAACACGTCCCGGTCGGTCACCGCGGTGTGCCAGCCGAACGTCGCGGCGTTCAGCCAGCAGTTGCGGTGCGTCAGCTGCACGCCCTTCGGCCGTGCCGTCGTGCCGCTGGTGTAGTTGATGCTCGCGGTCGCGTCCTCGTCGGCGTCCCATGCGGCCGGCGTCGCGCCTGCCGCCGCGGGACCGAACAGCGCCGCGTCTCCCTCGCCGTCCAGCACGATCTTGTGCTTGACGGAGACGTCGCGCAGGCTGTCAGCCGACTCCGGGTCGACCAGGAGCACGGACGAGCTCGAGTGGCCGACGATGTAGCTGATCTCCTCGGCGTTGAGGCGGTAGTTGACCGGGACCAGGACCCGGCCATAGGCACTGACGCCGAAGAACGAGACAAGGAACCGGGCCGCGTTGGGGCTGACGATGGCGACACGCTCTCCGTGCCCGACGCCGAGCTCCTCGAGAGCGAGTGCCATGCCGCGCGCCCGGCTTTCCAGCTCCGCATAGCTGAGGGAGCCGAATGAACCTGCGGTGCCGGGCTCGTCGTGCACCGCGACGCGGTCGCCGTATACGGCGGCGCCCCGGTTCAGAAAGTCCCCGACTGTGAGCGGCACCTTCATGGCCCGGTTCCTCTCGTGCGGCGGGCCGCGGTGCCCTCGGGGACCAGCGGCCGGCTAGTGGCTTGATGCCTTCATATCAGCACACCTGTGCCGGGCAGTAGCCCTCCGGCCGGCCGGCTGTCACCGGCTGGCGCCGGCCAGCTCGCGATGGCGCGCGTCGCGCTCGCCGGCCGCGGTGACGGGCCGCGCCGCCCGGCCGCGTGCCGCCGCACCGGGAGCGCCGGCGGGACCGGTGTCGGGGCGGGAGAACACCAGCCACAGCGGTATCCCGGTCATCGCCAGGAAGAACACCGCCATCAGCGGGATATTCAGCCAGAGCCAGTTCACTGTCGTACCTCCGTTCGGTAGCGGGCCGGTCATCCTCGCCGGCCACGCATCCAGCCTCCGGGACGAACTTCTGTGACTCCTCTGCCGCGGCTGGCTCGCAGCCATGAATGCGGGCGCCCGCCGGATTCGTGGATGATGGGGCGATGGACCTGCCCGTGATGCCGCCTGTCTCGCCGATGCTGGCCAAGTCCGTCAAGGACATACCGGACGGCACGCTCAGCTATGAGCCCAAGTGGGACGGCTTCCGGTCGATCATCTTCCGGGACGGTGCCGAGGTCGAGATCGGCAGCCGGAACGAGCGCCCGATGACTCGCTATTTCCCCGAGCTCGTGACCGCGGTGCTCGCGAACTTGCCGGAGCGCTCGGTCGTCGACGGCGAGATCGTCGTTCCCGATCCGGACCGGCGCCGCCTGCACTTCGAGGCGCTGCTGCAGCGCATCCATCCGGCGGCGAGCCGGGTGCGGCTGCTCGCGGAGCAGACGCCGGCCTCCTTCGTCGCCTTCGACCTGCTGGCGCTCGGCGATGAGGACTGCACCGGCCTGCCGTTCGAGCGCCGCCGCGTGCTGCTGGAGGAGGCGCTCGCCAAGGTCGCGCCGCCGGTGTACCTGACACCGACGACCAGGGACAGGAACGTCGCGATCTCCTGGTTCAGCCAGTTCGAGGGGGCGGGGCTCGACGGCGTGGTGGCCAAGCCCCTGGCCGGAACGTACGAGCCGGACAAGCGGGTCATGTTCAAGATCAAGCACGAGCGGACGGCGGACTGCGTGGTGGCGGGTTACCGGCTGCACAAGAGCGGCCCGGACGCGATCGGCTCGCTGCTGCTCGGTCTGTACGACGACGCGGGCAGCCTGGCCAGCGTCGGCGTTGTCGGCGCGTTCCCGATGGCGATGCGCAGGGCGCTGTTCGCCGAGGTGCAGCCGCTGGTGACCACGTTCGAGGGGCACCCGTGGAACTGGGGCGGCGAGCAGGCGGCCGAGTACCGGGCCCGGCACCCGCGGTCGGCCGAGGGCAGCCGGTGGAACGCGCAGAAGGACCTGTCGTTCGTGCCGCTGCGGCCCGAGCGGGTGGCCGAGGTGCGCTACGAGCACATGGAGGGCACGCGGTTCCGGCACACCGCGCAGTGGATCCGCTGGCGGGATGACAGGGACCCGCGGTCGTGCGGGTTCGGCCAGCTGGAGGAGCCGGTCAGCTTCGACCTGGCCGGGATCCTGCCGCCGGGCTAGCTGACCACACAGCTCTGCACGGCCCGACCCTCGGCTCGCGGGCACCCCGCCTGTCCGGGTAACGCGGACAGGCGCGCCGCGGAGCCTGGTCCCGGGCCCGCATGTCCTGCTCCGGGTAGGGAAGCGCGGCCAGCAGGGACCTGACGCTCGCTGCTAGTGGAGGAGCAGGACAACGATGATGACAATGGTCACTATCGCCACGAATACGGGCAGCACTCGCTTGGAGACGGCGCCGCCCGCGACGGTCATCAGGTTCAGCGGGGCCGGCTCCTCGGGCCGGGCCGGAGCACTGGCCGCGGCGCCAGCGGCAGGCGGCTGGCCGGTCTCCTGCGCGGGCGCGCCGGCCGTCCCGGCAGCCGTCGCCCCGGCCGGCCCGGAGCCGTTGGCGGCCGCGGCCCCGCCGCCGGCGGCATCCGCCGCGGGCGCGGCGGACTGGGTCAGCCCGGCCGGGACCGAGTCGTTCAGCTTCTGCTCCAGGCACTGGACGAACTGCGTGAGCAGCTTGGCCGACACTTCCTTGATCATGCCGCTGCCGAACTGCGCGAGCCGGCCGGCGATAGACATGTCGGTGTGCACCGTCACGACCGTGCTCGAGCCCTCGGGCTGCAGCTGCGCGGAGATCAGCGCGCTCGCGTTGCCCTGTCCGCGGGAGTCCCGGCCGCGGGCGTCGATGACGGCATGGTAGGCGCCGTCGTCTTTCTCGGTGAACTGCGCGGTCCCGGCGTACTCCGCCGTCACCGGTCCCACCTTGACCTTCACCCTGCCGGTATAGACGCCGTCGCTGACGCCGGTGAGCTGCGCGCCAGGCATGCAGGGCGCGATCAGCTCCAGGTCGGTGAGGACCCGCCAGGCCTGCTCGATCGGCACGCTCACGGTGAACTCGTTGTCTAGCTGCACGAGCAAGATCTAAGCGGATACGGCGGCCCGGCGGCAAATGCCGCCCGGCCGCCCCGGCCCCAAGCCGCTCAGACGCGCGCGGTGTCCTTCTGGAACCGCCAGACCGCGCCGGCCACGAAGATCGCCAGCCACACGACGACGTTGACCGGCCAGTACCACGGAATGCTGCCACCCAGCATCGGCGCGTGCACGAGCTGGTTGAGCCCGTACAGCGGCGTCCACTTGGCGATTTCCTGGATCGCGTGCGGGTACTGGCTGAGCGGGATGAACAGGCCGCCGGCGAAGGACAGCAGCGTCAGCAGCAGCGACATCAGCTGCATGACGTTCTCGGTCGGTAGCAGGTAGCCCATGAACAGCCCGAACGCGGCGAACAGCAGCGATCCGATCCAGACGCACAGCGCGGTCACGACCCACAGGTAGCCCGGCATGGACGCCTTGTTCGTGAGGAGGCCCACGATGTTCACGGCGATCACCGAGCCGGCCCCGAGCACTAGCGCGGTCAGCACCTTCATCGCGATGTAGGCGGCCGGTGACAGCGGCGTGAGCCGCAGCTGCCTGCTCCAGCCCTGGGCGCGCTCGATCGACACCATCGCGCCGCCGAAGGTGGTGGCGGCCACCGCGCCGTACAGCTCCAGGCTGATCATGACCAGCGCGGAGGTGTTCCCGTGCGCGCCGGGTCCGGCCGGCAGCAGCGCGTACGCGCTGTTGAGGCCGAACAGCAGGAAGAAGATCACCGGGAACGCCATCGTGATGATGACCGTGCGGCGGTTGCGCAGCAGCCGGCGGATCTCCAGCCTGAGCGCGGTCAGGTTGAAGCCGCCGAGCGGCGGGACGCGCCGCGCGCTCAGGTCGGGCAGCACGGGCGGGTTGACGGTGCTCATCAGATCGTCTCCATCGTCTTCACGTCGGCGGCGGCCGCCGGCGCGTCGGTATCGTCGCCGGTCAGCGCGAGGAAGGCCTCCTCGATGCCACGCGCGGCGATCTCCAGGTCACGCGCGCCGGTCTCAGTCAGCAGGTAGCGCGCGGCCGCGTCGCTGTCGTTGGTGTGAATCAGCACGGTGTCGCCGCGCACCTCGAGCGACTCCACCCCGGGCAGCGCCTGCAGCGCTGCCTCGTCGGCGCCGGGCAGGGTCGCGCGCACGGTGCGCCCGGCCGCCATGGCCTTGATCTCGGCGGCGGTGCCGTCGGCGACGATCCTCCCGTGCCGGAGCAGGATGATGCGGTCGGCGTAGGCGTCCGCCTCCTCCAGGTAGTGCGTCGCGAACAGCACCGTCCGGCCCTGCTCGGCATCCTTGCGGATCGCCGCCCAGAAGCTGCGCCGGCCTTCGACGTCCATGCCCGTAGTCGGCTCGTCCAGGACCAGCAGCTCAGGATCGGACAGCAGCGCGAGCGCGAACCTCAGCCGCTGCTGCTCGCCGCCCGAGCACTTGGCCACCCGGCGGTCGGCGATCTCGCCGATGCCGGCCCGGCTCAGCACCTCGCGGGTCTCCTGCGTGTGCGCGAACAGGCTCGCCGTGTACTCGACGGTCTCGGCCACGGTCAGGTCCTTGAGCAGGCCGCCGGTCTGCATTACGGCCGAGACGAGGCCGCGGCTGATGGCGTGCCGCGGGTGCATGCCGTAGACCGTCACCTCGCCGGTGGTCGGCTGCGACAAGCCCAGGATCATGTCGATCGTCGTCGTCTTGCCCGCGCCGTTGGGGCCCAGGATCGCGACGATCTCGCCGGACTCAACCTCGATGTCGACGCCGCGCACTGCCTGGACATGGTGAAAGTTCTTGTGGATACCCGTCAGCTTCACTGCTAGCGATGTGGGGGTCGTTACGGTCATGCCCCTATGCAATCAGGCGATCGCGACGGCCGGGTAAACCTGTCGTCACGACCTGACCATGACGGCTGTCATGGTCCCGGCGGGTCCGCCCGCTAGCCGCCCAGCCGGCTGGCGAAGTCCGCAGGCACCACGAGGTCGGCCTGACTCAGCTCGGTGACCGCGGACCTGCCGAGGCCGAGCAGCGCGGAATCGATGCCGTTCCTCAGGATGTCGAGGACATTCTCGACGCCCGCCTGCCCGGCGGCGGCCAGCCCCCACAGGTAGGCCCGGCCGATCAGCACGGCGCGGGCGCCGAGCGCGAGCGCCTTGACCACGTCGCTGCCGCGCCGCACGCCGCCGTCGAGCAGGACCTCGATCTGGCCGCCGACGGCGTCGGCGATCGCGGGCAGCGCGCGGATGGTGGCGGGCGTGCCGTCGAGGTTGTTGCCGCCGTGGTTGGAGACCGATATCGCGCTCACGCCCGCGTCGACCGCCCGCTTCGCGTCGTCCACCCGGATGACGCCCTTGAGCAGGAACGGCGCGTCCCACTGCGCGCGCAGCCAGGCGACGTCGGCCCAGCTGGGCGGCGGGGTCTGCATCCACTCGCCGTAGGCGGCGAAGAATCCGGGCGCCGGAGCGGGCGGGATCGTCATGTTCGGCACGGCCAGCTCGGGCAGCCTGCCGGTGCGCAGGTACGCCGCGAGCCAGCGCGGCCTGCGAAGCCCTTCCGGCGCGTGCCGCAGGATCGTGCGCAGGTCATTGCGCTCCGGAATCTTCGGGCTGCCCCAGTCACGTGAGTGCGAGAACGTCCAGTCCAGGGTCAGGATCAGGCCGACCGCGCCCGCCGCCCTGGCTCGCTCCAGCCGCGCCAGGATCGCCTCGCGCGAGCCGCACCAGTAGATCTGGAAGAAGGTCCGCGGGTTGGCGGCCACGACCTCCTCCACCGGCTTGCTGGCGAACGAGCTGAGTCCCATCGCGGTGCCGCGTGCCGCGGCGGCACGCGCCACCGCCACCTCGCCGTCCGGGTGCACGGCCTGCACGCCGGTCGGGGAGATGATCACCGGGAGCGACACCGGCTGGCCGAGCACGGTGGTGGCCAGATCACGCTGCGGCGACAGGTCCGCGACGTGCGGCGCGAAGCCGAGCTCGGCGAACGCTGCGACGTTCTGCGCCAGCGTCTGGCCGCGCTCCGAGCCCGCGAGCAGCGCGCCGTAGACGGACGGCGGCAGCCGCCTGCGCGCCCGGCGCTGCGCCTCGGCAACTGACTCAAACCACGTGCTGCTCATCGGCGGTGTTCCTCTCTCGCGTCACTCGCAGCGGCCGCCACGACACCTTCGGGGTGACCGGGGCGAGCGTGCGGGCCCGGGCGCAGCCGGCCCAGACCCCGCTGCCGTAGGCGATGTCGTCTGCGATGCAGCCGGCCGCGAACGGGGCCGGGCCGAGATCCCGGCTGCCGCGCCGCCAGGTGTCGATCGGGGGACCAAGCAGCAGCGACGCGACTGCCGCGCGCCTGGCCCAGCGCCTGGCGCGGCTGCCGCCGCCGGGCGCGACCAGCGCCAGCGCGAGCGCGGGAGCCGCGAACTGCGTCGCGTACCGTCCCGCCCCGAGCCAGGTCTGCCTGACCGCGGTGGCGGCGCCGGCCGCCACGCCCTCGGCCGGGAGCCCGGCCCGGCGGACGCTCCGGCCGAGCGTCAGCCAGCTGCCGGCGACGGCTGCCGCCGCGAGCGCCGGCCGTCCAGCCAGCGCGGCCGCGACCGCTGCCGCGGGCCACGGGTGCAGCACGAGCGGCGCTATCTGTCCCGGGTGGCGGCGGGCCAGCGGTGCGGCCGACGTGCCGTACCGGAACCGCCTGGACAGCAGGCCCGGCCACGTGCACGGGCCGTCGTGCGGCACCTCGACGTCCGGGGCGTAGCGGATCCGCCAGCCAGCCTCGTGCAGCCGCCAGATCAGGTCGACATCCTCGCCGTAGCGCAGGGCCGGATCGAAGACCGGCCCGGCACCCGCGGCGCTCAGCAGCGCGCTGCGCCGGACGAGCAGCGCGGCGGTCGGCACGTAGGAGACCCTCGTCATCGGCACCACGCGCGCCTCGGCACCGCCAAGATCGAGGCTGCCCCGCGCCGCCGCGTACCGCGCCGCCGCGGAACCCGGGCCGGCCGGCGCGACAATCCGGGGGGCGACTGCGGCGACGAGCGGATCGGCCAGGTGAGCCGCCAGCCTCTCGATCCAGCCCGGTGGCGGCGCGCAGTCGCTGTCGAGAAACGCGACAATGTCGGTGCCGATGCCGGCCAGGCCGGTGTTGCGCGCGGCGCCGGGCCCGCCGGATTCCGCCCGCCGGATAAGCACCGCGCCGCGGCGGGCCGCGATGCGCGCCGTTGCTTCCGGTGCGGCGGAACCGTCGTCGACGACGAGCACCGGAAAACGCCCGCCGACGGCGGCCAGGCACTGGTTCAGGGCGGCCGGCCGGTCCCTGACCGGGACCAGCACGGTGACGTCCGGGATCGCGGCCACAGCCGCGGCCGGCGGGCGCGGGTGGGCCAGGCCCGCGTCGGTGAGACGGCGCGCAAGCACCCCGGCGGGCGCGGAGCAGACCGGTCCGGCCCGCAGTTCGGCGAGCGCGACCAGACCGGCGGCCGACAGCCGCATCGCCCTGGCTGGCGTGCCACCGAACAGCACGTCACCGCCCAGCTGCTTCGTCGCCGGATCCAGCTCGATCCCGAACCCGGCCGGGAGCGGCGGCACCGTAGCGCCGGCCCGCGGACCAGTGCCGCCCGGTACCCCGGTGCTGCCGGGCCGCCCGGCGCCGCGCGGTGCGGCCGTCATAGCGCCAGGCCGCCGTCGACGGGCACGATCGCGCCGGTCATGCCGCTGCTTGCCGGGCTCGCGAGGAACGCGAGCACGGCGGCGATCTCTTCCGCTGCGAGCAGCCGGCCGGCCGGCTGCTGCGGGCCGAACTCGGCGGCGTCGGCCAGCCCGTACAGCCGGGCGCTCTGCGCCAGCATCGCGGTGTCGGTCGAGCCGGGGCTGACTGCGTTCGCGGTCACGCCCGACGGCCCGAGCTCGGCCGCCAGCGCACGGATGAACCCGGCTACTCCCGCCTTGGCCGCGCAGTAGGCGGCCAGCATCGGCAGTCCCCGGCTGGCGGCCGCCGATGCCACCGCGAGGAACCGGCCGCTGCGCGGCTGCGGCCGGCGCAGCAGCGCGGGTACTGCGGCCGTGGCCAGGTTCAGGACGCCCGCCAGGTCGATGTCCAGCACGGCTTGCTGCTGCGCGGCCGGAAGCTGCCACTGCGGCACGCCGCCCGCGATCACACCCGCGCAGGCGATCGCGGCGTCCACGCCGCCCCAGCGGCGCTCGGCCTCGGCAACCGCGGCGGTCAGCGCGCTCACGTCGCGGACGTCGGCCTGGTGCGCCACGACCCGGCCGGCGGGACCGGCGGCGACTGCCGCCAGGTCCGCGGCGGTGGCCAGCGGGTACGAGACGGCCGGGTCGTCGCGCGCGCGGTCCACGGCAAGCACGCACCAGCCGTCCGCGGCGAGCGCACGGACGGTCGCGGCGCCGATGCCACGGGCCGCGCCGGTCACGACCGCTACCCGGCCGGGTCCGGTCACCGCGGTACAGGCGGGAGGTCGGGCCGGAACCCGGCCAGCGGGCTCTGATAGCAGGCCCGGTCCGGGACGCCAGCCCGCCCCGCGGTGCCAGCCCGCCCCGCAGTCCCAGCCCCGTCCGGGGCGCCGGCCGCGGGACGGGCGCCGGCCGCGGGGCGGGCGCCGGCCGCGGGGCGGGCGCCGGCCGCGGGGCGGGGGCCGATGCGCACCGGGACCGGCCTGCGGCCGCGATGCGAGTGGTCGCCGGACGGGCGCGGGACCTCGCCGGCGGACGCCGCGAGTGCCTGCTCGCCAAACCCGCGGACGCACTCGGGATCGGGACCGTCCAGCGGCAGCCCGGTGAAGAACTTGGCGGCCATGCAGCCGCCCTGGCACGCGTCGTAAGCCGAGCAGGAGGCGCAGGCCCCGCCGGACTGCTCCGTCCGCAGGCTCGTGAACAGCTCTGAGCTGCGCCACACACGCGCGAACCCGCCCGGCGCCCTGACGTTCCCGGCAAGGAACGCGTCATGGATGGCGAACGGGCACGCGTACACGTCGCCGACGGGATCGATGAGGCAGACCACGCGGCCGGCGCCGCACATGTTGAGGCCAGGCAGGCCCTCGCCGAAGCCGGCCAGGTGGAAGAACGAGTCGCCGGTGAGCACGCTCTCGCCGCGGGCCACGAGCCAGTCGTAGAGCTGCCGCTGCTGCGCGGCCGTCGGGTGCAGCTCGTCCCAGACGTCGGCGCCGCGGCCGGAAGGCCGCAGCCTGGTGATCCGCAGCTGCGCGCCGAAGCGGTCCGCGATCGCCCTGAACGCGTCGAGCTGGTCTACGTTGTGCCTGGTCATCACCACCGAGATCTTGAATCCGGCGAAGCCGGCGTCGGCCAGGTGCTGCATCGCGCGCAGTGCGGTGGCGTAGGAGCCCGGCCCGCGGACCGCGTCGTTCACCTCTGCGGTGGCGCCGTCCAGCGATATCTGCACGTCCACGTAATCGCTCGCGGCCAGCCGCGCGGCGATCTCCGGCGTGATCTTCACGCCGTTGGTGGAGAACTTCACGCCGACGTGGTGCGCGGTCGCGTAATCCAGAAGTTCCCAGAAGTCGGCGCGTACCGTCGGCTCACCGCCGCCGATGTTGACGTAGAAGACCTGCATGCGCTCCAGTTCGTCGATGACGCGCTTGCACTCCTGCGTGCTCAGCTCGCGCGGGTCGCGGCGGCCGGAGCTGGACAGGCAGTGCACGCAGGACAGATTGCAGGCGTAGGTGAGTTCCCAGGTCAGGCAGATCGGCGCGGCCAGTCCGTGCCGGAACTCCTGGACCAGGGACGGGGCGGCAGCCGTCATCAGTCTTTCCTCGGGCAGATCATCCGCCCGGCCGCGAGCGTGGCCAGGGCGCGGGAGTAGGCGGGCAGGTCGGATTCGGCCAGCCCGGCGGCCTGGCAGGCCGCGCGCGCGCTCGGCTGGCTGCTCAGCGAGCTCACTACCGTAAGCAGCGCCCGGGTCTTGAGGAACGACAGGCGCCTGGTGCCGAAGTGATACAGCAGCGCGCCGAACCGCTCCGGCCGCACCGATACCTGGGGATGCAGCTGCCAGCCGGCATCCAGGTCGAACGCGGTCTCCTGCCAGGCCCGGGCGGCGCTAGTAGACACCGCACATTCCGTCGATCGAGATCTCCTCGACCAGCAGGTCATCGGCGAGGACGTCGGCCGCCGAC
>Ga0335076_10000689_pt1 | contig 31554 bp, 30 predicted proteins | sample Lox_Sample_25_FD_206717 | JGI IMG/M metagenome (GOLD analysis project Ga0335076, IMG submission 206717) | Soil microbial communities from Loxahatchee National Wildlife Refuge, Florida, United States - Lox_Sample_2.5 | ecosystem: Environmental > Terrestrial > Soil > Wetlands | place: USA...
ATCGAAGATCAGCTACCAGAAGCGGCTGAGCGAGGCCGGCTATGGCGACATCACGACGGAGATCGTGCCTGCCACCGAGTTCTACTTCGCCGAGGACTACCACCAGCAGTACCTTTCAAGCGGTAAAAACCCGCACGGGTACTGCCCGGACCACGGGACGGGCGTCTCGTGTCCTATCGGGGTCGTGAGTGCCAGCGGCCCGGTCGAGGGCGTGCAGCGGGATCAATGAGCGAGCGCGTGGGCTGGTGATCGTCCGATTGCCGACCCGGCTTGCGTCCTAGTCGAGGAGCTTGAGGAACTCGTCCGGGGCTAGCCCAGCTTGGCGCAGGATCGAGGCGAGGGTGCCGCGCCTAACGGTGCCGTGCTGCGGGATGATCACGACCCTGCCATCCTGGTTCTGGTAGATGGCGTGGCTCCCTTGGTCCGGACGCATGCGAACCCGGCAGACTCCAGGGCGCGGATGACTCTCCGCACAGGAAGGTCGGAGAGTGCCGCGCTCTCACGCTGCGGGCAGCCTGAACGAGGTAACTAGTGGGGTCGCGGTGACGTGCCCAGCCGGCCCGTCGACCTCTTCCAGGTAAAGCTCGACGGCTTCAGCGAGATTGGCGAGTGCCTCATCGATCGTGTGGCCCTGGCTGGCAACGTCGACTTCCAGGCACTGCGCGATGTACCAATCCTCCTCGCGGTGCAGGGCCGCGGTCACGTGGCACGTATGTGCGGCACGCCACACGGCCCCGGAATATCCGCACGACAGCGTGCGACCCCGGGCTGGACCTGGTCTCAGCACCGTCTGGTACCCGGAATCCCGCTGCGGTGGGCAGCCATTGCCTGGTTAGCGAGGATGGCCCGTAGCTCGTGTGTGACCTCGTCCGGGTACCGGTCAAGAGTCGCTTCAAGATCGCGCCGCTGGGCCGGAGTCGAGTATGCGTCTAGCTCGCGCACCAGCTCAGCGTGCCGCTTACGATCCGTGTCAGAGCTGCCAGCAATTAGCAGGGTGTACGCCAGGAACCAGAGTCCGGGGAGGGTAATCAGTAGTCCCCACACGCCGCCGTGCAGCATAACGCCGACCACCGTGAGCATCGTGCCGGCCAGCAGCGGCCGCAACCGGTGTCGCGCGCCGCGCGCCAGGCGCATCATGCCGATGACCGTGACTAGCGCGCCAGTATGGAGCGACCTGCGGATTCGTCTGGTGCGTCCAGGCCGGACGAGCCTTGGGTCACCGTACCTGCCGACTGTGCTGGCCGACAGACTCCACGCCACCAGGCTCCGTCGATGTGGGCGCAGTCTCATCGCAGCCTCCCGCACCGCGGCTTCGCGCTGCGTGGCCTCCATCGTACGCTCTGCGCCCGTCAGCCGGCAGCCGAGGCGTCGGCTCGCTGCGCCCGGCCCGGAACTCACCGAGGGTGCCGGGCTCCTGTTGCTACGACCCGGACCACGGCACCGGCGTCTCGGGCCCGATCGGCGTGGTCAAGGTGAGCGACTGATCGCTGTTGACTACTTAACCAGCGTTAGCCCGGCGGGCGGTCTCGACGAGCGCTTCAGCTGCCCTGGCGGCTCGCTTAGCGTCCGCAGGTGTCGCTGTGCTGTCCGATGAGTGAGCGAGACGGGTGGCCAGCTGCTGTTACCGTCATAGGCAGTGACTGCGGCGGGCGGCAGCTCGCCGATCGGCAATGGTGAACGGAAGGCATTCATGATCGCCATCCTGGCCGCCCTGATCGGGCTCGTCATCGTCGTTGCTGCGGTGGGAATCCCTCTCTGGATTACGCAGCACAGGCAGCCAGCCCAGGACCCGGACGAGACCGCGGCGTATCTGGCCGCGACAGGCAGAACTGCGGAGCAGCTGCGGGCCGGCGAGCCCGGACATGCCGTCGCAGCGGGGGAACTTCCCCCTTCGCTGTCGACGGAGCTGGACGTCCCTGGCGAGAAGTAACCGGCCTCGGGTGCGCGCGGCGCGCCGGCCTGGCGTGCGGCCAGGTACCCGGGCGGCGTCCTAGCCGAGGCGGCGAGTAGTCCGTGCGCGGGCAGCTCCCGCAGGGGCATGTTTCCAGTGGCAGATACCCGTACCGGGACACGGGCTGGGGAAGAACGCCGGTCAGCGCGGCCCGAGCCCGGTCCGGCCGTCGAGCATTTCCCTGGCGATGTCGAGGTGACCTGCATGTCGCGCGTGCTCAAGCTGACTGCCGGTCAAATCCGTCCGCCGGGATGACGGCACCAAGAGTGCTTCCTGATTTATCCCACTTGCTGGTGTCCCCGTGTCGCGGGCTGGGTAGGGCCCGGATCTTAGGGGCTGAATGCCGCGATCGGGAGCCGCTCTCGGGCCTGCCCCACATCCTGGAGATCCCTGGCTCCGTCAGGCGGCCCGCGGCGGCATCGGCCACCAGCAAAATCCATCAGGGAGCGTACATGTCTGGCATTACGGAAACCTCGGCGGCCACGGCAGTCCGGCCGTTCACGATCCCGACTGTCCCCGAGGAGGATCTCGAGGACCTCCGCGGGCGGCTCACCGCCACCCGCTGGCCCGACGCCGAACTCGTCGGCGACTTCTCGCAGGGCGTGCAGGAAGGGGTCATGCAGGAACTCGCCCGCTACTGGGGGACCGAGTATGACCTGCGCAGATATGAGCAGAGACTGAGTGCCCTGCCGAACTTCATCACCGAGATCGACGGGCTGGACATTCACTTCATTCACGTCCGCTCGCCACACGAGAACGCGCTGCCGGTCATCATTACCCACGGGTGGCCCGGCTCGGTCATCGAACTGCTCAACCTCATCGACCCGCTCACCAACCCGACCGCGCACGGCGCGAGCGCGGCGGACGCCTTCGACGTGGTAATCCCGTCGATACCGGGTTACGGGTTCTCGGGCAAGCCGCGGGATCTCGGCTGGGGCCCTGACCGCGTAGCGCGGGCCTGGGACGTGCTGATGCAGCGTCTCGGCTACCCGCGGTACGTGGCGCAAGGCGGTGACTGGGGCGCTGTCATCACCGATCTCATGGGCGCACAGGCGCCGCCCGGGCTGGCCGGCATCCACAGCAACATGGCCGGCGTCGTTCCGCCGGATGTATTTGCTGCGCTCGCCCGGAACGTCTTTGGGGCTGGCGGCCCGCGGCCAGCCGGCCTGTCGGAAGCGGAAGGCAGCACGTACGACCAGCTCAACAACTTCTTCCTGCAGGGCGTCGGCTACGGAGTACAGATGGGGACGCGACCCCAGACGATGTATGGCCTGGCCGATTCGCCTGTCAGCCTTTCGGCCTGGATCATCAATCACGACGCGGCAAGCTACCAGGACATCGCCGCTGCCTTCGCCGGACACCCGGTCGGGGAACTCACGCGCGACCAGATCCTGGACGACGTCTCGTTCTACTGGTTCACGAACACGGGGGTTTCCTCCGCCCGGTTTTACTGGGAGAACAAGGCCGGCTTCTTCGACGTCAAGAACGTGTCCGTCCCGGCGGCCGTGAGCACCTTCGCGCACGAGATCTACAAGGTCCCCCGCAGCTGGGCGGAGGAGGCCTACCCCAACCTCATCTACTTCAACGAGCTTGACCGCGGCAACCACTTCGCCGCCTGGCAGGAGCCAGCCCTGTTCGCCGCGGAACTGCGTGCAGGATTCCGGTCGCTGCGCTAGCCGCAGCCGGCCGCTACCCGGCGTCCGCATCTTCCCGGCGGGACCGCGAGGTAGTCTCACCCCGGCCTCCCGGCCCGCCGGGTTGCGTCCCGTCGCCCCGCAATCCAGGCTAATCTCAGCGACCGCGAGGATCTGTCATGACAGCACACTCGCCGGCACCCGCCGGGCTTCACACGTCAGCTGCCCAGCTGCCCGTCGAGGGCAGGCTGCCGGCGTTCGACGGCGCGACCGGGTGGCTCAACTCACAGCCGCTGACGGCGGCTGATCTCACCGGGAAGATCACTCTCGTCAGCTTCTGGACCTACACCTGCATCAACTGGCTGCGTCAGCTGCCCTACCTGCGCGCGTGGGCCGCAAAATACGCCGATCACAGGCTGGTCGTGATCGGGGTGCATACCCCCGAGTTCAGCTTCGAGCACGACGTCGCCAACGTCCGCGCCGCCGTGCGTGACATGCACATTGACTACCCGGTCGCGATCGACAACGACTACGCCGTCTGGCGGGCCTTCGCCAATCACTACTGGCCCGCGCTCTACTTCGCCGACGCGCAGGGGCGCATCCGGCATCATCGCTTCGGGGAGGGCGAATACGGCCAGTCGGAGATGGTGATCCAGCAGCTGCTGGAGGAGGCGGGGACGACAGACCACGGTCATGAACCCGTGTCGGTCGACGCCCGCGGTCTGGAGGCTGCGGCCGACTGGGCCAGCCTCCGGTCGGCGGAGACCTACACCGGCTATGCGCGCACCGGCAACTTCGCCTCGCCCGGCGGCCCGGTGCCGGACGAGCCGCTGGCCTACACCGTCCCGGCCCGGCTGGGGCTCAGCGAATGGGCCCTGTCGGGAGCGGCGACCATGACGCAGGAAGCGACCACGCTCGATGCGCCGGGCGGGCAGGTCGCCTTCCGATTCCATGCCCGCGATCTCAACCTGGTGATGGGCCCGGCGGTACCGGGGGCTTCGCTGCGGTTCCGCATCGGCATTGACGGACAGCCGCCTGGCGAGGCGCACGGATCCGATGCGGACGGCGACGGGAACGGCACGCTCACTCAGCAGCGGGTGTATCAGCTCGTCCGCCATCCCGGCCCGGTCACCGACCGCACCTTCGAAATCAGCTTCCTCGATCCGGGCGCCCGGGTCTACTGCTTCACGTTCGGCTGACCCGGACGGTCGCCATGACCATCGCGAAGGTGGCCCGAACCCGCCCCGGTAGCTCGGTCACGGCTGGCCGCTGATCAGGAGATCTGCTCAACCCCTGCCCACACCCACTGACCGTCCCGCAGCTGCGGTGGCCGGCCAAGGACGGCCGCGAGCCACTTCCTGGCGTAGCCGTCATTCCGGCCGCCGCCCACCATGACGACCTCCGTGACGCCCCAGTGCCGCAGCTCCGCCCGCATGCTGCTGATCACCGCCGGCGTCGGCATCGCAGGCAGGTTCAGGTCGCCGTGCGGCGTGTAGTACGTGCTCAGGGCGCTCAGCAGGCCCGCGGGCGTCCCCGGCTCAAGCCCGTGCTCGGCGGCTCCGCCCGGTCCGGCGGTTATGCCGCGCCCGCCCGCCACGGCGAACCGCATCTGGTCCTCGGCCTGCCAGACCAGCGCCTTGTCCAGCGCCGAAGAGGGGAACGGGTAGAACAGCACCACCGCGCTGGCGGGCAGGCTGTCAAGCAGGCGCGCGACGGCGGGCGGCGTCGTGACCGACTTCGTCGTGTACGGCATCGGCCAGTCCAGCAGCCACGGCAGCACGAGCGCCACGCTCACCAGCGCGGCTGCCCCGCCCGCCAGCATCGTCCTGCCGATGCGTGCCGATCCCAGCCGCAGGGGCTGGCCAGCCCGGTGCTGCCAGAGCCAGTCGAGCAGCAGCGCGGCCGACACGGCCACCATGAACGTGGTGATCGCCGAGAAGTTCTGCGGGCTGGCCTGGCTGAGCACCGGCACGTTCTTGACCAGCCGCCACAGCGACGGGACCCAGGTCACCGTCCCGCCGAGGCCCTGCAGATGCTTGTAGGCGCCGATCGATGCCCAGCTGGCCAGCACCAGGATCACCAGGCACAGTCTGGACAGCGGGCGGCGGACGACCACGGCGGCGGCCACGACCGCCAGGATCGCGAGAACCCCCAGATAGCCGCCGCTCAGCCCGGAAGGGCCGAGATAACCGCCGAAAGGCAGCCGGGCGACCGCGACGTGCGGCTCTGCGATCGGGGACAGGATCCGGTTCAGGCTGTTGGCGCTCACCTTCGCCCAGTCAGACCCGGTGATGTGGTCCGGGCCCGTCATCGCGAACCAGACAGGGTAAGCAAGCAGTGCCCCGCCGACGCCCGCCGCCAGCCCCAGCCCGCGCACCGCGAACGGCAGCCTCGAGGTCAGCGCATCGCGCCGGGTCAGCGCCGCGCACACGAGCGCCAGCAGCGCCGAGCCCGCGACCGTCAGCGTGACCATCGTGAGGATCTCGGAGCCGATGAAGAACTGGACGGCGACCAGGAGCCCCAGCAGCAGGCCCCAGCGCCACCACCTGCCTCGCTGGGTGACCAGCAGCTCGTAAGCGCACAGGAAGATCAGCGGTACCAGCGCGAGGAAGGTGACCTGGAGGTGAGCGAGCGTCTGATTCCGCTGCACGAACGGCGAGAACCCGAAGAGCAGCCCGGCCAGGAACGCGGCAGGCCGCCAGAGGCCGAGCCCTCGCCGCAGGCAGCCGTATGCGGAGATCGCCGACAGCGCGGGCGCGGCGGTGAGCGCCACGTTCAGCGTGACGACCGGGCCGAACAGCCAGGTCACGGGCGAGAGCACCACGCCCAGCGCGAGCACGCTGGTGTTGTCCAGCATGTTCATCCCGCCGGGCACCTGGTCCCTTGCCTCCAGGAACAGGCTGTGGCCATGAGTCAGCGCGTACGCGGGCCACTCCAGGAACCAGACGAACGACGAGGGATCGCCGCAGTCGCACGTCATGGTCGAAGCGGGACCCCCGCCGATCCAGACATGCCACCACGTCACCACCGCGAGGACGACGTAGATGATCAGGACCGGCGCCCAGGCGGGAAGCCGCCGGAGCAGCGACCACCCGCCGCTGAGAGCCGCGGCTGCCCTGGCCTGCCTGCCAGCGGGCGTCAGGGTCTGGGTCGCGCTAGCCGCCCCGGCGGTCGCCGCCACCGGCGGCCCGTCGGCACCGGCTAGGTGCGAATGCTCCATGCGCGAAGTTTCCCGTTATTCCAAGGCAACCAGAGAACCCTGCCTCCGGACCGGCAGGCACGTGCTCGTAATTCTAAGGTCAGATAGCGCCGCTCATGCCGGGTTGCCCGCATGTACGAGCCGATGGGCCGTCACGTCCGTATTGGCCTGGCTTCCCGGCACCGGGCCGCCCTCCCGGATCCTAGCGTCGCCAGTCCGGGCGAGTCTGCCAGTCTCCCGGGGTCGGCCGCGCCGGCCTCAGCGCAGAGCCTGCTGCGGCGCTGACGGAATCATGCGCCATTGCGGGCCGGGGGAGCCAGGCGATATGGGCAATTCCCGCGGCGACTTCGCGGGCGGCAGGCGCTGCGTAGTTCTCGCGGGTTTTGCGGGATTCCGCCGGGAACTGATAAGACGGCTTTGCCATTAAGACGCGCAGCCAGGACTGTGTCGCCGTGCCAGGAAATTCGCGTCGCGGCGACTGCGTTTCTGTCCTTTCTCCGGCCTGCGGTGCACACAAGGCAGGCGAGACGACAGGTCGTCGTGATCTGCCTGGCAGGCGGGGCCCGCTCGAGAATGCAGGCCCGCGTATTCAGGCCCGCGCATGCAGGCGCGCGCAGACTGGCCCGCGCGGACCGGCCGGGCGCATTCTGGCCCCGTGCATTCTGAGCCTGCGCATTCTTGCCGGGGCGGCGCGGCGGAATTGTTCAATCACCGGCCCGGCGCGGCTGGCATGGTGGAGACATGGCTTCCGAATCCAGGCACATCGCCGAGTCGATCAGCAGATCGGCCGGCGCGGTCTATGCGTACGCGGCAGATCCGGTCAACCTCCCGGCCTGGGCGCCAGGCCTGTGCAGTTCGGTGCAGAACGTCGGCGGGCAGTGGATCGCGGAGTCGCCCGCCGGGCGCATAGGTCTTGCGTTCGCCCCGCCCAACGACTTCGGCGTCCTCGACCACGACGTGTCGCTGCCGGACGGCGCCGTCGCCTACAACCCGATGCGCGTGATCGCCGATGGCGACGGCTGCGAGGTGGTGTTCACGCTGCGCAGGCAGCGGGGCATGAGCGACGCGGAGTTCGAGCGCGATGCCGCCGCGGTAGCCGCCGATCTCGCCAGGCTGAGGGCTGTCATGGAGAGCGGGTCTAGCCAGACCTAGCCGCAGCGATCCGGTCAGGCCCTGGCCCGGGCGCCCCGGGGTCCGGACGGCATGATGCCGGGCTGGCGTCGCTGCCGGCCCGGCACCATCGCACGAACTCCGGGAGAGCTAGAAGCTGGAATCCCAGAGCGCGTAGAACTTGCCGTCACCCTTCGGGGCGACGACCGGGCACTGGTTCGGGCTCACCGACAGCAGTGTCCCTGGCGGCGACGTCTGACCCACGCAGTCGAGGTAGTACGACGCGGTGTCGTCGTTCATCGAGATGTTGTAGACCGGCCCGCTGAAGCCCTGGATGCTGGACGGGACCCTGCCCGCGACCAGGTTGCCCCGCGAGAATCCGGTGGCCGTGAAGTCGGCGAGCGGCAGGATCTGCACGCCGAACGGGGGCAGCACGGCAGGCCGCTCGATGATCCACTCAGCGCTGGAGTCCTGGCAGGTGTCGGCCGCGCACTGCTGCGAGACCGAGAAGCTCTCCTGCGGCCTGGTGTGGTCGGTGAGCTTCAGCACGTAGTTGTTGTTGCCGCCGCTGCCGGGCGTCACGCTGACCGAGGCGCTGACCCGGTCGCCGGGCCGCGGGCAGTCGACGTTGTCATTGATGCAGGCGGTCGTGCCTTCCTCGACGGTGCCTGCCGGGTACATCTCGTACCACACGTAGTAGTACTCCACGCCGGCAAAGCACTGCGTGGCGGTGCCGAGCTGCTCGACGGTCCCGTTGGTCAGACCGTCGATGCCAACCCAGTTCGCCAGGAACGCGTCCTGGTTCTGATATGGCCGGGGAAGGCACTTCACGGCCGGGATCGTCCAGTCTCCGCTCACGGAAGAGACGGTCTTGCCCGCCGTGGTCTCGGAGTCGGCGAAGCCAGACCAGTTGACGCTCGGCATGGAGGAGACGGTGCCGTTAGCCGTCTTCGTGCTGGCGGCGTGCTTGACGCCGGGAGAGACCCAGCCGCCCTTGCCCACCATTGTCGCGTGCGCCGACATGGCCTTGACGAACGCTGACCGCGCCTGGGCGACGACCGCGGCGCTCGGCGCCCTGCCGCCCGCGGTGACGCCCTGCGGCGCGCTCTGCGCCATAACTGCGATTAATGAAAGCCCCAGTGCCGCTACGCCAGATCGTGCAAGCAGACCCTTCATGGGATGTCCCTTCTTTCCGAGCTCATAATGACAATAGGCCAGCTATCAGGATCGCGTCTGCAAAATCTGGCTCGTGTTACATAACCGTTGAGGATAGGAACGGCAGGGTAAGTTTCAGCCGGTCGAAACGTCGTTACCGGCAGCCGAACCAGGAGTTAAGAGCCGCGGTCGCGTCGCAGCCGGGCGAGTGAGATCGCCGCCCGAATGGCCGGGCGACACGCCGGAGCTGCTTTTGGTAATTCCGGCGGCGCGGCGACGGGATCCGGTGCATCGTGGTGTCTCGACAGCACCGAGCGTGTGCGGCGTATCACTGATCGTGACTTATGGGCCCTGAACCCGCCCAGCGCCCGCGCGCGGCTGGCCGTTGTCCTGGCACGGCCAGCAGCCGGTGATGGCTTAGCGCGAACGGAGCGCCCGAGCCGAAGGCATGCCGTGTCCAGACCATCCGGCCAGCACCGCAAGCCCGTTGACCCGCCAGCAGCATTTACTCGCGATGCTCCCGGGCATCGCCGCAGGCGCTTACCGGCCCCGCACCGGGCCAGGCACGTGCTCGTCGCGGTCGCTATCGTGGCGGCCGTCAGTGCCCTGGCAGTCCGCAGCTTCTCGCCCGCGCAGACCGCGCGCGCACAGGCCGGAGCCACCGCAGCACGCTTCCAGCGGCCAGCGCCGCATCCCGTCGCACTCGTCGTTCCGCCGCGGACGATCGCGGCGGGCCGGCCGGATCTGGCCATCGGCGCCCGGCGCAGCCTGCCGCGTAAGCACAAGCAGGCCGCCCGCCGCCCGGTCTACCGCAACCCGCTGCGCGCGGTCTCGGGTCTCGTCCCCGAGCGAGTCGACATGGGCGTGGATTTCGGCGGCACGGGGCCGGTCTATGCGATCGGCCGGGCCGTCATCACCAGCGCCGCGGGGGACAATTACGGCTGGCCGGGCGGCGGCTGGATCACCTACGAGCTCACCACGGGACCCGCGCGCGGTCTGGAGGTCTACGTGGCGGAGAACGTCACGCCAGTCGTCAGGGCAGGCGAGCGCGTGACGTCCGGGACCGTGATAGGCCGCATGTACGACGGCGGCGACGGGATCGAGACCGGGTGGGCGATGCCGAACGGCCTGTCGGCCGAGTCGCAGCTACCGGCCGCCGGCGGCATCAGCGGCGGCGGGCCGTTCCCCACGCGGGTCGGGCTCAACTTCGACCGGCTGCTGCATGCACTCGGTGTCCCGGCCGCGCCCAACTCCGGCCAGGCGGGGTTCGGGATCCTGCCGCCGTTCTATCCGGCGGGCTGGGCCTCGGTGTGGCGCACGCGGTAGCGATCGCCTAGCGGGCGGCCTGCTTGCGAGCCCGGTAGGCGGCCACGTGCAGCCGGTTGCCGCAGGTACGGCTATCGCAGTACCTGCGCGACCGGTTTCGCGACAGGTCGACGAAGACGTCGTTGCAGGTCGGAGACTCGCAGTTGCGGACGCGCCCGGCCTGCCCGGCCACCACCAGCCAGGCCAGCCCCATGGCGAAGTGCGCCGCCATCCGGGTGGCAAGCGGCACGTCCAGCCGGGACACGTGGATGTGCGGGCCGCGGCCATCGTGGGAGGCGATCTGCGGGCTGGCGCCAGTCTGCGCCAGCAGCGCGTTGAGCCGCTCGATCGCCACCTCGAGGTCGGCCGCCGCGCATGCGGCGGCAATCTCGTCCAGCCGTGTCCGGTAGGTGCGCAGCAGCGGCACGTCGTCCGGCCCGGCAGGCTGCCCGGCGAAGGCGTACCGGTCCGCGAATGACTGGATCGCGCGGACGTCGGTGAGCTGCTCGCCGGCACCCGACCGGCCCGAGTTGATGAGCTCGGTGCAGCCGGCCATGGCTTCCAGCTGGTCAGCATCAAAGAGCCTTTGACTCCTGTCAGCCTGGCCGCCTAGAGTTGTGCTCATGTCAGTACCGTATGACGAAACAGTCCTGACATCCAAGACCGCCGAGCCTGCGCGACAGGACGGCCGGCCGGCCGCACGGGCCGCGCTGGGCGCCGCGTGCATCTCCTCCTCCGCGATCCTCGTGACGCTGGCGCACGCCGGCCCGGCGACCACCGCGTTCTACCGGTGCGTGCTGGCGCTGCCGGTACTGGTCCCCCTCGCGGTGGCCGAGCAGCGCCGGCGTGGGGCCCGCTCCCGCGAGAACCGCCTGTATGCGCTCCTCGCGGGCCTGTTCCTGGCCGTGGACCTCGTCTTGTGGAATCACGCGATCGCCGACGTCGGCGCCGGTGTCGCGACGGTGCTCGGCAACCTTCAGGTCCTCTTCGTCGGCGTGCTGGCCTGGCTGGTGCTCAAGGAGCGGCCGAACCGCCGGTTCCTCACGATGCTTCCCGTGGTCTTCGTCGGCGTCGTGCTGGTCTCGGGCGCCGTGGGCGGCAGCACGGCGGGACTTGCACCGACGGCCGGTATCGGCTTCGGCCTCGCGACGTCCGCGGCCTACGCCGTGTTCCTGCTGACCATGCGGCAGAAGGCAGGGTCGGGCGGACACGTGGCCGGCCAGCTCGCCGACGCGACCGCGGGCGCCGCGGCGGGATCGCTGCTGCTCGGCCTCGCCTTCGGCGGATTCCAGTTCCGCCTCGCGCCGGCGTCGCTCGGCTGGCTGCTCATGCTGGCACTGCTCAGCCAGACCGCCGGCTGGCTGCTCATTACCTCGTCACTCCCGCAGCTGCCCGCCGCGCTGTCCTCCCTGCTGCTTCTGCTGCAGCCGGCTGCGGCCATGGTCCTCGCCGATATCATCCTCGGCCAGCGGCCGACGCTGCTTCAGGTCGCTGGCGCCCTGCTGGTCTGCGGCGGCGTGCTCGCGGTCGCCTGGGTGCGCTCAGGCCGCCACCGCGAACAGGACGTAGCCGTAGCTGAGCCGGGTGGCGACGGGATGGCGGCGCAGCCACGCGTCGGCTACCGGGACGGGGAACTCGATGCGCAGCACGGCGGCGAGGTCTGCGTGTGACGCGAACCTGAGCTCCGACCGGACCTCGTGCCGGGTTGCCCCGCGCTCGGCCCACCACCGGTCGGTGCGCGCGGCCGTCTGCGCCGGCGGGCTGGCGGCCGAGGCCGCCAGCAGGCCCGCGAACTCGCCCCACCGGTAGTCGTTGTCGACGGCGATGAGCCGGCCCCCTGGACGCAGCACCCGCAGCACCTCGGCCAGGCCCGCGTCCGTGCCCGGCGGGAAGAAGTACGCGAACCGCGCGTGCACCACGTCCGCGGAGCTGTCGGGGAGCGGAATGTGCTCGGCCGAGCCGGCCAGGGTCTCGACGCCGGGATCCTGCGCGGTCCGGCGCTGCGCCGCCTCGAGAAGCACGCTATCCGGCTCGATGCCGATGGCCCTGGCCGCGTCTGCTGCGTACACCGTCAGCCAGAAGCCGCTGCCGCAGCCGAGGTCCACGATCGTCCGGCCGGCCCACGGAGCAAGCCCGCGCATCGCCGACAGCACGTGACCAGCCTGCCGCAGCGCCTGGTTCTCCAGCTCGTAGACATCCGGCCGGCCACCCAGATTGGGCGCGAACCGGTAGTCGGGGAAGGCCGAGCGGGCAGCGACGCCGCCGGCCTGGCCAGACGTGAGCACGCCGCACTATAGGCCGGCCCGGCCGGCCCGCGCGAGTCAGGCGCTCGCGATGTCGTGATTGATGACCCTGGCGGCTGCCTGGATGGTGCCGATGCCGTAGCTCTCGGACGGGTTGCCATCGGTGAGGACAGCGATCTGGTAGTCGATGTGGCGGCTGCGGTACGCGCCGAGGCTGCGGAACGCGCCGATGCTATTGATGTGCCAGCGGCCGGTGACCGGATCGGGCAGCCAGCCGTTCTTCACCGAGACCGTGACATCGGCCGGGGCGCCGGCGGGCACGCCCCAGCGCTGACTGGGAATCACCTTCGACATGAGCCACAGCACGTAGCCGCGCGAGGTGTTGCTGAGCAGCTTCCCCGCGGTGGTCAGCAGCGTCAGCAACGTCAGCTCGTCCTGCGCGGTCAGCTGGCTCAGGCCCCAGGCCCCGTCGTCGAGGATCGTGTGCGACATGCGCGCGGCGCTGACGAAACGCTGCATGCCCGCGTCGCCGACCTCATCCCAGAGCCTGGTGGCTGCCGCGTTGTCCGATTCGGTGATCATCCGCCACGCCAGGCCGTGCTGGGCAGTCGTCATATGGCCGGGACCGCCCACCTTGTAGAGCAGCGCGCTGATGATCGTCACCTTGATCGCGCTGGCCGCCCGGAAATGCGAGGTGCGGTGCAGCGCGCAGGACAGGCCGAGCCGCGGGTCGGCGACGGTGAGCCCGATCCGCGACGCGCGGCCCGCGATCGCGCGCTGTATCCCGCGCGACATCCAGGCGGCCAGCCGGGGCCGGCTCGCGGACCGGCAGATCGCCGTCGGCGCGCTGGCCGCGGTGCTGGCCCTGACCGGGGCGGCGACTGCGCACGTGGCGAGCAGCGCAGCCCCGGTCGTGAGAATGACTGCGAACGTCGTGGACGGACGTGACATGGCGACTCCCCTGCTGGCTGTGTCTAGACCAGAAGACGCGCTACGCACGTGCCTGGTTAGCGCCGCCGAGGCACAATCATGCCTGCGTGCCGCCGCGCCCGGCGCCCCCGCGGAACCTGGCGACACCCTCGAATACGCCCGGATCGGTCAGCGTGGCGAGGCCGTGCCTGAACTCGTTGGCCATCGCGTCGTCGAAGCCGAGCGAGGCCGCATCGAGCGCGGACGCCCGGTCGCCGCGCAGGCAGACCTGCGGCAGCGCCGCGATCTGCCGCGCCAGCTGCTCCGCCGCCTGGCGCGCCTGGCCGGCCGGGACGAGCTGGGTGACGAGCCCCATCTGGTGCGCCTCTGCCGCGGGCACCGGGCGCCCGGTGAGGATCATGTCCATGGCCCTGCCTATGCCGACTACCTGCGGCAGCCGTACCGTGCCGCCGTCGATCAGCGGCACGCCCCAGCGGCGGCAGAACACCCCGAAGACCGCGCTCTCCTCGGCGACGCGCAGGTCGCACCAGAGCGCCAGCTCGAGCCCGCCGGCCACCGCGTGGCCGGCGACCGCGGCGATGACGGGCTTGGACAGCCGCATCCGGGTCGGACCCATGGGCCCGTTGCCGTCGGCCGCGACCCGGAGGCCGCGCTCACTGCCCATGGCCTTGAGGTCAGCGCCGGAGCAGAACGTGCCGCCGGCTCCGAAGAGCACCGCGACGGCCGCGTCGCTGTCGGCGTCGAAGTCGGCGAACGCCTCCGCGAGCGCGGCGGCGGTCGGCGCGTCTACGGCGTTGCGCACGTCCGGCCGGTTCAGGACCACCGTCGTCACCGGGCCTGCCCGGTCGACCTCGACGGCCTTGCTCGGCGGGACATGGCCCGCGGCACCAGCCTGCGTGCCCGGCCGGGCGGACGACCCCCCGGATCCCCCCGCGGTCATCAGCTAGCCAACTTGCCAGGTGTCGCTGCCTGCCAGCAGCTCCGCCAGATCGCCGTCGCCCTGCTTCTGCCTGGCCGCCTCGATCTGCGCCGTCATCAGGTCGTCGTAGCTGGACCGCTCTACCGACCGGAACACGCCGATCGGAGTGTGCGCGAAGTCGGAGCTGTCCAGCCGGGACAGCGCGAACGCATACGACGGGTCGGCATGCACGTCGTGGGTCAGCAGTGCGTCCTGGTCGGCGCCGGCGGCCTGGACCGCCTCGAGCGCGCCGTACCGGCCGAACCGCAGGCCCAGCTCCCCGTCCGTGCCGAACCTGATCGGCTGCCCGTCCTCCAGCCGGATGACGCGCTGCTCGCGCTGGCCGGGCTCGGTCACCGGCAGGAACGCGTCGTCGTTGAAGATCGGGCAGTTCTGGTAGATCTCCACGAACGCGGTGCCCTTGTGATCGGCGGCCGCGCGCAGCACGCTGGTGAGGTGCTTCCGGTCGGAGTCGATCGTCCTGGCGACGAAGCCAGCCTCGGCTCCTAGCGCCAGGGAGATCGGGTTGAACGGCGTGTCCAGCGAGCCGAACGGCGTGGACTTGGTGACCTTGCCCTGCTCGGACGTGGGCGAGTACTGACCCTTCGTCAGCCCGTAGATCCGGTTGTTGAACAGCAGGATCTTGATGTTGACGTTCCTGCGCAGGGCGTGAATCAGGTGGTTGCCGCCGATGGAGAGGGCGTCGCCGTCGCCGGTGATCACCCACACAGACAGGTCGGGCCGGGAGGCGGCGAGACCGGTGGCGATCGCGGGCGCGCGGCCGTGGATCGAGTGCATCCCGTAGCTGTTCACGTAGTAGGGCAGCCGGGACGAGCAGCCGATGCCAGACACGATGACAAGGTTCTCGCGCGGGATCTCCAGCTCTGGCAGGAAGCTCTGGAACGCGGCCAGGATGGCGTAGTCACCGCAGCCCGGGCACCAGCGGACCTCCTGGTCGGACTTGAAGTCCCTGGTCGAGAGCTTCTCGTCCGCCTTGGGGACCAGGGTCAGCGATCCGAACCGGTGCTGCGGCTCGGGGAACTCAGCGTCCTTTGCGACAGAGTCAGACATTCGCGATCACATCCTGGATGACGTCGGCCAGCTCGGAGGCACGGAACGGCAGGCCGCGGACCCTGTTGTAGGAGACCACGTCGGCCTGGTACCGGCCGCGCAGCAGCAGCGCGAGCTGGCCGAGGTTGATCTCTGGCACCAGCACCTTGTCGTAGGCGTGCAGCACGTCGGCGAGGTTGGCCGGGAACGGCGACAGGTGCCGCAGGTGCGCCTGTGCGACGGAGCCGCCCGCGAGCCGGACCCGCCGCACGGCGGCGCCGATCGAGCCGTATGTCGAGCCCCAGCCGAGCACCAGTACCCTGGCGCTGCCGTCCGGGTCGTCGACCTCGAGCGGGGCGATGTCGGCGGCGATGCCGTCGATCTTGGCCTGCCGCAGCCGCACCATCCGGTCGTGGTTGTCCGGATCGTAGGAGATGCTGCCGGAGCCGTCGGCCTTCTCGATGCCGCCGATCCGGTGCTCCAGGCCTGGGGTGCCGGGGATGGCCCACGGCCTGGCCAGCGTCTGCGGGTCACGCTGGAACGGCTGGAACTCCTCGCCCTCGGCCACCGACTGGCCGCTGGCGAAGCTGAACTCGTCGCGCAGCCGCGCGAGGCCGTCCACGCTCGGTACCCGCCAGGGCTCGGAACCGTTAGCGAGGTAGCCGTCGGAGAGGATGATGACGGGCGTCCGGTACTTGACCGCGATCCGCACCGCCTCGATGGCCGTCTCGAAGCAATCGGCCGGGGTCGAGGGTGCGAGCACCGCGACCGGTGACTCGCCGTTCCTGCCGTAGAGAGCCATCAGCAGGTCTGCCTGCTCGGTCTTCGTCGGCATGCCGGTGGAAGGCCCGGCCCGCTGGATGTCGCAGACGATCAGCGGCAGCTCGACCGACACGGCCAGGCCGATCGTCTCGGCCTTCAGGCACATGCCGGGACCGGAGGTCGTGGTCACGCCCAGGCTGCCGCCGAAGGAGGCCCCGAGCGCCGCGCCGACGCCGCTGATCTCGTCCTCGGCCTGCATCGTGCGCACGCCGAAACGCTTGAGCCTGGAAAGCTCGTGCAGGATGTCCGACGCGGGGGTGATCGGGTAAGAGCCCAGGAACAGCGGCAGGCCAGAACGCCGGGACGCGGCGACGAGGCCGTAGGCGAGGGCACTGTTGCCGGTGATGTTCCGGTACGTGCCGGGCTCGAGCTTGGCGGGCGCGACCTCGTACTGGACCGAGAACGCCTCGGTCGTCTCGCCGTAGTTCCAGCCCGCCTGGAAGGCAGCCTTGTTCGCGGCGAGGATCTCGGGCTTCGTGCCGAACTTAGACTCGAGGAACTTCATGGTGCCCTCGACCGGCCGGTTGTACAGCCAGGACAGCAGCCCGAGGGCGAACATGTTCTTGGCCCGCTCGGCGTCCTTGCGGGTGATGTCGAAGTTCTCCAGCGCCTTGACCGTCACCGAGGTGATCGGGATCGCGTGCAGCTGGTAGGCGTCGAGCGAACCGTCGTCCAGCGGGTTCGCCTGGTAGCCCACCTTCGCGAGGTTGCGCTTGGTGAACTCGTCCGTGTTGGCGATGATGTCCGCGCCGCGCGGCACGTCGTCGAGGTTCGCCTTGAGCGCCGCGGGGTTCATCGCGACCAGCACGTCCGGGGCATCTCCGGGCGTCAGGATGTCGTGATCGGCGAAGTGCAGCTGGAAGCTGGACACGCCCGGCAGGGTGCCTGCCGGGGCGCGGATCTCCGCCGGGAAGTTGGGCAGTGTGGACAGATCGTTGCCGAAGGTCGCAGTCTCCTGGGTGAACCTGTCCCCGGCGAGCTGCATGCCGTCACCGGAGTCCCCGGCGAACCTGATGATGACACGATCGAGCTGCTGGACCTGCTTGGTCACAGTCTCCCGGCCTCCTCCACGCGCCGAGGCCGGGTATCAGACGCGGTGACGGCGTGCATGATTGTTGAGGGTCAAGACGTCCTGCCCGCCGGCGCTCTGTGCCGGCGGTCTCGGCGCCCCAGCCACCGTCGCGGTACCGCAGGTCAGGAACGGTCCGAGACACGGCTAGAAACCGATTCTAATACAGCCAAGTGAACCCGCAGGCTCGCTCTGTATGACGCGTGCCCCCTTCGGGCGGTTCACCGCAATGGGGGCGCCAGGAACCCGGCGGCCCGCCCCAGGTCAGTTACGCACGGTGTTTGACCGACAGCGCCGTGTCAACCTGAGTGCACCGCTGCGCGTCATACTCCCGAGGTCCTGCCATCACCTGCCAGCCGCGGTCCCGGCGGGTGGCACGGAGGCGGGCCGCAGACCGGCAGCCGGGCGGGCCGGAGCCGGACGAGGAGGCCACACGGTGATGACTGATCCGGGGTACGGACCTGGTGTCCGGCAGGAGCCTGCCGTTCCAACTCCGTCCTGCATCCGGCCACGGCGGGTGCACGAGGAGCAGGCATGCACCACGGCAGCTCCGTCCGCAGTGCCCGCGATCACGGTGGCGGCCGGCCGGGCCGGGCGGGCGGCCACCAGGGCGGAGCTCGAGGCAGCGCTGGCGGGGATAGCGCTGGCCGGCCGGGACCGCCAGTTCCTGGCCAGGCTCGTGCACTGGGACAAGAGGAATGCTGCGAGCGTGGTGTCGCTGCTGCGGCGCGCCCGGCAGGCAGGCCGGGACGAGACCGCGCTGACCCCGCGGCAGCTGGAGACGGTACTGGCCGCGCTGGGGGACGCGGCCAGATACCGCAGTTCCGGGCTGGCGGCGACCGGCTGCTGGGACTGCGACAACATTCCAGGCGGCCGGTGCGCGGAGCACGCGCGGGACAACGACAGGGCGCGCGCGTACGCCGAGCTGGCCGACACGCTCTCGGCGCCGTCGGGTCCAGCGGTGCGCGCCGGGGCAAACCTGCCCCAGCCCAGCGACATCGCCGGCTACCGGCGGCGCAGGCCGGTGGCGTCCTAGCGCGGACCTGCAAGGCTCCCTGGCGGGTCGAGGGGGTTCGCTAGCGAGCCTTGCCGGTCTCCGCGGTGACCGCCGCTACGAGGTCGACGAGCTGAGCGAGGGTGTCGAGCCGGGTCCGGTCGTCGCCGGCCAGCTTCGCCTGGAGGGTCGTTATGCCCGCGTCCCGGTACCGGCGCAGCCGATCGGTGAGCACGCCGGGCAGGCCCAGCAGGTTGGTCTTGCTGCCGATCGCCAGCGGCACCCGGTCGGCAGCCTCGTCCCGCCTGCCCGCAAGCCACAGCTCCTGCACGGCGCGGACGTCGTCCCCGTAGCCCTGCCGGGTGAACGCGGCATTGTAGAAGTTCTGGTCGCGCGAGCCCATCGCGCCGATCGTGAAGGCGTAGCCACGGGCGTGCCTGCGCGCCGCCGCGTCGGCGTCCTCGGTGATCTCGACGCTGACCGGGATGACAAGATCCAGGTCTGCCATGCAGCGGCCCGCCGCTGCCGCGCCGGCGGCGATCCGGTCCAGGAATACGGCGCTGTGCTCGGGCATGAACGCGTTCCCTATCCAGCCGTCCGCGAGCCGGCCGGTCAGCTCCAGGTTGCGCGGCCCGAGCGCCGCCACGTAGACCGGTACCGTGGCGGGCGGGAGCATGGAGCGCAGCGCGCGGCCGGGCCCGCCCGGCAGCGGCAGCCGGTACACCGCTCCCTCGTAGCTCACCCGCTCGCCCGCGGCGATCGCCCGGACGATCTCGATCGTCTCCCTGGTAGCGGTCAGCGGCCTGTCGAAGCTGATCCCGTGCCAGCCCTCCATGACCTGCGGCCCGCTGGTCCCGACGCCCAGCCGGAAGCGCCCGCCGGACAGCAGCTGCACCGACATGGCCGACATCGCGAGCATCGCGGGGCTGCGGGCGCCGAGCTGCGCGATCGCCGTGCCGAGCGCGATCCGCTCGGTCTGCGCGGCCAGATAGGCCAGCGGCGTGAACGCGTCCTGCCCCCACGCCTCGGCCACCCAGACCGATGTCGCGCCTAGCCGCTCCGCCTCGCGCACGAACGCCGCGTCCGCGGGGCCCGTCACATTCGCGCTGATCCCGACCTGCATGCGCCGCGCCTCCGGCCTGTACTCCCCGCGCTGCCGACGTACGCTGTCCATTGTGGACGAGCCCGAGCTGAAGTACGCGGACTGCCCGACCGCGACCGCGGAGGTACGGGTGGCCGCGCCTGCCGCGGCCATCTGGCCGTTCGTCTGCGACATCCAGACCCCGGCGAGGTTCAGCTCGGAGTTCCAGGGCGGCGAGCTGCTCGGCGGCGCCGCCAGTGCCGCGCTTGGCGTCCAGTTCCGCGGGCACAATCACCATCCGGCGCGCGGCGAGTGGAGCACGGTGTCCACGATCTGCGAGTACGAGCCAGGCCGGGTGTTCGGCTGGGCGGTGGGCGACCCGGAGCTCCCGGCAGCGCGCTGGCGCTTCACGCTCGCGCCGGACGGCGACGGCACCACGATTACCCAGTGGGTGCAGCTCGGCCCCGGCGAGAGCGGCGTCAGCGAGCTGATCGCGCAGCTGCCGGACAAGGAGTCGCGCATCCTGCGCCGGCGGCTCGCCGAGCACCACGCGAACATGGTCGCGACCCTGGAGGGCATCAAGGCGCTCGCCGAAGGTCGCTAACCCGTTAACGCGGAGTGTTTGGTGGCTGACAGCCACCAAACACTCCACGTTATTTAGCTGCGGGCGAGTTTTTCCACCGGAGCGCCAGCCAGGCGCCTAGCGCAGGATGAAGCGCTCGACGGCGTTGGCGAACCCCTCGTCCTCGTTGGAGGTCGTCACCCGGCGCGCCGCGCGCTTCACCTCCGGGCTGGCGTTGCCCATCGCGATCGACAGGCCGGAGTGCGCGAACATCAGCACGTCGTTGGGCTGGTCGCCGATCGCCGCGATGTCGTCTGGCGCCAGCTTGTACCTGGCGGCCAGGTACTGCGCCACCGCGCCCTTGTTCGCCTTGGGGTGGGTGACATCCAGGTAGTACGGCTGCGACGCCGCCGCGGTGACGTGGTCGCCGAACTTGTCATGCACCGCCTCGGCAGCCTTGCGCACGGCTTCATGATCGTCGCTGACGCCGACCAGCTTCGCAACGTCCTGCTCCAGGCCGCGCACGCCGTCCTTCATCACCCTGGGCTGGAACTTCACCGTCCAAGCCTCGCGGTCCACGTGCGGCCCGTCCGCCTTCGGGACATACCAGTCGGCGCCCGTATAGAGCCAGACGTCGAGCGCGAACGAGCCCATCATGTCGGCCACCGGGGCCACCAGGCCGGCCGGCAGCACCCGCTGCTCGATGACCGACATGTCCGGGTTGACGATCACGCCGCCGTTGAACCCGGCGACCGGCAGCTTAAGGTCGAGCGGCCCGGTCAGCATGGCCATCCCGCGCGGCGGCCGGCCGCTGGTGATCGCGAACATGACGCCCGCGCCGTGCAGCCTGTGCACTGCATCGATGGCCCTGCTCGTCAGCTCCTTCTGCTGGGTCACGAGCGTGCCGTCGACGTCGGCCAGCAGCAGCTTGACCGCCGGGCTGGCCATCAGTGCACCCCGGCCGGCGCGGCGCCCCCGTGCTCAGCAGCACGGTAGGCGTCGATGACATCGCGGTAGCGCCGCGCGATCTGGTCCACTGCCTGCTCCCGGGTTAGCGCTCCGGCGAGGAAGTCCTTCAGCGCGTCCTGCCAGAGCGTCCGGCCCACGGCGAACCCGTCGAACCCGTCGACCGCCGCGCCGATCTTCACCCACTCGATGACCTGAGGCTCGTCGGCGCCGCGGCCGAGGACGATGCACGTGACACCGTCGCGCCCGCCGGACCTGGCCTGGGCCACCACCTGCGCGCAGGCGGCGCGGTCGTCGAGGCCCTCGATCTTCCACACGTCCGGCTCCACGCCGGCGGCCTGCATGGCCGCGATGACCTCGACTACCAGCGCCGGGCGCAGTTCCCTGTCGTACTCCCGCTGGTGCCCGTCGACCCGGTCGAGCTGCTCGGTGGTGGGGGGCACGAGCAGCTCGAAGAGGAACTTGCGCTCGCGCTTGCGCAGCCAGCGGCTGAGGGTGCCGAGCTGGGCGGTCTGCCGGCGGTTCGCCGTCGCGTCGCCCTCCGGGTTGTACCGCACCAGGACCTTGGCGAAGGTCGGGTCGAACTCCTCGATGTGCGCGCCGAACTCGGCGCCGTACTCGAAGCTGAACTCGTCCTGCCCGGAGCGCTCGACCGGCATCGCCAGCGGTACTCCCTCCTTCCTGGCCCGGCGGGCGACGGCAGCGCCGAACTCCTCGTCGACCAGCACGCCGCACGCGTCGGCGGGCGCGCCGGCGGCGAGCGCCTGCAGGTGCGCGTCGAAGATCAGGTCCTTAGCCGCCTCGATCTCCTCGTGCACTTTGGCCGACACCGGCGCGGTGGCGCCGAACAGGCCCTGCTCGAACGACCCGCGATGGTCGAAGGCCATGAGGTATAGCGGCTTGTCGTACCCGAGTGGCATGACGGGTTCTCCTAGCGCGTCCGGCCGTCAGCTGCAGTCACGATGGTGAGCATCCCGGGTAGCGGCGCAGTGCGGGGTGAGGCTGACCGAAACTCGCGGACGCGCCATATCCTCTTCCCGCTGGTACGTCAGCAAACAGGGCGGAACTCGACCCAGAGCTCCCTGAGCGTCCGGGTGAAGTAGCCGGGCGCGAACTCGGGCTCGTGACCGGGAACCAGCCGGATGCCGGGCAGCCTGCGCAGCAGCTCCTCGAACAGCACCCGCAGCTCCAGCCGGGCCAGGTTCGCGCCCAGGCAGAAGTGCGTGCCGAACCCGAACGCCACGTGCTGGTTGTGCGCCCGGGTCACGTCGAAGCGCGCGGGCTCGGCGAACTCGCGGTCGTCGGAGTTGGCCGCCCCGTACATCAGGAGCACCTGGTCACCCGCCCGAAGCTGCTGGCCGTGCAGTGCGTGATCCGCGGTCACGGTGCGGCGCATGTTGAGCACCGGCGTCGCGTACCGGATGAACTCCTCGACGGCGGTCGCTGCCAGGACGGACGGATCGGCGAGCAGGATCTGCAGCTGGCCGGGGAACCGGGCGAGATTCCAGATCGTCTGCCCGATCACCGAGCGCGTGGTCTCCGCGCCGCCATCGAGCAGGAGCAGGCCCTCCTGGATGATCTCCGGGATGTCCATCGGCGCGCCGTCGATCGTCCCGTGCACCCACGCCGACACCAGGTCGTCGCCGGGCGCTGCCCGCCGGCGCGCGATCAGCTCCCCGAAAGCGGCGACGAACTCGCCGATCGCCTCGGGCGAGCCGGGCGGCTGGCGCGGGTCGTCGTTGCGGAACCCGGCCGAGCTCATCGTCCGCTCCGACCATTCGCTGCACTTCGGCCACAGCTCCCGGTCGAATCCGAGCAGCTCGCCGATCACCATCGCGGGCAGCGGCGCGGCGATGTCCGCGACCACCTCGACCGTGCCCTTCGCGGCGGCCGCGTCGATCAGGCCGGTGACGAGTGCTCGGATGCGGTCCTCGTGCCGGCGTACCGCCCTGGGCGAGAAGCTGCGCGAAACCAGCCTGCGCTGCTGCTGATGCCGCGGGTCGTCCCGGTTGATCATCGAGGCGCTCATCTCGATGAGCGGCCTGCTGCCTCGGGCCGAGCTGTAGCGCGCCGCGTCACGCTCTGCCGCGAGGACGTCGCGGTGCCGCGAGATAGCCCAGATCTGGTTGACCGGGTCCCAGTAGGCGGGCGCCGCGTCCCGCAGCCACTTGTATGCCTGACCCGGATCGGCCGCGTAGAGCAGCGGATCCAGGACGTTGAGCGGCGCGCTCACGGTGGCAGTCACTGGCAGCGTGCTCCGCTCGCTCCGGCTGATCCCTCAGTTTCCGGATCTTAGGGCACCCGCCGGTACGGGACCAGCCGTGCTCTCAGCCCTGGCCCTCGGCTTGACGGCTCCGGCGAGTACCGCGGTCACGGCCGTGATGGCCACGAGCGTGCCCAGCGCGGCCGGCAGGCCCACGGCCTCGGCCAGGCCGCCGATGAGCGCGGGACCGGCGAGCATGCCGAGGTAGCCGGTCGACGTGACGAGCGCAAGGTTCGGCCCTGGCAACCCGAGCCGCGATGCGGCGGTGAAGACGGTGGGCACCACGACCGAGAGGCCGGCTCCGAGCATGGCAAAGCCTGCCAGCCCGGCGCCGATCCGGCCGGCGAGCAGCGCGCCAAGGAAGCTCACGGAGGCGAGCCCGGCAGACGCCCGCAGCAGCCGGGCCGGGCCGGCCCAGTCGGTCAGCCGGTCGCCGGCCAGCCGGCCCCCTACCATGGCGACGGAGAACACCGCGTAGCCGACTGCCGCTACGGCAGCCGGCGCGCCAAGCGAGCCGTGCAGGTAGACCGCGCTCCAGTCGCTGGCCGCGCCCTCCGCCAGGAAGCTGCCGAACGCGACAAGGGCCAGGCACGCGAGCGTCCAGGACCAGGCCGGCCACCTGGCCTGCCGCCGCCGCTGCTGCCCCTCGGGCCGGGCGGGCCGGGATGCGAACGCCTGCGCGCAGGCGAACCCGGCCAGGCCGATGAGCGCCGATGCGGCGGTGAAGTTGACGCGCGCCGAGATCGCCGCCGCGGCCGCGATCGCGCCGGTGCCCGCGCCCGCCAGGCCGCCGACGCTGTAGGCCGCGTGGAAGCTGGACATCGTCGTCCGGCCGAGGTGCTCCTGCACCGCGGCGGCTTCGGTATTCATCGCCACGTCCACGGTTCCGATGCCGGCCCCCCAGCCGGCCAGCACCGCGAACAGCTGCCAGGCCGAGCCCGCGACCGTGGTCAGCGGCAGCAGCGTGCCGACTGCCAGCATGCCGGCCTGCACGACCCGCCTCGGCGGGACGGTCGCCAGCACCGCGCCGGTCACCGGCATCGTGAGCATCGAGCCGATCGCGGGCCCGAGCAGGACGAGCCCGAGCGTGCCGGCCGACAGGTGCAGGCCGGCCTTGATGGCCGGGATGCGCGCGGCCCAGACGCCGGCGGTGGCGCCGAGCGCGAAGAAGACCGCGACGACGGCGGGCCGGGGCGCGACGGCGCGGCCGGGCGGCACGAGCCGCCCGGACAGCCCGGGACGGCTGTCAGGCATAGGTCACCGTCAGGCCGGCGGCCTCGAACGGGCTCGCGGCGACCGGCCGGGCGTCGGTGACCAGGCACTCGACCGCGTCCAGATCGCAGACGTGCCCGAACGTCACCTGCCCGAGCTTGGCCCCGCCGGCGATCACGATCGTGCGGCGGGCGGACCGCACCGCTGCCCGCTGCACGGCCGCGTCCGCGGGCAGGTGGGTGGTGACGCCGTCGCGGACATCGATGCCGCAGCAGCCCAGCACGAGGGTGTCGAAGCGCAGCCGCTCGAACGCCGCCTCGGCGAGATCTCCCGTCACCGACAGCTCACCCCGCCGGACGTCCCCGCCGGCCGCGATCAGCCGGACCGCCGGGTCGTCGGCCAGCTCCGCCTGGGCGCGCAGCCCGAGCGAGAGCACGGTCAGGGGCCTGCCGTGCAGCGCGCGTGCCACCTCGAGTGCCGTCGTCCCGCCACCCAGGATGACCGTCTCGCCGTCGGCGATCAGGCTTCCCGCGACCCTGCCTATGCGCTGCTTGGCCTCGACTCCGGCCAGTGCGCGGAGCGCGTACGGCGGCTCGTCCCGGCGCAGGCTGACCCGCACCGCCCCGCCGTGCACCCGCCGGATCGCCCCGTCGCGAGACAGCACGTCCAGGTCACGGCGGATCGTCATCTCCGAGCAGCCCAGGTCGTCGGCCAGCCGGCGAACCTGGATCTCGCCGTCCCGGTGCATCGCGTCGATCACGGCCTGCCGCCGCGTGCGCACATCCATTCCGATAGTTCTAACACACATCATGTTCATTCGAGCAGCCCGCGCGGCTGAGCCAGACCGCCGGCGGCGCCAGGGCGCGGGAACGATCAGCCTGGCAGCGGCAGGTGCCACCGGTACGGCTCGATGAGCTTGGCAACCGAGTCCGGTCCCCAGCTGCCCCGCGGGTAGGACTCGACCGGCGGCGGCTCCTGCAGCAGCGGCTCGGAGATCTCCCAGAGCCGCTCGATGCCGCCGGACGAGGTGAACAGCGACTGGTCGCCGATCATCGCGTCCAGGATCAGCCGCTCGTAGCCCTCGAGCGCGTTGGCCGACGCGAACGAGTCCGCGTACTTGAACACCATGCTCGCCTCGCTCAGGAACATCTCCGCGCCTGGTTCCTTCGCGAGGAACTTCGTCGCGATCGAGCCCGGGTCGGCGAAATCGATCACGATCTCGTTCTGGCGGCCGTTCGGGATGCTCTTGCGCCGGGCCGAGAACATCCGCAGCGGCGGCGGGTGGAAGCCGAGCGTGATGACCTGCCCGCTGGCACCCAGGGCCTTGCCCGAGCGCAGGTAGAACGGCACGCCGTGCCAGCGCCAGTTGTCCACCTCGGCGCGAACGGCCACCATCGTCTCGGTCGGCGAGTCCGGCGCGACGCCGTCCTCGTCGCGGTAGCCCTCGTACTGGCCGCGGACTACGTGCTTGACGTCGATGGGCCGCAGCGCGTCGAACACCTTCTTTTTCTCGGCGCGCAGCTGCTCGGCGGTCAGCGCGGTCGGCGGCTCCATCGCCACGAAGCCGAGCACCTGGAACAGGTGCGTGACGACCATGTCCCGGTAGGCGCCGGTCTTGTCGTAGAACTCGGCCCGGCCAGCGATCGTGAGCGTCTCCGGCACGTCGATCTGGACGTACCTGATGTGATGGCGATTCCACACGGGCTCGAACAGGCCGTTGGCGAACCTGAACGCCAGGATGTTGTCGACCGACTCCTTGCCCAGGAAGTGGTCGATGCGGAAGATCTGCGATTCGTCGAACACGGCCTGCACTGCCTTGTTCAGCTCGCGCGCGGAGGCCAGGTCGGTGCCGAACGGCTTCTCGATGATGACGCGCGAGTTCTCGGTGGCCAGCCCGGCGTCGCCGAGCATGCCGACCACGGAGCTGAACGCGGCGGGCGGGATCGCCAGGTGGAACAGCCGCCGCGGCGCTCCGCCGATGGCCTTCTCGGCGCGCTCGACCTCCTCGACCAGCGGCGCGTAGTTGCCGGGATCCGAGCTGGCGAAGGACAGGTGCTTCGCGAATTCCGACCACGGCTCGCCGACTGGCTTGCTGATGCAGAAGTCGTGGCAGGCCTGTTTCGCGTGCTCCCTGAACTCGTCACTGCTGATCGCGAACTTGGCCGGCGAGGTGCCGATGATGCGGTAGTCGCGCGGCAGCAGGCCGGCAACGGCCAGGTGGAACAGACCGGGCAGCAGCTTGCGCTTGGCCAGGTCACCGGTCGCGCCGAACAGCACGATGACGTGGTCATCGGGATGCGGCTGCGCTCCGTGCGCTGTCGTCATGGTGGGGGACCTCCAGGTCGGGGCGCGGGTCTGGGCTCAATCCTGCCCGGCCGCCGCGGCGTCGGCGATGACGAGCGAGCGAGTGGCAAGTACCCGGCCCGCGGGGATGGATTCGTCGCCGGCCAGCAGCTTCGCGAGCGGGTCGCGCTTGTCCTCGCCGGTCACCAGCCACATGATCTGGTCGGCCCGGGTCAGCGCAGGATAGGTGAGGGTCATCCGCTGGTGGTCCTGATATGGCTGCGTGAGCGCGACCAGCGCGTCGGTGACGTCGAGCACCGGGTCACCAGGCACCAGCGAGGCCGTGTGACCGTCCGGGCCGAGGCCAAGATGCACCAGATCGAAACGCTGCGGCAGCACCGTCGCGTAGTCCGCCGCAGCCTGCTGCAGGTCGGCGTCGTTGACCGGCATCGGGTGCACGCGAGCCGGGGCATCGCCGATGCTCGCGCGCAGGTTCGTCAGGTTGCGGGCCGGGTCGCCCGCCGGCGCCACCCGCTCGTCCACCTGGAACAGCTCGGTGTCGGCCCAGGGCATGTCCGCGTGGGCCAGCTCGGCGAACATTGCCCACGGCGTCTTGCCGCCGCTGACCGCGAACGTGAACCGGCCGCGCTCGGAAACCGCCGTCCTGGCGAGGCCGGCGACGTAGGCCGCCGCGCGCCTGGCGACGGCGGCCGCGTCGGGCGATACCTCCAGCTCGTGCTCCACCGGGCCCTCAGCCTGCAGTTCCGGCGGCGGGCTTCTCCGCGTGCCCGCCGAACTCCGAGCGCATCGCGGACAGGATCCTGTCGGTGAAGTCGCCCAGCCGGCGGGACTCGAACCGCTCGTACAGCGAGGCGGTGATCACCGAGGCCGGCACCCCCTCCTCGACCGCGGCGAGAACCGTCCACCGGCCCTCACCGGAGTCGGACACGCGGCCGGCGAAGTCGTCCAGGTTCGGGTCCTTGGCGAACGCGGCGGCGATCAGGTCGACGAGCCAGGAACTGATCACCGAGCCGCGCCGCCAGACCTCGGCAACCTCGCCGACGTCGATCTGGTACTTGTAGGCATCGGGATCGCGCAGCGGGGTCGTCTCGGCGTCGGCTTCCTGCTCGTGCAGGCCCGCGTCGGCATGCCTGATGATGCTCAGGCCCTCGCCGATCGCGGCCATCATGCCGTACTCGATGCCGTTGTGGACCATCTTCACGAAGTGCCCGGCCCCGTTGGGCCCGCAGTGCAGGTAGCCATGCACGGCGGTGCTGTCGGACGCCGACCTGCCGGGCGTCGGCTCCGCGCTGCCCTCGCCGGGCGCGATCGTCTTGAAGATCGGATCCAGGTGCCGGACCTGCTCGGTCTCACCGCCGATCATCAGGCAGTAACCGCGCTCCAGGCCCCAGACACCGCCGCTCGTGCCGCAGTCCACGTAGTGGATGCCCGCGGACTTCAGCTGCCCGGCCCGCTCGATGTCGTCCCGGTAGTAGGAGTTCCCGCCGTCGATGATGACGTCGCCGGCGGCCAGCAGGGGCCGAAGTTCCTCGATGGTCTCCTGGACGACGGCAGCCGGCACCATGATCCAGATCGCCCGCGGCTGCTCCAGCCTGGCGACGAACTCCTCGAGGCTGGCCGCGCCGGTCGCGCCCTCGGATTCCAGTTGCTGCACGACGTCGGCGCTGCGGTCGTAGGCGACGCAGCGGTGGCCGTCGCGCATGAGGCGGCGCACCAGGTTCGCGCCCATCCGGCCGAGCCCGATCATGCCTAGCTGCATCGGCTTGTCAGTTGCCATGGTCAACAGCCTTCCGTAGTTGTCAGCCGCGCTTGAGCGATCGGTAGCGGCGGATCAGCGCGTTGGTCGAGGAGTCGTGGCTGAGCTCGGGCTCGTCCGCGCTCTCCAGCTCCGGTGCGATCTGGTTGGCAAGCGCCTTGCCGAGCTCGACGCCCCACTGGTCGAAGGAGTCAATGTCCCAGATGACACCCTGGGTAAACACGCTGTGCTCGTACAGCGCTACCAGCGTGCCGAGCAGCCGCGGCGTGAGCACCTTCGCGAGCAGGACGTTGGTCGGCCGGTTGCCCTCCATGACCCGGTGCGGCACGACGTGCTCGGGCGTGCCCTCGGCCCTGACCTGCTCCTCGGTCTTCCCGAAGGCCAGCGCCTGCGCCTGGGCGAACACGTTCGAGGACAGGATGTCGTGGTGATCACGCAGCGGGTTCAGCGACTGGCCGAAGCCGATCAGGTCTACCGGGATCAGCTTCGTGCCCTGGTGCAGCAGCTGATAGAAGCTGTGCTGCCCGTTGGTGCACGGCTCGCCCCAGAACACGGCGCCGGTCTGGTAGTCGACGTGCCGCCCCTCGAGCGTGACGTGCTTGCCGTTCGACTCCATCGTCAGCTGCTGCAGGTAGGCGGGGAAGCGCTTGAGGTACTGGTCGTACGGCATGACGCCGACCGACTGCGCGTCGAAGAAGTCGCCGTACCAGACGCAGAGCATGCCCATGAGCACCGGGAGGTTCTGGTCGAGCGGCGCGGTCCTGAAATGCTCGTCCATGTCGTGGAACCCGGCGAGCAGCTCTTTGAAGTGGTCCGGGCCGATCGCGAGCATCGTGGACAGGCCGATCGCCGAGTCCATCGAGTAGCGCCCGCCGACCCAGTCCCAGAAGCCGAACATGTTGGCGGTGTCGATGCCGAAGGCCGACACCTTGTCGGCGTTCGTGGACACGGCGACGAAGTGCCGTGCCACCGCGTCGTCGCTGCCCAGCTGGCCGACCACCCAGTCCCGCGCGGACTGCGCGTTCGTGAGCGTCTCCAGCGTCCCGAAGGTCTTGGACGAGACGATGAAGAGCGTCTCGTCCGCGTACAGGTCCCTGGTCGCCTCCACGAAGTCGGTGGAGTCGACGTTCGAGACGAAGCGGAACGTCATGTCCCGCTTCGAGTAGTGGCGCAGCGCCTCGTACGCCATCACCGGCCCGAGGTCGGAGCCGCCGATCCCGATGTTGATCACGTTGCGGATCGGCTTGCCCGTGTAGCCCTGCCACTCGCCGCTGCGCACCCGGCCGGCGAAGGCTGTCATCCGGTCCAGCACGTCGTGTACCTCGCGCACGACGTCGGCCCCGTCGACCACGAGCGACTCGCCGGCCGGCATCCGCAGCGCGACGTGCAGCACCGCGCGGTCCTCCGACACGTTGATGTGCTCGCCGCGGAACATCGCGTCCCTGCGCTCCGGCACGCCCGACTCCTCGGCGAGCTCGATGAGCAGGCGCACGGTCTCGTCGGTGACCCGGTTCTTGGAGTAGTCGAGGTGCAGACCCGCGCCCTCGGCGGTAAGGCGGTCCCCCCGGCCAGGGTCCTGTTCGAACAGGTCCCGCAGGTGACGGTCGCCGATCTCCGCGTGATGGCGCTCGAGCGCCTGCCACGCCTTCCGGTCGCGAAGCGGCACGGCCATGTGCGTCTCCCTCGTTAGGTAGGCCGTGTCCTATCCCAGCACGGCCGCGTGCCAGGCCGTCGCGCGGCCCGTCGCCCAGGTCCTGCTCCCTGCCCGATCCTCCCAGCCAAGGGCCGGGATGCCGGGTCTGATTTGCTAGTTGATGAACCGGCTGTAGCCGGCGGGCGTGGTAGAGGTCATGAGTGCTACTAGAGCGCCGGGGGGCGTGGAATCGGCCATGAGCACTGCGAGAGCGCCGGGGGCGAGCTTGCGGATGCTGCTGCGCATGGGCGGTGCGGGCCTGCTGATCGCCACCGCGGCCATACACCTGGACCTGTATCTCACCGGATACCGAACAATCCCGACTATCGGCTGGCTTTTCCTGCTCCAGGTCATCGTCGGGTTCGGCCTCGGGGCCCTGATCCTCGCCACGGGCGACCGGCTGATGGCGGCGGCCGGGGCACTGTTCGCGCTGTCGACGCTCGGCGGCTACCTGATCTCCGTGCAGTTCGGGCTGTTCGGCTTCAAGGAGGTCCGCACGACGGCGGGGATCTGGGCGGGCGTCCTGGAGATTCTCGCGTTCGCGGTGCTCGCGGTGCTGGCGGCGCTGCCGGGCCGCAGTCTCCTGCTCCGGACTGGTGCTGGCGGAGGGCGCCAGCTTCCGGGGCAGGCGGAGATCACCAGGTTCGGCCTGCCCGCGGCCGGAGCGCTAGCCGTCGTGGCGGCCGTCCTGCTGGGGGGCGCGCTCGCCGCGGCGGGCGGGACGCCGGCTCCTCCGGCGGGAGCGCCGGTGGCGGGCGGTGCCGCGGGAGGCGCTTTCCTGGGCACGCAGATGGTCGGCGGCGTCAAGGTGCTCACCGACTCCAGCGGCCACACGCTGTACTGGTTCGCGCCGGACACCAGCGGCAAATCGACCTGCTACGGGTCGTGCGCGCAGTACTGGCCGCCTGTCTCGGGGCCCGCTCATGCCGGGAACGGCATCACGGGGACGCTCGGTACCACCCAGCGCACTGGTGGCGGGCTGCAGGAGACCTACAACGGTCAGCCGCTTTATACCTACATCGGGGACTCCGGCCCCGGCCAGGCGAACGGGAACAACCTCAACCTGAACGGCGGCCGCTGGCACGAAGTGGTGGTGACACAGTAGCCGCTGGTGATGCGGCCGCGGCCGGTATGGCGAGGTCGTGGCAGGCGGTGCTGAAGAACGGGCGCTCTTCCGCTATCCTTCACAGTGCCCGTTCTGCGGGACGGCGCCAGGCAGGTTGCCCGAGTGGCCAAAGGGAGCGGTCTGTAAAACCGTCGGCTCAGCCTACGTTGGTTCGAACCCAACACCTGCCAC
>Ga0335076_10000690_pt1 | contig 31544 bp, 25 predicted proteins | sample Lox_Sample_25_FD_206717 | JGI IMG/M metagenome (GOLD analysis project Ga0335076, IMG submission 206717) | Soil microbial communities from Loxahatchee National Wildlife Refuge, Florida, United States - Lox_Sample_2.5 | ecosystem: Environmental > Terrestrial > Soil > Wetlands | place: USA...
AAAGATTTGGAAGCACTTGAACTTCCATTTGTTACCCGAAACTCCTCTCCGTGTAGATCAAGTACACGGCCAAGGCGACGCCAAACATTACCGTCAAAATGGTCACGAAATCCAGAACAAACCCTGCAGGCTCGAACTGCCCAGCGTCCAACTGTGCCCGGGTACGCCGGTACCGCACCAGTCCAGCGATGACCAGTACAATGCCCGCGATGATGGAGGCCGCGCCCATCCACACCGAAACGCCCCCAGTCCGGGCGGCATGTCCTTGCAAAGCGGTCAATTGACGTATGGCGATAGAGAAACGGCCAATGGCAAAACCGAAGACCACAATCGCCACTCCCGTACGCACCCAGGCCAGGAACGTGCGCTCGTTAGCCAGATGGTCGCGCGCGCGGTTCGGGTTAGCGTTCGCCGGTTCGGCCACAGATACTCCGCTTCCGCCCAGCATTATTCCATACCCTCGATGGGATTGCCCCATTCAAGATACTGGGGTGCCAAGGGGCTAGACTATTCGCCGGAGGAACCGCATGATCCACAAGATCACGTCCGAAACCATCAAATCCGCCGTACTCGCCACTTTTATTTTTGTCTTCCTTTCGCCTGTCATGGGCCAATCTGGCTACCAGCCCTCTCCCGAGAATCTCCAGGCTCGGCGCGAATTTCAGGACATGAAATTTGGCATGTTCATACATTGGGGAGTCTACAGCGTTCTCGGAGATGGCGAATGGATCTTTCATAATCGCAAGCTGAAGGTCGAGGAATACAACCGGCTGCCCATGTTCTTCGACCCCGAAAAATTCGACGCTCAGGCCTGGGTGGCGCTTGCCAAAGCCGCCGGGATGAAGTACATCACGATTACTTCCCGTCATCACGACGGCTTCGCGATGTTCGATTCGAAAGTCTCGGATTGGAACATCGTGCAGCGGACACCGTACAAGAAAGATCCCTTGAAGGCTCTGGCCGACGAGTGCCATCGGCAAGGCATCAAGCTTTTTTTCTATTATTCGCAACTCGATTGGCACAATCCCGATTACTATCCGCGAGGCGCAACCGATTGGGACAATAGCCGCCCGGATCACGGTAATTGGAACGCTTACCTGGACACCTACATGGATGGCCAGCTCACCGAGTTGCTCACCAATTACGGGCCGATTGGTGGCATATGGTTCGATGGCATGTGGGATAAACCCAACGCCGACTGGCACCTCGACAAAACTTATGCTCTGATTCATCGGTTGCAACCCGCGGCGCTAATCATCCCCAATCACCATCAGACGCCGCGTCCGGGTGAAGATGTTCAGACCTTCGAGCGCGATCTACCGGGTCAGAACACCGCCGGCTTCAACACGAACTATGTCAGCGATCAACTTCCGCTCGAGAGCTCCGATACTCTGAATGACAACTGGGGATTCAACATTGGCGACAGTAACTACAAGAGTGCGGCAGAAGTGGAGCGCCGCCTGGTCCGGGCCGCCGGGAACAATTCCAACCTGCTGATGAATATTGGGCCATACCCGAACGGCGAGATCGATCCGCAGTTTGTCAGCCGCCTGCGCAGCGTGGGAGAGTGGCTTTCGAAATATGGCGATTCCATTTACGGCACCCGCGGAGGCCCTTTAGCCCCGGCGGACTGGGGAGTTACGACACAGAAAGGTAACAAGGTCTACGTTCACGTGTTGAACTGGAATGCGCCCTTACTGGCGCTCGCGCCCATAGCCGGGAAGTTGTCTCAAGCCCGCTCGCTGAGCGATGGGGCATCCGTCGAATTTACGCAAAATGCTGACGGAGTCATCTTGAGGCTTGCGACGGCTAAGCCCGATGAGACCGACCGCGTCATTGTGCTAACCGTAAACACCGGACAATGACTTTCCGTTTGGGCTGAAGAGGAAGGACGACGCTATTTCGGCTTGCTGGCGGATTTCGTATCCACCTGAACGGCAGCAGGCTTGTTGCTGTTTGCAAAGTCGACCGAGACAACGCTCGTTTGGCCGTTAAAGTCGGTGGCCAGGACGGTTTTCTGCTCAACCGTCCCGTTCCCGCCCGGCTTGACGATGTCGATCGCTTCCTGTGTCACGTGCAAGCCAGCCCCAGGATCAGCCGGGTTCGTCTGCTCGATCTGACGTGTTGTACTTTTCTGCCCGCTCGCGGTAGTTCGCTGCACCGTACTTGCTCGATTGACTAACTGCAGGCTGTCATCACCGGCCTGGCCGGGAATATTGGTCGAATATGTTTCAGTGGTGTCGCGCGTCTCGCCCGGCTGTGCAGACTGTTTGCTCACCGTGCGCTCGACCACTGAAAAATTCCCATTCGAATCAGGCCGCAGGACGCTTTCCTCTTTTGTCCCCTGCGCTCCATCCTGTTTGACCGTTCCCTGCCGAATCTCACTCAGATTCCAGTGTCCCGAACCATCGTTCAACGACGTCGATTTCTTGAACTCCACCGTACCGGGACCGGTTTGCTTCTCGCGCTCTTCGACCTGTACGGTTGCCGAAAAACCTCCGTTGGGATCGGGCGAGAGCACGGTTGTCTTTGTATCGCGTATTCCGGGGCTCACCTGTTTCGAATCGACGACTTCTTGCCTCACCACCTGCAAAGCGCCGTTAGAATCAGGATTCGATGTCGTCCGGACCAGCTTTCTCTGTCCGTCCGCGAGAGTGCGTGACTCTTCTTGTGTCTGCTGAACCAGAGTCCTGTTGCCGTCGGCATCTCGGCCATAAGTGCGCTGCGTAGTCCGCACTGTCGTATCGTTGACGCGAACGGACTCCGTCTCGACATCGGAATAGGGTATATAACGTCCGTCCGGCCCTAGCGACTGGACCGAGCGCTTGTCAACGGCGTGGCCATTAGATTCGGTGTGTGTCTCCTGGGCGCGCGTGGAGTTTTCAGTGCCGCTGGCGTCTGAGTGCTGACTGGTCGTGCTCCAGGATTGGCTTGAGGTGTTGTCCTGCCCGAATGCTTTATTTCCAGACACGAGAAGAATTGCGACGGAAAGCAGCCCAAGGCCGGTGAGGAGTCTGCGATTGCTCATGACACACTACCTTGCCGCTCACTATATAACCTTCTATGTCGCAGGAATAGCTTTTCTCAACGCAAATTTGTTGCGGCGTTGGTGGGTTCCTTTGCGCTGAGCCGGATGACGGCAGCGGCCGCACTGTATCTCACTTTCGCGTTCCTGTCGGTAAATCTCGATTCAACTCTCGGCAGCAACGAAGGATCCCCACGCTCGGCAATGGCCTCCACAGCGGCGGCACGGACGATCCAATCCTTGTCACGTGTTGCGGCGGCCAGGGCCTTCGCACTGTCTGGGTCGGGATCATGGGCGAGAAGTGTGGCGGCGACGGCTCGGACAGGATTGGGATCCTTTTTGCGCATGGTTCGCCAGGCATCCCAACCGATTCCTGCAAAGGGAATGTACCCTATGCCCTCAGAAAACCCAATCATGGCCAATTCCTTTGGGTTCCGCAGGGTCGACAACTGCGCGGCAATCAATCCGTCTCCGCTCTTGCGCTTGCCCGAGAGGAGTTCGTAATAAACTTCCCAGGCTGATTTATCGTCCCTCAGTTCTCTGAGAGACTGCGCTGCCGCCATGACCACCGGGACCTTCTTATCCGTAAGGGCATGCTGCAGCTTGGGGATCGATTCCGTGGCATGCATCTGTCCCAAGGCAGTCGCGGCCGCGGCCCGGACCTCTGGGCTCTTATCCTTCAGCGCGTTCTCGGCGAGTTCCCGGGCTTGGGTATTCTCACGTAGAAGCCCGAGAGCGCGGATTCCGTTCGTGCGCTCCACGATCCGTTTGGAAAAGGCGGCGGTCTGCAGCATGTCCCAGGCCCTATGCTTCGGGCTTTCAATGTCGTCGGATGCCTGCCCACCGCTGTAAACGACACCGGCACAGGCTAGGACCGTGCTAAACATCAATCGCAAATGTCTGCCCATAAAAGCAGTACAAATCGGCCCAAACCCGGGCCACTCAAGTCGGAATGTAGGATGCCGACGGACTCAAAACCGTAGACCGATTTTCGGAATCTGGGCGAATTTCGGGCTCCGCAGCCCGTGTTCGGGCCGTAGAAATCGCATCCAACGCGGGGCATGCCTGCTGGGGATCGGCAAGAACAAATCGCCGGCACGTTCCTTTACGATGTAGTCAATGCCAAAAGTACCGGTGTGGATGCCTATGCCACGAATTTCTGTTCTACGAAGCTGCCTCGCGACGCCCGTCACAGCCGCGCTTTTCGCTGTGGGGATTTGCCAATTCATTACCGCTCAAGACAGCCCAACACCCAAAGACGCGAGTCAGGACAATGCCATCTCCATCGTCACTGAAACTCAATTGGCCGACACTTATCCCGGTGCAAGCTACGAGGTTCACTTGCTCGCTCGTGGCGGCGTCCCCGCACTCCATTGGCGCCTTGAAAAAGGACTCCTGCCGCCGGGGGTCAAACTCGAGGACTACGGCTTGCTCCATGGGGTGCCGGAGAGATCCGGCGAATTCCAATTCACACTTGCCGTAAACGATAGTGGTAAGCCCCAGCAGGCGGTCCAGAAGCAATTCGTCATCCGGGTACGTTCCGCGATTACTTTGGTCTGGAAATCGCCCGCCCACGTGAGCGGAAATCGAATTGACGGAAGTGCCGAGGTTGCAAATACCACGCCGGACGAAGTCGATCTGACCTTCATCGTTCTGGCCGTCGCCACGAACGGAAGGGCCACCGCGATCGGCTATCAGCATTTCATGCTGGCAAAAGGAATGACAAAGGAGCTGCCTTTTGGCGACACGCTTCCACATGGAGCGTACGTTGTGAACGTTGATGCAATCGGAGAAGTCGCCAGCAGGAACATTATTTACCGCGAGCGACTCCAGACTCCTTCTGCACTCCAAGTCACCGTTGGACCGTAAAGATTTGTAGTGTGTGAACGCGGAAGTCACGTTGACTTACCCAAAACACTTCTGAAAAACTAGCTGCATCGTTCGTGGGTTATTGCGATCCCAGATATTCCATGGAACTGTTGCTGAATCTTGCGTGGTTGCTGCTGGCGTTCCCTGCCTATTGGCTGTGGCGCGGACGCACAAGCTCGTGCAAATCCAGTCTTCAGTGTCTTCTGTCATTGGGATGTCTTCTGGCAATCCTCTTTCCGGTCATTTCCGCAACGGATGATCTTTGTGCGATGAACACCGAGGTAGAGGAATCGGCCGTCGGTAAACGAAATCTGCGGCATCCTTCCAGCGACAAGGGGCCGCTATCTGCCGACAACACGGCCGCCGTCGCAGTAGCGTCAGCCCTCTCGTTCTCACCGGCAGCCGAAGAATGGCTACAGCGTCTCGTTCCGTCCGCATTTCTTCCCGTGATGTTTCCCACTGAGCGCTCCGGCCGCGCTCCTCCCTCTTCGTTCCTCAGCTAGTCATTCGAATCGCCACGGCTATAGAGAGACGCCGTTGCGAGCCCGAGTTTTAAGAACCCCGTGGGGAAATTCCCCAATCATATCGATCACCGCGGGGCGGGTCGAAATTGGCAGTTGGCACTTGGCCGTTCCATTCCCGTGGGAACAGTGCCTTGAAACATTCGGAGCAAAAGAGGATGAGCAGAATTTTCTGGCGGCGTTTCGCCTTCCTGCTGGCGATGGGACTTTCCTCCGCTGCCGCACAGTCGACTAGTCCCTCCGTTCCTCCAGCGAACGAGGTCTGGACCTGGGACGCCGTTAAGGACCGTTTCGAACTGAATAACACGACGTTGCTGACAGCGAAGCTCAACGTCGATGAACTCAAAGCCCAGGAAATCACGGCGCACTTACGTCCCAATCCTGATTTCACTCTGTCAGCCGACGGCACTCAGATCAGCCCGAGTCATGGACGTTGGCAGCCTTTAGCCGGAACTTTTGTTTCCCCTGGTGTCAGCTATCTATTCGAGCGCCGCAACAAACGCAATCTTCGTTTCGAGGCCGCCAAGCAGGGAACTGCCATCGGCCTCGCTCAACAAGCCGACTCCGAACGCACTCTGCTGTTTAATCTTCGAGCCGCTTTCGTTGGCATCTTGCAAGCCAAGGCCGTCGTCAAGCTTGCCCAGGACAACCTTGAATACTATGACAAGATCCTGAAGGTGAGCCGCGACCGCTTCGAAGCGGGAGACATCGCAGAAATTGATTACGATCGCCTCGAGTTGCAGCGACTGCAGTACTTGTCGGACTTGCAAACCGCTAGTGTTAACCTCCGCACCACCAAAATCAACCTGCTCGCGCTGCTTGAGGATCGCCGGACCGTCGACAGCTTCGACGTTGCTGGCCCGTTCGACTTTAACGAAGAGCTTCTGTCCCTCGACGACTACCGCAAAAACGCGCTCGATGCGCGGCCCGATCTTCGAGCCGCGGTCTTGACAGTTCAGCAGGCCGAAACGGACTACAAACTCGCGGAAGCCAATGGATCAACCGATCCAACCGTTAGCGTGTGGTTTACGCACAATGGGTCTTTCAACAACCCCGACGCTCTGAACACTCTAGGCGCGAGCGTGAGTATCCCGTTGCGCATTTTCGATAGCAACCAGGGCGAAAAACTGCGCACAAAGATCGACATCAAACGCAGCGAAAAACTTCGGCAAGGAGCGGAAACCCAGGTCTACAGCGATGTGGATTCGGCCTATGCCACCCTGGCCAGCAACATCGTCTTGCTGAAACCCTACAAAGAGAAATTTCTGGACGAAGCGGTGCACGTCCGCGATACGGTTCTGTTTTCTTATCAGCATGGTGGAGCTTCGCTCCTCGACTTTCTGAACGCCGAAAGTGATTACCGCACAGTCCAACTGAATTACGTGAACCTGATTGGGTCTTATCTCACCGCCGCAGCTCAACTCAACCAGGCTGTAGGGCGCGAGGTCATTCAATGAAAATCCATTTCCGACATCGGCTCCCATCCGCGCTGCTGTGTGTCACTCTCACGCTGATCGTTGCAGGCTGCAGCAGCGGCAAAGCGGATCCACAACAGGCGGCTCCGCCCAAGGCGACAGTCGAGCCCGACCTTGATGCCAACAACTTTAAGGTTGATCATCCCGAGCAATTCCCGCTGGCCACGGCCGTCGAACACAAGTCCGTTCCTGCCCTGAATGTCACCGGCGTCGTCCAGCCGGATATCGCTCGAGCCGTTCCTGTTGTGTCCCTGGCTTCCGGTCGAGTCGTTGAAATCAAAGCAAGGCTCGGAGATGTAGTGGAAAAAGGGCAACTTCTGCTCCGGGTGCAGAGCGCTGATGTCTCTGGCGCCTACCAGGCCTACATCAAGGCGGAAAATGCCGAACGGTTAGCTCGCATTCAGCTTGAACGCGCGACAACACTTTTCGACAAAGGTGCCATCGCCAAGAGTGCCCTTGAGACAGCCGAGAGCACGGAGAATGACTCCAAGGCCGACCTCAACGCCGCCAGCGAACAGCTGCGCTTGCTCGGCATTGACAGAGAACATCCCTCCGGCGTCGTCGATGTCAAAGCCCCCATCTCAGGTGTCATTTCAGAACAACAAGTCACCACAGCCTCCGGTGTTCAAGGATTATCCGGCCCGAGTCCGTTCACGATCGCGGATCTTTCTTACGTTTGGGTCGTTTGCGACGTCTATGAGAACGATCTTGATGCGGTTCATATCGGAGGGTCTGCCGATATTCACCTGAACGCGTATCCAAATCAAGCTCTGAGGGGGCGAGTCGACGCCATCCTGCCAGTTCTCGATCCGAATCTTCGTACCGCCAAGGTTCGAGTCGAAGTGAAGAATCCTGGGATGATCCGCATTGGAATGTTCGCTACAGCTACATTCTTTGGCAAGCAGCCAGAGGTTCACTCGGCTGTTCCGGCGGCGGCAATTCTTCATTTGCATGATCGGGATTGGGTGTACACACCTCTCGGCAGCGGTCATTTCAAGCGCGCGGAAGTGAAGACCGGCCCCATGTTGCCGGATAAGCTGCAGGAAATCGTCGCAGGAATCAAGCCCGGCGACCAGGTTGTATCCAACGCGCTCGACCTGCAGAACACGGTGGAGCAATAGGTGACCTATCGATGATTCGCCGGGTTGTCGACTTCGCGCTTGCCAATCGCCTGCTGGTCATAGGTCTGGCTCTGCTTTTGTTTGCCTGGGGCATTGTTTCTTTCCACAACTTGCCGATTGAGGCCTATCCCGACGTGGCCGACAATTACGTCGAGGTCATCACGCAGTGGCCGGGCATCTCGGCCGAGCAGATCGAGCAACAAGTCACAATTCCGCTCGAGACTGCCATGAACGGAATTCCGGGCGTCGTTCATCTTCGCTCGTTTTCCCTGTTCGGGCTTTCCGATCTGAAGCTCATCTTCGAGGATGGCACCGACAACGCGTGGAATCGCGAACGAGTCCTCGAGCGATTGAACCAGGTCACGCTGCCCAACGGTGTCGCCCCGCAGATGGGCACTGACTGGAGCCCGGTCGGTCAGATCCTGTTCTTCACCCTGCACAGCACAAATCCCGCTTACGACCCCATGGAGTTGAAATCTCTGGAAGATTGGGTCGTCGAGAAAAATCTCAAGTCTGTTCCCGACATCGTCGATGTAGCCAGTTTTGGCGGCCCTACGCGCGAATATCAGGTCCGCATCGACCCCAATAAACTTGTTTCCTACGGATTGAGCCTCGCCCAGGTCGAGCAGCAACTCGGCAACAACAATGCAAATGCCGGAGGGAGTTTTATCCAGGCTGGCCTGCAGCAGATCAACGTTCGCGAAGTCGGCCTGGTCGATCACGTCCGCGACATCGAACAGACCGTCATTATGACAAAGAGCGGCACTCCGCTCCGCGTCAAAGACATCGCTGTCGTTTCCCAAGGACCAAAAATCCGTCTCGGACAGTTCGCCCGCGCCATTCACCACGAAGACGGCAAGATTATCGACAACGACGACGTCGTCTCTGGAATCGTTCTTCTGCGCAAGGGAGCGAATGCCGATCCCGCCCTCAAGGCCCTGCACGAACGCATCCAGGAACTGAACGATCACATCCTTCCGAAAGGCGTGAAGATCGTTCCCTTCATCGACCGCAGTGACCTTGTTCACTACACGACCAACACGGTCCTGCACAATCTCACTGAAGGCATGATCCTGGTCTCGATCATCCTCTTCCTTTTTCTCGGCAATGTCCGGGGCGCAATCATTGTGGCCGCCACGATTCCGTTCGCGCTCCTGTTCGCTTGCATTTGTCTCGACCTCAACAAGATTCCCGCCAATCTTCTTTCCATCGGCGCACTCGATTTTGGCGTGGTCATTGAGGGAGCCATCGTCCTCATCGAGAACATCATCCGCCATATGAACTTCGCGAACGGCACCAAGACGCCCGTCGAAAAAATCGGCGAGGCTTCCCACGAGGTTCAGCGCCCGGTGTTCTACGCCATCGTGATTACGATCGTGGCGTTTCTGCCCATCTTCACCCTGCAGCGCGTCGAAGGCCGCCTGTTTCACCCCATGGCTTGGACGATGACCTTCGCCCTGCTCGGGGCCTTATTGTTCTCTATCCTCGTCTCGCCGGTTCTGGCCAGCTATGCATTCGCCAAAGGCGCGAAGGAGTGGCACAACCCGGTCATGGATTTCCTTACCCGGCGTTATACCCGTGCTGTTCGCTGGGCAATTCACCACCGATTCTTTGTTGTTGGTTCGGCCCTCGTCCTTGTTCTCGTCGGAAACTATCTTGCGTTCGGCGGGGCCGTGGGCTCCGAGTTCCTCCCTCACCTCGACGAAGGCGCGATCTGGGTCCGAGGCGTTCTGGCTCCCAGCACGGGCCCCGACGAAGCTGTCCGCGTGGCCAATCAGGCGCGCATCGTGCTTTGCTCTTTTCCGGAAGTCCCGCAATGTACGAGCCAGGTCGGCCGCCCCGATGACGGCACCGATGCCACTGGCTTCTTCAACACCGAGTATTTCGTCGATCTCAAGCGCGACCGCAGCCAGTGGCGCCCCATCTTCCACGAAAACAAGGACGAGCTTATCGCTGCCATGCAGCGCGAACTCGACAAGATTCCCGGCGTCCTTTGGGGTTTCTCGCAGCCGATTGAAGACAACATGGAAGAAGCCGTCAGCGGCGTGAAAGGCGAACTCGCCACCAAAATCTACGGCGAGGATTTGCGTACTCTCGAGGCCAAAGCCGACGAAATTGTCAGCATCATGCGCCAGATTCCCGGGATTCAGGATCTCGGTGTGTTCCGCGTGCTGGGACAGCCCAACCTTAACGTGAGTGTGGATCGCGATGCCGCGGCCCGATATCAGATCAACGTGGCCGACGTGCAGGACGCGATTCAAACAGCCGTAGGCGGCAACGCCGTAACGCAGGTTCTGCAAGGCCAGGCCCGATACGATCTCGTGGTCCGCTACCTTCCACAATATCGCGATACCAGGGAAGCCATCGGCAACATTCGCATCCTGTCGCCCACGGGTGAACGCGTCTCGCTTGCGCAGCTCTGCAAGGTCGAAGTCATCGACGGAGGCTCGGAAATTTACCGCGAAGGCAACGAGCGCTACATCGCCATCAAATACAGCGTTCGCGGACGCGACCTCGGAAGCGCGGTCGAGGAGGCTATCCAGAAGGTCACTCACCAAGTCCACTTGCCTACCGGCTACTACCTCAGGTGGGAAGGTGAATATCAGAGCAAGAAGCGCGCGAATGAGCGTCTGCTGATCGTGCTGCCAATCACTGTTCTCATCATCTTCGTCATCCTCTTCACGATGTTTAAGTCGTACAAGTGGACGCTGCTCATCATGGCCAACGTCGCCGTCGCTCCCATTGGCGGCGTGCTCGCGTTGCTGCTTACCGGCACGAACTTCAGCGTCTCATCAGGTGTCGGATTTCTTGCACTGTTCGGCGTGTCCGTCCAGACCGGCGTGATCATGCTCGAATACATCAACCAGCTGCGCGTGAGGCGCTATTCCATCGAAGACGCCGCGGTAGAAGGAGCCGTCGCCCGGCTTCGCCCTATCATGATGACCATGCTCGTCGCAACCCTGGGATTGCTTCCAGCAGCAATGTCCCATGCCATCGGTTCGGACTCTCAGCGTCCCTTCGCCATTGTCATTGTCGGCGGACTGATGGCGGCTCTGATTATGAGCATCTTCCTGCTGCCGACGCTTTATGTCTGGATCGCCGGAGAGCGTGACGTGCTACCGCCGGCTGAACCGGGCTTTGCCGAAGGCGAACACGTGGATTGAGAGCCAGAGAGACCGTACTATTGAGGATGCCCCACGCCCTTCGCGGCTAGGGCGGGACTTTGAAAGAAAACACAGCAAGGTAGCCTAGGGCAGCAATCCCTCTTCCCACTTCTCGACGCCCGTCGGCACGTCGCCGTTGAGCAAGGCGGCAAACGTCTCCACGGTCTTCCGGGCGTCGCCGATCAGGTAATAAAACGCGTCCCAATGGTCGCTATCTTCGCCGTCGTGATTTGCGATCACGTATTGAAACCGCCACGCCTCCTGCATTTCGCGATAGGCGCTCGTCGCGCGCCGCTCGATGTCTTCCAAATCCGGCAGCGACAATTCCTGCTTCTGCTTGCGGGTGCGGCGCAACAACTTGCGCCGCATCACATCGGCAACGAACGCCGGCAGCGAGACATTTCGGCCCGGTGCCTTGAGATATTCGATCTCATTCCTGCTTAGAGGGGAAATAAACACGCTGAGGCGCTTTACCGAAGCGAGCCGCGGATGCGTTTCAAGAGCACGCCCAACGTACGGACTTCCCTCGAAAAGCACGTCACCACGCTTCAATTGGGAATCGAGCGCATCGATATCGAGAGCCTGCAAATCGCTTCGCACTTCGATCAGGGCGTAGCCAGCATCAGCGCGTAACGATTCAATCTGATCGCGTTGGCGAAAATGATAGTCGACACCATCCACTTCTCCGGGCCGCGGATGACGGCTGTTATACAACACCAATTTCTGAAGTCGGTCGTGCAACTCGGGGTGGAATTTGGCGAGCGAGCGAAAGATCGGAGTCTTGCCAACGCACGATGGGCCGCTAAGGAGAATCAAACGACCTGACAAGCCTGCTTGCATGAGTGCGAAGTTTTAATGCGAGACGATTGTAGCGGAAGTAAGAAAAGAGGCAGGCGATTCTCGCCTGGACAGCCGAGGGCGGCTGTCCCCACATCGGGACTCGGGGCTCGGGGCTCGGGGCTCACAACTCGGGACTAAAAGTAAGAGAGTTCCGAGGTGGTGTGGGGTCCATTCGTCTCGGCCAGTAGCTCGCTGATTGACCCTCGCCGACCTGCTTGCGCTGCTTCCCTTGCGGGGCTGCTGCGTGCGATCTAAGCTCGGGCTCCGGGCTCACCGCCAACCGGATAAATCTACCCTACGCCTCGGAACTCTATCCTGCCTTCAACATGTCTCCTGCGTTCTCCTCGACCAGCGCTTTGCTATAGACCCTTGCTGGCCCTCCTCCTCATCTCGCGATCAGAAGGTGACTTCGCTTGAGCCCCGGACGCCGCACCAACCGGAAAAACTTCAGAAGTTGTCAAAGAACGATTCTGTTTTTACTCCTTCTATTTTCTCAGTCAATGAAAAATCACCAACTCTAACTACTCGTGTTTCCAACCGAGTGCACGCCGTGCACAGGCACGTGACCGGTTTTGGTGCAGACGGTTTCAGCACCTTCTCATGGACCGGCGTCAGGTGCGGCTTTCTGCAGGATTCGTTGGCTCAGAACAACCGATATCGGAATGACAGTTTATGTTTCGTGTTTGTGAAAATCGCACCAAATGCGCGCCAGGCAAGAGTTTTTTGAACGGCGCGCTGAAGCGGCCCCACCCCGATATTTTTCTCCTTGACTATAATTATTTACTTATATAAATTATATCTTATGATAGAACGCTTCAACTTGGACGCTTCTTTCGCTGCCCTTGCGGATCCGACCCGCCGTGCAATCCTGGCGCGCCTGGCCTTGGGAGAAGCGACGGTGAACGAACTCGCCGAGCCGTTCGAGATGACGCAACCCGCGATCTCTCAGCACCTCAAGGTTCTGCAAGACGCTGGATTGATCCTGCAAAGGGTGGATGGCACGAAACGCCCTCGTCGGCTCGCCAAGCCTGGTATCGCGGCGATGGATCAGTGGCTGGCAATGCTGCGGCAAGCGCTCGAGAAAAACTACGACCGGCTGGACAGGGTTCTGGCCGATTTGGACTCTAAAAGGGGAAAACAAAATGAGTAGACTCACAATGAAGACCGAAGGCGACCGGACTATCGTGGTCACCCGCCGTTTTGCCGCAGCTCCGAAACAGGTGTACCTTGCCCACACCGATCCGCACTTGATTCAACAATGGCTCCTGGGACCTGAAGGCTGGACGATGCCCGTCTGTATTAATGAGGCCACGCCAGGCGGCAAGATCCGTTATGAATGGAAGCACCCCAAAGGGCACGGATTCTATCTGACCGGTGAATACGTGGAGCTTGAACCGTACAGCCGCATTGTCCACGTTGAGCGCATGTTCTTGCCCGATCCGACCCCCGACAACCGCGTCGAAACCAGGTTCGAAGCCGATGGGACGGGGACTCTGATGACGATGCGGATGACTGTACCGGACGAAAAAACACGTGCGGCCATGCTTGCAACGAACATGGAAAATGGGATGGAAGCCAGCTACGCGCGCCTTGAAAAGCTGCTCTGAACCGGCAGCTTTGAGAAGAATACCCAGCTCTTACCGCAGCGCGGGAAATGGGTATTCTTCTTTAATTCTGGGCGTTCGACTTTTTGTCCTGTCTTGCTTGTCCTTTGGCGCGTCTCGATGCCCGTCCCTGCACAATGTCTGCAATCGACGTATTCTCGAGAATTCTCGCCGCGGCATCGCGAACCGACAAGAAGACCTGATACAACGACCGGTGGTCCTCGTCGCGGTCAATCAGGCCGCGCAATTGCTCCGCGTCTCCCAGCGGCGCCAGCGGGCCGTCGATCAGCCGGATGATGTCGCTCAGTGGAATGTCTTTCGGATCCCGACGCAGCCGGTATCCTCCACGAGCACCGCGCACGCTGTCGACGATGCGCGCATTCTTCAATTCCAGGAGAATGAGTTCCAAAAACTTTTCAGGCAGGTCGCTGTCGGCAGCGATGTCGCGAATCTTGATTGCTCCCTCGTTCTGTCGCCGCGCCAGCGTCATCATCGCTTGCAGCGCGTAAAGACCCTTCTGAGAGATCTTCAATCACTCTCCTCCACCGCATGATTTTGCACGATTTCAGGGAGCTTGCATAGAAGCACTCAGGATTCCACGACTCCTGGTGCCATAGAGGAGACTCTACGTCGGTCGTTTAGCGGGCGTGAGCAAAGCGGCAGCCCGCTGGGGAAGTCCTTATCCCTGAATTTCTAGTGTAGCGTCCACAGAAGAGGAAGGACTTCTCACAACTACTGGTGCCATCGAAGGGACTCGAACCCCCACACCGTTGCCGGTACATGGACCTGAACCATGCGCGTCTGCCAATTCCGCCACGATGGCTAGTGGACACTCACCAACGGCAACCAGGAAGTCGCCGCATGAGGAAGACATTTCTATTCTACCGCCGTGCGGCAGCCTGTCAAACTTCCGCACTTCGACGGAGGGACAGGATTCCGCAGGCGACTAAGCCCGCACCTTACTCCAGTTTGGCGTTCATTGTGATTTTGGCGTTGAGCACTTTCGAAACCGGGCATCCCTTCTCCGCGGCTTCAGCGTACTTCTGGAAGGTTGCCGCATCCGCACCCGGTACTTTCCCGACGACGTCGATATGACTGGCCGTTATCGTCCATCCCGAGTCTAGCTTGTCAAGGCTCAACGTTACGGTGGTGGAAATACTCTCCGGCGTTAAGTTTGCGGAACCCAATTGCGCTGAAAGGGCCATCGAAAAACATCCGGCATGCGCGGCAGCGATCAGTTCTTCAGGATTTGTCCCCGGTGCGTTCTCAAACCGTGTTGCAAAAGAATATTGCGTATTATTCAGCACTCCGCCCGGAGCCGACAGACTCCCCTTGCCTTCTTTCAAGCTACCTTTCCAAACCGCGCTAGCCTTCCGTTGCATGCCGTTCTCCTTGATTTACGATTTCGTGGATGCTTCACAATTGTAGTCGGAACCGAACATGCCTGTCAGTTCGGGAGCATAAGGAACGGGAAGGATTGTCAGTTGTTGATTCGGCTGCCAGAGAAAAACGCGGATTGCTTCAGTAGAAATCCGAGCAACTCAAGTAAAAGCCGCAACGTGGGCACAACATCTTGCAACGGCTTTCGCGGAGTTCCGCTGAACAGTTGGGGCAATACTCCCAGGCGCAAGGTAGCGCTTTCTCGGAGCGAGAAACCCCGGGTAGCTCAGTCTCGAAACCATCTCTGCGAATCACGGGTTTATCTTGCCGCACCTACGCATGATTCGGCAAGATCAATGCACCATGCGGCGCACCCGCTACGAACAGAACCCCAAGACCTGCTACGCTGCGTACTCTGTTGCGACCTGGGCGGTGCGGCTCCAGCAATCCGCGATTGTGAGCCACGCGCCGAGCCGCCGCCAGACCTTAACGTATTTCCCGCGCTCTGGGGCGAGCGTTCCATTCGCCTGCCGAACAACCACTGAGAATCGACCCAACTCCATTGCCATGTCCCCGGAGTGGTCGACTCGAGTAGTTTCCAGTCGCAGATCGCTGTAGCCCGCTTCGCCCAACTGCCGCAGCAAGCGCTCCACGGACTTCTGTCCGTACACAGCTTCCTGTTGCAGTGCCATCAGCACGCCATCATGAGCGAACTGGGCAGCAGCCTGATCGTAGTTTCCCGTATTAAACGCAGTGGCGAAATCTTGCGTCAGCCCGCGGAGTTGAGACTCGACGTCCTGAAACGGACGAGAGTCCGCCAGAGAACCTGAATAGGGCCGGTACATCCACAACCTCCTGGGGGAAGGCCGCCGAAGAACTCATTTTGGCGCAAAGCTCTCCAGCAAAAAGCTGGGTTATTCTAGCGCAATCTGACTTGTGGGAAAGATAAATGTTTTATGAGGGTCTCGGCTACCGCTCGAAAAGGGCAGAACGACTGGGCCTGCGCGACGAGCCGAAGTCTCTCCTCATCACCCCGACAGGCGGTTTCTGCACTTCGCGGCCAGGAGTTTCTCGTTCCGCAATTTGCCTCTTCACGCGTTCTAACAAGACAACCAGTTTCTTGGATTCTTGATCTCTCTCAGCTTGCTTGCACATCTTCTCGAAATCCTGCGGTGGAATCGTGGGACGGCTCGTCATGTGGGACGTTTCCTTTTTGAGTGAGTGACAACTGAGAGCCCCGTAAAGAACCCATAGGCTACCCTATGACCGGGCACCTGCCAACCCCTACGATCCTGTATTTCAGATCTCGATCTCCGAAGAGGCCTAGTCCCAGATTCTCATACCCCCGGCTGGCTGCTTCGGACCAGATACTGATACTCCGTTCCATTTTCGTCGGCCAGCAGAACCCATAGGGTGTACACGCCTAAGGCGGTCCCGAACGGTGGGTGAAACAAAGCCAGCACGCCAAGAACGATAGCCGCGATTCTCGCCCATGGACGTCTTTGGATCAAGCCCAACCCCACACAGACTCCTCCGGCTGCCAAAATCACCAAAGTCCCGCTGGCGACATACAGGAATAGCGGAAATAACTCCGCCATAGGCTCTTGACCATGAATCACAAGATGCGCACCCCGGCCAAACACAAGGAGTAATACGGCGGGAATCACGAACAGGCCCCCGATTGCCATCCACAAAACGCCCAGTGTATGCAGGTGCCGGTCAAGCCGAGAGTAAGCGACGGCGCGCACCAGGTCGCCAGCCTCTCTTCCACAGTTTGAGCAGATCTTGAATCCGGGTTCGAGTTCTGCCCCGCAACGATTGCAGAACATAAAGACACCTCCGCCTTCTAGATTCATGTACGAAAAACCGTCGGCAGAGTTCCAGAAACTAGCTGTTCCTCCGACCGAAACCTCCGCTAAGCTCCGGAAGTACATGACCTTAGTGGCTGTTGAGCCAGGATTTGAATTGAACGAGAATCTTGTCGTGCCTTGTCCGCCCGTGGGAGCGAACTTGTACCATCGTCGACATCTTTTCCTGATCTTATTCCTTGCCACCAGCCTCTCGCTGGCAAGCGCTCGCGACCTTGCACTCGTCTCAAACAAGACCAACGCGATCAGCGCCATCACGCTGCCCGACCTGGTGAAGCTGTGCAAAGCTCAAACCAGTCGCTGGCCCGACGGCAAGCCGGTCACCTTTATCATGAGGACCCCCTCGATTCCTGAAATGAAGTTGCTGCTGGAAAAAATCTATGAACTGCCGGAAAGCCAGGTTGCTGAACTGATCACGACCGCGAATCATGGACGTACCAATCACCCCGCCATCCTGGTAGCCGATTCCGACGAGGATCTGGTCAACAAAGTCGCCTCTATACCGGGTGCGATTGGCGTGGTGGACGTGTACGCCATCAATAGCAGCGTGGCTGTTGTACGTTTGGGCGGAAAACTGCCTCTCGAACCGGGATATCTATTACACGGAAATTGAAATTGAAATACGCACGGTTAAGGCAGAGCCGTTACCGTGCGCAAGGAACTCATGGCATCAGAGAAAAAAGCTCAGGCAGCTGCGGCGGGAGCAGGAACTACATCGAGTTCGCCGGCTAAACCGGCAGCCAACAAATTCGCCTTCACGCGCCGCTTTCCCAGATTCGCGATCGACGTCCGATTGCAAGTAAAGATGTTTCAGGATGGAGAGTTCCGCACCTGCTGGGGCCGCTCAACCGAGATGGGTCAGGATGGAATCGGCGCCACTCTGACCGGCAGCCTTGAAAGCGGAGAGATTGTTACGCTGGAAATTCCCCTGCCTTTGACGCCGTACCCAATCAAGGTGCGAGCCATCGTGAGATATCGGCAGGGATTACGCTACGGTTTCGAATTCCTGACACTCAACGAAGCGCAGCGCGACACCATCCGACGCGTCTGCCAATATCTCGCCACCAGGGCTTAGCCTGGGCACCGACCTCCTGAAAATGTCAGGAATCGGCATTGTTACTTCAGGTCAGCCGTCCAGTTCGTCACCAGCGTCAGCGGTTCACTGCCTTGCTTCGCACTCCCGCTATTGATCAGAAACTTCTTCCCGTCTGGCGTCACAACGTAAGTTCCCACCTGGCGCTGCACGCCCATTGTCTGGAATAACTTCCGAGGAACCCCGAGTTTCGGGGCGCCACCTGAGCTGTCCACATCGACCGCCATCACGTTGTCCGAGGGATCGAGGAAAAACAATTCCTTCCCATCGCCGCGCCATCTCGCATCCACTCCACCGTTTGCCGATACCTGCCATTTCGCGCCGCCGCCTGGAAACGGCGTAATGTAGACCTCGTTCTGGCCCGACTCATTGTTCTGGTATGCCATGAACTTGCCTGCCGGCGAAAGCGCGGGATTCAAATCATTAAACTGCGTCTCAACGATAGGGACCGGCTTGCGATCTCCGAACAAAGGCAGCACCCATATGTCCATATTCTTGTGCGGATCGTTCAATACCTGCCGCGTGTACGCCAGATACCGGCCATCAGGTGAAAGACTGCTGGGAAGCTCGTACACCCCGTCGGTCTCGAGCACCGGCTGCTCTGATCCGCTTCCATCCGCCGGCCTGGAGTAGATATGACGCGCTCCCTTCGCGTCGGCTGCGTAGTAGAGCGTCTTTCCGTCGTTGGACCACAAGGAGGCAAGTTGGAAACCGTTGTTAAAAGTCAGCCGCGACTTGGTCCCACGTTGCAAATCGAGCACCCAGATATTCGCCACACCGGAAGTCCCATTGAATAATGAGACCGCCAGGCGGCCTCCATCGGGCGAGAGCGCCGGATAGTAGTACCGTTCCTGCTGGGCCAGGGTTCCTGCCGGCTTACCATCGCGAGTGAACCAAAGTAAATCCCACGCGCCGAAAGCGTCCCCAGTCTGGTAAACCAGCGTGCCCGTCTCCGAAGCCGAGAACTCCGGAACATTGGTTGCGCCATTCAGGGCGACGTGTTCTCCGATTAATTTCGGCTCGCCCGTCAATTCCAGGTGGCTGGTATCGAAAGGCTGGGCCATCAGCGACTGGTCTCGCATAAAGAGCAATTGCCCGGATGCAAATGCAGCAGCCATGCCAGTCTTCATCACCATCTTGGCGTCCAGCGAGGCGAGCGTACCAGCGTATAAGCGCTGTTCACCGGCTCCCATCGAATTCCGAGCCCAAAACAGAAAATGTTGCCCATCCGGCAAAAACTGGGGCCAGCGATGACTGTCTTCGGCTTTTGCCAAATCGAGTTTCGAGGCCAACTCCGGCACCTCGCCTCCCGCGTGCACGCGAAACAGCGGTCCACTTACATTCGGCGCAAACACGATGATCCCATCTTTGTTCCACGCGCCACCGCGCCCATTCGTCGCCTCACAGACGGTCAAGGCCGGTCCGCCGTTGGCAGGAATCTTCTTTAATTTCCCAAGCGCAAAAAAGCCGATCTCACGGCCGTCTCCCGACCAGAACGGATACATTGCCTCATCCGTTCCCGCCAAAGCTTGCGGAGCCGAAGACGTCAGCGGTCGCACATACAACAAAGTTTTCCCTTTTTCGTCGCGCGCAACGAAAGCCAGCTTCGTACCATCAGGCGAGATGACAGCTGGACCCGATGCCGGCGCCATGGTCACAAATGCCGCTCCCGGCGGCGGCAAGATCGACGACCTCACCACAGGATTTTCGCGCCCTGCCACTTTCAACCACGCCCCCGCGACTCCGAGCGCGATCAAAGCGGCAATGCCGGCAGCTATCCAGCCCATTCGCGAAGACTTTCCCAAGCCTTCGGCTACCCTCGGCTGCGTCCCACCATCTCTCGAGATCCACTCCAGTTGCAGTTTCACATCATGCGCAGACTGGAAGCGTTCCTGCGGATTCTTTTCCAGGCACTTCAGCACGAGGTAATCGACTGCCGGCGGTGACATCGGCTGCACCTGGCTGACGGGTTCTGGATCTTTTTCCAGAATCGCCGTCAGAACGCTCAACTGGCTCTTGCCTTCAAACGCTCGGCGCGCCGTGATCATTTCGTACAAAAGGCACCCGAGGCCGAAGATATCGCTGCGTACGTCGGAATCTGCCCCTTGCAGCACCTCGGGCGCGATGTATTGAAACGTCCCCATTACGACGCCACGCTGGGTCAGAGCCTGCGGGGCAGACGTCAGTTCGGCAATCGTCATAGTAGGGGTCGAGGGCGTCAGCCCGCTCACCGCGCTGCCAGAAATTCCGCTCAGGGGCGGCGCCGAGGTTTTTGCCAGGCCGAAATCCAGAAGCTTCGCCCCGTTCCCGGTCAGCATCACGTTTCCCGGTTTCAGATCCCGGTGCAGAATTCCAGCACGGTGCGCCGTGGCCAGTGCATCGCCGATTTCGATCCCGTATTCCAGGGCCTGCTTTAACGACAATGGTCCTTTACGCAAGCGCTCGGCCAGCGACTCGCCCTGCAGGTACTCCATCACCAAAAAGGAGGTTCCGTCCTGCACGCCTACGTCGTAGAGCTGGCAAATGTGAGGATGATTCAGCGATGAAACAGCGCGTGCCTCGCGCTCGAAACGTGCCTTCAGTTCTGCATTCGCGGAAAGTTGTTCAGGAAGGATCTTGATGGCAACGGTGCGATCGAGCCGGGTGTCCCTGGCACGGTACACTTCGCCCATTCCGCCCGCGCCCAGCGCGGACTGCACTTCGTAGGGCCCGAGTTTGCTGCCCGCGGGAACCGTCATGAGCGCGTGTCATTATATCGCCTGCTTCTCGGGAGCTTCGGGTTTGTTTCGAATGCCATAGATCAGGAAGACGACGATTGCGACATTGATCACGACGACGGCTGCCTTGATCGCGGTCGGGTGGCGGCAGAGTCCATAAAACTCAAACGGCACAAGGCTGCCTGTGATCACAACCGTGACCCATTCCCCCCAACGTTTGAGCATCCACAGTCCGGTGCCCTCGGTGAGAAATAGCGCCGCGTAGATCAGTCCGACCAATCCCAGCTTTCTGATCTGCTCCGGAGTCAGGTTCGAAACGTGAATGAGCGCCGTCATGACGAGGTGATTCCCCGGATCAAGCCTCAACGCTCGCAGCCAGTGCTCTGCAACGTCGCCCAGATCCTTATGCAGCAGACGAAAGATTCCCAGGGAGATCGCGATGAGAGACGCCGCCTTGAAGAACTTGAATACAGCAATGAGCCGAAGTAGTTGATCGTGCCGAAATCGCATTGCAGGATTTTATGACGGCGTTTGTGTCGACCGCCATGTTGCAGGAAAAGTCCGTTTCGAATCCTGCTTCTATCGTGCCCGTGGCCCAAAGGCACACTTGCGGTTTTTCGGGCCGGCTCTAATCTCGTCATCTCGCCTGCAAACCAACGCTTGTCCACCGAATCGCATCCGACCGTACAATAATTGCGAACTGCATGCGTCTCTTCCTCCTATCGCTCACCTTGGTGTGCGCCGCATCGGCTCAAATAACTCCCACATCCACGATCACAGTTATCGACGAAAACGGAGTCGCCGTTTCCTACGCTCGCATCTCGGTCCAGGCTCCGCCTCGAGCCCCTGTTCGCTGCGAGACAGATTTCCGAGGCCGCTGTAATTTCCCTGCGCTTCCAGCGGGCTCCTATCAACTTCACGTCGAGAAGCCCGGCTTCTACGCACTGAACCAGTCCAACATTGAGATTAATCCCGGGGCAAATATTGAAGTTGCGATTTCGCACCAGCAGGAGGTTCGTGAAGTGGTCGACGTTCACGAGTCACCGCCTGCCATTGACGTCCAACAGGTCGCTGCCCAGGAAAGCATCAGCGGCTTAGACATCATCGACATCGTCTACCCGACTGCGCACGATTACCGCAATGTGCTGAACTTCATCCCGGGCGTCGTCCAGGATCAGGGCGGACAGCCTCATATTGCGGGGGCTCAGACTTACCAGTCCGAAACCGTGCTCGATGGATTTAACGTTACACAACCAGCAAACGGGCAGCTTTTGGTCCGCGTCAGCACTGACGCCTTTCGGTCCATTCAGGTCGAGCCTTCCCGCGAACCGGCCGAAGCCGGCAAGGGCTCAGGTGGTCCGTTGTTTTTGAACACCGGGATCGGTGACGATCATTTCCGGTTTTTCGCCACCAACTTCATCCCCTCAGTGCAAAATAAGCATGGTTGGCGATTCGATCAATTCCTCCCGCGTTTCACTGCCTCCGGCCCCGTCGAAAAGGGCAAGATCTGGTTTTATAACGCGTTTGACGGAGAGTACGACAACCTCATTTATACGGAACTCCCTGTCCACGCTGATAACGATCACGTTCTACGCATCGGAAACTTGTCCAAAGTGCAGACCAATCTCTCCAGCCGCAACATTCTCACGACCAGCTTCCTTCTCAACTATCTGCACGATCAGTATGTCTTTCTGTCACCCCAGAGCCCACAATTGTCGAATCCGAAGGATGAAGAAACCGCGTACATCGCCAGCATCAAAGACCAGCACTATTTCAAAGGAGGCGAACTGCTCGAAACCGGATTCGCCTTCGACCAGTACAACCTTCGCTTGACCCCCTATGGATCGCTCCCCTACACCGTCAATCCCAACACGTCTGCCGGCAGCTTCTTTCTTAATCAGACCACGAATGCGACTCGTTTCCAGGTTCTCGGCAATTTGTATCTCCCTCCGCGGCAGTGGCACGGTCACCACGATTTCAAATTCGGAGTCGATCTCGACCGCATCATTTATGACGCAACGTTCACTCGCCAGCCGATTTCTTTTCTCACCGCCGCCCAGACCACGCTTCCGGCAAACGAAACCTGTTTCACCGCTCCGCAAGATGAGAGTTTCCCTTGCACCCGCTACTCCACCTTCACTCCTGCCGGCCTTCATGAGCATTTCAACACCGAAGTGAGCGGATACGCCGAAGATCGATGGGCGCTCACCAATCGCATCCTCATTGAGCCGGGCATCCGCCTCGATTGGGATGAGATTGTCCGCGACGCCGAATTGTCGCCGCGCCTTGCGGGAACTTACGTCCTCGACAACTCCGGAACCACCAAGCTCTCTGCCGGCGTCGGACTTGTCTACGATGCAACTCCCATCTTCCTTATCGCGCGTCCCTACAGCGGCTCGCGCGAAGATACGTTCTACTCCGTCTCAAACCCCAATACCTGTGTGCCTCCAAACTGCGTGGTCACAACCGGCCCTGTGACCACATCGTTCAGCGTCGATCACAGCACGTTACGGTTTCCACGTTTTCTGAATTGGAGCCTGGGCCTCGAAAAGAAACTTCCTGCCGCGATCTACCTGAAGGCCGAATTTCTGCAACGTCGGGGGTCGCGGGGATTCGTCTATAACACGCTCAACAACACTCCGGGAGGCAACTTCCTGCTTGAAAACACCCGCGACGACCGCTACGACGCTTTTCAGGTCACTCTGCGCCACAACTTCCGCGAGAGTTTTGTGCTGATGGGTTCCTACACTCGGTCGCGCTCGCATTCCAATCAGGCGCTCGATTTCACCCTCGACAATCCGATCCTCAGCCCCCAGGAACGCGGGCCCTATCCCTGGGACACTCCGAACCGCTTTCTCTCCTGGGGATACGTTCCCTTCTTCACTCTTCCGGTTTTTCACAAATTTGAACTGGCTTATTCCGCCGAAGCCCGAACCGGTTTCCCTTTTTCTCTTCTCAACGACCAACAGGAGATCATCAGCAAAATTGGCGCCGATCGCTTTCCCTCCTACTTTTCCCTCAACCTTCAACTCGAGAAACGATTTCATCTTTTCGGAAACTACTGGGCGCTTCGCGGCGGATTCGATAACATCACCGGACGCTGTGATCCTTTCGTCGTGAACGCGGTCATCGACTCAACCCATCAATTCCCTACCTTCAGTGCATGTCAGGGGCGCGCTTTCACTTCCCGCATTCGCCTTCTCAGCCGCAAGTAAGCAGACTCAAGATGGACGGGTGTAGTGCGACACTCCTGTCCGCTGTTTCGGCAGCGTGTCAGCACGAGACGCGGGCAGAAGTGACCGCCGCCACACTGGGAGAGTTCGCCGATGCCGTAGAATATCGCTTCTTGTTTTCCGGACTTGATACTCCGTTGTGACGGAGGACTTCATTGCTCGAGCGCTATTTCCGTCTATCCGAAAATCACACCACCATCCGTCACGAGGTGCTCGGCGGGCTGACGACCTTCCTCACCATGGCGTACATCGTCGTGGTGAATCCGCAGATTTTGTCGCAGGCGGGCATGCCGGTAGAAGGAGTCCTCTTCGCCACTTGCATTGCGGCGGCCGCTGCCACGTTAGTCATGGGGCTTTATGCGAATTATCCCATTGCACTGGCGCCGGGCATGTCGCTCAATGCGTATTTCACCTATTCGGTTGTGCAGGGCATGCACGTGCCGTGGCGAACGGCGCTGGGCGTGATTTTTTTCTCGGGAGTCGTGTTCCTGATTCTGACCGTCACGCGCATCCGCGAGCAGATCGTAAACGGCATTCCGGAGTGCCTGAAGCATTCGACCGCCGGCGGCATTGGAATGTTCATCGCGTTCGTCGGCTTGCGGAACGCAAAGCTCGTAGTGGGCAATCCCGCGACATTTGTCAGCCTCGGGACGTTTTCCAATCACGAGACGCAATTGGCATGCATTGGGCTCGCGATCATGCTGGTGTTGATGACGCGGAAGATCCATGGTGCGATTCTGATCAGCATTCTTGCGACCACCGCGGTTGGTGTTTTCCGCGGCATGGCAAACTGGCCGGGACGGATTTTTTCGCTGCCGCACCCAAGCGCAACCTGGTTGCAACTCGACCTGCGAGGCGCATTACACCTCGGCCTGCTCGAAATCATCTTCGTCTTCCTGTTCGTCGATCTCTTCGACAATGTAGGAACACTGGTGGGTGTCTGCGAGCAGGGCGGATTCGTCGTAGACGGAAAAATCCCGCGCGTCGGGCGCGCTCTGGTCTCCGACGCCATCGGAACCATCTTCGGATCACTGACCGGGACGTCGACCGTAACCAGCTACATTGAAAGCGCAGCAGGAGTCGCGGCAGGAGCTCGCACCGGACTGAGTAACATCGTGGTGGCGGCGCTGTTTTTGCTGGCCGCATTCTGTTCGCCGCTGGCCGCCGCAATTCCGGGCTACGCGACTGCGCCGGCTTTGATCGTCGTGGGCGCGCTGATGACCGAGTCCATCGGCCGCATCAACTGGACGGAGTTCACCGAGGCCCTTCCGGCATTTGTAACTCTGCTCGCCACACCTCTGACTTTCAGTATCGCAACTGGACTTAGCCTGGGTTTGATTTCTTACACGCTGGTGAAAGTCGCGGCTGGCAAGTTTCGCGAGGTGAGCATTGTGATCTGGATCCTCACAGCGCTCTTCGTTCTGCGCTACATCTACCTGGCAGCAGGATAGCCCTACGGCACATTCACGGTCACGGTTGATGTCGTGCGTCCGTACTGGTTCGTGGCGTAAAGCTTGTAGGTCGTGGTTGCGGTGGGATTCACAGTTGCGCTTGTGCCACGCACCGCGCCAAGTCCGGGTGAAACGATCAAGTATGTTTCGTTGCTCGTGTCCCAGTTCAGCGTGACGCTGCCGCCAGAGGCGACATGTGTTGCCGAGGCGGTAAAGCTTGAGATGGTAGGCGCGGATCCGGTCGGATAGTTCGAGTTCGTGTAAATCGGATTCATCTGCACGACTTCGAAGGCTGACGAAGGCACTGTCTTAAGCGATTCGAGATCCGATCCCCAGCGGCTGTCGGAAACTCCCGTCACAAAAAGAGAGCTGCCGTTGTCGGCCAGGATAAGGCCGTACTTCTTCATCGCGTTCAGAATGACCTGCATCTGCGATGAGAATCCAGAAATGTTGTAGCTGGCTTTCAAACGCAGTCGCATGCCCATGGGCGGCGCGCTCGAGTCGCTGGTGTTTGCGGCCCAGTGCGACGCGGGCGGAGTGAACGCAGCCCGCGTTCGCGGCAGAGTGAAGCGGAATGCGTGCTGGATGGTGCCGCTTGCGACTTCGTCATAGCGCACGAGTCCGGGAAAAACGGGAAGCCCGGCAGCATCGGCAGAAGTCCACGTATACGGTCTCTGCTCATCGCTAAGAAGATCCCACACCGCGGTTGAGTCAGCGTTCCAGCTACCATCCTGATTGGGGGAGGCGTTGTAGAGTTCGTAGAGAAAACAGTTGGCATTGTTCAGAACGAGAACGTGGCGATCACCGCTGCTATTCGATCCGCCTTCGACCGGAGCATTGGCAGGAACGGGCATGGGGCCCGGATCGCTCTCGTCGGGATATGCGCCCAAGTTGATGCTGACGAGCGGCTGGGTGCCGTTCACGACGACATAGGGAATGCCGTAGGTCGGATCTGTGCCCCAGTCGGGATGCACATTCACCGACCCGACCCAGTTGCTGAGGATGGAGTTCGAATTGGGATCCACCGCCGCGGACGAGATATCGGTGTTCCACAAACTGCTGCTATCGAAGGGAACAAATCCTCCAAGACTCGCAGTTTGACCAACCGACATCACACTGCAATCAAGGTTGCCCCCTCCCGTTCCGCCGCCAGTGCTTCCACCTCCTCCGCCACCACCCCCACCTCCACCGCCGGTGTCGCCGGAAATGTGCGAGACTCCCGCGCAAGCGGTCAAGAGTACAGCGATGGCAAAAAGGAAGAAGAAGAACAGAGGATATTTCCAGGCTGAACAGGGGCAGCGCATCTACAACAATTTTGCGCGAGTGAGATGGCTCTCCGAAAGAGGCCTTTCGGACATGTCCGGATTCCAGGTCGCCGCCGTGCGCTTACTTGCCGCGTAGCACTGTTTTGGCCGCTCCCATGTTGTCGTACTTGTCGTAAACGCGGACCACGACCACGTGCTCGGCAGCGGCATCCTTCACCGCTTCCAGCGAGGCTTTGAAATCGTAGTCTTCGGTCTTCGAGTCAGACAGCTGCCCCACAGGCTCCACGTACTTCCAATCGCCTGCATCCACGGAATATTCGGCACGCTTGATGGTTGAGAAACCGTCTTCAGCGCGGAACCGCACGCGCACCTGCGTTCCGTCCAACGATGCGTTGAGATTCTCAATGCGGGGCGGAGTGGTATCGACTTCGAAGCGGCGGCCAACTTTTTCTGTGCTGAGCGCCTCGCCCGGTGAGTGCGAGGGCGCATCCGAAGCCACGACCTTGACCGTGTAGCCGCCATCTGGAAGCAAACTGGCGTCAAACGAGTACGCCTTGTCGGTGATATTGTCCTTCAGCAGCAACCAGCGGCTCTCGCCGTCGCCGCGGTAGTAAATGGAATAAACGAGCTGGTCGTCATTGTCGTCGTGCGCATTCCACTTCACTCCGATCGCATCGCGGTCGTGAGTACTCGAAATCGGAGCATCGTAGTGGGTCGTCGACGATCCGCTCGTGTCTGTTGTCGACGTGCCTGATGTCTTCGCGGGCGGCTGGTAGCGCGTTCCAACCTGAACCGAGACATCTTCAATCTCAGGGGCAATGTTCTTCGAAAGATAGTTCAGGGTGACGCTTTCGACCACAGGCTTAGTGCCGCCAGAGTGCAACACGACTTTCCACTGCGCGTAGCGCGCCGGCGGAGATCCCATCTCAGCGTCTTTCGCGAGATCGACCGGTTTCCATGGGCTCCAGTTGCGATCGGGATTATCCACGTTTCCGCTCCGCGCCATTAATTCAACATTGCCCGCACCTCGGAACTCGACACGTCCCCAGCGCGAAAAGATCTTCGCATCGAACACATCGCTCTCGTAGGTACCCTCGTTCTCTGGGCCGGGACCGAGCACAAAGATTTTTCCCAGATTGCTGGTAGCGGCGTAGAGCGCGCCGTTCGGAGCTTTCGCAAAGGAAGTGATCTGCGACGCCGCAGCTTTCAACAAATCGGAAAAGTCGTCGTCTCCCGTGATGGCATAGACGTGGCCGCGATTCCCCGTTCCTGCCAAAAGCTGGCCGTGAGAATCGAAAGCGAGGGCGTACACAATGTCATCGTGCGACGTCCAGAGGCGCATCGGCGAACCATCGGGCGCAAGACGATATATGTCGGACCCGCCAGACGCGCCGCCGCCCGGAAATGGAAACGGGCCGGTGACAACCGGAGGGGGATTGGTCCCGACACCGGTCTGCGGATTGCCGGTTGCCGGGCTTGGTTGTCCTATGGTGATCACGCCAGACGTGCCAGGGATCGGAGCAATGCTCAGGCCGGCTTTCTTCTCCCCAACCCCGGCCGCATAGATGTAGCCGTCGTGATCGACAGTGAGTGCCGTGATCTCTTTTTTGGGAGCGCTGTACAACACAAACGCCTCACCGGCCGGAGAAATGCGATAAACCAGGCCGCTCCCGTCTGTGCCTGCAATGACGTTGCCTTGCGCGTCGAGCGTCAGCACGCGAATGTGCGTTTCATCGCTCTTGAAAAACAGCGAGTGATCGCCTTTCGCCGTTACTTTGTAGATCTCGCCGTGGTCGCCTGTGGCCACGTAGAGATTCCCGGCTTTGTCGAGCAGCAGATCCCAAATGTATTTTGTGCCTGGCGCAAAGTAGACAGAGGATGTCCACGATGAATCGACGGACGGTTTGGCAGCATCACCCGGCGCTTCCTTCTCATGATTGGTCTCGGATTTCGCGGCGTTCTTGCTCTCGGATTTCGCTGCCGCCTTCTCTGCCTGATGTTCGATCTTGTACACCTTGCCGTCCGGAGCGGTCCCGGCGTAAATCACCCCGTGCGGCCCAACCTCAAGCGTTTGCACCTGCAATTCCTGCGGCTGGAAGATGATGCTGGCTTTGCCGTCGGGAGTAATGCGGTAAACCCGCGCCGGTGATCCGGTAGCGGCATACACATTTCCGCCTTCGTCGGCCCCGACTGCCCAGATGTAAGTAGAAGGCGTGCCATACAAAAGCTTGAACGAGGGAGCAAGTTCGAGCCCGCCCGCGCTGCGTATCGCAATCCCGGTGGCGGTTCCTTTTGTGAGATCGTCGAATCTCGACTGTTCCCACGTGCGCGTGCCATCGGCCGTCGCCAGCGCTGTCATCGCGAAAATCTGGAGGATGAAAAAGAATTTTTGAAAAACAGAAGTGCGGGAACGCTGCAAAGTAATCCCTCGGAGTTTAGCTTGAAGACATAGGCAATTTGGTATTACCGAACGGTGCTTATGTGAGGTTATCACGCGGTTTGAGCGTGGCGCGAAGCCCTGGGCGACGCCTTCCGAAGCCCTGAATCCGCAACCTTCTCCTCCATGGTATCGTAGATTTTTATGCAATCGGCGCGTCACGATCTGTTACGGCTTCTGGCTCACAAATCGTTTCGCCTGGGGGAATTCAAGCTCTCTTCCGGGGGCACTAGCGACTACTACATCGACTGCCGGACCACCACACTCGATGCCAAAGGATCGCGGCTGACGGGCGAAGTTTTCCTGGAAGAAATTCGCAAGCAAACATGGAAACCGCAGGCAATCGGCGGGCTAACCATGGGCGCCGACCCGATCGTTGTAGCGGTTTCCCTCGTCAGCGGAGAACTCAACGGCTTCCTGGTTCGCAAGGCCGAGAAGCAGCACGGTACCGGACAACGAATTGAAGGCTTCCGCTCGAAAGGAGCGCGGGTTGTAATCGTAGACGACGTGTGCACAACCGGCTCATCGACGATTCAGGCAATTGCGGCTGCGCGTGAATTCGGATTCGAAGTTGTTGGCGTGATGTGCCTGGTGGAGCGCGAAGAGGCCAAGGGACGCCCGGATGTTGAAAAGGCCGCCGCGCCGGCGCCGTTCATTTCGATCTTCACGGCGAATGATATCCGCAAAGAGCACCTGCTGCAGACCGACGATACGCAGCCAGTTATTTTCGCCGTGGCGGCGACTTGCGAAGTCTGCGGACGTCCGGCTGTAACCAACAATCCAAGAAACCGGTGCGAAGCGCACAAGATGTAAGACCGAAGACCAAAGGCCGCAGACCAAAGACCAACGACCAACGACCAACGACGATCTCATGATCCAAACCCTCGAATGGACCGAACAAGGCGTACGCTTCCTCGATCAGACGAAGCTGCCCACCGAAGAGACCTACGTCACCTGCAAGACACATGAGCAGGTCGCCGATGTCATCCGCAACATGGTGGTCCGGGGCGCGCCGGCCATCGGCGTAGCTGCGGCACTTGGCGTTGCGCTCGGTGTAAACAACTCCAAGGCAGAAACAACCGGGGATTTGAAACGCGACTTCGATCAGATTTGCGACGTCATTAGCAAGACGCGGCCGACCGCGGTGAATCTTTTCTGGGCGATCCGCCGCATGCAGGAAAAATTCGAGCGCGTACGCATCCGCCCAATTGCGCAGATCAAGAAAGATCTCATTGAAGAGGCGCAGCGCATGCACGCCGAAGACATCGCCGCAAATCAAGCCATGGGACGCCACGGAGCGACGCTGATGCCAAACGAAGGCGGCGTGCTGACCCACTGCAATGCGGGCGCGCTGGCTACCGCTGGATACGGCACCGCCCTGGGCGTGATCCGCGCGGCAGTCGAGCAAGGGAAAAAGATACACGTCTTCGCCGACGAGACGCGTCCCTTTCTGCAAGGTTCGCGCCTGACCGCTTGGGAGTTGATGAAAGACGGAATCCCCACAACCGTTATTTCCGACAACATGGCCGGGGCGATGATGAAGCAGGGCAAGATTGGCGCGATCGTCGTGGGAGCGGATCGCATTGCCGCTAACGGCGACGTTGCCAACAAAATCGGCACGTACACAGTCGCGATCCTGGCCAAGGAACATGGCATTCCGTTTTATGTGGCCGCGCCGATCTCGACCGTCGATCTCGCCTGCCCCGATGGGAGCCATATCCCGATCGAGCAACGTAACCCAAAGGAAGTTACTCACATCGCGGGCAAACAAATGGTGCCTGATGGTGTTTCGGTCGAGAATCCCGCCTTTGATGTGACCCCTGCCAAGTATGTAGCTGCCATCGTCACTGAAAAAGGTGTGGCGCGCGCACCGTACGACGAATCTCTCCGCCGGCTTGCCAGCCAAGAGGTCGAGGCGCATCCGTAATTTCGCGCCCATCGCCTGCGTTCAGATTCGCTTGATTTGACAAATTGCAGACAACTCCAGATTGCTCCCGCAATTGCTCTGCATTATTGCCGCCGAATCGATTGTAAAAAGACGTAAAAGCTCGAAATTACCTTAGTCATTCACGCTACTTATTTTCTAGATTCGGGTTGGAGTTAGCGGGCGCTCACTCATGCTAGTCTGAGCCCAGAGTATCCATCGAAATTCCAGATTTTCCTCGGGGGGAACTATGTCGTCGCCTACGCGGTTCGTTCTACCTGTAATTGCTCTCTCGTTCCTAGCGCTTCTCGTCGGTTGCGGAAGCAGCAGCAATTCTGCAACACCGCCTCCCGGAGGAGGATTTAGCAATAGCAATCTAAGTGGGACTTATGTCTTCTCGACGTCGGGGATGGACGGAAATGGAGTGTTCATCGGAATTGCGGGAACATTCACTGCCTCGAATGGCACAATCAGCGGCGGTATGATTGACCTCAACGACCCGCTGGAGGGTCAACTCGCGGCCCAGCCAGTTACTGGCGGACGTTACAACATAGGCG
>Ga0335076_10000691_pt1 | contig 31535 bp, 30 predicted proteins | sample Lox_Sample_25_FD_206717 | JGI IMG/M metagenome (GOLD analysis project Ga0335076, IMG submission 206717) | Soil microbial communities from Loxahatchee National Wildlife Refuge, Florida, United States - Lox_Sample_2.5 | ecosystem: Environmental > Terrestrial > Soil > Wetlands | place: USA...
ACCTGGACGGCAGCGGGCTGAGACCTGATCCCTCCGACGCGTCTTCGTCGACGATCTTCCCTGCTCGAGCGGCGAGACCAGGTGAAGGGGGCCGGGGACCCGGCGGAAGCGAAACGCCGAAGGTCCCCGGGCGCGCGGACTGACCCCTCCGACCAATCCGCAGCTGCCCCGCCAGGGTGCTTGCCACGCCCAAGAGCCGTATGACACATCCGGGGCATATGGCCGGCCCACCGTTGTGCGGCCCGGCGGAGCGCCCCGGAGAGGGGCGCTCCACAACTGACGCGGCGAGCCGCTAGGCGGGTAGCACCGGCGGCTGGCGCTTGCGCGCGACGCCGAATCCCGCCGCCGAGATGAGAAGGGCTGCACCCGCGGCGACGCCGGCGAGCTCGCCCCTCGAGAGGCCGGCGCTGCCGCCGGTCGAGGTGACGGCGGACGTTCCGCCCGAGCTGCCCGGTGTCGGTGTCGGTGTGATCTGCTTGTCCTGCTGGAGTGCTCTTTCGGCTCCCGTGGGCAAGAGATACGCGCCGGCGTGCGTGGTGGTGCTGCCGCCACCGCCTCCCGCGTACGTCGCCCCGAACGACGGCGCGGCGGCCGTCCCGGCAGCCGCTGCGGCGACCGCGAGCACGGCGGCCTTCTCGCGCAGGCCGTGCGTCTCGACTTCGTCGAATGCCTCCGCCAGCCCGGCCTCGTCGAACCAGAGCGCGATCTCCGGCTCGTCCGTCGCGGCCAGAAGGTTCTCGAGCGTCTCCTCGTCCCAGTCGACGGCGACCCGGGCGTGGGCCGTCACCTCACCGTCCCCCTCGAACCGGTCGAGGTCGAGGAGAAGCGTGGCGGGAAACTCACCGCGGGCTGCCGTCTCGGCGAACTCGGCCCGGGTGATGACGGTGCCGATCGCACCCGCTCCCGCACCGGCGGTCTCGAGACCGACGAGCTCTGCCCGCGTGCGTAGATCGTCCATGGCCACTCCCTTGTTCGGTACCCCTCACCCCTCCGGACGCGCCGGAGCGCCGCCGTCTTCCGCCGGTTCGTCGATCCGGATCGACACAACATGGTCGTACCGGACGTACTCGCCCGAGCCGAGCCGGATCCAGAGCTGCGCGTACGGCCCCTGGCGGTTGAGGAAGCGCGCCAGCTCCTCCTGAACCGTCGGGCCCGGAGACGCCGGGAGCTCGTGCTCGCCGTCGCGGCCCGACACACGTACCAGGAGAGCCATCGGGGCATTCTCCGCCACGGTCGCTGTCATGTCGAGCTGACGCCGTCGGCAGACCTGCGTAGGATCGCCGCGTGAGCTTCAACCAGTGGGCCCTGGCGTTACATGTTCTGAGTGCGTTCGCGTACGTCGGCGGGATCGTGCTCTTCTGGGTTCTCGTCGTGGCTGTGCGCCGGGTGGACACACCGGAAGGGACGCTTCGCATGGCGCCGATCGTCAAGGTCGGGAACGCCGCCGTGGGCATCGGCGCGACGGGGACGATCGTGATCGGGATCTACCTCGCCTTCGCGCTCGACAGCTACGCGATCTGGAACGGCTGGATCATCGCGGCGCTCGTGCTCTGGGCGATTTCGGTGGAGCTCGGCCGGCGCACGGGCGCCGCCTACATGCAAGGCATGGACAAGGCCAAGGAGCTCGACGCGGCCGGGAAGCCCGACGCGAACGCGGAGCTTCTTGCGCTCAACCGCACGTCCGCCGGCGTCGTCCTGCACGCGCTCACATCCCTCGCCGTGCTGCTCATCCTCCTCGACATGATCTTCAAGCCGGGCGCCCCGTGACGCTTCTCTCGATCGCCCACACACACGGCGAGGACGTCGCGCTCTTCCTGCACGTCCTCGGGGCGATGATCCTCGTCGGCGGGCTCCTCGCGTGCGCCAGCTCGCTCGCGTTCGCGCGCGGCGACGTCAGGTTCCTGCGGCTCGGCTACTTCTCGCTGCTGGCCGTGGCGCTGCCGGGCTGGCTCCTCATGCGGATCGACGCCGAATGGATCGCCTCGAAGGAGGGTTGGAACGCCAAGGGCGTCCACACCCCCAAGTGGCTCGACATCGGCTTCTTCCTGGCGGATGCCGGCGGCCTGCTCCTCCTCATCTCGCTCATCGCGGGCGGGATCGGAGTCCGCCGGCTGCGCGCAGGCAAGGGCACCGGCCTGCTCAAGGCCACGCTCGTGCTCTCGGTTGTCCTGTTGGGTGCCTACGTCGTCGCCGTCTGGGCGATGGCCGGCAAGCCGAACTGACGCCGGACGTCTTCTCCTCGATCAGTCTCCGATCGCCTCGGCGATTGCCCCCGCCAGCAGCTTCGCGCCCGCGGGCGACGGATGGATGTTGCACGTGCCGTCAGGGAGCTTGATCAGCAGCCCCGCAGCGCACGGATCGCCGCCGAACGCCGCCGACGGGCCCTCGAACGCGCCGAATCCGTCTGCGACGATCCCGCCGTTCGCGGTCGTGACGTTCGCGATCACCGAGTTCAGGAACTCGGAGCTCTCGATCGCCGCGGGATCGCTGTAGCTCAGCGAGTAGTACGTCAGCGCCACGATCGGGCCGCGGTAGCCGGCGGTGCGGCGCAAGTCGTGGAAGATCGTCCCGAGGTTGGTCGCGATCTCGTTCGCGACCCCTGCCAGCTCGGCCTGGGAGGTGCACTGGTCGGCGGTCGTCTCCTGGCACAGGAAGGCGTCGTTCGCGCCGATGTCGATCGTGACGAGTCGGGTCTGCCTGTGGATCAGGAGATAGCGGATCGCGTAGGCCATCTGCGTTCCCCGGTACTGGACGTGCAGCGGGTAGAGCGTCCGGTAGCCGATGGGAGAGCCGGGAGAGTTCTCGCAGCCGTTGCTCTGCGCGCCGGGGACGAGCATGCTCGCCGTGGTCTCGCCGGGACATGACGCGTTCGCGACGCGCTCCCTCAGGTGCCTGGCGAGAAACTCCGGATAGCCGACGAACGAACGTGGGTTGGCGTAGTTCGGCGCGGGAACGGCGTTCGGAGGCACGTAGCCGAACGCGACCGAGTCACCGAGCGCGAGGTAGCGCGCGGGCGCGCGGAAATGGAAGCCGTGGAAGCGGTGGCCCGGATGGGCCGATGCCGCAGCGGCTGCGAAGGCGAATGCGATCGCAAGGACGAGCGCGGAGGCGGTGAGGACGAGCACCCGCCGACCGGTGATGAACATGACGCGCATGTTCTCCCCCTTCTTCGGTGGCCGCCCGCCGGACGGACGGAGCGGCGGAATCGCGGAACGCGGGTATACAACACCCGATTGAACCGCGGGTCAACCGCCGCTCCCGTCCGGCTGCCTGCTACCCGTGGGGATAGAGCCGCGACTCGGCCGCGATGTAGGCGCCGGCACCGCGCACGACCTGCGCACCCGGGTGCTGGGCCTCCAGGTCGAGGAGCTTCATCGACTCGGCATCCACCGGCAGCTCCTCGTAGACCGGGAAGCGGTACGTGACACCGCCGTCGGTCCCCGTGGTCGTCCATTCGATCGGGTCATAGGTGGACGCGTCGACAATGTAGGTCTTCTTCCCGTCGAGCGACTCGAGCTTGATCGCGTCGCGGCCGTCGGCGTTCACGTGACCGACCACCCGTACTTTTCCGGACTCGAGCAGCGCGAGGACCGCCGAGCGGAACTCCTCGGGCAGCACGCCGGAGGTCTGTGCCGCCGGGTGTGCGAGCTGCTTACGCAGCTTCTTCGCGCCCTGCGCGGTCGCGATCACCTTCAAGGGCGAGCCGGCCTTGCCCACGACGTACGCGACGTCTGCCTTCGCGGTGCCCGTGAGCCTGGCTAGCTTCGTCGCGGAGACGATCTCGATCTTCGGCATCCGCGCTGCGCGGAGTTGCTTGCTCGTCGCGATGTAGATCGTGCCGTTGCCCGCGTCGTAGAGCTCGTTGACGCCGCCCCGCGAGACCGACTCGGCGCGCGGCGCGTTGTCGTCGACCTCGATCTGCCGCCGCGTGTACGGGGGGACGAGGAGCTGCCAGGTCTCGGAGCTCCAGCTGACGGAGGTCCCGTCCCCGTTCCGCTGCTCGGCGTTCAGCTGGTAGTGGAGAATCGAGTCGTCCGAGGACTGAAGCGCCGCAGCGGCCCGCTCGACCACCGACGGCCCGCCGGCTCCGAAGACGCTTAGGAGCCCGAGCGCGGCGGCCGCGACCGCGGCCAGGACGACCGCACCGCGGATCATCCGGCGGCGCCTGCGTCTGCTGCCGAGGTCGCGGCGGACGGCGTCCTCCAGCTCGGCACCGAAACGTTCGAGAGTGGGCGGCAGCGTGTTCATGTGTCCTCCTTCAAGGGCAAGGCCGAGAGGCGCCGGAGCGCTCGAGAGACACGCAACCGCGCCGCAGCCGGGCGGACACCGAGACGCGCGGCGACGTCGTCGTACGGAAGCTCTTCCACGACGCGAAGCTCGAGCGCTTCCCGCTCATGCTCGGGCAACGACCCGAGTGCGTCCGCGAGCGCCGCGCGCGGCGAGAGCCGTTCCTCGACCGCCGCGTAACCGTCGTCCGACGCGAGGTCGGTAGGCAGCCCGAGCCGGCGACGCGCCGCGTCTCCACCTCGTTCCGACGGGCGGACTCGCGCGCGACGTTGCGCGCGATTCCCAGCAGCCACGGCAGCGCCGAGCCGCCGGCCTCGTCCCGGAAGCTCCGGCGCGAGAGCCACGCCTGTGCGAACGCCTCGGCTGTCAGGTCGCTCGCCGCCCAGGCGAGGCGGCGGCGGAACCACCCGTGCACCGTCGAGACGTGCCGGCGGTAGAGCTCTCCGAACGCGCCCGCCTCTGACTCGGCCGCATGGATGAGCTCGGCGTCGGTCAGGTCGGTCATGTGTCTCACACCGAGTAATGGAGGATCCCGGTCGAGTTGTATCCGCGATCCTGGGGCTAGCCCCAGGGTGAGACGCCGGGTCGCGCCATGGTGGGGCGCCCTCGGCGCAAGCAGCCTCAGATCGTGAGCTCAAACCACGACAGGAGGCCAGCCATGAACCTCGCAGCACGCGCAGGCCGGTGGAGCGCCGCGCACTGGAAGACCGCCACCTTCGGGTGGCTCGCATTCGTCGTCGCAGCGGTCCTGCTCGGCTCGCTGCACGGCACGATCAGCCAGACCGACGCCGAGCAGACGAACGGCCAGGCGGCGCGCGCCGAGCAGATGCTCTCCGCCGCGCACGTCAAGGACGTCGCGAGCGAGAACGTGCTCGTCCGCTCGGACACGCTCACCGCCTCGGCGCCTGCGTTCCGACACGTGTTGGACGAGGCACGCGCGACGCTCGCGCGAACCGCGCACGTCCGCAACGTCCACTTCGGCGCCGTCTCGAAGGACGGGCATCTCGCGCTCGTCGGCTTCGACATCCGCGGCGACTCGGACACCGCTGACGCACGAGTCCAGCCGGCGCTCGACGCCACGGCCAGGCTCGGGGCGGCCCATCCCGGCTTCACGATCGCGGAGGTCGGCGACGCGAGCATCGACAAGGCGATGAACCAGGTCGTCTCCGACGGCCTGTCGCACGCCGAGAAGCTCTCGCTGCCGATCACATTCGCGATCCTGCTCGTCGCGTTCGGCGCGTTCCTCGCTGCGGGCATCCCGGTCCTGCTCGCGTTCACCGCCGTGCTCGCGGCGCTCGGGCTCACGCATCTCTCGAGCTCGTTCATCCACGAGGCCGACCCGACCGCCAGCGTGATCCTCCTCATGGGAATGGCCGTGGGCGTCGACTACTCGCTCTTCTACTTGAAGCGCGAGCGGGAGGAACGCGTTCGCGGCGCGAGTCGCGAGGAGGCGCTGCAGCGCGCCGCAGCGACTTCCGGCCGCGCAGTGCTCGTCTCCGGCCTGACGGTGATGACGGCCGCGGGCGGGCTGATGCTCTCGGGCAACAGCGTCTTCACGTCACTCGGAGTCGGGACGATCCTCGTCGTGCTCGTCGCCGTGCTCGGCTCGCTGACCGTGCTGCCCGCACTGCTCTCGAAGCTCGGCGATCGCGTCGAGTGGGGACGGCTGCCGTTCCGGCGCTCGAACCGCGAGTCGCCGTTCTGGCGTGCGGTGCTGCGCCCGGCGCTCCGCTATCCGAAGATCACGGTCGTCGGCGCCGTCGCGTTGCTGCTCGCGATCGCCGCACCGGCACTGCACATGCACACGCGCGACGACGGCGTCTCCGACGCCCCGCAGAACCTGCCCGTCGTGAAGGCGTACAAGCAGGAGACGAAGGCGTTCGGAACGACGAGCGCGCCGGCAGTCGTGGTCATGCATGCGCCGAACCTCGACGCGCCGCGCGTCCGGTCGGGAATCGCCGCGTTCCGGAAGGCGGTGCATCGGCCGGTCAAAGTCATCCGCCACGCCGACGACACGGTCGAGCTGGACGTCCCGCTCGCCGGGGACGGAGCCGACGCCGCGTCCATGCGGGCGCTGCACACGCTCCGCTCGCAGATCATTCCCGCGACGATCGGGGCGGTGCCGGGCGCGTCGGTCGCGGTGACCGGCGAGACGGCCGGCAGTGCCGACTTCACCTCCACGATCGACCACCACATGCCGCTCATCCTCGGCTTCGTGCTGCTGCTGACGCTGGCCCTGATGCTGCTCTGCTTCCGCTCGCTCACCGTCGGCCTGACGGCGATCGCTCTCAACACGCTCTCGGTCGGAGCCGCATACGGGGCAATGACCTGGGTGTTCCAGGACGGCCACTTCCACGGCCTGCTCGGCTTCGACTCGAGCGGCGCGATCGTGCCGTGGGTGCCGCTGTTCCTCTTCGCCGTGCTGTTCGGGCTCTCGATGGACTACCACGTGTTCATCGTCAGCCGGATCCGCGAGCTCGTCGACCGCGGCTACTCCACGCGCGAGGCCGTCGACCGCGGCATCCGCTCGACCGCCTCGACGGTGACGAGCGCGGCGATGGTGATGGTCGGCGTGTTCGCGATCTTCGCCACCCTCGGCCTGCTCTCGCTCAAGCAGATGGGCTTCGGGCTGGCGGTGTCGGTGCTGATCGACGCGACGGTGATCCGCGCACTGCTCCTGCCGGCGGCGATGACCCTGCTCGGCGAGCGCAACTGGTGGCTCCCGCGGGTCTTCAACCGCCTGCCGCGCAGGGACCTTGCGGCCGAGGGCGCGTGACCGAGAATGGGAACGGTGATCTCGCTCACGATGTTTCGGAGGACGGTCCGCGCTTCGGCGTGGGCCGTCCTGCTCCTCGATCTCTTCGTCCTCGTCGTCTGGGCGGCGAGCGGCGGCGGCTCGTTCTGGCCGGTGTGGGTGTGGCTGCCGACCGGCCTCGCCGTGGCCTCGGGCTGGTGGGCGGGCCAGGCAAGGAGCCGCACCGCGAAACAGGCGGGAGAGGCGGTCCTGGTCTCACTGTTCCTGATCGGCGTCTGGGCGGCAGCCGGCCGGGGGTCGTTCTGGCCGGTGTGGCCGATCGCCGTGCTCGCGCTCGCGCTCGGCCTTCGCGCCATCACGCGCGGTGAGAGGAGCGAGGCTCGAGTGGAAGAGCTCACGCAGAGCCGTGCGGGTGCTGTCGAGGCGGCCGAGTCTCAGCTACGCCGGATCGAGCGCGACCTGCACGACGGGGCGCAGGCACGCCTCGTCGCGCTCGGCATGAACATCGGTCTCGCCGAGCAGCAGCTGGAGAAGGATCCCGAGAAGGCCCAGGAGCACCTCGTAGAGGCTAGAAAGGCGGCAGGCGCCGCACTGCAGGAGTTGCGCGACCTCGCGCGCGGCATCCATCCGCCGATCCTCGCCGACCGAGGGCTCGAGGCGGCGATACGCGCCCTGGCCGACCACGCCGCGGTGCCGGTCTCGGTCAAGGTCGAGCTCGCCGAGCGCCCGGCCGTAGCGGTCGAGACGGCCGCGTACTTCGTCGCCGCGGAGGGATTGGCGAACGCGCTGAAGCACGCGCAGGCGTCCCGCATCGACATCGACGTCCACGAGCGCGAGGACGCGATCGTCGTGCGCGTGCTCGACGACGGGCGCGGCGGCGTGTCCGAATCGGGCGGCGGGCTCCACGGGCTGCGGCAGCGCGTCGAGGCCCTCGACGGGTCGCTGCGCATAGCCAGCCCGGACGGCGGGCCGACGGTGATCGAGGCGGTGCTTCCGTGCGCGCGGTGATCGCCGAGGATCTCGCGCTTCTGCGCGACGGCCTGATGCGGCTGCTGCGCGACAACGAGATCGAGGTCGTCGACGCGGTCGGAGACGGCGACGCGCTCATCCACGCCGTCATGCGCGAGCATCCGGACATCGCGATCGTCGACATCCGCATGCCGCCGACGTTCCGCGACGAAGGCCTGCGCGCGGCGCTCACGCTGCGGGAGCGCGTGCCCGAGACGGCAATCCTCATCATCTCCCAGTACGTCGAGGGCACGTACGCGCGGGAGTTGCTCGCCGACGGCCGCGGCGGCGTCGGCTATCTGCTCAAGGACCGAGTGATGGACGTCGACGCCTTCGTCGAGGCCGTGCGACGCGTCGCCGACGGCGGCACGGCGCTCGATCCGGAGGTGGTCGCGCACTTCGTCGGGCGCCACGATCGGCTCGCCGCGTTGACGCCGCGCGAGAACGAGGTGCTCGCGCTGATGGCCGAGGGCCGCTCGAACGCGAGCATCGCGGAGGCGCTCGTGCTCACGGTCGGCGCCGTCGAGAAGCACGTCGCCTCGATCCTCCAGAAGCTTCGTCTGCCTCCTTCCGAGGAGACCCACCGGCGCGTCCTCGCCGTGCTCGCGTACCTCGACTCGGCGTAAGGTCGCTCCCTATGAAGCACGTCGTGATCCTGGGAGCCGGCTTCGGCGGCCTGGAGGTGGCGAGCCGCCTCTCCGACTCGCTCGCCGGCGAGGCTCAGGTCACGCTGATCGACCAGAACGACGGGTTCACGTTCGGCTTCTCGAAGCTCGACATCCTGTTCGGCCGGGCCGATGCGTTTGAGGTGCGGATCCCCTACCGCCGGCTCGACAAGCCCGGCGTCGAGTTCCGTCAGGAGCGCATCACGGCGATCGACCCCGCGACCCGGCGCGTGACGACCGATCAGGGCGCGTACGACGCCGACATCCTCGTCGTCGCGCTCGGTGCCGAGTACGACGTGGCCGCGACTCCGGGCTTCGCGGAGGGCGGCTTCGAGTACTACTCGATCGCCGGAGCCGAGAGGATGCGCGACGAGGCGCTGCCGACGGTCGGTGGCGGGACGATCCTCATCGGCGTCCTCGGTCAGCCCTACAAGTGCCCGCCGGCGCCGTTCGAGGGCGCGTTCCTGCTGCATGACCGGCTCGTCGAGCGCGGCATCCGGGACGGGACGGAGATCCGGGTCGTCGCGCCGATGGCCGCACCGGTTCCGGTCACGCCCGAGGTCTCGCAGCGCTTCCTCGACGAGCTGGCGGAGCGCGGGATCGAGTACATGGCCAAGAAACAGGTCGTCGAGCTCGATCCGTCGAGCCGGGAGGCGGTACTCGAGAGCGGCGAGCGGCTGTCGTACGACGTCTTCGTCGGCATCCCGATTCATCGCGTGCCGGCCGTCGTGGCCGAGTCGGGACTCGCCGAGAACGGCTGGGTCACAGTCGATAGGGACACGCTGCTGACGCCGTTCCCGGACGTGTATGCGGTCGGGGACTGCGTCGCGATCCCGATGGCGAAGGCCGGCGTGTTCGCTGAGAACGCGGCCGGCGTCGCTGCGGACGGCATCGTCGCGCGGCTCCGCGGCGAAGAGCTCGGAAGGCGCTACGAGGGCGAGGGCAGCTGCTATCTCGAGTTCGGCAGCGGCCGCGTCGCGAAGGTCGAGGCGAACTTCCTCGGCGGCCCGTCTCCGACGGCGACGGTCGTCGGCCCCTCGGAGGATCTCGCGGCCGAGAAGGCTGCGTTCGCCTCGAGCCGCCGGAAGCGCTGGTTCGGCGCCTAGGCGACGTTCATCATTGCGCCGTGGGCGCGTTTCCCGAGGGAACGGTCACGTTCCTCTTCACCGACATCCAGGGGTCGACGAGATTGCTGCACGAGCTCGGCCCGGTCGGGTATGCCGACGCGCTCGCAGAGCATCGGCGGATCGTGCGCGAGGCTGCGGCCGAGCACGGCGGAGTCGAAGTTGACACCCAGGGTGACGCGTTCTTCATCGCCTTCCCGACCGCCGAAGGAGCAGCGGCCGCCGCGCGGGATGCCCGCGAGGGGCTCGAGGCCGGTGCGGTACGCGTTCGGATGGGTCTGCACACCGGCGTCCCCACACCGACACCCGAGGGATACGTCGGGCTGGATGTGCACCGCGGAGCGCGCATCGCGGCGCTCGCACACGGCGACCAGATCCTGCTCTCCCCCACCACGGCTGCGCTGCTCGACGCGGAGCCGCTCCGCGACCTGGGTCAGCACCGGCTCAAGGACTTCGAGGGCGCCGTTCGCCTCTACCAGCTCGGCGAGCGGGAGTTCCCGCCGCTCCGAACGCCCGGAAGCGTCGAGCTCCCCGCTCCCCCGACCCGCTTCCTCGGCCGCGAGCAGGAGCTGTTCGACGCCGTTTCGCTCGTCTACGAGCGGGACCCACGTGTCCTGACGGTCGTCGGCCCCGGAGGAACGGGCAAGACGCGGTTCGCGATCGAGCTGGCGCGTCTCCTCGGCGACGACGCGGAAGGAGGAACCGTGTTCGTCCCGCTCGCGCCCCTGCGGGATGCGGAATTCGTTTTGGCGACGGTGGCCGACCGGCTCGGTGCCTCTTCCCCGGACCCGGCCGCGATCGCCGCCCGCGTCGGCGAGCGCCGGACGCACGTCGTGTGCGACAACCTCGAGCAACTCCTCCCAGAGGTCGCACGCCCACTCGCCGATCTCGTCGCCACCGTCCCCGCGCTGCGACTCTTCGTGACGAGCCGAGAGGCGCTTCGCGTCCAGGGCGAGGCCGAGCTCGACCTGCCGCCGCTCGTCCGCGACGAGGCGGTCGAGCTCTTCTGCGAGCGTGCGCGGGCGGTGCGTCCCGACGTCACCTCCACGGACGCAGTCGCGCAGCTCTGCGAGCGCCTCGACGGGCTGCCGCTCGCGCTCGAGCTCGCCGCCGCCCGCACCAAGCTGCTCGCGCCCGAGGCCCTCCTCGAGCGACTGACGGACCGGCTCGACGCGCTCAAGGGCACGCGCGACGCCGAGGAGCGCCACATGACACTGCGCGCGACCATCTCCTGGTCGCACGACCTGCTCGACCAGGACGAGCAGGAACTGTTCGCGAAGCTCGGCGTCTTCCGAGGCGGCTGCACGCTCGAAACGGCGGAGGCCGTGTGCGACGCCGACCTCGACACGCTTGCCTCCCTGCTCGACAAGAGCCTGTTGCGCCGCCGCACCGGCCGGCTCGGCGAGGAGCGCTACTGGATGCTCGAGACCATCCGCGAGTTCGCGCTCGAGCGGCTCCGCGAGTCGGGACGCGAAGACGACCTGCGCCGACGCCATGCCGACCGCATGTTCGCGATTGCCCGCGACGCCCACCTCGGCGCCGGTGACACCGAGGGGAACATCGGCCTGGCGCTGGCCGAGCGTGACGATCTGCGCGCGGCGATGGACTGGGCGGAAGCGAACGATGCGACGTTCGGTCTCGAGCTGGCGGTGGAACTGATGAACTTCTGGAACGTCGGAGGCCCGCAGGAGGGCCTCGAGCGAATCCAGCGCCTGCTGGGCTCCGCAGGGGTCATTTCAATCGAATTACGCGCGAAAGCGCTGCGCGCCCGCGCCGCTGCGGCCGACCTCGCGGGACACGACGAGCTGGCCGAGCAGTCGTCCCGGGAGAGCCTCGCCCTCTACACGCAGCTGGGCGACGACGAAGGTGTCGCGATGCTCGAGCACATGCTGGCGGTGGGGGCGTGGCGACGGGAGGACTGGGACCGCATGCGAGAGCTGACGGAGCATGCGCTCGCCCTCGCCCGCGACCGGTTCACGTTTCTCGAGATCACCGGCTACTGGTTGTCGGGGCAGCTGGCCCTCCACGACGGCGACATCGAAGGCGCGGTCGACTTCACGCGGCGAAGCGCCGAGATGGCGCACGAGGCCGGCTGGACCTGGTGGGAGTCGGGCCAGCGGCACGAGCTCCTGATGCTGGCTCTTCGGCAAGGCGATCTCGACGGGGCAGAGCGGGAAGGCCTCGTCGCGCTCGAGATGGAGGGCCGGCAGGAGAACCGCCTCTGGGCCCTCTACACGCTTGCAGGCCTCGCCCAGGTCGCGCTCGCTCGCGGCGATCTGGAGCGGGCCGGCCTTCTCTGGGGCGCAGCGGATAAGGAGGGCGAGAGCCTCCCGCGCTGGGCCGACGAACGCGCCCGTCGCATCGGTCCGCTCGCCGAGGAAGAACGGCAGCCGGTCCTGGCCGCGCGAGAACGGGGACGCGAGCTCGACCTCTGGGATGCCGCCGGAATCGCGCTCAACCGCTGACCGCGGCGCCGGTGGTTTGCTCCGCCTCGAAGCGATGCCTGCAGTCGTCGGAGCAGAAGTAGACGACCCGGCCGTCGCGCTCCGAGCAGGCGACAGCGGTCGCCACGTCCACCAGCATCCCGCAGACGGGGTCGGTCGCGTAGCCGGTGCCGCCGCCGAGGCGCCGCTGGTTCCGCGCCAGCCACCAGAGGCCCGCGAGGACCACGAGGAAGACAATGTTGAGGAACGTCGTGTAGTTCCAGCTGAACTCGGTAGGTGCGACGGCGGCGGGGCGCGTCGTCGGCTCGATGCCGAGGCCCCGGAAGAGGTACTCGACCGTGAGCCCGGCAGCGCTCATCACCGTCCAGAAGATCGCGAGCAGCTTCAGCGTCAGCCGGCCTCCGTAGTAGCGCCGGTAGATGAGCAGGAGAGGCAGCGTGATCAGGTCGGCGAAGATGAAGCTGACGACGCCGCCGAAGCTGATCCCGCCGTGCCAGAGCGCCGCGGCGAGCGGCACGTTTCCCACCGAGCAGACGAAGCTGATGATCGCGATGAACGGCCCGACGATGACGTTCTGGAGCGAGGTCCAGAATCCGTGCCCGGTGACGAAGATGTCGTTCCAGACGCTCGCCGGCACGAGGACGGCGAGGAAGCCGGCGACGAGGTAGCCGGCCGCCATCTCCTTCCGCAGCATCTTCGCGTCCGCGAGCGTGTAGCTCGCGGCGTCGGCCCAGCCGGCCGGCGACGCCAGCCGTTCTCGTAGCCGGGCCCGACCCGCAGGGGAATCGTGCACGGGTCCGCCGCCGCCCAGCCTCGCCCGGGCGGCCTCGATCTCCCGGCGCCTCAGCAGCGCGCGGGCGACGAGCGTGAAGAGGACGATCATGATCAGGCCGCCGACGAACTCGGCGAGCGCGAACTGCCACCCCAGGAGCACCCACATGACGATTCCGAGCTCGATCACGAGATTCGTCGAGGCGAACATGAACACCATCGAGCTGACGAAGTCCGCGCCGCGCTGGAAGAGCGTCTTTGCCATCGCCGACGCTGCATACGAGCACGACGACGAAGCGGCGCCGAAGAGAGTCGCCCGGCGGATCTCGCGCGGCCCGCGGCCGCCGAGCAGCCGCTGCATCTCCGAGCGGGAGACGAACGCCTGCACGGCGCCCGAGAGCCCGAAGCCGAGAATCAGGGCCCAGAGCGTGGCCCAGAACATGAAGAAGCCCTCGCGGAGCGAGTGCCCGATGTCGATCAGGACGTGCACTAGCCCGACGGTAGCTCGACGGGTTCTGCCGGCTCCTGGGCGCCGCGGAGGAGAAATCCGCCGACGAAAAGCACGATCACCTCGACAGCCGTGAGCGCGATCCGGTTGAGCGCGACCGCTCCGAGGGCCTGCCCGGGAGTGGCGACCGCAAGCAGCAGCCCGTACATCGAGGCCTCGCGCACCCCGATCCCCGACGGCGCGAAGACGAAGACGACGGCGACGATCGCGCCGACGGCGGCCGTCCCGCCGAGGAACACGATCGACGCGGCCTCCGGATGGGCGCCGACCGACCGCAGCAGCAGCCAGAGCGCGAAGCCGCCGAGCACCCACGTGCCGGCATAGAAGGCGAGCAGCAGCGTGATCGTGCGCCCGCGCATGTTCGGCAGCTCCTTCTTGTAGCCGAAGAGCCGCAATACCTTCCCCGCGAGGGGTCGGAAGACGCGAGGCTGCACCAGCACGGCGAGCACCGCTCCGAACGCGAGCAGCGGGGCGAGCGGCGCGTTCACCTGGTCCACGAACGGGAGACCGACCACGAAGACGATCACTCCGGCGACCGCCGACAGCCCGGCCTCGAGCAGCATCGAGGAGGTGACGAGCGCCGCATCGGTCACGCCCGCGCGCCTGGCCGCGACGACCCGTGCCGCCGGAGCCCAGATCCCGCCCGGGATGTACTTCGCCAGCATCGAGATCATCTCCGCGCGAAGCGCAGCCGGATAGGAAAGGCGGACACCCCACTCGGCGAGGATCCAGACCCAGCCGACCACGAAGACGAGGTAGTACGCCGCCAGCGCCGCGCAGCCGAGCGCGAAGAGCACGAGGTTCGCGTTGTCGAGATCGCGCGCAGCCGAGTGGACGGTGCCCCGGAGTGCCCAGCCGAGGCTGATGAAGAAGACCGCGAGCACCGTGAGCTGCGCTGCGACGAGCAGCCGGCGGTGCCGGGAGGCCCAACTGGCCACGGCTCTGAGGCGGCTCACAGAGTCACATGTAGCACGGCGGACGGCCGCTCAGCGTTCGGGCGGAACGAGGTGCCTCTCGAGCCACTCACACGTGAGCCTCCACGCACGCACCTCGTTCGGGTAGCGCGTGAAGCCGTGCCCCTCGTCCTCGAAGACGACGTACTCGACCTCGCGTTCCAGGTCGCGGAGCCGTTCGACCATCTGGTCGGATTCGGGCTTGACGACGCGCGGATCCTTCGCGCCCTGGATCACGAGCAGCGGCGCGCGCACCTGGTCGACGTAGGTGATCGGCGACCGCTCGAGCAGGAAGTCCTCTTCGGTGTCCGGGTCACCCACCCACTTCGCCATGAAGCGCCGCCAGCCGGGCGGCACGGCGCGGGAGAACGTGACGAGGTTCGACGGCCCGAAGATGTCGACCGCGGCGCGCCAGTACTCCGGCAACCGTGTCACGCACGTGAGCGTCGCGAAGCCGCCGTAGGAGCCGCCGAAGACCGCGAGCCGGTCCGAGTCGACGAAGGGCTGCGCGCGCAGCCAGTCGGCCGCGTGACGCCAATCCTCGAGGTCGCCGCCGCCCCAGTCGTGGTGAATGAGCGTCTGATACGTCCTTCCGTAGCCCGTCGACCCCCGGATGTTGGTCGCGAGAACGCCGATCCCGCGACTGAGGAGGTATTGGACGTACGGGCGGTAGACGGGCCGCTCCTGCGCCTCGGGGCCTCCGTGGATCAGGAGCGCGAACGGCGAGGGGCCGTCGCCCTCCGGTCGATACAGCCACGCGGGGATCCGGCGGCGGTCGAAGCTCTCGTAATGGATCAGCTCGGGCTCGCGCAGCTGGAGCGCCGCGAGGCCCGCGGCGCGGCCCTCCGTCAGCGCTCGCGCGTCGCCGGTCGCGGTCTCGAAGAGCCAGACCTCGGGCGGCCGCGTGGGCTGGTCGCAGACGAGCACTGCCCGGGCTCCGTCACGCGAGAGCGCGAGGCCCGAGCCGAGCACCGAGATCGCGCTCCGCGGCAGCTTCGGCTCCGGCAGATCCGAACCCGACTCGAGGTCGCGGAGGCGCACCCGAGCCCAGCCCTCGTCGTTCTCGATCCAGGCCAGGATCCGTCCGTCGGCGGAGCCGGCGACCTCCTCGACCTCGCGGTCCGGCGTCGCGATCCACTCCCGTGCGCCTGTATCGAGCCGCTGGAAGGCGAGCCCCTGGAATTCGCGTCCCTCGTCGGTGAGCATGTAGACGCCGGAGCCGTCCACCGCCCACGGGCCGGGCCAGAACTTCACCTCTTCCTCGTGCGGGGTCAGCTCGCGTGCGTCGCCGGACGAGAGGTCGACGAGGAAGAGCGACGTGTCGGTGTTGCTGCGGATGTCGACGACGACCAGGGAGCGTCCGTCCGGCGAGAACGACAAGGCGAACGAGTATTTGCCCTCGCCGAAGACGTAGCGTGGCTGGGCGCCCTCGTCCTGCACGAACACCTCGGTGTCCTCGGGGCGCCGCGAGTTGGCGGCGAACGCGAAGCGGCCGCCGCCCGGAGCCCACGCGCTACGCGAGAGCTGGTGCTGCACCCGCTCGAGGTCGGTGAGCTGCTCCGGCCATCCTCCTCCGGCGGCGATGCGGTAGATCTGGTGGAACTCGTCGCCGTCGTGGTCGGCGATGAAGAGGATGGCGCCGTCTTCGCTCACGGCGACGCCGCGCACGGAGTTGTCGGTGAAGGTCGTGAGCTGCTCGGGCCGACCCGCGTCGACGCCGACGCTCCAGAGGTTGAACTGGCCGGAGAGGTTCGAGACGAAGAGGACGCGCTCGCCGTCGGGCGTGAAGTCGACGAAGGGGTAGTAGCGGCGGTAGGCGTAGAACTGCTCGAAGGGCGGGACGGCCACCACGACGACTCTATATCGAGAGCACGGCGGCGCCCCGAATTCGGCCCCCGCGCAGCAGGCTCAGCGCCTCGTTCGCCTGCGCGAGCGGGAACGCCTCGACCTCGGTTCGCACCGGCACTCGCGGCGCGAGGGCGAGGAACTCCTCACCGTCGCGGCGGGTCAGGTTCGCGACCGAGCGCACGATGCGCTCGTGCCACAGGAGCTCGTACGGGAAGGTCGGGATGTCGCTCATGTGGATGCCGGCGCAGACGACGACGCCGCCGCGGCCCAGCGCGCGCAGCGCCGCCGGCACGAGCTCGCCTGCCGGCGCGAAGATGATCGCCGCGTCGAGCTCCTCCGGGCCCGGCTCGTCCGAAGGACCCGCCCACTCGCAGCCGAGCTCGAGCGCAAATGCAGTGGCCGCGTCGTCTCCGGGCCGGACGAAGCCGAACACGCGCCGTCCTTCGTGACGCGCGACCTGCACGACGATGTGGGCGGAGGCGCCGAAGCCGTAGAGGCCGATCCGCTCTGCGTCGCCCGCGAGTCGCAGCGAGCGGTAGCCGATCAGGCCCGCGCAGAGGAGCGGCGCTGCCTGGAGGTCGTCGTACTCGTCCGGCAGCGGCAAGCAGTAGCGCTCGTCGGCGACGACCAGCTCCGCGTAGCCGCCGTCGAGGTCGTAGCCCGTGAAGCGGGCCGACTCGCAGAGGTTCTCGCGGCCGGACAGGCAGTAGCGGCACGTACCGTCGGTCCAGCCGAGCCACGGGACGCCGAGACGGCTGCCGTCGTCCGTCCGGCCGACGACCTGGTGCCCGGGAACGAGGGGGAGCTTCGGGTTCGGGAGCTCGCCGTCGACAACGTGCAGGTCGGTGCGGCAGACGCCGCAGGCCGACACGCGCAAGAGGAGCTGCCCGGGCTGCGGCTCCGGCACCGGAACCTCCTCGAGACGCAGCGGCTCGCCGGCCGCCTGAAGCACCATCGCGCGCACAACTAGATTCTCCCCGTGGAGCAGACCCTGCCGTACGGCTGGTACACGGATCCCGAGATCCTACGACAGGAGGAGGAGCGGATCTTCCGCCCGGCGTGGCAGTACGTCGGTCATACCGGGCAGCTTCCGCAGCCCGGCTACTTCGCGACGCAGGTCGGTCGCACACCCGTCGTCGTCACGCGCGACCGGGACGGGGTGCTGCGCGGCTTCGTCAACGTCTGCCGCCATCGCGGCTTCGCGCTCGCCGAGGGGGAGCAGAGCCGCGAGACCCTCCAGTGCCCGTATCACGCGTGGACGTACGGGCTCGACGGCAGCCTCCGCGCGGCGCCGCGCAGCGAGGAGGAGCCGGACTTCCCGCAGGACGAGCTCGGCCTCGTGCCGGTTGCCGTCGACACCTGGGGGCCGTTCGTCTTCGCGAGCGTCGGCCCCGACCCGGAGCCGCTCGACCGGGCGCTCGGGTCGCTGCCTGCGCAGGTCGAGGAGCTCGGGCTCGACGTCGACTCGCTCGTTCACCACTCGCGCTGGGAGGCAGAGGTCGAGGCGAACTGGAAGATCGTCAGCGAGAACTTCCTCGAGTGCTACCACTGCCAGGTCGCACACCCCGCGTTCAGCGAGCTCATCGACGTCTCGCCCGAGGCCTACGTGCTCTCGACGGACGGCCGTCTCTCGACCCAGCACGGCCCGCTGCGCACCGCCGCGTCCGAGGACGAGCTCCCGCGCGCGCAGTTCCATTTCCTCTGGCCGAATCTCGGGATCAACATCCTCGGCGGGAGGCCGAACCTCTCGATCGGCCCCTTCGTGCCCTTGACCCCCGAGCGGACGTACCGCTTCCTCGACTACTTCTTCGGCCCGGACGTCGAGCGGGCCTGGATCGACGACCTCATGGCGTTCGACGACCAGGTCGGACGGGAAGACCGGGCGCTCGTCGAGGGCGTCCAGCGAGGCGTCTCGTCAGGAGCGCTCGAACGAGGAGTCCTGATGAGCCGCAGCGAGCAGCTCATCGGCCACTTCCAGGCGCTCACCGCAGCTGCACTCGAGGCATAGGCCCCTCTCATCGCAGCGCGGTAGAGTCGTGCCTCTCGGTCGGTCGACACATAGGAGGGCAATCCGTGAAGCGTCTTCTCCCGCTGCTCGGGGTCGCAGCGCTCGTTGCCACGCTCGCCGCGTGCGGAGGTGGTGGCGGCAGCAACACGACCACCTCCACGTCGAAGGCAAGCGTGCCGACGCTGACCCCCGGCAAGCTCGTCGTCGGGTTCGACGTTCCCGCACCCGCGTTCTGGAACGGCCAGCTGTCCGGAACCACGCTCAAGAACCCGTCCGGCTTCGAATACGGGCTGGCCCTTGACGTCGCCAAGCAGCTCGGCATCAGCCAGGCGAACGTCACGTTCAAGCGCGCGCCGTTCGCGACCATCCTGCTCGCGGGGAAGAAGCCGTACGACTTCGCGATGGAGGAGACGACGATCACGCCTCAGCGAGCGAAGGTGATCGGGTTCTCGTCTTCCTACTTCGACGCGAACCAGGGCGTCCTGCTCGCCAAGGGCGTCAAGAAGCCCACCTCGATCGCCGACCTCAAGAGCCTGCAGACGTGCGCGCAGGCGGCGACGACCGGCCTCGACTGGATCCAGCACAAGCTGCGGCCCACGAAGCAGCCGCGTGTCTACTCGGCCTCGTCGAACGCGGCCTTCGACGCCGTCCACTCGGGCGCGTGCCAGGCGCTGATCCTCGACGTCCCGATCATCGAGGCGCAGAACGCGAAGCAGCCGGGCGCGTACGGCGGCGTCGTCGGGCAGATCGACACGCACGAGGGGTACGGCGCGGTGTTCGCGCATGGCAGCCCGCTCATCCCGGACGTGAGCAAGGCGATCAACACGCTGCAGGCGAACGGGACCATCAGCGCGCTGACGAAGAAGTGGTTCGGCTTCGACCCAGCCAAGGTCCCGGTCCTGAAGTAGGTGCGGAACTGACCCAGGCGTAGATCGGAGGAGGAGGTCGAGGTGGGAGCGTTCCTGCACGAGTTCTTCAGCCCGCTCGACTTCCTCCGCTCGGTGCCCCAAGTCTGGAGCGGCTTCAAGCTCAACATCCAGCTGATGCTCGTCGCCGAGGCGCTCGTGCTCCCACTGGCGCTGCTCGTCGCCATCGTGCGCGGGCTCCCAGGTCGTGCCGCCCTGCCGTTCCGCGCCGCAGCGATCGTGTACACGGACGTCTTCCGCGGCACGCCTCTCATCCTCGTTCTGCTGATGGTGAACGGGGGGTTCGCCACCCTGAACTTCTTCGGGCTCTCTTCCAACACGCTGTTCAAGAACGGCGTGATCGCGCTCGTGCTGGTCTACACCGCCTACGTCACCGAGGTGTACCGAGCGGGCATCGAGTCGGTCCACCCCAGCCAGCGGATGGCCGCGCGGTCGCTCGGGTTGAGCTACCTGCAGGCGCTGCGCTATGTCGTGCTGCCACAGGCCATTCGGCGAGTCATCCCGCCCCTTCTGAACGACTTCGTGGGGCTGCAAAAGGACACCGCACTCGTCACCGTGATCGGTCTGACGGAGGCGGCCACGCAGGCCGGGTTCTACTCCAGCAACTTCGTCAACTACGCGTCCTACGCCGTCGCAGCGGTCTTCTTCATCTTCCTCACGATCCCGCTGGCCCGCTTCACGGACCACATCATCAGGCAACGCGAGCGGCGAGAGCGGGCGCAGGCCGTATGAGCCAGAACGGGCACTTCGTCTCGCTGCAGGGCGTCCGCAAGAGCTTCGACAATCTCGAAGTCCTCCACGGGATCGACCTCGACGTCGGCGAGCACAACGTCGTCTGCCTGATCGGGGCATCCGGCTCGGGAAAGTCGACGCTGCTCCGCTGCATCAACCTCCTCGAGAAGGTCGACCAGGGCACGATCGTCGTCGACGGCCAGACGATCACCGGAACCAAGCTCGACGTCAACAGGCTCCGCCAGAAGATCGGGATCGTGTTCCAGGCCTACAACCTGTTCCCGCACATGACCGTGCTGCAGAACGTGACGCTCGCGCCGCGGAAGGCGCTCGGGATCTCGCGCTCGAACGCCGAAGGCCACGCACGGGCGCTCCTGCGCCAGATCGGCCTCGAGGACAAGGCGGACGAGTTCCCGGACCGCCTCTCCGGCGGCCAGCAGCAGCGCGTCGCGATCGTCCGCGCGCTGGCCACAGGACCGAAGCTGATGCTACTCGACGAGATCACGTCGGCGCTCGACCCGCAGTTGATCGGCGAGGTGCTGGAGTTGGTGCGCGAGCTCGCGGCGTCGGGGATGACGATGATCATCGCGACCCACGAGATGAGCTTCGCGCGCGAGGTGGCGAACAAGGTCTGCTTCCTCGACGCCGGGGTGATCCTCGAGGAAGGCCCGCCCGAGCAGATCCTTTCGTCGCCGCGCGAAGAGCGGACGCGCGAGTTCCTCGCGCGCACGCTCGAGGGCGGCCGGCTATGAGCCGGCTGCGCGGCGCTTCGAGGGCACCGGTCGCCGTCGCGGCCATCCTGGCCGTGCCGCTCTTCTTTGTGGGGCTGATGGCGTTCTCGCTCAAGATCGACAAGCCCTCCCATCACCTGACGCGGAAGGGAACGCTCGCACTCGGCGACCCGACGAAAGGAACCGTGGGAACGATCTATGCGCTCGCGTTCGCCGTCTCGGTGGCCTTGGTCCTCGTGGGCGTGCTCGCCATGCTGCTGCGGTCGCGCCTCGCCACGATCGTTCCCTCCGTCACGGCCATCATCGCCTCGATCCTGCTCATGCTCCCGCTCGCGACCTGGGCCGCCGCGCACACGAAGCGCTATCCGCTGGGCGTCGACAACATCCCGAAGTCAGCGTCGTCGGACCAGTTTCTGCGCGGCGAGTGGGAGCAGACGGCGCGGGTCACCGCGCATCAGATCGGGCTCGTGACGATCGGGCTCGCGATCGCGGCCATCGCCATCACCGTCCTGCTGGAGGTCCGGCGGCGCCGCGGGATCGAGGGGCCAGTCGTTCCGCCGCCGCCCGAGACTGCGGGAGCGCCGGGGACCGGCGGGCTGGTTTGAGGATCCTCGTCAGAGCTCCGGTGGAGGAAGACGTCGACTCCTGGCAGGGGCTCGGCTGGCGCGCGGCGCCCGACTTCCCCGCGCTCACGCGTGAGCACGACGCCTTCCGGGCCGCCATCGCCGCGGCGGGCGCGGACGTGATCGAGGCCCGCGGCGAGCCCGGCAACCTCGACTCCATCTACGTGTATGACCCGGTGCTGATCGTGCCGGGCGGGCGCGCAATCCTCCTGCTTCCGGGGAAGGAGCGGCGGCGGGGCGAGCCGGAGGCGCTGCGACCCGACCTCGAGGCGGCCGGCATCGCGATCGCAGGACGGCTCGCAGAGGGCGAGCTCGCCGAGGGAGGCGACACGGTCTGGCTCGACGACTCGACGCTCCTCGTCGGCCGTACGTACCGCACGAACGAGGCCGGCATCGCCGCCGTGCGACGACTCCTGCCCGGCGTCGACGTGCGCGCATTCGACCTACCCCACCACCATGGCGCCGGCGAGGTCCTGCACCTCCGCTCTCTCCTCAACCCGATCTCGCCGAAGCTCGCCGTTGCGTACCTGCCTCTCCTGCCGGTGCCGCTCGTCGAGCTGCTCGAGGAGCGCAAGTTCAGGCTCGTCGAAGTGCCGGACGAGGAGTTCGAGACCATGGGGCCGAACGTGCTCGGGCTCGACGGCGGCAGCCGCGCACTCGCGCTCGCGGGGAACGACGAGACCCGTCGACGGCTGGAGGCCGCCGGCGTCGACGTACTGGAGTACGACGGCGACGAGATCTCGCGCAAGGGCGACGGCGGCCCGACGTGCCTCACCCTTCCGCTGCCTTCGCCCGCCCGCGGCTAGAGTCACGCTCTGGCCGGTTTCGACACTTAGGAGGGCAATCCGTGAAGCGTTTTCTCCCGCTGCTCGGGGTCGCAGCGTTCCTGGTCATGGCGCTCGCCGCCTGCGGCGGCGGCGGTGGTAGCGGTGGCAACACCACCACGACGAGCGCGGCGTCGAGCGTGCCGAACCCGATCGTCTACTGCGTCGACACGACCTATCCGCCGGCCGAGTCCATCGTGAACGGGAAGCCCGCGGGCTACGACATCGACATCGCGAACGCCGTCGCGAAGCAACTGCACTCGACTGCGCAGATCAAGACGACCGGCTTCGACGTGATCATCGGCGCTCTGAAGGCCAAGAAGTGCAACGCGATCATCAGCTCGATGACGATCACGCCGCAGCGCGCCAAGGTCATCGACTTCACGCCGTACGTCAACGTCGGCGCGTTCCTGATGGTGAAGAAGGGCAACCCCGACCACATCTCTACGCTGGCCAGCCTGTCCGGCAAGAGCGCGGCCGTCGAGTCGTCGACGACCGAGCTCGCCGGCCTGCAGGCCGAGAACAAGATCCTGCAGAAGCAGGGAAAGCCGCTCATCACCATCAAGTCGTATCCGGCCGACACGAGCGCGGCCCAGGCGATCATCCACGGCCACGTCTCCGCGTACTTCGCCGACGCGCCGCCGGTGCTCTACTACATCCGCACCACCAACGGACAGTTCGAGACCGCCGGCAAGCAGGTCGAGACGGCCCCCGAGGGGATCGGGACGCGCAAGGGCGACCCGCTCCGGGCGAAGATCGCCGCGGCCGTCGCGGCCCTGTACCACAGCGGGCAGATGAAGACGATCCTCGCGAAGTGGCAGGCGAGCCAGTTCGCGCTCAGCGGTAAATAGGGAGACGCAGCCGGATGCATGTGCTCGTCGCCGCCGACTGGCACATCATCTGGCTGCGGATCTTTCATCCGGGCAACGTCTTCGCCCGCGCGCTCTGGCTGACCGTCTACATCTCGGTCGTCTCCCAGGCCCTCGGCGTGGCGCTCGGTCTCGTGGCCGCGCTGATGCGGATGTCGCGACTCGCCCCGCTGCGCTGGCTCTCGGGGATCTACGTCTGGATCTTCCGCGGCACGCCGCTCCTCGTGCAGATCTTCTTCATCTACACGACGTTCAACACGCCGAGCTTCCAGTTCGGCAAGTTCTGGGCGATCCCCGCGGAGGCCACGACCGGCATCCTCGCGCTGAGCATCAACGAGGGCGCCTACATGCGAGAGATCATCCGGGCCGGGATCGACTCGATCGACCGCGGCCAGATGGAGGCCGCGAAGTCTCTCGGCATGCGCTACGGCCAGGCGATGCGGCGGATCATCCTGCCGCAGGCGGCGCGCGTGATCGTCCCGCCGCTCGGGAACGAGTTCAACAACATGATGAAGAACACGTCTCTGGTGTTCACGATCGGCGTCTACGAGCTCTTCGCGGATGCCAACGCGGGCTACTCGAATACGCTCAAGAGCGAGTACTTCATCGCCGTCGCGTTCTGGTACCTGATGCTGACGACCGTATGGACGTTCATCCAGGCCTGGATCGAACGGCGCCTCGCGAAGAGCGAGCGCGGCGAAGAGCTGAGCCTCCGCGAGCGGCTCGGGGCGGCGTGGAACCCGGCCGGAGCCTGGCTCGGAGCCCCGCACCGATGAGCGAGGTCGTCATGCACGCGACGGACGTCCACAAGAGCTTCGGCAAGCTCGAGGTGCTGAAGGGCGTCTCCCTCGACGTCACGAAGGGCGAGACCCTCTGCATCATCGGGCCGTCCGGCTCGGGCAAGACGACCTTCATCCGCTGCATCAACCATCTCGAGAAGATCGATTCCGGCCGGATCGAGGTGAACGGCCACCTGATCGGCTACCGGGAACGGAACGGCAGGCTAGTCGAGGACAGCGAGCGCAGCATCGCTCGCCGGCGGACCGAGATCGGGATGGTCTTCCAGCGCTTCAACCTCTTCCCGCACAAGACCGCGCTCGAGAACGTGACCGAGGCGCCGGTGCACGTGCTCGGCCAGAAGAAGGACCAGGCGACGAGCTTCGCGAAGGCGCTGCTCGAGCGCGTCGGGCTCGCGGACAAGCTCGACACCTATCCCGGGAAGCTCTCGGGCGGCCAGCAGCAGCGGGTCGCGATCGCCCGAGCGCTCGCGATGGGGCCGTCGCTGATGTTGTTCGACGAGCCGACGAGCGCGCTCGATCCGGAGGTGACCGGCGAGGTGCTGTCGGTGATCGAGGAGCTCGCCCGCGCGGGGACGACGATGATCGTCGTCACGCACGAGATGGGCTTCGCGCGCAAGGCGGCGAACCGCGTGGTGATGATGGACGACGGGCTGATCATCGAGGAAGGGACGCCCGAGCACTTCTTCGTCGACCCCACGCACGAGCGCACGAAGCAGTTCCTCTCGAAGATCCTGTAAGGAAATCGTTAGCCTGGTTAGACGTTTTGCTAACCTGGTTAGCGAATGTCTCAGGCGACGAAGCAGCAACTCGATGCGATGGCGGTGGCCGACGGCCTCCGACCCACGCTGCTCCGCCTTGCCCGCGAGCTCCGGCAGGAGAGGATCGCCGGCGTCTCGCCGCATCAGGTCGGGCTGCTGATCTCGATCAAGTACGCACCCGGCGTCACCGTCGGCCAGCTTGCGGCGGAGGAGCGGGTCTCCACCGCCGCGATGTCGAAGCGCGTCTCGCGTCTCGAGCGGGACGGCCTCGTCGCCCGCACCCCGAGCGAGGCCGACCGGCGCCGCAAAGGACTGACACTCACCGAGGACGGCCAGCGCGCGCTCCGCCGCGTCCGCTCCCGCCGCACAGCCTGGCTCGCGAGTCGGCTCAGCGCCCTCTCGCCGGCCGAGCTCGCCGCGGTGGGAGCGGCGGCGGAGCCGCTCGCGCGCCTGCTCGAGCGCGCGGGGGCGCGCGTATGACGAAAGCCGCAAGGCGTACGTTCCAGAGCCTCCGCTACCGCAACTACCGCCTCTTCTTCGGCGGCCAGATCATCTCCCAGACGGGCTCGTGGATGCAGCGCATCGCGCTCGGCTGGTACGTCCTCCAGCTGACGCACTCGCCGTTCGACGTCGGCGTGATGGCTTTCGCGCAGTTCACGCCGTACATGCTGTTCGGTCTCTTCGCCGGAGTGCTCGCCGACCGGCTCGACGCGCGTCGCACCGTGATCGCGACCCAGACCGCGCAGCTGGTGTCGGCCTCGGCCCTCGCCTGGATCGCGCTCGGCGGCTTCGCGCAGCCGTGGATGCTGTACACGATCGCGTTCATCAACGGCACGGTGCTCGTTCTCGACGTGCCGTCGCGCCAGCAGCTCACGTACAGGATGGTCGGCCGCGACGACCTGCCGAACGCGATCGCCCTCAACTCGACGCTCTTCAACGCGTCGCGCATCTTCGGCCCGGCCATCGCCGGCATCGTGCTCGTCGCGGGAGCCGGCGTCTGCTTCCTCACCAACGCGATCAGCTACCTCGCCGTCCTGATCTGCCTGCTCCTGATGCGCACCTCGGAGTTCTTCCCACTGCAGCACTTCGAGCGGCCGAAGATCCTTGCGGGCACACGCGAGGGGCTCACGTGGATCCGAACGCAGCCGCGGATGCTCATCCTCCTCTCGCTCGTCTTCGTGATCAGCACCTTCTGCTTCAACTTCAACGTCACGCTGCCGGTGCTGGCGAAGGTGACGCTGAACGGGCACAGCTACGTGTACGGATTGCTGTCGGCCGCGTTCGGCGTGGGCGCGCTGGTCGGGGCGCTGGCCGCCGCGGCGCTCGGGCGCGCGTCGATGAAGGTGCTGCTCGTCGGCGGGATGGTCTTCTCGGCGAGCGAGCTCCTGCTCGCGCCGCTCCAGTCGGCCCTGCTGGCAGGCGTCCTGCTCTTCTTCGTCGGCGCGGGCTTCACCGCGTGGTCGGCGAACTCGAACGCCATCATGCAGCTCGCCGCGCCGGACCACCTGCGCGGGCGCGTGATCGGGCTCTACTTCTACGCCTTCAACGGCACGGGAGCGATCGCCGGGATCCTGACCGGCTGGCTGTGCGCCGCCGGCGGCACCGAGCTCGCCTTCGTCGTCTCAGGTCTCATCGGCATCGTCGCGGTGGGCGTGACGGCGCTGGCCCTCGGCTGGACGCCGCGCCTGGTCTCACGGAGCCCCGCGAGCGAGCCGCGGCCCGCGTAGTAGCGGCTACTCGACGACCCAGGTCTCGCCTGAGTGGAGTAGCGCGCCGAGATCTCCCCTCCCGCGCTTCTCCTCGGCCGCCGCGAGTTGCTCGGCCATCAGATCGTCGTAGACCGGGCGCTCGACGTTGCGGAAGATCCCGACCGGCGTGCCGCCGTGCGTCGCCTGCGTCACGCGTGACAGTGCGAAGGCGAGCGACGGCTCCGCGTGCGAGGAGTCGTGCACGAGCACGCCGTCCTCCGCGGCTCCGCAGACCTCGATCGTTCCGTCCGGAAGCTGGCGTAGCGCGTGCTCTCCGTCCTTGCCCCACGTGATCGGCTCGCCCTGGCGCAGCAGGATCCGGTTCACGCCCTCCTTGTCGTCGCGCACGTAGTCGAACGCGTCGTCGTTGAAGATCGGGCAGTTCTGGAAGATCTCCACGAAGGCGCTGCCCCGATGCTCGGCCGCGGTGCGCAGCACCTCGGTCATCCCCTTCTTGTCGGTGTCGATCGCGCGTGCGACGAACGTGGCCTCGGCGCCGACCGCGAGGGAGATCGGGTTGAAGGGCCAGTCGATGGAGCCCATCGGGGTCGACTTGGTCACCATCCCGACCTGACTCGTGGGCGAGTACTGCCCCTTCGTCAGCCCGTAGACCCGGTTGTTGAAGAGGAGGATCTTGAAGTTGACGTTGCGCCGCAGCGCATGGATCAAGTGGTTGCCGCCGATCGAGAGCGCGTCGCCGTCGCCCGTCACGACCCAGACCGAGAGGTCGGGCCGCGTCGTCGCGAGGCCGGTCGCGATCGCCGGCGCGCGTCCGTGGATCGAGTGCATTCCGTACGTGTTCATGTAGTACGGGAAACGCGCCGCACAGCCGATCCCGCTGACGAAGACGGTGTTCTCGCGCGCGATGCCGAGTTCCGGCATGAACGCCTGCATCGCGGCGAGGATCGCGTAGTCGCCGCAGCCCGGGCACCAGCGCACCTCCTGGTCGGTGCGGAAGTCCTTCGCGGTCAGTGCGCCGTTGCCCTCGGTCATGCCACGTCCACCAGGGCCTCGGCCGCCTCCGCAACCTCCGCCGCGCGCAGCGGGAAGCCGCGGACGCGGTTGTAGCCGATCGCATCGACGAGGAACTGCGACCGGACGAGCTGCAGGAGCTGGCCGAGGTTCATCTCCGGGATCAGCACCTTCTCGTAGCGGCGCAGCACGTCGCCGGTGTTGCGCGGGAACGGGTTGAGGTAGCGAAGGTGCGCGTGCGCAACCTGCTTGCCGTTCGCGCGCACGCGGCGCGCGCCGGCGGCGACCGGGCCGTACGTGCCGCCCCAGCTGAGGATCAGCACCTTCGCCTCGCTGCTCGGGTCGTCCACCTCGAGCTCCGCGATGTCGCCCGCGATGCCGGCGACCTTCTGCGCACGGAGCCGAGTCATCAGGTCGTGGTTCTCAGGGTCGTAGGAGATGTTGCCGGTGCGGTCCGCCTTCTCGAGGCCGCCGATCCGGTGCTCGAGCCCCGGCGTCCCCGGCAGCGCCCACGGCCGGGCGAGCGTCTGCTCGTCGCGAAGGTACGGGAGGAACTCGTCCCCGGCGTTCGGCTCGGTCGCGAACGTCGTCGTCAGGTCGGGCAGCGTCTCGAGGTCGGGCAGAAGCCACGGCTCGGAGCCGTTCGCGAGGTACGCGTCGGAGAGGAGGTAGACGGGCGTGCGGTACTTGAGCGCGATCCGCACCGCCTCGATCGCCGCGTGGAAGCAATCGGACGGCGAGCCGGCCGCGATGACGGGCACGGGCGACTCGCTGTTGCGCCCGTACATGACCATGAGGAGGTCGCCCTGCTCCGGCTTCGTCGGCATCCCGGTCGACGGGCCGGCGCGCTGGATGTCGCAGATCACGAGCGGGAGCTCGAGCATGATCGCGAGCCCGACGGTCTCGGCCTTGAGGACGATGCCCGGCCCCGCCGAGGTCGTGACCCCGAGCGCGCCGCCGAATGCGGCGCCGACCGCCGCACCGGCGGCGGCGATCTCGTCCTCCGCCTGGAACGTGCGGACGCCGAAGTGCTTGTAGCCCGCGAGCTCCTCGAGGATCGAGCTTGCAGGCGTGATGGGGTAGGCGCCGAGGAACAGCGGCAGTCCCGAGAGCCGCGAAGCCGCGACGAGGCCGAGCGAGAGCGCCTGGTTGCCCGTGATGTTGCGGTATGTCCCCGGCTTGAGCTGCGCCGGCTTGACCTCGTAGGTGACAGCGAAGGATTCCGTCGTCTCGCCGAACGCGTAGCCGGCGCGGAGCGCCTTGATGTTCGCCGCAGCGATCTCCGGCCGCTTCGCACCGAACTTCTCCTCCAGGAACCCGATCGTCGGCTCGATCGAGCGCCCGTACAGCCACGACATGAGCCCGAGCGAGAACATGTTCTTCGAGCGCTCGGCCTCGCGAGGCGTCACGCCCTCGACCTCCTTCAGCGCGCCGACGGTGAGCGACGTGAGCGGCACCGCGTGCACCTGGTACTCGTCGAGCGAGCCGTCCTCCAGCGGGCTCTGCGCGTAGCCGGCCTTCTGCAGGTTCCGCTCGGTGAAGGCGTCGGCGTCGACGATCAGCGTCCCGCCCCGTGGGAGGTCGGCGAGATTCGTCTTCAGCGCCGCCGGGTTCATCGCGACGAGGACGTTCGGCGCATCGCCCGGCGTGAGGATGTCGTGGTCCGCGAAGTGGAGCTGGAAGCCCGAGACCCCCGGGAGCGAGCCGGCAGGCGCGCGGATCTCGGCGGGGAAGTCGGGCAGCGTCGAGATGTCGTTGCCGAGCAGCGCAGCCTCGGACGTGAACTGCGAGCCCGTGAGCTGCATGCCGTCACCGGAATCGCCCGCGAAGCGGACGATCACCTGCGAGAGCTGCTCGACCGGCTTGCTGCTCATTGCCGCCCCCCAGGTATAGCGCACATGCCGGGGGTTGAGGACCCTTACGGCTGGGTGAACGCTTCGGCCTCGACCGCTTCCGTGACCTGCTTTGGAATGCCTCGTTCCATGCGGCGGACCGCGATTAGGAAACTGGCGGCCATGATCCCGGCCATCGCGAGGTAGACGATCCGCGTCGCGTCGGCGAAGTCGCCCTGGATCGCGGAGTAGACCGCGGAAGCTGTTCGGCCGCCGTGCGGTGGCTGCGTTCCGGCGCCGGTGTCGATCGAGGCGACGATCCTGTCCGCAATCGCCTTCGGGATGTGGAGCTGGGCGAGCGATGCTTTGGCGTGTACTCGCGTCTGGTGGATCAGCACGCTGCCGAGGATCGCGAGGCTGAGGCTTGCGGCGAAGTAGCGGACCGTTTGAGTGACGCCCGTCACTTCACCGTAGCTCCCGGTCGGCGCCCGGTTGACGGCGTCGGTGGTGACAGGGGTGAGGACGAAGCCGATTCCGGCGCCTGCCATGATGATCCACGGCCACTGCGAGCCGAGCGGCTGGTGAAGGTGGCCGGCCCAGAGATAGAAGCCCACAGCTCCGAGAGCCGACCCGAGGACGGCGGCGGGGCGGGCGCCGCGGCGGTCGAGGATCCTGCCGCCGAGCTGCGTGGCGGTGGCGAAGCCGATGAAGATGACGAGGATGTACAGGCCGGTCTTCCCGGCGTTGTAGCCGAGCACGACCTGCGCGTATACGGAGGCGAAGAAGAACAAGGGCAGGAAGCTCGCGTAGGCGAGCCCCATCACGAGGTTGTCTGCGGAGAAGCCGCGGTCCCGGAAGATGGCGCACGCGATCAGCGGATTCGGCTGGCCCAGCTCGAAGCGAACGAAAACCGCGAGCAGCAAGAGACCGGTCGCAAGGCAGACAAGGGTCGCCGCCGAAATCCAGCCCCAGTGCCCCGCCTGCTGCAGGCCGAGCACCGTCAGGCCCATCCCGGCAGAGACGAGGATCGCACCGCGCCAGTCGATCGGAACCGGGCGACGCGTCTCGTCCGGCCTGGCCCTCCAGGTCAGCCAGAGCGCGATGAGCGCGACGGGAACGTTGATGAAGAAGATCGCCCGCCACGTCCACGGGAGCAGGAAGCTGCCCGCGATCGGGCCGATCGAGGTGAGCCCGCCTGTGACTCCGAAGAAGAGTGCGAGCGCTTTGCCACGCTCGCGGGCGGCGAAGGCGTTGAAGACGATTGCCAGCGCCGCGGGGAACAGCAGCGCCCCGAACGCCCCTTGGAGAATCCGCGAGGCGATCAGCCATCCCTGAGCCGCGGAGCCTTCGGGCGTAGCGCCGCACAAGACGGAGGCCAGAGCGAAGCCGACCGTGCCGACGAGCACCATCTTCCGATGTCCAAGGACGTCGCTCACCTTCCCACCGAGTGCGAACAGCGCGGCGAGCGCGAGCAGATAGCCGTTGATCACCCACTGCAGACCGGTCGAGGTGAGCCCGAGGTCATGCTGGATCGTCGGCGCCGCGATCGAGACGATCGTCTGGTCGATCGACATCATCGCGACCGCGAAGATCATTGCGATCAGCACGCGGTACCGACTCGAAGCCAAGCGCTCGCTCTCCTCGTCCTAGGCGGCGGCCAGCAGGAGCGGGTTCCCCGAGGGATCTCGAACCTCGGCGCCGCCGATCCGTTCCGCCACGCGTTCGAGCTCCGCGTCGTCCGGGAGGACGATCGTGAAGCCGAGCAGACGCGCGGTCCCCTCCGGAGCGGGCTCCGCCCCGCGCGTCTCCCACGTGTTGCCCCCGAGGTGGTGGTGGTAGCCGCCGGCACTGAGGAACGCGGCCTGGTCGCCGAGGTGCGCCGTGAGCCCCATCCCCACCTTGTCCCGGTAGAAGCCGATCGTCTCGTCCACGTCGCGGACACAGAGGTGGACGTGACCGACCGTCGTCCCGTCGGGCAGCCCGTCGAAGTCGCCGTTGCCCGCCGCGGCGACGAGCGAATCCGTGTCGAGCGGGATCGTCGTCATCCGCTGCGAGACCTGGCCCTCCCACTGCTCGCGCGGGCGGTCGGCGTAGACCTCGATCCCGTGGTGATCCGGATCGCGAAGGTAGATCGCCTCGCTCACCACGTGGTCGGAGAGGCCCGTGAGCGGGATCCGCTCGCGCGCAGTGTGGGCGAGGAAGCGGCCGAGGCTGGGGCGATCCGGGACCAGCAGCGCGACGTGAAAGAGGCCGGTGAAGCCTTGCGCCGGCCGCGCGCCCGGCTCCTCGACGAAGCGGACGAGCGGGGTGTCGGCGCCGAGCTCGGCCGTCCCGTTCTCGCGAGAGAGG